>Ga0255058_10001299_pt1 | contig 14105 bp, 8 predicted proteins | sample Cases_109_9_MG_FD_188637 | JGI IMG/M metagenome (GOLD analysis project Ga0255058, IMG submission 188637) | Seawater microbial communities from Amundsen Gulf, Northwest Territories, Canada - Cases_109_9 | ecosystem: Environmental > Aquatic > Marine > Gulf | place: Canada: Northwest Territories... | reverse complement strand
TCAGGAGAGCCCAGACCATAAATACAAGAAACAGAAGAGACAATTATTACATCCCTTCTCTCCAAAACAGAGGAGGTGGACAGATGTCTTAATTTATCGATTTCTTCATTAATGGAAGCATCTTTTTCTATATAGGTATCCGCATGAGGGAGGTAGGCTTCCGGCTGATAATAGTCATAATAACTAACAAAATACCTTACCGCGTTTTCAGGGAAAAACTGTTTGAATTCCGAATAAAGTTGAGCGGCCAGAGTTTTGTTGGGAGCAATTACCAAAGTGGGTTTTTGCACATTTTCAATTACTCTGGCCATAGTAAAAGTTTTGCCTGATCCGGTAACTCCAAGCAAAACCTGGGCGGGAACTTTTTTTTGAATATTTCCACTAAGGAATTTTATGGCTTCTGGCTGATCTCCAGCAGCCGAATAATTAGAAATCAGTTTAAAATGGTTCAAGATGATTGCGCTTTGTATTTATGATTAAATTATTTTAGTTAAGTGTTTTTTATTATAAAATATAATTCCCTAATGCATAAATGAAAAATATAATTCAAATTCCAACAAGGGGAATATGCATTGGGATCTAAAAGCCATTAGAAAATACTAGACGGAGGGAGAAAAAGGAATACAGGATGGAATAGACCAAATATGATGTTGTGGTATGTAAAGTATTTATTAAAGGGTAACAAGTGTCTTTAGATATCTTTTCGGTTGCGCGAAATCCTAAGGAGAATTTGGGGCAAAAAAATAAAGATCAAAGAATGCTCTTCGCTAAACTTCGGAGTATCTTCCGGTCAAGGCCTGCAGGGGGGTCCAAATTCGCTCATAAAATTGTGTAACCTTCCTGCTGATTTTCCATAAAACAAAAGATTTCTTTAAGAGGCAAAAAGGATAAAAAATTGGGTAATCCTTACTAAGAAAAGAGAGAACTCTTTAGTCGATAACCATGTGTTAAATACTTATTAGATATCCAATATTTGTTAAAACTGCGACAAAGGCGCCTTATTTATTCAGCGCTACCTTTATTTTATCTGGATTTTCTAACATCGCCAAAAATCTGCTTGTCTTAGATTTAAAGTCTCCCGCATATTTAACCTTTACAGGCGCTTTCCCAGGTAATATGATTTTAAGGGGATTGCGATGCACTCCCCTTACCCGAAATTCGTAGTGCAGGTGTGGCCCGGTTGACAACCCTGTGCTCCCTACGTAACCTATAGTTTGCCCTTGCTGCACCCGCCCTCCTATTCGCTGTCCCCGTTTGAAATTAGACATATGAGAATAAAGAGTTGTATAACCATTGCCATGAGAAACAATTACCATCTTTCCATACCCCTTCTTCCTCCCTCTAAATATAATTTTGCCATCGCCGGTGGATTTTATCGGTGTGCCCCTGGGTGCCGCATAATCCACCCCTTTGTGGGCTCTCATACGATTCAAAATCATATGATAACGCCTGCCAAAACGAGAACTGATGCGAGTAAATGCCACAGGAGTTCTTAAAAAAGCCTTACGCATACTAAGACCCTCGGGTGTAAAATATCCTGAATTTCCTTCTGGATTAGTGTAATTTGCCGCTCTATGAGTTTCCTCGCGATTGATAAATTTAGCCGCAAGAATTTTCCCATCACGAATCTTTTCACCATCCAAAAACATTTCCTCGTACACCACTGAAAATTGATCGCCCCGGCGGATATCAAGCGCAAAATCAATATCCCATCCAAAAATGCTGGCCAACTCTAAAGTTAATTGGTTAGACAAACCAGCTTGCTGGGAGGCTGAAAATAGAGAGGTATCAATGGATCCGGATGCGTATTTAATTCTCTTTTCCAGATTTCGGGTGATTACCTTTACTTGAAACTGCTCTCCATTACGATCAATATGCAAAGATTTCGTCTTACTGATCACGTATATTAAGGCAGTTAATTTTTTACCCTCAATCTTAAATTTTAGTTGCTGTCCAGGCATCAGGCGTTTTAATTTGTTTGTTTCTTTGCCAGCTTTTAACACCCTGTGCAATTGTTGAGGTTCCAAACCAAGGCGGGAAAAAATTAACGAAAGATTATCTCCCCTTTTTACGGTTAGGGTGCGCCAATTTTTTTTGAAGATATTTTCTTTATCTTCTTCTTGATCAATGCCTCTTCCTATCTCTTGGGCAGAAAGGGAATTTGAAGTTACCTTTACAGGAAAAGGGATGTCGCTTTCATTGGTTGGCGATGGAATCGCTTGATGCGATAAAAAAACCAAAACCGTGCCAATAAATATTATTTTTCTGATAAATTTTGTAGGGAATGAAACCCAAGGTGGCTTTTCCAGTTGGACATAAAAAGGTTTCTTTCTCTTGCAACTGTCATCCAAGGCTAAAGAGTATTTCATATTTTAAATTTGGCCTCCTGAAATACCATATAGAGCAAATCCGCCAAGTATATTCATTTTATTCTGTATCATTCGCTATCTGAATCATGGACTAAATTGTAAAAACAATTAGTTCTGTTTTTTTTAAATTTTGTTGGGTATCCCTCGTTAAAAATACCTTATATTATATTTATAATGGGCTTTTTTATAAAAACTGAGCAAAGCCCATACCAAAATTTGTTAATTTAATCATAATCTTTCATAAAATACAATTTTTTTTTCTATTAATACTAATTTTTCTTTACATCCATATCTTCTGTTTAATATCCTTTTAATATAAAAAGGAGAATCAATAATATTGTTATCTAGCCCCGTTGCAAATGACTATTAAGAATTTTGTAGTTGAGATAAATTTGCTTATAGTGTGAAATCCCATCAAAATCCAAAATTCTATTGCAAGGGATAAAACTTTTTTAATAAATTAACCAGCTAAAGAACATTAAGCAGCTTTCGTTCTTTAGCGCTCTTTATTCAGAACTCTTTATAAGACAAAGCGCTGCTTAACCATTACTTTTTCTCACTATGCAAAAAGATAAACATTCTTTAATGCCGAAAAAGCATCAGAAGGAATTGCCTCTTTCGGAAATAATCATTAATGATCGGCCCTCTAACGAAAAAGTGGAATTCGACATTCTCTTTGTAGGAGCGGGGCCCGCTAGCCTTGGAGGAGCCATTAAGCTCGCCAAATTAGTCAAAGAAGAAAACCAAAAGACAGGAGGCGAAATAGGCGATATTTCCATAGGCGTATTGGAAAAGTCTACAGAGGTCGGTCAGCACATTCTCTCAGGAGCGGTCATAAAACCACAATCTATTTTAAAATTATTTCCAGAAATTCCAATTGAGGAACTCCCTTTTTCCGAAAGGATAAAACAGGAAAAAGTTTATTTCCTAACAAAAAAACGGGCTTGGAGGATTCCCATCCCTCCTCCTATGAGAAACAGCGGAAATTATATCGCTTCGCTTTCTGAAATCACAAAATGGATGGCTAAAAAAGCGGAGAGTTTAGGAATCCAAATTTTTACCGGTTTTCCGGTCAAAGGAATATTGGTTCGGGATAATAATGTAATAGGCGTCCGAACCACTGAAACTGGATTGGATAGAGAGGGCAAGCCGATGCAAAACTTTCAAGACGGCACAGACTGCACAGCCAAAGTAGTTGTATTGGGGGAAGGATCCTGCGGCTTTCTTTCTCAGGCCTATCTTCAGTGGCAGAAAATTACTTCAGAAAATCCACAAATTTATTCTATAGGCCTCAAAGAACTCTGGGAAACCAAAATCTCTTTGGAGTCAATTGTTCATACCATGGGATGGCCCCTTCCTCCAGACGTTTTTGGAGGGAGTTTTATGTATCCACTAGAGAAAAATCTCATTGCGCTGGGCTTGGTAATGGGCCTGGACTATAAAAACGCTTCTCTTGATAGTCACTTTCTGATGCAACAAATGAAGACGCATCCCCTGTTCAAATCTTTCCTGAAAAATGGACAAATTGTGGAGTGGGGGGCCAAGACAATTCCCGAAGGCGGCTATTACTCCATTCCCAAAAGGCTTTCAGGAGATGGTCTATTATTAATAGGAGACTCGGCTGGTTTGGTGGATGTTCCATCTTTAAAAGGAATTCATTACGCCATCCTCTCTGGGATAAAGGCGGCAAAAACAATACTTGAGGCGCTCAAAAAGAAAAATTTTAGCGCTGAAATATTATCCGACTATGATAATAGCGTAAAAAGCAGTTTCATTGTAAAGGACTTATGGCGCCACAGAAATATGCGCCTGGGGTTTAAAGATGGATTGTGCAAAGGAGCAGCCAAAGCGGCGATCATGCATGTTACAAACGGAAGATGGCCAGGGAAAAAAATATCAATGTCGGCGGATAATGAAGTGACGAGAAATTTCGATAAACCTTGGAATTTTCAACCCGACGGCAAGTTAACCTTTAAAAAAGCGGATGCCGTTTACCGTTCTGGCAATGCGACTAGAGATAGCATCCCATCCCATTTATTGATTGGAGAAAAAATAATTCCCGATGTGGCGGAGTTTTATTCCAAAATATGTCCTGCTGGCGTCTACGAAGTGGTTGATGGGAAACTGAGAGTCAATCCTCCTAATTGCATTGACTGCAAGGCAACTGATATATTAGCTGGGCGATGGACTCCAAGAGAAGCGGGAAGCGGGCCAAAATATAAGAGGATGTAATTATATTTGAATTAATAAAAGTATGTACATTCGGATAGAAAATTATTGTCTTTCCCATCCAGAATAACTCCCCCAAAATATTTATAACCTGAATCCTGCACACAAAAGTTTGCCGGAGTTGGAAGGCATCAAGAGCGCCAACGCAGCGATTTACTCCAAGCGCTTGATAACGCAGCAGATCTGGTGAACTTTTGCGTCTTTGGGTGATGGGTTTTTAAAAATTAAACAAAATTGGGGTTAACCAATTGGGTTAGATGCATTTTCTGTTAATTTTTTCGGAAGTATTGATAATATTTAAGCAAACCTGAATTAATTCCTTTTTTTAATATCCATCATGCAAGATTCAGGCATAAATCAAGCAGTAATATAAGTAGTTTGTTTCTGGTTTTTCAGCTGGCAACTGTTTTTTTCAAAAACTGGAGCCGCATTTTTTGAATAACCAAATTCATATATTTCAACGAACCTCTTTCCCCTTATGCTTTTTCTAAAACATTTATCAGACTATTGAATAATTTCTTTACAACTGCTGCACACCATATTTCCCATATCGGTCTTTTTATTATTCTTACCTCCAAATTCCTATCACGATGAACACAGAGGCTTTGTTTAACGAAGGCCCTTTAGAAGAGCTGTAATCAATAAGTTTTGTTGACCTTTGGTGGCTCATAATAAGTGAATGTTTTACTTTTGTCTGGAGAAATGAACCAGGAATTTTATGGTAATTCTATTTAACAAAGGTTGACCCCATGGAGGTTAACTTAATGCTAATGGCGGTGAGAAAAAATATTTCAGAGGGATTTTAAAGGAGCCTTAAAAATATTTTGAGCATTATTAAAGTGTATAGAAAACTATACATTGGTATATTTTATATAAAAAAAAATGAGGAATTCCTAATAAAGCCCGCGACCCTTTCTTATTAAGTAAATTCAGTAAAGCATAGACTATCCACAGTTAATATGGCCATCCTATCAATAGACAACGGCATGAAAGTCGTATTCCTCATTAGATGGCACAACAGTTGCTCTATGTATTGCAAGAAGGAAAAAGCTGTAACAATGTTAATGGGGGAATCATTATGGTAAAAGTAATTTTAGCGATATTTATGTTTTTAGAAATTATATTTGTAGGAAATGCCTTTGCGGATAATGGAACTTCTAAAATGATATTGGCTCTTGAGAATGCAAAATTTAGTGAGAATTTCTTAAGTGAGAAGAAAAGCTCACACTATGCTACTAATTTGTTATTAGAAGATTATAAGCCGCCTAATAATATTTATAAAATCATGGCATACTTGAAAGGGAGAAATGGAAAAGTGCCTATTTATTCTGTTAAAGAAGATCGGATTAGGCTCGAGTTAGGAGTTACCGGATATATAGGTTTCAAATATATTTTCTAATCTTCAATATTTTTAGCTGTGTAAATTTGGCCAGCCAAAAGATATCGCTTATATCGTTGCTTTGCGTAGGACCACTGTATTGTTGGATGTCATAATGTTTGCTAATTGATTTTTATACCCCGCGTCTCTTCCCATTGGATTATTAACACCCATTTAACCTGGCAAGAAATTTCGATACCTATCTAATGGAACTATAGAAAAGCTTCTCATTATTTCCTAAAATCCCTAAGGCCTAAGCATTCACCACGCTTCAAAAATTTTACTGTATTTTAAAAAGGGACTGATAAATTTATTAAAATATTGAGTTCATTTTGATCCCTCTTTTTTAATATTATCCTCCCCTTCGCTTCTTTTGCTTTTCTATAAACATGATTGAAAGGGGAACCTATACAAATACAAAATTTCCGGCATTCTCTTTTAATGATCAACAAAAGTGAGGGGTTTCGTCCCTAATTAATACAACGAAGAGGCAGATGTCTTTTAAAGGATTATCAAATAATAATTCATTACCATTGAAATTTTAGCACGCCCCTAAAAAATAGAATATTTTGTAAAATAAGGTTACATTGAAAATTATCCATTATTATTGTATATATGACAGAGTACGACGCAATTCGAACTTAAAATTAGTAGTTATAGAATCCCAAATAAAAGGCAGCAACATTCAGGAATTTTTCTAAACAAATATTGTAATTATCTCTATTTCCAAAAGTAACTTCATTAATATTTTTTTGTAAACATTACAATTAGAAATTGGAATCTAAATCAGGGCGCAAAAACATCCGGAGAATATTTGAATATTCTCGACGCTATCTCAAATATTTAATATTATCTGGGATTTGTGTTCTAACCTACACGTCCATCACCCTTACCCTTCCATGGATTGTCCGGCACCTTATTGATTCTGTTTTTGTCCATAAAAACAGCGAACTTCTGGCAAAAATATCTCTGGGACTTTTGATTCTGTTTGTCATCCTTGGGATTGTCTCTTTCGTAAGAAATTATCTTATGGAGTACATTGGTCAGCGGGTAACCGCTGACCTTAGGATATCTTTATTTGAACATCTTCAATCCCTTTCAATAAATTATTTTGATAACCAGCGCACCGGTGAAATTATTTCCAGGTTTACCAACGACATCACTATTATTCAAAATGCGGCTGTGAATATTCCTATCACCTTTTTCCGACAGTTAATTTTGTTTGGGGGGGGTATCACTGTTATTCTTATCATGAATTGGAAATTAACAGGAATGATTATCTTTCTTGTTCCTCTGGTTGTTTTTACGGCCCGGTTTTATGGAACAAGAATAAAAAAATATTCCATTAAAGTTCAGGATAGGCTGGGAGATGTCACCACTATACTTGAAGAAGTTATTTCAAGCATCCGATTGGTAAAATCTTTTGTCAGGGAGGATTATGAAAAGAAAAGATTTTCTCATCACGTTGAAAATGCCTTTCAGACAACCCTGGCAAGATTAAAACTTTCAGCAACCTTTGGTCCTGTATTAATATTTTTAACCTATTCTATCTGCACAGCCATCCTCTGGTTTGGAGGCCTTCAGGTAATTAGAGGAAACATTACTCCGGGAGAGCTTATTGCTTTCATTCTTTACGCGGTAATGATCGCCGGTCCTATGGGTACTTTTGCCCGGCTATACACACAAATACAGGAAGCTCTGGGAGCAATGCAACGCGTGTTTGATCTTCTTGATAAGCAACCTGAAATTGTAGATTTGCCCGATGCTCCAAAACTTGATTCTATTAAAGGAAAAGTAAAATTCAATAATGTTTGTTTTGAGTATATTTCTAAACACCCTGTTCTAAAAAATATTAATTTCGAATGTTCCCCCGGAGAAATTATAGCCATTGTCGGCCCCAGCGGCGCTGGGAAAACGACTCTTGTGAACCTAATTCATCGCTTTTACGATCCCTTCAGCGGTTCTATAGAAATCGATGATCAAAACATAAAAAATATACGCCTGAAATCGCTTCTTTCTCAAATAGCCTTAGTTCCTCAGGAAACTTTTCTGTTTGGAGGCTCTGTCCTGGAAAATATTTTATATGGAAAAATAGAAGCCACAAAAAAAGAAGTTATAGAAGCGGCAAAAGCGGCAAATGCTCATCAATTTATCGAAGAATTGCCGGCAGAATACAATACAACCATTGGAGAAAGAGGGATTAAACTATCTGGAGGACAGCGTCAGCGTCTTGCAATAGCCAGGGCCATCCTGAAAAACCCAAAGATATTGATTCTTGACGAAGGGACATCCTCCCTGGACAACCAATCAGAAACTTTAATACAGGGAGCCCTGGAAAACCTCATGACTTCCCGCACTACCTTTATTATTGCACATAGATTATCTACAGTTCAGCATGCGGATAGAATACTGGTGATAGACAAAGGAGAAATCGTTGAAAAAGGCAATCATGATGATCTTTTAAAGCAGAAAGGTCTGTATCATCATCTCTATGCCTTAAAGTTTATGGGCGAAAAAAAAACTCTCTGTCCATTTCCAACTAAAATAGCCGAAGCTTTCTAATTTGAATTATCAAGCAGTTGAATAAGAAGTTTTGACCATAAGCAACCCTATTTGGTTTGTCTTTTAGTCTTTTTCACTTGAAACTTTTGCTACATCAGGGGACATAAACTCATCTCCGGATCTGAATTGAAGCGCAGGCAATTTATTGGTTCCAAAATATGCAACGTAAAGAAATAGGTACTCCCGGACAAAAATCCTCAAATCCCAGCCTGGATTGTGATTGCGTTCAAATTCCCCAAGAACTTGTTCCGCTTCTTCAATGCCAAGCCCATTTTTGACAGTGTAGTAATAATCCAAAGCTAGATCCCAATCGGGGTTCTTATAGATTTTGATCCCATATTTTTTCGGATTTTTCGCCACCGGTGTATGTTTGCTCAGATCAAATGTGCCAAAACCTATAGAATGAATATGGTCTCTGTTCTCATCCAGGAATTTCATGGAAAACCTGGCGTCCTCATAAGTTTCACCTGGGAAACCAAAGAATCCCATGACATGGTTCCAGATACCTGCATTTGAGGAGAGTTTAAGACTTTCTTTCATCACTTCAGTTGTTTCTGACTTATCCATGAGCTTCAGCACTTTTTCACTTCCGGCCTCAAACCCCATGTGGAGGGATTTGCAGCCGGCCCTGGCTGCATCCTTAAAAATTTCCTCGTGGAGCAGACTTTTTTCAAAGCGTATATGAGTCTGCCATGAGATACTCATTTTTGCTTCAATCAGCTCGCGACTAAGCTTTTTGAACAGGGAAGCCGGGTAGGACTCATCTGTAAAGTGAAAATAGCGGACTCCGTGCCGGTCGCGGAGGTACTGAATATCATCAATGATCTGTTTAATCTTCTTCGTCCGGAATCCAGCTGTGTATCCTGCTCCATGATCGCAGAACTTGCAACGGCCCCAGTAACAACCCCGGGTTGCTAAATAGGGGAGAATGGGCGATGGAACAAAATATTTTTCCAAAGGCAAACCATCGAAGTCGGGTGGGGGCAACTCAGACATGTTTTCTGCGGAAGTGAATTTGGATTTATGGATACCCGAACCATCCCGATAGAGGAGGTTTGGAATTTCAGAAAGATTGCCGCCATTTTTTAAAGCCTCAATCAACTTCAGAAAAGGTGTTTCCCCTTCAAACATCACAACGCTATCAAAAAGAGCAAATAGTTTGGGTTTTTTCTGCAAAACATCCTGTAAACGGGTTACGGTATTGCCGCCTATGGTGACATGGATATGGGGAAACTGCTCTTTGATAAGAGCGCAAAATGTCATTGAAGAAAAAAGCTGTTGCTTGAACGCGATTGAAATACCAATGATGTTAGGACTTTCCGCGACAATAGCGGGTCGAAGGATATGTTCAAAGACGTCGCGGTAAATATTTACCTGGGTATCTTGCACTGCCTTCAAAAGCTCGGAAGAAATATACACTTTGTAGGACAGGTCGGTTTCCATGGGAGGCATGCAAACCCTCGCAGGAGCATAAACCAATGAAATAGCGGCGGTAACTTCATTGAAAACCTTGATTGCCCGCTCCAGTTTTTCCACATTATAGAAATCCATAGACCGAACAATCCTCTTAGCTGTTTCTGCTTTATCTATAAGTTCCGAGATCCGATGGGGAGTGCAATCCAACAAAGTTGCCCGGAGTTTTTTTTCGCTGTCATTTAACTCTCTTTCAAAGGATTTTTTGTCCAGCCGGTCTAATTGTTGAGGGACTTTTTTTTGAGCAAATTCCAAGAAATCTCTGCTAAAAAACCAGTCATACATTTCAAGATTAACATCCTTTTGGACAACTTCATGTCCGGCCGATCTGAGACAAGCGGCAAGAGTTGGCAGACTCAGATAAGGCTCCGAAGGGAACCAGTCTGGAGGAAAAACTAACATAGTTTTCATCTTCGGACCTCTTTCTTCATCTGAATTAAGTCTCTAGGAAGTTCTTTCATACCGTTTCCAATCTTCTAGTTTAATGAAATGGAATACTCATAAACGGTTCTTATCACTGACTCGGTAGGCCATTTTAGTAGTCGAATAATCATCATCTAACAGCTCATCAGAGGAATTCCAATTTAATGGTTTGTAATTCTTAATATTTGGGAAAGGGTTTGCGGGTGCAATCCATAATATTTAGCGATCCGTCTTCTTCATAAATATTGCGGAATGATATAAGCCAATAGACCATCCCATCCCGCTTATAAGGCAAATTCACCTAATAAAATATTGAAACACAGCCCGAAAAATAAATCAATTTGTATTTTCGTTCTCAAATTCCTAACCTGATTCTGGGTTATCTGCTATTTTTATTTCTTTTCATTAGCTATTCTGTTTTCCCTGTTCATTCTATCTCTTGACTAATAGATTTTATACCCATACAATCAGAAAATATTATGCATTGGTTTGATATTAGTGTAATAGTTTTGTTATTTCTGTCAACTGCCTACAGCGTTACAAGGGGTTTGACTAAAGAAATATTTTCCATTGTAGCTTTTACTTCAGCCTTTATTCTTGCTCACCGATATTATTCTCTAATTTCCGTCCGAATTTCAGGTTTTATTTCTAATAGTGTAGTCGCGGATTTATTGAGTTTTGGTTTTATTTTTTTCTTTTCCGTCTTAATAATTAGCCAGGTTGGCAAATTTGTGCGAAATTTAATCTACCATGCCAAGGCTTTGAGCTTAATTGACCGCGCGGCAGGCGGAATTCTGGGGCTAGCTAAAGGGATATTAATCATTGCCGCAATAATGATTCCCATCGGGCTTATTCCCCCTGCAAAAAAAGAAATACTTTTAAAAGCTAAATCTGCCCCTTATATACTTGAAATTTCTCGCGAATTATCAAAAATTTCTTTTTCAGATAAAAACATTTTTAATGGTGTTCAAAGCAAAAAAAAATTATCGGAGATACAAGATCAAATTAAAATTGGCATTAAGGCTCTACAGGGAAAAATAGATTATATTAAAAGTGGAAGCAAGACATCCAAGGGCCCGGTGGGCGAAAATGGCATACGAGAAAAGAAAAGCCAAAAACCCTTGCATGGCAACATTACAAAAGAAGATAAAGAGAAGTTGAAAAAAATAATAGATGAGAATGATCGATAAAAATTAATGAATGCTATAGAGGTTGAAAATATTACTAAAGAATTTGTTCTGAGATTTGGTTTGAAAAAAATCATAGCATTGGAACAATTGAATTTGTCAGTAAAGAAGGGAGAGGTGTTTGGGTATATTGGACCAAATGGAGCCGGCAAAACCACTACTTTGAAAATTTTAATGGGGCTGATAATGCCAACCCGGGGAAATGCGACAATTTTCGGTGAACACATTAGATCTATCAAGATAAAAGAGAAAATTGGCTTTTTGCCTGAAGGACCATACTTTTATAGTTATTTAACTGCTGGAGAGTTTTTGCTTTTTTATGGAAAATTATTTGGCTATGACAAATTGTATCTATCTAAAAAAATTGATGAATTGTTGGATCTTGTGGAATTGAAACCAAAAAAGAATACTCCACTCCGTTATTTTTCCAAAGGAATGCTTCAAAGAATAGGCCTTGCCCAGGCCCTGATAAACGACCCAGATCTTGTGGTTTTGGATGAACCCATGTCTGGGCTTGATCCTCTTGGCCGGGCTAGAGTGAGAGATATTATTTTACAACTACGCGACCGTGGGAAAACAATCCTTTTTTCTTCGCACATTCTTTCTGACGTGGAAACAATTTGCTCCAGGATTGGCATTATATCCAAAGGGAAATTGCGAGAAACTGGAACAATTGATTCTTTGTTAAAAAATAATATAAAAGAAATTGAAATTGTGGCGGTTGATTTAAATTCTGAAGAAATTCAAAATATTAAGGGAATTGGAGCAAAAGTGGTAAATCTTAGCGGCACGATAATGATTACGGCGCCAGACCAAAAAAAAAGGGATGCAATCCTTGGCATTGTGTCAGCAAAGAGTGGTAGATTACAATCCGTTGAAAACCGGCGGGAAACCTTGGAAGACCTCTTTATGAAAAAGTATGGGACTTCTTCTTAGCGCGTTATTCTATGTATTAATGATTCATATGTGGTTTCGCTCCAAATTTTCTAGGATTTATCTCTTATACAGCATAGCTATTGCTAACAATTCAATAAGACTTTTGGGTGAATCAGACAATTGATAAAAATTATAACTATTGCAGTTAACACCTTTAAGGAAGCCGTTCGTAATAAAATTCTTTATAGTCTTCTTATTTTTGCCCTCCTAATGATTGGAAGCTCTGTTTTTGTAAGCTCCCTTTCTGTTGGTGACCAAACTAAAATCATCATAGATATGGGGCTCGCAATGATTTCAATATTTGGAACTCTTATTTCAATATTTGTTGGAATCGGATTGGTATATCAGGAGCTTGAAAAGCGAACAATTTATACCATAATTGCCAAACCAATTAAGAGATCCCAGTTTCTGATAGGAAAATATTTCGGTTTGATACTTACATTGTTGGTTGAAATTGCTGTAATGGCAGGCGGCTTTCTTTTATTGCTTTTTTTCTTCCTAAATTCTTTTGACGCAAATATTTTGAAAGCTATTTATCTAATTTTTTTAGAATTGATGCTGATAACCTCTGTGGCGCTCCTATTTTCATCCTTTTCAACTCCAATCCTAAGTGGAATATTCACCATATCCTTTTTTGTAATCGGCCACCTTACTTATGACCTAAAAGTTTTAGTGGCAGAAAGTAAAATGAATAGCTTAAGATATTTTACAAATTTCCTGTACTATGCTTTCCCCAACCTTGAAAACTTTAACATCAAAGGCAGAGTTGTTCACCATTTGCCGGTAGGTTGGGATTATATGATTTTTACAACTTTTTACGGTTTATTTTACCTGGCGCTTCTTCTAAGCCTTTCAATAATTATATTTCAGGGTAGAGATTTTAAATAAACCTCCTGGATCCATACAAAAATTGATCTTTTTTTTAAATCCCACACCAGAGTTCCCAACAGAAGCGTTTGAAAACCCAGGTGAGGCTCATTAAATTTATTCTAACTATGCAGATTTTTTAGAAATGAGTAATCCAAATAGGGTAGAAATAATGAAAATTTCGGCTTTTAAGGAAGTGTTACTTTTATTTCAATTTAAACTTGACATCCACAACATATTGGGGTAGATTTCTTCCTCTATACAAAATAAGGGAAAAATTAGGTAAATTAGATTGTTTAACAAAGCCTAAAGAGTGATAATCAATTAAGGTTTATATGAAAACCATTGGAGAAAAAGGGAGGTAAAAACCATGAATAGGAGTGGAATGACAACTAAACTTTACTCGGATTCTTGCGATGCTAGTGAGCCATCAAGTTCTGCAAAAACCAAGGAAAAACAAATTTTCAATAATACGAAAAATAATGGGAAATTGCCTCCCCCTGTTTTATCAGAAAATTGCCTCCGGGTGTTGGAAAAAAGATATTTAAAGAAAAATGAAGATGGGAAAGTTATCGAGAAACCGATAGATCTTTTCCTCAGGGTAGCAAAGAATATTGCCTCTGCGGATAGCAAATTTGACCCTGAAACCGACCTGTCTAAAACAGAGGAAGAATTTTATAG
>Ga0255058_10001298_pt1 | contig 14114 bp, 14 predicted proteins | sample Cases_109_9_MG_FD_188637 | JGI IMG/M metagenome (GOLD analysis project Ga0255058, IMG submission 188637) | Seawater microbial communities from Amundsen Gulf, Northwest Territories, Canada - Cases_109_9 | ecosystem: Environmental > Aquatic > Marine > Gulf | place: Canada: Northwest Territories... | reverse complement strand
CCGCAAAGCCCGAGAGCGAGGGGCTCGACTTGATGTTGAAGTCTTCGGACTGGGGCGCGCCGTCAGGGCCGTCGGTCACGATCGCCCCCTCGAACTTGATTTTGCGAATTTGAAAAAGCGACAAGCTGCCTTGCAACAGCTTCGCCTCGAGCAGCGGCAAACCGGCCGGGTTGTACCAAATGGCCGCGCCATCTGCCGCGAAAGCCGTATACGCCGCTGCCATCCCGCGCGACCGCTCGCCGAGCTGAAGCGTCTGATAGTGCGTTGCATCGGCGGTGGCGAGACTTGGACAAGCCAGCAGCGCGAGACAAACACCCACTCCGACCAGTGCGAGATGGCCACCCAAGCTGCCGCGCATAGCCGGACTCTAACCCAAACTTTTCGCTCTGTCTGCGCTGATCGCCGATGACGCGGCTAGGGCGTGTACCAGATCGGCGAAGTATATGCGCGCTCTTGAATCGTCGGCGGGTGCCCGGTCTCGTTGGGGTCCATGCCGAGCGCGATGGCGTCTAGGAGAGTGTGTCGCGCAGTGGGAATCTGCAGCACCCGCACGTAGTAGAACGCACGCTCGTCAGGATCGAAGTCGGGATCGGACCAAAACCCCGAGAGCGAGGACGCGCCCCAAAGGTTGCGAGACTCGCCCGTCGCGAGGTCGACCGTATTGGTGACCGGAGGCACTTTCCCGTCCTCGCCACGCTCGCGGCCCCCCGACCACACGGCGTCGTAAACCTGTTCGTGGGCTACACCATCGACGTCGACCCAGCCTTTGATGATTTGGATGCGGTCGAGATTTGCGCCCTTGGGATCTTTGACGGCGTACATCAGGAACCCCGGCGTCTTCCCTTCAGGCGCTTGGGTGAGGTCGCTGCCCATCGGGTGCCCGAACGTGTAGCCCATCTGGACCATGTCTGGGACCTCGGCGACCTTACTCTTGAAGTCCCAGCCGCCGAAGAACCGCACGCGAATGCGGGGCCCCGTCGTCGCGTAGACCTCCTTGCGTTTGAAGGCGGCGAAGATCGACGTGCGCGTGTTTTCCTCGGCCCAGACCGCGGCGAGCCCTTGCGCGCTCATGTCACTCCCCTTTATGCCCATGGCCATGGGTGTGAACTTGTTCTCCGGGATCGAGTCGAGGGCGGTCTTACCCCAGAAGTTGAGCTCCTCAGCCGACGCGAGCCCCGTGTGCGAGTCGGTCGAGCCAATCATCCCGAACTTGTAGGGGTTCGCCCCTACTCTTTGATCGATTTGAAGACCGCGTAGCAACGCAGTGCGCACGTAGTCGCCATCGCTCACCTCCGCTTCGCCCCCGCCAACCTTGAGCAAGTGAGAGAATGTTTCGAAGTCTGCAAACTCATCGTTTGGAGAAAGCGCCGGGTGAGCTTCGGAGTCGCCTTTGATCTGGGTCATCTCGGTAACCGGCTCCCAGCGAATCCGCATGCGCGCGTACTCGGCGGTGATCGGTCGTCCGTCGCTATCGACCTCGTCGAACATCAACCCCCCGCTGATATTCGAGTTGTGGGGAATCGCGACGAAGTCGGTCCCGACTCGTTGGCTGGTTTCTTCGAGCCAGGCCCACAGATCCTCGGGCCGCGGGCTATCGAACGAGCTGAATGGCATGAAGCGAAGCGCTTGCTCCTCGCCTTTGTTCATGAAGACGACGCGGTGCAGATTGTTACCGTTGGGAGTCGAGGTCCACTCCCAGCCGATGAACGACGTGAAGGCGCACGGCTCGTAATGAAGGGTCGCTGCTTCGATCGTTTCGCCCCAAGCCGCCCGTTTGATCTCGTCTTTCTCGAAATCCGCGATCGCCGTGTTCGCGTTGATGGCGCCCCCAAACTCCCGCTCGAATACCTCTGCCCCACGCCCAGTTTTGATCATCTGGATCCACTTCTTACCGGTGACCGTATTGGCGACCCTCGGATCGCCCTCCATGAGCTTGCCCGGGACCCCGAGCATTTCGGCGTGATCAGCGACGACAAGAAAATCGAGCGGCGTGCGGATTTGCACCTTGGCTTGCGTGTAGGGATGCACCACCGGGAGCCCCTTCGCCCATCGGTAGGCGGTATGCGGATCTGCCGAGCGGTTCTGGAGGAAATATGCGTCGGCCGAATGGCTGGTGTGAACGTGCGTGTCGCCCCAGTAGAGCCGGTTGGGCTCTTTCGCGATCGCACCAGTGCTGGTCGGAGGATGTGCTTTGCATCCTGTTACCACGGCAATGAGCAGAATCAGGGTCAGGGCTCTTCGGCGCATCACTCCATTCCCCCTAGTATTGAATCCGTACCCCGATAGACCAGCTGAACCGGCCATCGTCGGTGGTTTGGACATAGACGAAGGGCATGATGCCAACCATGAAAAAAAGGAACCGATAGCCCACACCCACCCGTCCCTGTGTAGCCGTCCCCAAATCGTCGAACAGGGCGCCTGCCTGCACGAATATCTTCAAACTGCGAATCGGCCACCAACCTATTCCACCGCCGACCCACCAATCCTGTGGTCCCTTGAAAAGGTCGCCGAGTTTCTGGCCGAGCACTTCGAACGAGACCCCATTGAACTGGCGGTCGATGTAGTACTCATACCCGAGACCCCAGGTGAAAGCCTTCCCTTCCCGTCCTTCTCCTCCGGGGCGTGTGCTGCCAAAGTCCATATGGATGTGGTGCCCTCGATCGCGAAACTTCAGCTTGTAGTTCTGCATGTCTTCGGCCGTCGGGGCCACGCCGGCTGCATTCAGGAGCGCTAGCATGAGGGCCATCAACATGAGCGCTTACCCACCCTCCCGCATAATCCCCTCGGTGCGACAGCGGGCACATTCGGAGGGGTTGAACCGGATGACCGTGCCGTGAACCCAGCGACCGGAAGCGTTCATGCCGGGGATCACCGCATCACCGCCTACGGCGCAAACCGTCGGCCCAACGACCTTGCGGAAGCGTTCCTCATCGTCCGGCAGCTGCCCAACCGAAAACGCATCGATATCGATGACGCCGAGCTCTTCGTAGGGCTCGACGATGCGATTGCGAATCACGCGGTACTCACAGCTCGGACCACGCGCCGCGTAGATGCCGCCCATTCTATGGTATTCTCCCGAACCACCGCAACCCAAGAGGATCAGCGTCAGGAGGGCCACCGTCGCGTAACGAAGCACCTTCACCTTCGACCGCGAGAGTGCCAGCTGCGACCATGCGTCACAACCCCGACTTACCTCTTTCTCACCAGAACCCTCGACCGGGCCAAGGCGTACATTTGATGCCCATCTTGGGGCAGGATATGGCTACCGCTGAGCGATATTGTTCGCTAGAGTCCGTCCTCGGAGGTCAGGTTGATGTCATCAGCTAGCAAAGGCGCCGCCGCTATCGCGCTCGTCGTCGCTATCGTCGCCGGATATCTTTGGGGTCGTTCCGATGAGCGCGCGGGCCGAGTCGCGCCGCTGGCCGAAACCGCCTCGGCCAAAACGGCCGAGCTCGATGTTTACTATCCCGCGACGGAGCCGCTCGGGAAGAACGAGATGCGGGTGGTGGCGCTTGGTACGGGGATGCCGAGTCCGCGGCCGAAACAAGCGGCGGCATGCTGGCTCGTCGAGCTCGGCAATGGCGAGAAGTTTCTCTTCGACATCGGTGCCGGGTGCCACGAGCGGCTAGCGGCTCAGAAGATTCCGTATGACCTGATCGACAAGGTCTTTTTCGGGCACCTGCACGTCGACCACATGGGCGACCTGCCGTCGTTTTGGTTAGGCGGCACCACGATGAATCGCCTGACGCCGCTCCGCATTTGGGGCCCAAGCGGGGCAACCCCCGAGTACGGCACCAAGCATGCGATGGACCTCATGGAGCAAATGTACGTCTGGGACGTTGGGACCCGAGGTGGGGTCATCGATTTCCGCGGGGGGCAGTTGGACGTGACCGAGTTCGCCTTCGACGGGGTCAATGAGGTCATCTACCAAGAGAAGGGCGTCACGATTCGAAGCATTCCGGCGATCCATGGTCTCGACGGCGCGGTCAGCTTCATTCTCGAGTGGAACGGGCTAAAGTTCGCGTATTCGAGCGACACCATTCCCAACAAATGGTGGGCCGAGCACACAAAGGGCGCCGACATCGCGATTCACGAGTGCTTCCTACCCGCGGTGCTGCTGGTCACCAAGCAAGGTTTTGCGCCGCTCGAAGCGTTGAACGTCGGGACGCAGGGTCACACCTCGCCGGAGCAGTTTGGCAAGGTGATGTCGATGACGAAACCTCGCCTCGCTGTCGGCTACCATTTCTACAACGATTTCGACACACAGCCTGAGGTGATGCGCCGCGTCCGGAAGACCTACGACGGACCTCTCGCATTGGCGCTGGACTACATGGTCTTCAACGTCACTCAAGACGAGATTCGCGTGCGCATGTCCGCGGTCGACGAAGAGGTCTGGCCGAGTCCGCCGATGAAAAAGAAGAATCCGCCCGACACGTCGAAGGTGATTCCGTTCTCCGACTTCACCAAATCCGGGGTCATCCCGTACCCCGAGGTCGTCCAGCCGATCTACGACGAGATCAACGAGCTCTACGACACCGACTACGAGCCGATCTTCAAGTAGCAGTGTGGTGGCGAGTACTTATATAGACTTTGCCGCTATTCGGATTTGGAGGCCACGATGACCGTGACCCTCAGTCGCTAGTATTGAGTGCCTACCATGACTTCAACGAAAAGTGGGCGCTCATGGGCAACCTCGGCTGGCAAAACTGGAAGCAGTTCGGCCTAATCGGAATCACGGTAGCGGCCGAAAATACCCAGAGCCTGACCGTAGATCGCCAGTACAAAGATACTGCGCACGTCGCGATTGGAACACGCTTCGCTCCGGCTCGCATGGTTCGGCGATATGTCGGTGAATCAGCAAGGGGGGCCGTTGAACGGAGATGTGGTCGGGTCTTACGACAACACCGCAATCCACTTCATCGCCCTGAGCCTGCAATGGAACATCGGTGCGAAGAAAGATCCTGATGGATAATTAGCGCCAGTGCCAGTGGTCAGTGCGCTATTGACCGGACCGGCTAGGCGCTCTACACCTCGACCTCCGCACCTTCGTTTCTGATTCCGTAGGGAGTACCGACATGAACCGTTGTCTGTTTTCGTTGCTGCTTGGCCTCGTCGTTTCGGGATGCGGCCCGAAGAGTGACCTGCCCGCGTACGTCGAAACCGCGATGGTCAATCGAGAGCCCAATCAGGTGCTCTGGGGCGATACGCATCTGCACACCAGCTACTCGCCGGACGCTTATTTCTTCGGCAACACGACGGCCGATCCGGATACCGCGTATCGCTACGCCAAAGGTTTGCCGGTCGTGCATCCACACACACGAGCGAAGATCCAAATCCACACACCGCTCGACTTCTTGGTGGTGGCCGACCACGCCGAAATGATGGGAGTGCCCCTTCGGCTGTTCCAAGGAGATGAGCGGCTCACCAAGACCGCAACCGGGAGGCGCATCGTGAAGATGATGAAGGCCGGCAAAGGCGAGGCCGTCTTCATGGAGTTCATCGAACGGATCAACACCAGCGAGCCCTACGCCGACGTCGACAACGCAGAGGTCAAGACGTCGATCTGGACTGACACCGTCGCGATCACCGAGCGCCACAACGACCCAGGGGTGTTCACCTCGTTCATCGGTTGGGAATGGACCTCGACACCAGGGGGCAAGAACCTTCACCGCGTCGTCTTCATGCCACAAGGCGGAGAGGTCGCCGCCAAGTTCATCCCCTACAGCTCGTTTGACAGCGCCAAGCCGGAGGATCTCTGGGCGTGGCTCGAAGAGACCGCGCCTCGCGTCGGTGCGGAGTTCGTCGCCATCCCGCACAACTCCAACATCAGCGGTGGTTTGATGTTCAACGATGTCGACAGCGAGGGCCGACCGATCACCGCCGAGTACGCCCGAACCCGCATGAAGTGGGAACCGGTCATCGAGGTCACTCAGATCAAGGGAGACTCCGAAACCGATCCGATCCTCTCGCCGAACGACGACTTCGCAGACTTCGAGCCCTTTAGCCACTTGATCGACTCCGAGACCTTGGCGTCGGGAGAGAAAGCGCCTGTCACCCCTGGAGACTTCGCGCGCTCGGCGCTCAAGCGTGGCCTCGAGCTCGAATCCAAGACCGGAGTGAATCCGTACAAGTTCGCCATGATCGGCTCGACCGACTCGCACACCGGAATGGCTTCCACCGAGGAAGACAACTTCTGGGGCAAGACCGCATTCGACTCCACGCCCAAGAACACCTTTGGCACCTTCCTCGGCATCGAGGGCTTCGGCGCCGACATGTCAGCCTCAGGGCTGGCGGCGGTCTGGACCGACGAGAACGCCCGCGAGCCGATCTTCGCCGCTTTTCAGCGAAAGGAGGTGTATGCATCCACGGGCCCACGAATCCGAGTTCGCTTTTTCGGTGGTTGGGACTTCGACAGCGACGACGCCGACGACAAAGACCTCGCGCAGATCGGCTACAACTCTGGAGTTCCAATGGGTGGCGACCTGACCCAAGCCCCGGAAGGCAAAGCACCGAGGTTCCTAGTGTACGCGATCAAAGACCCGAAGAACGCGAACCTCGACCGGGTTCAGATCGTGAAGGGCTGGCTCACGGCAGACGGCACGGCCCAAGAGAAGGTCTACAACGTGGCCTGGTCGGATGAACGGGAGCTTCGCTCCGACGGCACTTTGAAGCCGGTCGGCAACACCGTGAACTTCGCCACCGGCATGTACACCAACGAAATCGGAGATCCATACCTATCCACCGCTTGGGAAGACCCGGACTTCGACCCGAAGGCACGAGCCTTCTACTATGTCCGCGTTCTCCAGATCCCCACGCCCCGCCACACCCTTTACGACGCCATCGCCCTAGGCATGGACCCGGAGAAAACAGGCCACCCGGTTACGATTCAGGAGCGGGCCTACTCCTCACCAATCTGGTATACGCCCTAGCCTTGAAGAGGCTCCTCAAAGAACCGCTAGTTCACTTCCTGGCGGCCGGCTTGGGTTTGTTCGTCCTCTTCGGAATCGTCAATCGCGAAACCGACGTCGATGGCGACCCGTACGTGATCGTCGTCGATCGGGATGCCCTTCTAACGTTCGTGCAATACCGAACCAAGACGTTCGAGTCCTCGGTCGCCGCAGCTCGGCTCGACAATTTGTCCGATGAGGCGCTCACACGGCTGATCGACGACCACGTGCGTGAGGAAGTGCTGCATCGAGAAGCGCTCGCCCTCGGGCTGGACCGCGACGATTACGTCATTCGACGTCGCCTCGTGCAGAAAGTAGAGTTCATCACGGAGGGCTTTGCCGAGGCGAGCTCCGCAGTCGACGAGGCCGCGCTACGCCGTTACTTCGAAGCCAACAAAGACGACTACTTCGTCGAGCCGTACGTCACGTTTACTCACATCTTCTTCGACACCGAGGATCGCTCGCGCGAACAGGCGCGGGCGTTGGCGAAAAGGAAGCTCGCTGGGCTCAATCGAGACGAAGTGCTGTTCAGCGAAGCGCCGCAGCACGGGGAGCGCTTCCTTTATCACGTCAACTACGTGGAGCGGACTCCCGAATACGTAGCGAGTCATTTCGGGGTCGACATGGCGAAAGCGCTGTTCGAGCTCCCGGCAAACGACGAGGTCTGGGTCGGGCCCTTCGACTCTCCGTATGGCGTGCACCTCGTCATGCTCACGACGAACGAGCCGGGTCGCGAGCCGACCCTCGAGGAGATCGAAGGCCGGGTTATCGACGACGCGCGTCGGGCTGCCGTGCGCGAGCGAACCGCCGAAGCCATCGATGACATCGTGGGTGCCTACGACGTCCGCATCGTGTATCAGCGTGACGAGCGGTCCGACGCGGGTGTTGAGAGAGCGGCCACGCCGTGAGGTTAGCGCTCTGTCTCATAGCCGCGGGCTGGGTCCTCGCCTCGACGTCGAACGCCCATGCCCACGAGAATCGCCCGCTCTATGTGGAGATCATCGAGGAGGAGCCGCTCCTGTTTTCGGTGCAGTGGAAGACGCCGCCGTCGGTGCCTTCTGGAAACGCTCCCGAGGTCACCCTGCCGCCGGATTGTGAGCTCATAACGCCAAGAACGGCTTCCCCGAGCGGACGCCGTGGCGGGGCGCGAAGCATCTACCGTTGCGTCGAGGATCCCTCGGGTCGCGCGATCGGCATCCACTACCCCGTCTTCAACCCGTCCGTGTCCACCCTTGTTCGCATTTCATGGCACTCGGGTCAGAGCCACTCCCTGCTCGGAACCCCGGGCGAGACTAGCCTCGAGATCCCTGCACGCGAGAGCTTTGGCAGCGTGGCGAAGGACTACCTCGCCCTCGGGGTGCGCCACATCCTTGGAGGTTACGACCACCTCTTGTTCTTGGTGTGTCTACTTCTCATCGCCCGGACGGGTCGCCGCATTCTGATCACGATCACCGGCTTCACGATCGCACACTCGATCACCCTCGCGTTGAGCGCGCTTCACGTCGTGCAGGTCCCCGTCGCGCCGGTCGAAGCCGCCATCGCCTTGAGCATCGTCTTTCTGGCGGTCGAGATTGTTCGAGGTGACGAGAATAGCCTCACCTATCGGTATCCGATCGCCGTTGCCTCGACGTTTGGGCTGCTCCACGGCTTCGGCTTCGCGGCGGTCCTTGGCGAAACCGGCTTGCCCCAGACCGAAATCCCAGCCGCCCTCCTCTTCTTCAACCTGGGCGTCGAGCTAGGACAAATCGCGTTCGTGGTTGGTGTGATCTTCGCCTACCAAGCGTTGCGACTCGCCGCCCGCGCTACTGGGAAGCGCCACTTCTCTCTCGCGGACTTCCGGCCGTTCGAGGCGCCGACCGCATATCTGGTCGGCTCGTTGGCATCGTTCTGGATGATTCAGCGCATTGCTGGGTTCTGGGCGAGCTAAACAGCGTCAGATAGGTCGGAAGCTAGGTGATGCTGTTTAATCGGCGGGGGGCTTCAGGAGCTCCTTGGCCTGCTTCTCTTCCTTCTTCACACTCTTCTCGACCTGCTTCTTCGCCATCTTGTCGGCCTTCTCCTCTTGCCTGTTTTTGCGCTTCCCGTGATAGGCGTGGGGATCGTGCTCGGCAGACGTCGTCCTCACTGAGCCGTTGATCACCCAGGTGTCGATGTCCGGATAGAAGATGTAGACCGCTTTCTTCTCGCAACCGTGCGCCGCGATTTGAGATGCGAGGTGACGCGCACCCTCTTCGTCAATGACGATGAGCTCGATCTGGTCTTTGGGGCAGTGGAAATCGAAGGACGCCCGTTCGAGGACCGTTCGCTCGGAACGTCTGTTGTGAGCGCAGGCGAAACCAACAGTGGCCATGAGAAGCAGCAGGGAAAGCCGAGCGACCATGAAACGCTTTATGCCCGGACAGAGGATTATCGTCAATCGTCGGTTTGTCTCTCTGACACGATGTGTAGACCGACGAGCCTCGCGATCATGACGGCAAGATAGAGCGTCCCGAACGCGCCCTCGAGCACGGAGAGAGGTCGAGCGAGATTCGATACGGGAACGATGTCCCCGTATCCCATGGTAGTGAGGCATACGAAGCTGAAGTAGAGCAATCCGTTCCCTATTTCGCGTCCAGTCCCGCTCTCCGTAACGCCCGAAAACGAGCCGGGATGGGACAGCTCGATCAGCTCGAACAGGAACGCGAAGGCCACTCCGGCCAGGAGATAGGCGACGATTGCGCCAAAGATCGCGTTGGTACTCACGCGGCGCATCCGAAACAGAGCAGCGACGATCAGCGCGATGGCGTACGTGATCCAAACGATCGTGATCGAGATGGAGCCGAACGAATATCCGATGTGCTCCGAGAAGATTTCCGTCCAGCGCATCACGAGGGTCACCACCGTGAGCGCAAGAAACGGGAAACGATGCTTGCTCTGCCAAGCAGCCGAATAGGCGCCCGAGAGAAGCACGAGGTCGAAAAAGAACTCGACCCAATGGCCGCCACGCTCGGCAGGCACGAGGGGCGCCACCACGATGAGGATCAGCAGCACGACGAGGAGCGCCCCGTAGTGCGGGGCTGCTCGAGTCGAAGGCAAGAACGAGTAACGCATTGACATTCTTCGACGTCGGCGGCCTACTCCAGCGAGCCCGCCGACACCTGGGGAAACGGCATACCAGAGTTTGTGAGTCTCTCAATGGGGAAGCTGGAAAATGACCGCCGACACTAGCGACGCGCGACAGGGGAGGAAACGTCTACGGAGGCTGCAAACCTTTCTCGACGTCGCGTACGCGGTGCTGTTCGTCGATTTTATCCAGTACCTGCCCCATACCGAAAACATGGCCTGGGAGGAGCTTCCGTACGGCCTGCTCTCGCTGCTCATCGACAACTCGATCGACCTCTTGCGGCTCATCATCGCCGTGGGGCTGACATTGATCTCGTGGAACCTGACGCACAAGCTCCTCGGACCGCTAACCCGGACGAATCCAGGGCACACCTTGTTGGTGCTCCTTCAACTGTTCTTCGTCTGCATGTTCTTGTTCTTCGCGGTTGCGGACCCATCGCTCGAAAGCCTCTCCTCCCCGGTCGGCCAAAGCCTCTGCCTGGCGATTTCGGGGTTCATCGGACTTACGGGCTTTGCGTATGCTCAAAAGAAAGGCTTCGTGGACCCCGACCTTTCCGACGAACAGAAAGTCGAAGTGGCGCGGGGCGCGTTCGTGGAGCCAACCACCGCTTTGCTGAACACCGCGCTCGCGTTCGTCGGGCCGGGCGCATGGACTCTCGGCTGGTTTCTGATTCCGATCGCGGTGATTCAGATCATCAAGCGTCTCCCATCCAAGATCCGGGCTTAGGGTAACTGCCTTGACGGTTAGTCGAGTGGAACTCTCCACGCAGCGCGACTATGGTCGAGCCATTATGGCCCGATTATTCTTACTCGCGACCCTCTCTCTCCTTTGTACGGCAGGCTTGTCGTGCGCTTCGCTCGATATACCCCCTGCCCCCGATCTTCAGCCGGTGCTCAACGCTTATAAAAACCCAAGCGCCGTCGTCGACGGCGAGATCATGGCTGCGGTTGCCGATGAAATCGCCGAGGCTGCCAAAGAGATTGAGGATTCGGAGATCTTCGAGGAGATCCTGGACGTGATCATCGAAGTCCAACAGGAGCTCGAGCAGAGCACCAATGAGAATGGTGACCTCGTTCTCGATGCGACTTGCAATGATGGCAGCGCCTGCGCCGACGACGCGGATTGTTCGGATGGCACTTGCGGCGGTGGGGTGACGTTTCCAAGCCCCAATGGGGCGGTCCAGGTCAGCTTCATCTGTGATGGGTGGGACGAAAGGCAATTCGATCCCGACTATGAAGCCGACCCCGCAAACGGCAAGATCGATCTGTGGATGACACTAGACAGTGGAGGGATCGGCCGCGTCGTTTGGGGCACCGCCGACAACTGTCTGTACCTCGTGCCCATCGAAAGCGGCAATTGCGAAGCTGCTGGATGTTCCGAAGCTTCGTACGACGGGGGCGTCGCGGTCGACTTGGGTGACCCCGTGCCGCTCGATGAGGACATCACAGAGCTGCTCGTCACTTTCGTCCTGGAGGGAACCATCGGGTTTGTCGGAAGCGACTTCCCCATCGACCAGAGCTTCCGAGTCAAACTAGCAGACACCGATGGGCTCGAGATCCTGGTGGACATCGGCGAACAGCCGCTAGCGGAGACGTTCAACTATTTTTTTCAAGGGACTAAACAGGGACTCCGTGCTGCGAATGGCACGTTCGGCTGCAGCCTTCAGGACATGGAATGCTTCGACGAATCAGGAACAGTCTTCTTCTGGTAACACTCCTTGCGGGTGTGACCTCGGCGGGAATGGGGCTCGTTCCCAATTCGGCGCGGGCCTATCACACCTACAACGTGCGGCTCCTCGATAGCACGGCGTACAGCCTCCATCGGCGGGGGGTCCGCCTAGGCTTGATGAAACTGAGCTACGGGATCATCGACCAGCTACAGGTTTCGACATACACCATGCCTTGGCTCCTCGGGGCGATCTTTCAGGACGTCGCCCCAAACCTCGAGCTCAAGTCGACCTTCTACGACCGCAAACGCCTGGCACTGAGCGTTGGGGCTGGATTCCTCGAAGGCACCATCCTGCAGGGCGACAACACAAAAGTGAGGTATTTCCTGATGCCGGTCTCCGTCGCAGCGTCCGTGCGGATCAATCCCGAGGTGAGCACACACTTCGGAGCATTGTTCACCGCCGTCAGCGGGGATGGCGAATCGCAGCCGGGAGGCGACAATATCGAAGGCGCAGTCGTGATCGATTTCCTTCAGCTCTGGGGGATGGTCGAATGGCGGCTCTCTCGCGTGGTCGCCTTCACGTTCACCGTGCGCTGGGTGCCTTATGTCAGCGACGTCCTGGTAAACGGCACTCTCGACGCAGATAACCCGACAGTCGACCTTCAGCTCGAGGTTAATCTGGACGACTTGCGAAACGCGTTCGCCGTCATCCCTGGCTTCGTGTTCTCATGGGACCGCGCCAACATCCGGCTTGGGGTCGGCTACAGCAGTTTCTTCGTCGAGGGTTTCTTTCTCGTGATCCCCGGGGACGTGCTCAGCAACATCGCCCCCGAGTTTGACGTCTTCGTCCGGTTCTAGATGAGCGGGAGACACGGCACCGTTGAGGAACCATGTATTGCTGTCGGGGTCGAAGACGTAGATCGCTCTCTTCTCACAACCGAACGCGGCGATTTGTGACGCCATATAGCGAGCACCTCTGGCCTGGAGAACCGCCAGCGAGAGCTCGCTTTCGGGGCACGGGAAGTCAAAGGCGGCGCGCTGCAGAACGGTGGTCTGTGCTCGCTTGTTATACCTGTTGCAAGCGGTCCCGGCAGCAACGAGGAGCATCACAATGCAGAGGCGTGTCAACATCTCGGAGAGTTATGCACCTCGTCGCGGAACCACGCCATGCCTTTCTTGAGGGCCGCTGTGCCGCACCTAGCCGATCTTGAGCGCGATGCTGACGATGAGCTGGTAGTCGTTCTTCTTGGGGACCGTGCCGTCCTGCCGCGGAGGCGGGTTCTCCGTGCGGAAGAACTTGAACGACGTTTCAAAGTCGAAGATGTCTGTGATCTCTACACTGAACTTCGCGCTGCCCAAGTGGTTGGTGAGGCCGAGCCCCGTGTAAACCAAGTTGGTGGTCCAATCGAGCTCGAGTTCCACATCGTCGGTGAAGTCGAAATCAGCGTAGGTATGGAAACCGACGAACCCGTCGTTGCGCGGGTTCTTCGCGCCGGCCTCCAAGCTCAGGAAACGGGTATACTGGTACCCCAGCGAGGCGCCGAGGTCCCACTCGACCTTTTTCGTATCGAAGAGGTGAACCCCGGCACCGGCACCGGGCGTGGCGCGAAACTTGAGGTTCGTAAACCTGTCGTTGAGGAACCCGGCAGCCGCGGGGACGAAAAAGAAGCGCCTCGATAGGAAGAGCCGTACATCGAAGTTCCCGACATGCCGATTGACGGTCTGCTCTTGGTTTGCATAGCCGAAAGTGCCGTCGTAGCTGATCTTGGAGCGCGTGCGCTGGTCGGCACGCATCAGGTCCCAGTACAGGTTCAGCTGGCCCTGGTTGGTGTTGCCGGCAGAGGCCGAGAACCCCGCCGAGAGTCGTGTGGACCACCAGTTGCGCTCTCTCGGTTCTCCCTCGAGGATCGAGATCAGCTCACTGCGAGGGAACGTCCGTACTCCCTCGCTTGTCTCGATGATGACCGTGTCCTCGGTGACGACGGCTCTCCCGGTCACGTCGATCTTTCCCTCGAACACGTAGGTGTTGACCTGTGGAGAATGGAACTGGTCCACCTTGCTCCACGAGAACGTCAGGAGGTCGAGCTTATCACTGTCGAACTCCAGGTCTTTGTCACGCATCCAGTTCAGGTCGCCCTTCAGCCACTCGCCCGACGTGAGCCGAAGCCAGTCGTGGTTGTCGCCGAACTCGATCGTAAACTCCGCGGGGATCCCTGCTTCGGTTTGTTCGGCCGCCTGCTCGACCGCCTTCTCCACCTCGGAGACCGCCGTCTCGACCTCGGACACCGCCTCGCTTGCCTCAACCGCCTGGGTGGGCACCCCTTCATCGCTGACGTCCATCTTCTCGTCCTGCGCATGCACAACAGGCGAGCAGCAAAGGACTCCACCAATCGCTA
>Ga0255058_10001297_pt1 | contig 14126 bp, 10 predicted proteins | sample Cases_109_9_MG_FD_188637 | JGI IMG/M metagenome (GOLD analysis project Ga0255058, IMG submission 188637) | Seawater microbial communities from Amundsen Gulf, Northwest Territories, Canada - Cases_109_9 | ecosystem: Environmental > Aquatic > Marine > Gulf | place: Canada: Northwest Territories... | reverse complement strand
CAGCGCTCTCCGAATGGCCCGTCTCTCGGCCACAGAGCTGGGTGTCTCTAGTAAACCAGCCACAGGTGCCCAAGGAGCTGGAGGTGCTGAGGCTGTCGGTCCAGCGGGGTCGGCCTTATGGCACCGAAGTATGGCAGAGGTGGATGGCCACACACTTGGGCTTAGAGTCCACTTTCCGCTCGCGTGGTCGACCACGCAAGGAGAGATAGGGTAGAATATTGGACTTATCCCCTTTTCCCCCCTTTTCTCCCTTTTCTCCTTTAGGGAAAAAATGTGCTTATCCCCTTTTACCGTGACCCTGTCACCCTTACGGTATCTGGGTCGGGAGCATCGTCGGCTCGGCCACAAAGACGCCTCGCCGCCCATCGGCCAGAATGGCGAGGAAGACCACCTGCCCGGCGTCGTTGATGGCCAGACCCTCAGGTGAGGAGAGGCCGGAGAACCGGTCGAATGTTCCGCCCCCCAGGGGCAAATCACCGGTTCGAGCAAGCGCAGCTATGGTCCCATTCGAAAAGCGGAAAATTCCCTCTGAGAGGTCATCCAGCCTTACGGTGAAGGCGATCACCCCCAGATTGTTCATCGCGGGATGCCCGAAACTGCGGAACTGGCCGCCGCCGGGGGCGGGATCATCGGTCCGGGCGACAGCCGTCAGTTGGCCTGTGGGGCTGCGGAGGAAAATGCCCTCGGTCGTCGAGCCCAACATCCCTCGGAATGCAACGGCCCCCGCGTCGTTCAAACTCGGATCACGCACGTTGGTGAACGTTCCCCCGCCGGGGGCGAGATCCCCAGAACGGACCACGGAACGGAGCGGCGCCGCGCCAGCCACGAAGATGCCCTGACTGTCACTATCAAAAGCGATGTCACCGATTTCGTTGATATCCGTGGACGTACCGAAAAACTTCTGAAAACGCCCCCCACCCGGAACGGGATCACCTTCTTGAACAACTGGCTGGGGAGGCGTCTGCGCGGTGGCAACCAACAGCCCTCCAAGGCAAAGGAAGCCTTCCGAATTCAGATCACCTGGGGTAACGAAATCCGCGACAAAGCTCACCTCTCCCTGGTTGTTCAGGCTCACCGAATCGAAGTCAGGGTCCAAAATGGTAACCCCTGCTATTCCGCAGCCTCCCGGGACGAGGTCGCCCGCCCGCGCGAGGCCCACGGGCTGGCCACCTGCAGGAGCCAAAAAGGCCCCACCGCAAAATGACAGCAGATCATTACAGCTCGATGCCTCGTCAAATCCCCCATAGAAGGCTATGGTCCCCTGGTCATCCAATCCGAGGGAACCGAAGAAGGCATACGTGCCGCCGCCGGGGGCCGCGTCGCCGGCCCGCACGACAGGTGGTTGAAGTACTTCCTGGCTTTCGATGAAAATCCCTTCCGTCTGATTATCGGCGAACACTCCATTGAAGACGATTATCCCCGCTTCATTCACCGCGGGCCTGCCGAAGAAAAACGTACCAAACGTGCCCCCACCGGGGACGGCGTCGCCGGTCCGGGCCACCGGGCGGATGCCCAGTTGGAAGACCTTGCCGATGACTGCATCCGCTTCCTCCCCGAGCTTTCCTTCAAACACCATAACGCATCGCAACGTCCCGGCCGGAAAAGAAAAGGGAATTCGAGGAAACTCGGCATCTGCCTGAACCTCCTGGCTCACGGTCATCTCGTCGAGCTTCACCCGGTTCCCACTCGCTTCGTCACAATACACGCTGAGGGTGCCGGGGCCGATGGTCTCGGAGGAGCGGTTGGTCACCCGAAGCTCCAGTTGCGCCGCGTCTATTGCAAGGTCCAGCCGGCCACGGAAGAAATAGCCGAGGAGCCCCGCGGAATAGCCGACGGCGCGGGGGATGGTAAGCTCGCCGATGCTCACGGCATTCAGAGCGTTCAGGGAAGACATCTGGGCGACAAAGGACCCCAGCTCCTGTAGATCCTGGCTGAAGAAGGAGAAAGTCGTCATCCGGGGGTTTGTCTCCAGGATACCGGTGTTCGGGTCCCGGAAGCCGTTCCGACAGAAGGTGACGAGACCACTAATAATCCGGAACTCGGCATCCGTCGTGGTGACTGAATCTTCAAAGCAGTCCGCCGTGTTGAGGATCGGGTCCGGGTAATCAGGGGCGTGGTTTCCGTCCACGAAGGCCGTGAAATTTGTCCCCTCCGAGACGAAGTTCCGGTTGATGATCTGGGACAGGCCTCGAGCGTCCGGCCCGTTGCGCGGGGGGCCGGAGGCGTCGGTCTCCACCCAGAAGTCGCGCGGCTTGGTGAACCCTACCTTCGGGATCGGATAGCCGGTGAACTTCAGGTTCTGCCTGACGCCATCGAGATCCAAATACTTCTCCACCACGCTAGGCGGACCGGCATCGTAAATTCCTTGGATGAGGCCACCGTGCGGCGCGTTGCGGGTATGCGCCGGTGACGCCAAGTCCTGGATGAGATGGATAACATGGCCCAACGCGTAGAAGGTGTCGGCAAGCCTGCGCTCTCGCTCTTTGGGATGCCTTTCTGTCAGGCTGAGAAGGAAGTGCTCCCGGGCATCCTTATAGGAGAACTCCTGCTCGGTGAACTCCTGGGCGTCCTCGAGACCCCACTCGTCGGACCGCTGGCCCTGAATGGGACGGGGAACCCCGAGCACCCGAATTTCAGTGTCGAGCCCTCGATTGAAGATGGGATCGTAGAAGTGGTTGAAGAAGCGGAGGGAGTGGACGAAGCTATCCTCGTCTATGGAGCCTTCCTGAAGCCATTCATCTGGGGTCCGTGGCCTTTCAGAAGGGTCCTTCTGCAATATCCGTTTCCCGGAGAGTCCCAGCTCCTGGACCAAAAAGCCGTCAATGTTCGCCAAGCTGTAGGCTTCGCGACTTATATCCGCGTGTGTCCTAACTTCGTACGACCACCCAAGGGGTAGGAATGACCCAAAGGCAAGGAACACAGCACACAGGAAGAGGATTCCTCTCCTGTACGCAAGATTCATGGTTGCTTCCCCAAGTAGCGAAGAATTTCCTCCCGGGACGTCCCCAGGCTTTCAAGAGAAGAGATCCACCTGCCTTCTCCGAGGGGATGGCGCAATCTCTCTCCCTCGATCGCCACGACCATGCGGGGACACGTTCGCCACTCTAAATCGTTCCACCCGAGGCTACCTTGTAGGAAGACTAGTTCCCTAGCCCACTTGTCGCGTGAATCTTTAAACGGCTGTAGCTTGATTGTCTTCCCATCCCAGTCCGACGTCCGCACAGAGCTTTGGCTTTCACTTTGGTTTTGCACAGTGAGCGGCCGGTACCCCGGCTTGAAGAAGCTCAGTTTTGGGTCTCGGTTAGTCAGGAAGCAGCAGACATAGGCGTGCTGTTTGTCGATGTTTACTGGATTCGGTTTGGGCCCCCAACCTGGAAAGGCATAGCTACCATCCGGTGCAGTGACCGTTTCCAACACCTCAAGCCGCCCCCGGGGATTCTGCCCGCCGACGCCGGTATCGTACAGGATCCACTGGGTGACGATGATAACCCCCTCAAGGGGCTGGCCCGTGGTGGCATCCACCACTCTCCCGCGGATCGGCCGCGCGGTGTAGGAAGCGGGGATTCCACGCTCGCACGCCGCGGAGGCTAGGAGCAGCAGGAAGCTCAGGAGCAATGGCACAACTCGCATAATGTCCTCCTCACATCTCGATGATGCGCCAGATCCCGTCGACATCCGGCGCCCAGTAGATGAAGTACAGATAGGTTTTCCCACCCTGAACCCGTTGCGTGACCCCTTCCGCTAACCCCTCCGTTACTCGCGTGATGGCGACCGTACCCAGGGTCGGGGCGATGCTCGGCAGGTTCGCATCTAGCGCTTGAAAGACCTGAGCGAAGCGTGGCCGGACTCCGAAGGCAAATTCGGCGGTAGCCCGCGGGATATCCCGGGCGGCCAGAGCGGTCTTGAGGGTTTCCCACTTGGCTTGGAGCAAAGCAATGGTGCCTGCCTGGTCGAGGACCTGAATAATCGTTGTGGCGGTAACTGTCCCGCCCTGATCGTCAACGACCGTGAGCGTCGGCGCAACGATGCCCGCCTCCGAGTAGGTCATCTCGACATTTTCGAAAGCCGCACTCGTTACATCGGCCGTCCCATCCCCGTTTTGATCAAATTCATACCGGATGATGGGCCGGTCTAAACCGGATTCGACCTCAAAACGGACGGTCAACGGGGCCAGCCCGCTGACCGGACTCGCCGTGAGCGCGACCAAAGCTTCCTGCGGCTGTGTGATCTGGACGGTGATGGCTGTGGAGGCCTGGGCGCCCGTCGCGGTTGTAGCGGTGGCAGAGATAGCATTGCCTCCCGCCACCAACGGAATCTGTGCGGCCCATTCGGTGCCTGTGATGAAGGCGGGAACCCCGTTAACGCTGACGCCAACCTCGGCCCCACCAGCGTACACTGTTCCGCGCACCAGGATGGTGCCCTCAGGCACGGTGGTGCCGTCAGCTGGCTCGATGATCGTGACCACCGGCGCGGTTCGTTCAATATCGATCACGACTGGTAGCGGTCTCGCCAGCAGTAAGGGTATCGCAATGGTCTTTCCTTTCCTTCCGAATCCCGGTCTCCGAAAAAGGCGCAGCTTCCCTTGAACCCTGCGGGCTACTGCAGTCTCTGGAACAGAGATGGTGAGGTTGATTTTGACCGTCTGGTCTGTGCCAATCCGTTCAAACGTTGCGGGCTCCACGTGCACAAAGGGCCGTAACCCCCGACTCACGTGGACTCCGACGTCTTTGAACGGCCGCGGCACAGTCAAGGAGAGGAAAAATGTTTGGCTTTGCCCCGGTGCGATCGTTGTGCTGACAGCAGGTGGCGTCCAGGCGATCCTGCGGAACAACGGGTGAATTTTTTGGTGGTCAGAATGCTTGCGAGTCGCTGTGACGGGCGGGGCAGTGAAGGAAATCACCGCAAGGATGGTAAAGCTCGCGAGCAGCGCCCAGATGAGCCAACCGGACGTCCGCTGTCGGGTGTTCGTGAACATATTTTTGTTGCCCCCGAAAAAAAGGGCCTTAGACCATGTGGCGTGTGGCTTCTACTGTGGGTATCGATCGAGGACCATACGAAAACAGGGTTTGACTAATGTAGATTTTGGGTGACCGCGTGTCAATATGGAGTTTTTGTAGTTCCAATTCGGGAGCAAAAGGGGAGTAAAAGGGGATAAGTTCAATTAGTGAGACTGTGTGGGGCTAGCCTCCCTCCACTCCGTGTGATCTTCCACGGGAGCAGTTAAGAATATCCCTCCGGCGAGGCCGGCCGTCCGGCGCTAGGGGCTGGCACCAACGGATCGCCAAACGCCTAGCCTTGATTCCAGCTTCCATCTTCGAGGTCGATCCGCAAGGGTGGGTGGGTTGGCCGAGCGGCAAGTCATCCTCGAGCGCCATGTATGAAAAAACTGCATATTGACAGGAGTTAGGGAGAATTATAGTCTTGGCCTCTGTCTTTAAAACGCGGTTTTCATATTAGCCGCAAGGGGCCTGTACCTCCGGTGGGCCGGTCCCTCCGCAGATTAGGTGAGTTAAGACACACCGCGTGGCAGTTGGGAGTGTCATAAAGGAGGGAGGCTACGATGCACGATGCAGAGGTAAAAAACCTGGTACGGCGCATGGAGGCGGTGGAGCGGGAGAATCGACGGTGGCAGTGGATGGTGACGGTGACCCTGGCCGTGGTCGCGGCCATGGTTGTTCTGGCCCAAGCCACACCGACGAAGTTCGGCAAGGTGATCGAGGCGGAGAGGTTTGTCCTTCGAGATACGAACGGCAGCATTCGTGCCGAGTTGGGCTTCGTAGATGATGCCTCGGTCCTGTTACTAAACGACAAGGACGGAAAACCTGGCGTGGCCTTGAGTGTGTTTCCGGACGGACCACGGAGGGTCAGTCTCTTAGACAGGGACGGGAACACCAGATCCGTACTGACAGCGCGGGCTGATGGTGACTCTGGGCTGCGGCTCTTTGACAAGAACTTGATGCACCGGGCTTCGCTGGACGTGATGGCAGACGGCAGGCCAATCTTGCGGCTTGCCGATAAGCAGATCAATCCCGCGCAACTCACGATCCTATCAAGACGCGCTCCGGTCTCCCGGTTCCCCCATACATCCGCAAGGCTTTCGTTGGAAGGGGAGTGGCTAAGGACAGCCGGGTCACGCTAGCACTTGGCGAACCACAGGGCCACGCTGAACTGAGTGTGGCGCGTAGGGCACTCCCTCTCGAGAGAATTCTCGGCACTATCGCTTTGCCCACCCGCCCCCATCTCCCGTCAAAACCGGCCCCCGCCTAGTGTCGGTCTCCTCAGTGAGCCGGGAAGAGGTCGTACACGTAGTCGTGGGCGGCCAGGGCCTTTTTGCTCATGGTGCCCGCCTGGACGCGCTTGACGATCTCCTCGCGGGAGAGGTCGAAGATCGCCTCGAAGATCTGCGTGTGCTCCTGGCTGTTTGCCTCCCCCGCGACGAAGAGCACGCGGGCGCTGTGCTGGATGTAGCGAGGGCAGAGGAGCTGCCGCTTGAGGAGCTCCATGATGACAGGCGCCTTGGCACGATCGAAGCGGCCCGGGTCGCCGCGGCGGTCCAGCTCGGCGAAGAACGCGTACGTCCACTCGTTGTGGCAGTCCCACAACTTCTCGAACAGCTCTTTCGTGAAGCGAGTGCCCGCCTTGACTTGGAAGGCGTTCTGGGCCGGGACGAGCCCGTCGTCGGTGAGGACCGGGCCTTTGAGGTAGCCGTCCTTCGTGATGGCGGCCCGGTGATGGATGAGGGTCCAGAGCCAGGAGACGTCGATCCGATAGGTCGCGAGGTCGTTCATGAACCTGAGGCGGAGCTCGTAGTCGTCGATGGCAGCCGCGAAGTTGCCGTTGAGAATTTGGAAGCCGTAGTTCGCAGCCATGTAGAAGGCGTGCTGGATGTTCTCGATCGTGATGTCGCCCTTCGGCACCCCGTAGATGTCCTCCCAGAGCTCTCGCGTGAAGAGCTTCTCCGGCGTGTCGTACATGTCCTTCGTGATGACCCAGGGCGTGATCTTGCCTTGCGCGTTCAGCAGGTCGCGGGATTGGAGGAGGGACCGCTCCGCGTCGCTGAGACCGCTGGCGACCGTCGGCACCGGTTTGCCCTTCACGTCCACGGTCTCGAGCGGCGCATCGACGAGGGCCTGGAGCTGCGTCACCGCTGCCTCAAGGGGCCCATTGCCCGCGGCGACGTAGGCCGGCTCCGGGCTGGCGACCCAGCTCTGCCGATAGGCATCGTAGAGGCGTCCCCTGACCCGGTCGGAGAGGATCTCTTCCAGGGTGGGCTGCTGCCCGGCGAGGAGGGGTCCGTCGGGCACGAACATGAGGCCCAGCAGGCGCTCTCTGAGCTTGTCGATGACAATGGCGCGGAGCGCGAGCGGGTTGTACGTGGCGCGGCCATACGGGTCGGCCGACGGGTAGATCATGACCGCGGCCATGCCGCCGATGGGGCCCCCCTGGCTGAGCTCGCCGTTCTTCATGCCGGCCATGAGCATCATCAGCGCGTTGTACCGCTGGTACGCGATCATGTTCGGCGAGGCCATGCCGATCGACTGCGGGTCCGGAAAGACTCCCTGCGGGTCGTCCTTCCACATCTCGATGAGGCTGCCTAGGTAGTCCCAGCGGCCGACGTTCGTCCCCAGGAGCCGGCGCCGCAGCACCCAGGCGATCGCGGGCAGGAACCGGCCCGCGTTGCCCTCCTCATACAGGACCTTGATCTTGAAGGTCCCCGGCTGCACGCCGATCGCCCCTTCCACCCGCACCAGGAGCTTCTCCAGAATCAGGGCTTCCTGCGGGATCTGGATCTTCGGGATGTAGTAGTACACGCCGGTGCCGGCGCGCGTGAGGGCGTCATATGTGTTGACGGCCCAGAGGATGGTAATGGGGATCATGGCGGGCGCAGGCCGGCCATCCACCGTGATGTGGTCGTACTGCAGGTGCATCCCGGGAGGCCGGGCGAACCGGGTCGGCCACTCGGCCGGGGACTTCTTGATCCGGTACACGCGAGGCTGGCCTTTTTTCACCACCTCGTAGGGACGGTCGGCCCAGTGGCCTTCCAGAATGTCTTTGGCGTTCTGCATGGCTGCGAAGACCCCGATGGGCTGATTCTTAGGCGCGCCGTCAGGCTGGAAGTGAGGGGGCGAGGCGTCCTCGAAGTCCGGCATGTTTATGGGCGCTGCGCTGTTCAAGGCGTTGAAGGCCATGTCGAGCGGATGCCACGGGCCCGTGAGTTCCAGGCCGGGGTTCGTCAACGGATGGGCGTCCTTCGGGATGGGCACCTCGTCGTTGAGGCGCCAGCGCCACTGGCTGTCCTGGCCGAGGAAGTTGTCGATCATGCCCTGGACGATCTGGTGAAAGGTCCAGAGCTTTCCCGTCACGGGGTCGTCGAAGGTGTCGTCCCACTTCGGCCAGGCGTATTTCTCCCTGACCGGCGCGGAGGATGCGAGGAGCTCCCGGCGCGCGGTGAGGGCCTTCGCGATCTCGGGAGCCAGCTCGCGGGTGAGCGCGACGATCAGCTGTTCGACGTCGACTTCCCGGCCGTTGACTTTCTTGGTCCCGAAGAGCTCCGGAAAGGTTTGGGCAATGTCGTCGCGGATGATCATGGCCTCGGCCTCCTCAGCATGTCCCTGTGGGCATGCCTATCGTCAAGCCCCCGGGCCACCTGGACCTGGCTGCCGTCCGGGCCCTTCCTTGATGCTTCCGGCGGCGGAAGTGTGCAGATGCTATAGGAGGATGAAGCGCCAGTCAAGGGGGCGATCGTGACGGGCGCGGGCCGCGGCATCGGCCGCGCCGCGGCGCTCGCGTATGCATGGGAGGGTGCGAGTCCGGCGATCTGCTCCGGGAACGCTGACGAGCTGGCGTCCGCACGATGGTCATCAATCTCAGGGGGCCTGGCTGATGGCGTGCGCCGTGATCCCCCACTCCAGCTCCTACTTTCCCTTTGACAGGTCGAGAAGAGTTGTGTTACGACGGCATCATCCCACCCCCTCAGGAGGCATTCACCAATGCACCATTTTCACTATCGGGGTGAAGACCTCTACTGTGAGGAGGTCCCCATCACAGCCCTTGCGGGGGAGGTCGGGACCCCCTTTTATTTGTACAGCCACGCCACGCTCACCCGTCACTTTCGCGTCTTTAGTGAAGCCTTCCGGGACATTCCCCACCTGATCTGCTTTGCCGCCAAGGCCAACTCTAACCTGGCCATTCTGAAGCTCTTCGCCACCATGGGAGGAGGAGCGGACGTCGTATCTGGTGGAGAGCTCTTCCGGGCGCTGTGCGCTAGTATCCCACCCGAGCGCATCGTTTTCGCTGGAGTCGGGAAACTCCGGGAGGAGATGGGAGAGGCCCTCAAGGCGGACATCCTCATGTTTAATGTCGAGTCCTCCCAAGAGCTGCGCCTCCTCAACCAAGTGGCAGGAGAGATGGGGACGGTGGCCCGCGTGGCGCTCCGCGTGAATCCCGATGTGGATCCCAAGACGCATCCGTACATCTCGACCGGGCTCAAGAAGAGCAAGTTCGGTATCGACATCTCCTTGGCCCTCGAAGAATACCGGCTCGCACGGACCTTATCGCACATCCAGATCGTCGGGATCCATCAACACATCGGTTCGCAGATCACCGAACTAAGCCCCTTCGTGGATAGCCTGCGACGTACGGCCGAATTGATCGAGGAACTTCGGAAGCTCCCCATCGATATTCGCTATCTTGACATGGGTGGAGGCCTCGGGATTCCGTACAGTGATGAGACGCCGCCGCACCCGACAGAGATGGCCCAAGCGATCACCCCAATCCTGAAGACGCTTGGCTGTACCGTTATTTTTGAGCCGGGACGGGTGATCGCGGGAAATGCCGGGATCCTGGTGACCCGGGTGCTGTACACGAAGCAAACCCCGACGAATAATTTTGTCATCGTCGACGCGGGAATGAATGACCTGATCCGCCCCAGCTTGTATGACTCCTACCACGCCATCCAGCCGGTCCAACAGCACAAGGGACGGGAGCGGATCACTGCAGATGTGGTCGGGCCGATCTGTGAATCAGGAGACTTTTTAGCCAAGGATCGGGAACTCGGCATGGTGGAGCCCGGAGAGCTCCTGGCCGTGATGAGTGCGGGGGCGTACGGATTTGCGATGGCGTCGAACTATAACGCGCGACCACGGGCGGCCGAGGTCTTGGTCAAGGAGGACCGCCACTTCGTGATCCGGGCACGAGAACGCTACGAAGATCTCATTCGAGGAGAGAACATTCCCGACAACCTGTAACACGATGACCGACGACCGATGACCGATGACCGAAGAAAAACGATCGACTTAGAACGGTCGTCGGTTTACGGTGATCGGTGATCGAACGGGAGGAGGGGAGGGCGATGAAGAAGAGCTTTCAAGGATCCATGGTCGCGATGGTCACACCCTTTCGAGACGGACGTGTGGATGAGGCCAAGATCTGTGAGCTGGTGGAGTTTCACGTGAAGAACGGGACCGATGCCATCATCCCGTGCGGGACGACCGGCGAGTCTCCCACCCTGAGCCATGACGAGCACAATAAGGTGGTAGAGGTTACCATTAAAGCGGCAGGGGGGCGGGTTCCTGTGGTGGCGGGAACGGGTTCCAACTCCACCGCCGAGGCGATCGAATTGACCGAGCATGCGAAAAAGGCCGGCGCGGACGGGGTGCTGATGGTCTGCCCCTATTACAACAAGCCGACCCAAAATGGGCTTATTGCGCATTTCAGAGCCGTGGCAGAAAGGGTCGATATCCCGATCATCCTCTATAACATCCCAGGGCGCACCGGCGTGAATATGCTTCCGGAGACAGTGGCGACTCTCGCAGAACTGCCAAACGTTGTGGGGATCAAAGAGGCGAGTGGATCGTTGGATCAGATGACGGACGTGATCCACCAGTGCGGGGACCGGATCACGGTCGTCTCTGGCGATGATTCATTGACGCTGCCGCTCATGTCCGTCGGGGGTAAGGGGGTGATCTCGGTCATCGCGAACATTATCCCGAAAGAAACGGCCGAGATGACTCGGGCCGCCCTCAACGGCGACTGGAAGCGGGCGCGAGAGATCAACCTCCGCATGTTTCCTCTCGGCAAAGCCATGTTCTATGAGACCAATCCTATCCCGGTCAAGACAGCCATGCAGCTTTTGGGGAGGCTGAACGGGGAGCTCCGGCTACCACTCTCGCCGATGTCCGATGCGAACAAGGAAAAGTTGGCGAAGGCGATGAAGGCCTACGGACTGCTCTGATAAAGCGCTGCGTCGTAAGGTCTTTAGCTGACAGCTGATAGCGGGGTTATGTGACCATGATTCGGGCAATTGTGACCGGGGCCGCCGGACGGATGGGGGGGCGAATCCTCGCCCTTGCAAAGGAGGCGGGTGACTTTCAGATCGTCGGGGCGACGGAACGCCCTGGCCATCCCGCCATCGGTCGGGATGTGGGAGAGGTGGCGGGGATCGGACCCCTGGGAGTCAAGGTTGGCAATAACCTGTCTGAAATCATCTCGGGTACCGATGTCATTATCGACTTCACGGGTCCGGAGGCCTCGATCGTCCACCTCCGAGCGGCGAGCGATGCGGGCGTCGCCATCGTAGTAGGGACCACGGGCCTGGACAAGGAACAGCTGGAGCAGGCCCGGGGTCTTGCGGAAAAGATGTCCTGTGTTATCTCTCCTAATATGAGCGTGGGTGTCAATGTTTTGTTCAAGGTCCTCAAGGAGGTCGCCCGCCACCTCGGGGACGATTACGAGGTCGAGATCACCGAGGCCCACCATCATTTCAAAAAGGATGCCCCCTCGGGCACCGCGCTCAAAATGGCCCAGGTGATCGCCGAGGCGCTGGGTTGGGACATAGAGCAGGTGGGCATTTACGGCCGGAAAGGTATCGTAGGCGAGCGGCCCAAAAAGCAGATTGGTGTCCATACCATCCGTGCAGGCGATATCGTAGGGGAACACACCGTCCTCTTCGGGGGTATGGGGGAGCGTGTCGAAATCACCCACAGGGCCCACAGCCGGGATAGCTTTGCCAGGGGGGGGCTCCGTGCGGCTCGGTTTGTGGTCGAGGCCCCGAAGGGACTCTACGACATGGCGGATGTCCTCGGTCTAAAATAGCCGTTTCAACAATCAGCTATCTATACTGAGCAAGCCATAGTGAGGTGAATCGCCCTATGGAAAGACGCTATGCTTATGCGAGCAGGCTCAAACAGCTCCCTCCGTACCTCTTTGTAGAGATCGATCGTCTCAAGCAAGAGGCCGTCGACCAAGGATTAGATATTATCGATCTGGGGGTCGGAGACCCGGATCTTCCCACCCCTCCTCATATTGTGAAGCGGATGGCGGAGTCGACCGCAGACCCCCGGAATCACCGGTATCCCACCTACGAGGGGCTTCTGGTATTTCGGCAGGCGGCGGCCGAGTGGTACCGCGACCGCTTTGGGGTCGTCCTTAATCCGGCCACCGAGGTCCTCACACTCATCGGGAGCAAGGAAGGGATCGGACATATTCCGCTTGCCTTCATCGATGGCGGCGATACGGTGTTGATTCCCGATCCTGGCTATCCGGTGTATCACGCGGCCACGGTTTTTGCAGGCGGGATTTCACACCCCCTCCCGCTCTACCCTTCGAACGGCTTCCTGCCAGATCTCGAGACGATCCCGACGGATGTCCTTCGAAAGGCCAAGATGCTTTTCCTGAATTACCCGAACAATCCGACCGCGGCGGTGGCCCCCGAAGCGTTTTTTGTCCGGGCTGTAGATTTTGCCCGGAAACACCATCTCATTCTCTGTCACGATGCGGCCTATTCCGAGATCGCCTTCGATGGCTACCGGCCCCCGTCAGTTCTGGCCGTCGAGGGGGCCAGAGAAGTCGCCATCGAGTACCACTCTCTTTCAAAGACCTACAACATGACTGGCTGGCGCATCGGGTTCGCGGTGGGCAGTGCAGGGATCCTGGCCGGACTTGGCCGCATCAAGACCAACCTGGATTCCGGCGTGTTCCAGGCGATTCAGTACGCTGGGATCGAGGCGCTCAGGGGTCCCCAGGACTGCGTCGCCGAACATTGCAAGATCTATCAAGAGCGACGGGATGCGCTCGTGGAGGGTTTGAAGGCCCTCGGATGGAATGTAACCAAGCCGCAGGCGAGCTTCTATGTCTGGATCCCGGTCCTTCCCGGGTATAACTCAACCGAGCTGGTCAAGCGGCTGCTCCAGGAGACGGGGATCGTCACTACGCCGGGAGTGGGTTTCGGGCCCCATGGCGAAGGGTTTATTCGGGCAGCCCTTACCGTTCCGGTGGAACGGATCCGGGAAGCGGTGCAGCGCATCGGGAATATCAGCTGGTAGCAGCAGTCAGCAGCTAGGAAGCTCGTCTGCCCCTTTTCAGCGTTTCAGCGTTCCAGCGTCCCAGCGTTCTAGCAGCTGATGTCGGAGGCGCGAGGGGTGATCCGGGCCTATCTCGGTCTCGGTGCAAACCTGGGGGATCGGCGGGAAACATTGGAGCACGCCATCTCACTGCTCTCGCAGCGTCCGGGGATCCGACTCCTCCGAATTTCCTCTCTCTATGAGACGGAGCCGGTGGACGTGGCGGGGGGGTGGTTTTTCAATGGTGTGGTGGAGGCGGAGACCTCCCTCGCCCCCCAGCAGCTTTTGGAGACCCTCTTACAGGTGGAGGAGGCCTGTGGCCGCCCGCAGACCCGGGGGCGGGGGGAGGAACGGGTCGTGGACATCGACCTTCTCCTGTACGGCTCCCAAATCATCGCAGAGCCGAACCTCCAAGTCCCTCACCCACGGATGCATCTCCGGCGCTTTGTCCTGGTCCCGCTGGCCGAGCTCGATCCCGATCTGCTGCATCCGGGGCTCGAAATCCGTGTGGGCGACCTGCTGTCGCAGCTGCCTCCTGCGCCCGAGGTGCGAGTCGTGGCCGGGGACTGGCTTACCGTGCCGGTCCGTGAGAGTGGTGCCCCATGACCGCCGGGTACGAGCCGCAGTACGTCGTGGTAGAGGGACCGATCGGGGTCGGCAAGACCTCGCTGGCCAAGCTTCTCGCCCAGCGCCTGCAGGCGCGAGCGGTCCTGGAGGCGGTTGAGGAGAACCCCTTTTTGAAGGATTTTTACCGGGATATGCGGCGGTATGCGTTTCAGGCCCAGC
>Ga0255058_10001295_pt1 | contig 14129 bp, 10 predicted proteins | sample Cases_109_9_MG_FD_188637 | JGI IMG/M metagenome (GOLD analysis project Ga0255058, IMG submission 188637) | Seawater microbial communities from Amundsen Gulf, Northwest Territories, Canada - Cases_109_9 | ecosystem: Environmental > Aquatic > Marine > Gulf | place: Canada: Northwest Territories... | reverse complement strand
AAAAAGAGATGGACGCGCTTCTGAACGAAAAAGTTATTAAGTTTAAAAAGGAATTGACACCGCGGGAGCTTGAAATATTTGAAAATCGAATTTTTTCCGACTCCCCTGTGACACTACAGCAGATCGGTGAGCGGTACGGAATTTCCAGGGAGCGAGTCCGTCAGGTTGAAAAAAATATCATCAAAAAGATGAAAGAATTTTTTAAACGGGAAATCTCCGATTTTGATTCCTATACCATCCCGGTTCCCTGAATTTTCCATTTGATCACAAGGTATTTTCAAAATGAAAACCATTTTTTCAACATTGACCCTTTTTGGAATAATCATTCTATTTTTTACAGGATGTTACGTTAAGAAAACGATCCCCTCCACATCCGGGAGTGCGCCTCCTGAAGAACCTCCGGAACATCCGGCCTTTTATCAGAAGTCGGAAAGTTCGTATTATTACTTCACAGAAGCCCAAATGCAAAAGAACAGGGGGAACCTGGATAAGGCCATTCATTTTCTTGAAAAAGCGATCGAAATTGATTCCGCCTCTTCATTTTTAAAAAGAGAGCTCGCCTTCATATATTTACAGCAGAAAAAGAATGCCAAGGCGCTTAAAACGGTTAAAGGGATCATCGACGGTGATCCGAATAACATAGAAGCACTGATCATGTATGGCAAAATAAAACAAAAATTGAAAGAAATTGCAGATGCCAAAAAAGCGTATGAACAGGTGATCTTTTTGGATCCAAAGCAAAAAGATGTATATTTAATTCTTGGTGGTTTGTACATGGACGAGGATAATTTTGACAAAGCATCCGGGATATACGATCAACTGATTCAACAGTTCCCTGAATACTATGTGGGCCACTTTTTTATGGGGAAGATTCATGCCAAAAAGGGGAAAACCATCGAGGCCGAAAAAGAATTTGAGAAGGCGATTGAACTGGAACCCCGCCTTGATGAAGCACGATTTGAATTGATCGAGCTTTACAAGTCGACCGGTAGAGAAGAGAAGGTGATCCAAACCTATAAGAAAATTCTAAAGGGGAGTCCCCATGACATCAGAGCGGCCATGACATTGGGCCATTTGTATCATAAGAAAGGGATGAGGGGGGCATCTGAAAAACTTTTTACAGACCTTGGGAGACGGAGTGTTTCAGATTCGGAAATCATCAGAAAGTTGGCTCAACTCTACCTGGATCAAAAAAAGTATGACGCCGCTATCATCATACTCAATGGCATGTTAAAAGGAGCCAGTGACAGTTCAGATATTCACTACCTCCAAGGAATCGCCTTTGATAGAAAAGGTGATAAAGAGACGGCATTGATACATCTGAAAAAGGTCCGCTCGACCTCCAAATTTTATCAGGACGCTGCGGTGCACATGGCGTTTATATATGATGATCAGGGAAAACTATCCGAAGCGATCCGGTTGTTAGAGGATGTAAACCAGAGAGTGACACCTGAACCGGAACTTCTCTTCTATCTCGGTACATTTTATGAAGAGGCAGAGAAATTACAAAAGGCGGTTGATGTCCTTGAACAGGGCCTTGTTAAAGATCCAGACAGCGTTAGGATTCTCTTTCGGTTAGGGGTTGTCTACGACAAACTCAAACGAAAAGAAGATTCCATGGAAGCGATGAGAAAGGTAATCCGTGTTGATCCAAAAAATGCCAATGCATTAAATTATCTCGGATATTCATATGCAGATTTGGGACAAAACCTGGGCGAAGCCGAAAAGCTTATCAAAGAAGCCCTCAAGTACAAACCGGATGATGGCTATATCACGGACAGTCTCGGATGGGTATACTTTAAAAAGGGATTGTTTCAAAAGGCGCTAAAGTTTTTGGAAAAAGCGATCCACCTGGTTCCCGATGACCCCATCATTTTGGAACATCTCGGAGACACGTATCTCGAAATCGGTAGTAAGCTAAAGGCATTGGAATACTACCAACAGTCCCTGAAAATGAAAAAAAAGGATAAGAAAGATATAGAGAAGAAGATTCAAGATCTCAAAAATTCCGGGATTTAGAACCTTTACCCCTGCCAAAACCGGCGGTTTTGGGCCCTGCAGAAATGAAAAATTTAATACATAAAACGGAAATCGTAATCTTATTTTTTACTATTTCTTTTTTTTTATCTGCCTGCAGCAATCTAACCGGAGGGATTTCAAAAACACCCATTGACCCACGTTCACCCGTCACTATTGATCTTCTTTCACTCGCAAAAAATAAAAATTCCAAACTCAAAACCTTTAAAGGGATCGGAAGGGTAAGGATATGGGATAAAGGGAATTTCCAGGTATCAAGGATCGCATGGGTGGGGTGGAATCCGAAGAAGATTCGCATGGAAGTTTTAGGGGTATCAGGACATCCGGTGGCAAGTCTCGCAAGTGACGGTGACTGGGCCTATTTTTATATCCATACCCAACAGCGGTTTTATAAAAAACGGGCAAACACAGCCTTTCAAAACTTTCTTTCCCTGCCACTTGGATCCGTAGATATGATAGCCCTCCTGAGCGGCCGGGTGCCGATAGCCGACCACCAATCTGTTCTGTTAAAGCGGGATCCGGTTTCCAATCGATATACATTGGTTTTAAAGAAGAGATGGCGGGGGTTGGTTGAGAAGATTTATTTTGATAAAAAGAAAGAAAACGTAACCCGGGTTGAACGTTTTGATTCTACCGGCGGTCTCGTGTACCGGGCTGAATTTGTGCGTCTGCAGACCATCGCGGGTTATACCGTTCCGGTAAGACTGATCATTTCAACGGCTGTGGGGGTGATTTTTGAACTCGATATCGAAAAATACTGGGTGGATGTTCCGGTTTTGTTGCCGATGTTTGTATTGGAACCACCCAAGTCAACCACCCAACGCCTGATCATCGGCAATTAAAGGTTACTGTTTTTTATTGAAGAACTCTGGAGCCCCGAAGGTCGGGATCTTCACCGCGCTTAGACAAACTATGGGGAATGTGCTCACTATCCCGCATAAAAGCGGATTGCAGGGTACTTCAAAAGGAGAGCGATTTTGGACCCTTTGGACAAAATCAAAAAAGATTTGAATCAAAAGGAGAAAAACACATTATTTCCCCTGGCGACAATCAGCACAAATGCTGTCCGTCGGTCTTATGAAGAACGATTGGAGAAGGGGTATCGACAATCCTTTTCCGTTGATGTGGACAGAATTTTACACTCCCGTTCCTATACAAGATATATCGACAAAACACAGGTTTTTTATCTGATCGATAATGATCATATCACCCACCGGGTTCTCCACGTCCAACTGGTATCAAAGATCGGTCGAACCATCGGTCACTTTTTGGGGTTAAACGAAGACCTGATCGAGGCTTGTGCCCTTGGGCATGATATCGGGCATGCACCGTTTGGCCACGATGGAGAGCGGTTTCTTTCCGAACTCTGCAACTCCCGCAGTATCGGACACTTTCAGCATAATGTCCAAAGTGTTCAGTTTCTGGATAAGGTAGAAAGAAAAGGGAAAGGGTGGAACCTATGCCTTCAAACGCTGGACGGCATATTATGCCACGATGGAGAAATTCATAATGAAAGACTTGAGGCTAAAATTGGTAAGTCATTTGAAATATTAGAAAAAGAAATGACAGAAAAAAAAGATAATCCATCGACAAACCTCACCCCCATGACACTGGAGGGCTGCGTGGTTCGGATGTCGGATACAATAAGCTATGTCGGGCGTGACATTGAGGACGCCATTCGATTGGACATGATCAAACGGTCGGATTTACCAAAGAAATGCGTCAAACGGTTGGGGGATACAAATGGAGAGATCGTATACCATTTGGTCACCGACATTATCCGGAACAGCTTTCAGAAAAACTACCTTGCATTCAGTTCCGAAGCGTCGGCCGCCCTGAAACATCTTAAGGCATTCAATTATGAGCACATTTACATGAACCCCAAAATTAAAATCCACTCATCCTTAATCAAAAAACGTTTCAGAATACTGTTTGAAAAATATCTTAATGATATTAAAAAGGAAAATTATGATTCGGTTATCTTTTCAACCTTTTTAAAAGACATGTCTGAAAATTATTTTAAGAATCATGTTGAGGCGGAAATTGTCAGGGATTTCATTGCAGGGATGACCGATCAGTATTTTTTAAGGCAGTCCCTGAACGATTGAACCGAACCAGCGAGCGCATTTCCCGCAGCTTTTCAAGGCGCCGGGAAAATCCTGGCATTCGGGGTTGCTTGGGTTCTTTATTTCAGTATGGTCAGCGTATCGGTTTTGGACACACTGGCGATTTTAAAAGGCCGGAGATTTGTATGCTGGTGGGAAAAAAGGGTTGAGTTCGAAGATCGAAAAGAGTAAACGTTTATTCATCTTCGATCCAAAATCGCAACTGGGAGATTTGTTATGAAGACCATGTGGGCGCCATGGCGGATGGAATATATCCTCGATGAAAAAGAAACCGGGTGTGTCTTTTGCAAAGCACTTGGAGAAGAAGACAATTTGACCCTTTATATGGATGAAGAATCGCTTGTTGTGATGAACAAGTTTCCCTACATTAACGGCCATCTTTTGGTAGCACCTGCCCGGCATCTTTCTGCCATGGATCAACTTAGCATAGACGAAATGGGAATTCTGATGAAGAGGATCGAGCAGTCGGTTGATATCCTCAAAAAAGTGATGGCACCGGACGGATTTAACATCGGGCTCAACCTGGGAAAGGTTGCCGGTGCGGGGGTTGAAGAACATCTTCACTTCCATGTGGTACCGCGTTGGTTCGGCGATACAAACGCATTGACTGTATTTGCAGATGTCCGGGTGATTCCGGAGCATTTCATCACCACCTATAATAATCTGAAACCATACTTTAATAAAATTAATAAAAACATTTGAAATTAAAAAGGAATGTTATATGAAAAAAATAAAAATGATTTTATGGGTTTTAGCGATTCTACTTGTCTTGCTGGTGGTCTATCAGAACCAGAGTTTTTTTCTGACAAAACAGCATATCATCGTCAACTTCTACTTCGCAACTTACCAGACCTCTGAAATGCTTATTGCCATCTTTTTTCTTTTCTGTTTTTTGATTGGACTCCTTATTTCCTATTTTATCAATCTTTCTGAAAAAATCAGATCAAAGAAGGTGATAAAGAGATTGAGTGCGACGCTCGATTCCCACCTAAAAAAGATATCAGAATTGAAAAACGAATTGGAGTCGGTAAAAGGTATCCCTTCGGACAATGGCGCGGAAAATGCTGTATAACCGTCATTTGTGCCCTGAAGGATAGGCACCATGACTCCCTCTTTCTGGATCCGATTCCTGAACGACAGTGAAGTTCGAGCTCGACTCCATTAACTCCGAAATCCGCAGCCCCATTAGATTGATGACCCCGCCCAAAACAACACCGATGATAAAGCAGTATCTGAGCATCAAGGATAATTATCCTGATGCAATTCTTCTTTTTAGGATGGGAGATTTTTATGAAATGTTTTTTGAAGATGCCGAGTTAGCATCTAAATTATTGGAAATTACGCTTACTTCAAGAAACAAGAGGGAACCGTCTCCGGTTCCGATGTGCGGGGTACCTGCAAAGGCAATCCAAAATTATATCAGGCGTTTGATTGACAAAGGTTACAAGGTGGCGATATGCGACCAGATCGAAGCGCCCTCCATGGCCAAGGGCCTGGTAAAAAGGGACGTTGTTCGGGTGATTACACCGGGGATGATTATTGAAAATGAATTCCTGGACGAAAAGACCAACAACTATGTCTTGGCACTGGCACTGAACAACGATGCGATCGGCCTTTCCTATCTTGATATTTCTACCGGGACATTCCGGGTTTCGGAGTCGCGGAACCTCACTGCGATTCTTGATGAGACCCTGCGCGTTTCACCGAGCGAAGTTTTGCTTCCGAAGTCTTCCGGGAATGAAGGGGAAACTCCGTTCTTCGGATCAATTCGTTCCGCATTTCGGGAAGCAGCGGTGACATTTTTGGAAGAGAAAGCGTTTGATTATAAAAACGGACGCGACATTCTTATCGATCAATTCAACTCCCTATCCCTTAAAGGTTTCGGATGTGAACACCTTAAGGCCGGTATCGGTGCTGCCGGAGCGCTGATCTCATATGTTGAAGATACCCAGAAGAAAAAGCTGGCACATCTGACCGGTATCGAAACTTACTCGTTGGACAATTTTTTGGTGGTGGATGATTTGAGCTGTCGGAACCTCGAACTGATGAAAAATCTATTGACCGGTTCGAGAACCGGAACCTTTCTGGGGCTGATGGACCGAACCGTCACCGCCATGGGCGGCCGGTTGTTCAAGAGATGGATCCGATATCCCCTTTTAGATGAAAATGAGATCAAGTGTCGATTGGATGCGGTTGGAGAAGCAAAGGCGCACATTCAGGTGACAAGAAACATCAGGGAAGCGTTGAAACATGTATACGATCTGGAGCGGATCAGGGGTAAAATTACGATGGGACACGCCAATGCAAGGGATCTTGTTGCACTGAAACAGTCGATCCGCCGCCTCCCGGGAATTTGGTCAGCCCTTTTACAATTTGAATCAACGCTTTTTCAATCGGACGAAGATCTTGATCCGCTTTACAGTTTGGCAAAGCGGATCGAAGACGGCATAGATGAAGATCCGCCGTTGACGATTCATGAAGGGGGGATCATCAAAACCGGTTTCAACCGGGAATTGGATGAACTGATTCGGATAGGACAGGATGGCAAAAGCTGGCTGGCACGTCTGGAGACAAAGGAGAAAGATGCTACCGGGATAAATGCCCTAAAAGTTAGATATAACAAAGTGTTCGGTTACTATATAGAAATTCCAAAAACCCATTCCGATGTCGTTCCTCCCCATTATATTCGGAAACAGACCTTGGTCAATGCAGAACGGTACATTATCGATGAATTGAAATCTTTTGAAATCAAGGTGTTGAACGCCCAGGATCGACAGGCTGCCCTTGAATATGAAATATTTAATGTAATAAAAGAGGAGGTCATCAGAAACAATCAGATGATTCAGCGGGTTGCGGCGTTTTTAGCCCAACTGGACTGCCTGTTCAATCTGGCTGAAATTGCGGATCGAAACGATTATTCGAGACCGGAAATCAACAGGGATGGTCGTATTTCTATTGAAGATGGACGCCATCCGGTGGTGGAGAAAATGATCACCGGAGAACGATTTGTACCCAATTCCGTTGAGATGGACGACCACGACAGCCAGGTATTGATCATCACCGGCCCCAACATGGCGGGGAAATCGACGGTGCTCAGGCAGATGGCTCTCCTGGTTCTGATGGCTCAAATGGGTTCATTCATCCCGGCAAAAAAAGGGTCCATCACCCTCACCGACAGAATATTCACCCGCGTCGGCGCACTGGACAACCTCTCCCAGGGCCAGAGTACATTTATGGTGGAGATGGAGGAAACTGCCAATATACTGAACAGCGCCACAAAGAGTAGCCTGGTTATTATGGATGAAATTGGGCGGGGGACGAGCACCTATGACGGTTTCAGCATCGCCTGGGCTGTCGCCGAGTATCTCCATGATTTAAAGAATGAGGGCGTAAAAACACTTTTTGCCACCCACTATCATGAACTCACCGATCTGGCAAAGACCAAACCAAGGGTGAAGAACTACAACATTGCAGTAAAAGAGTGGAATGACGAAATCATTTTTTTACGCAAACTGGTGAAGGGAGGTACCAATCGAAGCTATGGTATACAAGTTGCCCGGCTGGCGGGTATACCGGGTGGGGTGATTAATCGGGCTAAAAAGATACTTTTCGAGATCGAAAACGAGGGGATAAAAAAACCCGTCCTTGACATTGATTCCACTGATAACAAGGAGTTAAAGCCGGGTCATGTCCAGCTGAATCTCTTTAACCATCCTGGGAATTTGGTTATTCAAAAGTTGAAAACCCTTGATATATCGAAGATGACTCCTTTGGAAGCGCTCAATTATTTGGACAAGCTTCGGGAAAAGGCATTGGAGACGGATGATTGAATAAAAAAAGACCGGTAATTTTGCTCATCTGCACTGTTTTTGCGCTGTTTTGGCCCGGTATTTCATCGGCGCTGACAGCACGGGATAAGTTTGCCAAAGCTGAAGTCTGTTCCCAGAAGCTATTGAAAAGCAAGCAGAAGCAGCAATACAGGCACAACTGGCTGGCATGTATTGAGAAATTTCAGACCGTTTACCGGCACGACCCTTCGGGTCCCTGGGCGGCTGCAGGATTGTATAGGACTGGAAAGCTATACGAATTATTATACAAACGTTCGTTTAAAAAAACCGACCTGCAGGAGGCCGCCGATTTTTATCAGCGGATTTTGAAACGTTTTCCGAAAAGCCGGTATCGGCAGAAGGCTGCAACAGCCTTGCAATACATTTCAACACCCGCGGTTAAAAAAAGGTCACGTGTTCGTCCTCCTTCCACTGTGACGGGACTGAGGTTTTGGTCCAATCCAACCTATACTCGTTTGGTCATCGATGCCGATACAAAAATATCATACACCTACAAATTTCTCGAAAAAGAACCCGCTATTCAAAAACCACCGCGGCTCTATGTCGATCTCAAGCAGAGCAGACTGGGAAAAGATATCAAGAAGTTTATTCCCATCGATGACAATCTGCTGAGGAATGTGCGCGCCGCACAGAAATCGAATAATTCGGTGCGGGTGGTAATCGATATTAAATCGTTCAAAACTTTCAAGGTTTTTGCCCTTCAAAATCCCTTTCGAATTGTGGTGGACGTATGGGGAAATACCCGTGCAACAAAGAAGACAAAATCATCTCCTGCGGGAACGAAAGGCACCAAGGTCATCCCCGGTACTTTGGCAAAACAACTTGCTTTGGGCGTCAGGCGAATCGTTATCGATCCGGGCCATGGAGGGTATGATTTCGGCGCACCGGGTTATTTCAAAGGGATTCATGAAAAAAATATTGTTCTTCAGATCGGAAGAAAACTGGCAAAAAAGATACGGAAAAAACTGGGCATTGAGGTCGTTCTAACACGGAATTCGGACCGATACCTCAGCCTGGAAGAACGAACCGCCATTGCAAACACGAAGAATGCCGACCTTTTCATTTCCATCCATACCAATTCAGCGAAAAACAGGCAAGCATATGGAATGGAAACCTACTTCTTAAATTTGGCGACGGATGATGAGGCGATATTGGTCGCTGCCAGGGAAAATGCCACATCAACAAAGAATATCAGCGACCTGGAAAGGATTTTGTTTGACCTGATGCACAATGCAAAAATCAATGAGTCGAGCCGTCTTGCCGGTTATGTCCAGGAGTCATTGTATCAGCACATGAAACGACGGTACAAAAGGATAAAAAACAAGGGGGTTAAACAGGCGCCTTTTTATGTACTGCTGGGGGCCCAGATGCCTTCGATTCTGATTGAGACCTCTTTTATCAGCAATGCCCGTGAATGCAGAAGACTGTTGAACGCTAATTACCAGGAACAATTGGTGGAGGCCATCGTCAAGGGAATTAAGTACTACATTAGAGATACTCATAGAACTATCGGATAATACAAATTTTTTTGAACTGATAATATTCAATTATGAAAATGTCTTAAACACAGTTTTTACATATAATGCGAAAAATAATTTTTGGGGGTATTAATTTTTACGAGATTGTCAATTTTTAAAAATAACCATTTTAATAAGGATGGAGGAGAAAAACAATGTATGATCATATTATTTATCAGGTAAAGGACCGGATCGCAACGATCACATTTAACAGGCCTAAGGTATTAAATGCGATAAATTTAAAGCTGCTTACGGAACTGTCACAGGCATTGACAGCTGTTGCTGAAAATGAGGATATCCGGGTACTTGTCCTTACCGGGGCGGGGGAAAAGGCATTTGTTGCAGGTGCAGATATAAACGAACTTGCACAGCTCAGCATACTTGGAGCAAAATCTTTTGCACGAAAGGGTCATCTGATCCTTGATCGATTTCAAGCGCTACCGATACCTGTTATTGCGGCGGTCAACGGTTTCGCCCTTGGCGGAGGAACCGAGATCGCCATTGCGTGCGATTTCATCTATGCATCTGAAAAAGCGATATTTGGTCAACCTGAAATTAAACTGGGGATTATTCCCGGGTTTGGCGGCACCCAGAGGCTGGCCCGGCTGATCGGCATGAACATGGCCAAAGAGATAATTTTGACCGGGAAGATGGTCACCGCGGCCGAAGCCAAAGCCATCGGGCTGGTGAATAAGGTCTGTTCCCCGGAAAAACTGATGGATGAGGTCATGCAAACAGCCAACACCATGGCCTCAAAGGGAAAAGTCTCTCTAAGGGCAGCAAAGGATGCGATAAACATGGGGATGAACGTCGACCTTGCTTCCGGTTGCAGCCTTGAAATAGATGCCTTTGCCATTTGCTTGGGAAGCGAGGATGCTAAAGAGGGAACAGGGGCTTTTTTGGAAAAGCGAAAACCCGAATTCAAAGGGGGCCTGACAACATAAAATTGGGTATTCTTTTCAAAGTGTTATAGTGTTTGACAAGATTGTTTTATCGGTTTATATATTATTTATCATACGAATTGGGTTTTCATAAATAGTGTCCGAGCGAAAACTAGGATTTTTCGTTCAGATCAAGGAAGACGATCCACCTCAGGCGGATTAACCACAGGAATACATTGAGTATTTCGAGGATTAAAATTTGAGTCTGACACAGATATGGGTGAAAAAGACAGTTTTCGTTTAGGCGCTAAATAGGAAGATCCAAAAACCTAGGGTCATGTTCGAAAACAAAAAGCCGTTGCAGATGATCTGGGGTATCCTTCTTTTTCTGGCAGGGGTAGGGGTATTTATCCGCATCCCGCAGGTGATGCCGCAAATAGAAAAAATAAAATTGTATTCGCCCGTTCTTTTATTTATCCGTCTCTGTTTCTATTTGATCGGTATTTTACTGATCGGTGGTGGATTAAAAAAAATATACCTCTATTCCAGGAAGTTGGAAATAGATCGTTAAATGAAAATTTAGAAAGGAAATATCCATTTTACCCCGGAGCAGGCCCTCTTGGGATCGTTTGGTGAAATTACGCTATGAATAGACCAGCACAAAGAATGCGACCAGGACCTGGCGGCCCAGGTTCATCAAAAAGCACCAGTTTGAATGCGACCATCCGGGATCAATCCGGTGCAGGGAAGGTGAAGGTAGGAGAAATCCTGTCCAAGGACGGCTATATCACCAGCACCCAGCTAAAACATGCCCTGGACCTTCAAAAAACCGACAACGAAAGGCTGGGATCCATACTCCTCAAACTTGGGTATATCGAAGAAAATACCATTGTGAACGTTCTAAGCCGGCTCTACAACTATCCGGCTGCCGTGTTAACAAAAGTTTCTCCGGACGAACAGGTCCTGAAGATCTTACCGTATGATATTGCAAAGAAATATATGGCCTTTCCTTTATCGCTTAAAGGAGAAGACCTATCCATTACCATGGCAGAGCCGACGGACACGGCTTTAATTGAAAATCTGCAGAATGAAGTGAAAAAAACCCTTCAGGTGAGCGTTTCCACCGAAAAGGATATCGTCAATGCATACCGGACCCACTATAAAATAGACGATGATGAATACAAAAGCTATTTTAAGGGAAAGGAGGAGGTGGAAGAAGATATCCCGGTGACCACTATTGACGACTTTGGTTCATTGGTTTCCGAGGCTGAAGGGGATGTGGAACTCAAGAGTTTCCACGAAGAAGAGAATCTGAAAGACGAATATCTCGCTAATGATGCACCGATTATCAAATTGGTCAACGGTATCCTTATAAAGGCAATCAACGGCGGGATCAGCGATATTCATATCGAACCCTTTGAAACAGCGGTACAGGTGAGGTACCGACTCGATGGCGCCCTTTATAAATCGATGAACCTTCCGGCCACCATTAAAAATGCCCTGACTTCAAGAATCAAGATTTTAGCCGGACTGGATATCGCAGAACGCCGGGTGCCTCAAGATGGGCGCATAAAGATGAGTTTTGGTAGAAGGCAGGATGTTGACCTTCGTGTTTCCACCCTCCCTATCATGCATGGTGAGAGCATTGTCATGCGTATCCTCGATCGGGGGGCGCTGAATGTCGACCTGACAAAATTGGGGTTTGACGAAAGTACCTTTGACATAATTAAGCGCTGTATTTCAAGACCTTATGGTTTGCTCCTTGTGACCGGTCCCACAGGGAGCGGGAAAACCACGACCCTATATTCCATCCTCAACTCACTGAACAAAGAGGATATCAAAATACTGACCGCAGAGGACCCGATAGAGTTTAACTTCAGAGGCATCAACCAGGTGAATGTGAGGGAGAAGGTCGGCCTGACCTTTGCGGTGGCACTCAGAGCCTTCCTGCGCCAGGACCCGGATGTCATCATGGTCGGAGAGATCCGTGATTTGGAAACCGCGGAGATCGCCATCAAAGCGGCGACAACCGGGCATCTTGTTTTCAGTACCTTACATACCAACGACTCCCCTTCCACCATTTCACGGATGGTGGATATCGGGATCCCTCCTTATATGCTGGCATCCTCGATTACCATGGTTTTATCCCAGCGTCTGTCGAGAAAACTTTGCAACAAGTGTAAGGTTGAAGTCGACTATCATAATCCAAAAGAATTGCAAAACATGGGTTTTTCCGAGGAAGAGATTCCGGATCTTAAAATATTAGGGCCCAAAGGGTGTCCCGCCTGCAATCAGACCGGGTACAAAGGGCGAACCGGACTTTATGAGCTGCTGGAGATCACCGAGGAGGTCGCGAAAGTTATCAACGCGGGTGTTCCAGAGGATCAGTTGAGAAAAACAGGCGTTCAAGAAGGAATGATGACGTTGAGGGATGCGGGCCTGGAAAAAATTCGAAACGGCGTTACATCTGTTGAGGAAATCCTTAAGAATACAACCATCACCAAGGAGGCCTTACCCACGTATCTGGTCAGTCCGGACACCGAGGAATACAACGATAGAGAGATGATTATCCGGGAAGGAAATACAGACACGGATTTTTTCAAACTGATTCAGGGGTCATTAATCGTTGTCAAGGGTGGGAAAAAAATTGCCCAGATCGTCCAGCCCGGAGAATACTTTGGTGAAATCGCTGCGATCACCGGCGAGCCCAGAACCGCATCCATTCTATCCAATAAACGATCGATTATAAAGCGTTTCCCAGGGGATAAACTTGAGGAGGTCATCGAAAAATATCCGGATGTTGCCAAACACCTATTTGAGGTGCTGGGCACCCGATTGCATCAAGCAGATAAAAATTTGGTGAAATTGATTGCCGCAAAAGTCAAGGGGTAGTTTATTTTGACCCTTCAATAAATTTGCTCAACTGTTTTTCGTAATACCCCCGATTTTTTTTTGCCATATCCAGCGCGTGTTTTGACGCAGAGATTGCCTCCTCAAACTGGCCGTTCACATAGTAACTTTCTGCAAGGGTATCCAGAACATGGGGGGATTCGGTGAGTGCCGCCGCCTTTTTGGCAAGCACGATCGCCTGTTTTGGATCGCGGTATCGTTCATCCTCACATGTGACGTAAAGCCACGCCAGGTTGTTTAATACCTGCGGACTGTCCGGCAAAAGCGTTAGCGCTTTTTTATATGCCTTGATGGTTCTTTCGTAATTTTGGCGGCTATACCACAGGTCTCCCAGGATGCTGAACAGTTTCGGGCTATCGGGCGTTTTTTCAATTTCTCTTTGGATCAGGGTGATAAAAAATTCCTGGTTTAGCTTTTTTCCGGTTTCACCAAAGTTTAAATGATACCCTACGCCGCCGATGAGTAGAATGCCCAACAAATAAAGCAATATACTCTTTCTGATTTTTTGGTCCTGCCGTTTGATCCAGTTTCTGTCAGCTTCACATTTTTTCAGATAATCGATCCGATCCCTGATACTGAAATGATGCCAGTTCGGCTTATCGTCCGGTTGGCCGCTGGTCGCAGCGATTTTCCCGAGTGTTGTGATCAGCGGTGTAGCGGTATCAAATACCGAGTATACATAGGCATCGGCCTGCCGCTCGAAATTGCGCATAAAATAACCGAAAATATACCGGAAATAGATGAGAAAGATGAAAATGATGATCAGACTGAAAAGGGCGGATGTCACCGTGGTTTGACGGATGCCGGCAG
>Ga0255058_10001292_pt1 | contig 14142 bp, 13 predicted proteins | sample Cases_109_9_MG_FD_188637 | JGI IMG/M metagenome (GOLD analysis project Ga0255058, IMG submission 188637) | Seawater microbial communities from Amundsen Gulf, Northwest Territories, Canada - Cases_109_9 | ecosystem: Environmental > Aquatic > Marine > Gulf | place: Canada: Northwest Territories... | reverse complement strand
TTACTTGTTTTATTCGAGATTTCTGGGGAAAAAGATATACAAATTAGATTCAGACATAATAACCCCTGCTCATGAGTTTAAAGATGGCATTGATTATGTGCCTACAAACAAACATGTGCTTTTTGGCCATCACTTCACGTCAATAGCAGGCGCCGCACCTATTGTTGGTCCTGCCATAGCCGTAATATGGGGTTGGCTGCCGGCAATACTATGGGTAGTTATAGGTACTATCTTTATGGGCGCGGTTCATGACTTCGGGTGTCTCGTAATCTCGGCAAAGAACAAGGGACATTCTATAGGAACTTTAACCGGAAAGGTTATTGGTAAAAGGGCACAGGCATTGTTCCTCACCCTTATTTTTTTTCTTACATGGATAGTAATCGCAGTATTTGCCTCTATAATTGCAACATTGTTTGTACAATTCCCAACCACAGTCCTTCCGGTTAACATTCAAATCATAATTGCAATTACTATAGGCATCATTATTTACAGGACAAAATTTGGGATTCTCATTCCTTCTATAATTGCATTACTTGTTTTGTATGGCTTTATATATCTTGGTGCATATTGCCCTGTACATTTACCGGCCTTTATTGGTGGGCAGGTAGAGTCGTGGATTATCCTTCTCTTTGTTTACGCATTTATTGCGTCTGTACTCCCTGTTTGGTTATTGCTCCAGCCAAGAGATTTTATTAATTCCCATCAGCTTCTTGTAGGATTGGGCATTATGTATTTAGGCCTTTTTATTTTGCATCCGCCAATGGTTGCTCCCGCACTCAACCTTGAGGTTGAGGGTGGTTTGCCATGGTTTCCATTTTTATTTATTACGATTGCCTGTGGCGCAATATCAGGATTCCATGGCCTTGTTGGTTCCGGGACTACATCGAAACAGATTAATAATATCTCCGATGCCAGGATGATTGGCTATGGAGCAATGTTGGGTGAGGGTTCGCTTGGATTAATGTCTGTACTTGCATCGACAGCAGGATTTGCAACGCTAGCTGCATGGAAGAGTCATTATTCAAGCTGGAGTACTGCGGGAAGTATGGATGCCAAAATAGGATCATTTGTTAATGGGGGGGCCTATTTCCTGAAGGAAGGTTTAATGCTTCCTGATGGATTTGGCACAACATTGATTGCCGTAATCGTCATAAGCTTTGCGGCAACCACTCTTGATACTTCGACCAGGATACAAAGGTATATTACAACTGAACTGGGAGAAATGTATAATATTAAGATCCTTACAAACAGGTTTGTAGCTGCAGCGATTGCTGCGTTTACGCCCCTTATCCTCATCTTTGGAGGTGAAGGTCTGAGCTGGAAGCGGTTATGGCCTATCTTTGGTGCGACAAATCAGATGCTTGCAGGATTGTCGCTGCTGGTATTGAGTGTGTACTTGTTTAGAAAAGGAAGGAAAACAATATTTACACTGGCGCCTATGATATTCCTTATCATTATGACATCAACAGCAATGGTACTCAGTTTAAAAGATTTTATAAAATCAGGAAATTGGATATTAAGTATTTTGTCAGTTATCCTGCTTTCATTTTCTGTCTGGATAATCCTTGAAGCAATTGTTGTTATTCGAAAGATGCGCAGAGGAAATATTCACATGGAAGAACTAGTTTAAGGTTGACATAATAGACTATGGTCTTTAGACTTAAGTGCCATATAACGCAAATTTCATATTATCTTCATTTTAGGGAGTGGTAATTGGAATATCGTTTAAGTGTTAATTCGGATGTTTATTGTAAAGAAGACCTTTTAGGTTTTGGCAGACACATTGATGTCCTCGGCGAGATGATCACTGAGGAGGGCTTCAAGACACCTTTTTGTATAGGCATTTTCGGGAAATGCGGAAGCGGGAGAACGAGCTTTATGCATCTTCTTGAAAAAAGGCTTTCTGAGAATAAGACCACTCCTCACACTATCCCCGTTTGGTTTAATCCCTGGAGATATGAGGAAGAAGAGCACCTTCTCATTCCTTTCCTGAAGACAATGGAACATGGGCTAAGGAGATACACCGAACAAAACAAGAGAACAGGGAAACGATTGTTAAATAAACTTGAAGATTTATCTACAAGGATGAGAGAAATATCCGAGGCCTTTGCCTATGGGGTAAAAGAGGATTTTAAATCAGCGGAAAAAGAAAGACCTATAAAACGTCGTGCTAAAAAAACAAAATCCGTACCTGAAAAACTATCTTCTATGTACTATGAGATGGCACATGAACTGGAGAGTGCGGTTGATACGGAAAGCATCAGGATGGTGGTCTTTATAGACGACCTTGACAGATGCCTGCCGGACAGAGCGGTTGAGTTTTTAAAGGTAATAAAGCTTTTTCTTGATATAGAAGGGTATCTATTTATCCTTGGGATTGACAGGGATGTTGTGGAAAAAGATAGTTTTGAAATCTTCCCTGAAGACTATCTGGATAAGATGATACAATTACCTCTTGAGTTGCCTGCTATAGAGCCCGGGAGAAAGAGGCGGTTTATCGAATCCTTACTGTGTGACACAGATGGGTTTAAAGATCATTCAGACATAATAGAGGTTGGAGTAGGAGATGATCCACGGATGTTAAAACGTTTTGTAAATCTTCTGTCATTTACCGTAAGGCTTGCAGAGACCCTGAAGGACGATATCCTTAATGATAAGGTTGAAATAAAAGAGAGCGAGGCACATAAGAAACTCCTGCAGGAATACTTTATTCCGTTACTGTATATAAAATGGGCCATAATTGTATTTCGCTATCCGGAGATACACAACGACATAAAGGGTAATAAAAAGAGGTTGATAGAGCTACAGAAGGTGGCACGAGGAGAAGAGGGAGATGCAGGAAATGAGATAGACGAAAGGCTTAAGGTGGTTCTTGCCAGGGGTGAAGGGTTTCCTGATGATGACTGGTTGATAGACAGGTTTATCCATCTTACGGACTCCACAGTTACAGTTGCAAGTGAAATAGAAGAAGAAAGTAAAAGTGAGGAAGAGGTGGAAGAAGCTGTAGTAGCAGAAGAAGAGAAACAAGAGCAAGAAGTGGAAGCGACAGGGGAAAAAGAAGAAGAGGTAGTAGCAGAAGAAGAAAAGCAACAAGAACAGGAAGAAGAAATAGAGGAACCGCAAGAACAAGAAGAAACGGAAGGCGAGGAAGTAGAAGCAATAGAGGAAATAGAAGCAGAACAAGAAGAAGCCACGGCTGATGCACAAGAGCACAGCCAGCCGCATAAACCCGGAGATATGGTCATAATCCCTAAAGGTAAGTTCCTGTATGGTGAGGCGAAAGAGGAGAAAGATATTGATTATGACTATTATATTGATGTATTTCCCGTTACGAATAAACAATATAAAGAATTTCTAGATGCGACAGACAGGGACGTGCCTTATAGAGAAGAAAGTTGGGCAAGACCATATAGCTGGAACCGAGATAGCCGGACATACCGTGAGGGGATGGATGATCACCCGGTAGTCCTTGTCTCCTATAATGATGCAGTGGATTTTTGCAAGTGGAGGTCAGAGATAGAGGGAGAGGCTTTCCGGCTTCCCACGGAAGAAGAGTGGGAAAAAGCTGCTCGCGGGGCAGATGGCAGAGAGTATCCATGGGGAAATGATTTTGGTTATGCAATGCTTAACTGTGCTGATTATCATGTAGGGAAGGTATTGCAGGATTATGAAGAATGGGCTGAGGAGTTTGAGAATGGATATTATAAAGACAATAAAAGTAAAGCCTTGACGACTGAATGCGGTAAATTTGCCGGAGGAGTAAGTCCGTATGGTTGTTTTGATATGGCGGGTAATGCATGGGAGTGGACAGATAGTATATATGAAGACAAGGAGACTGAAAAAGTCATGAGAGGCGGTTCCTGGAACTTTGAAAGCTACTACTGCCGGTGCACAGACCGCGACGGGGGCAGTTTGGACAATGTAACTATCAATGTGGGATTCCGTTGTGCCAAGGAATAAGGAATCTGAAACTCATACTGGAACTCCTGCCGGAATATAATACCAAATCATAATTGTTATCGTGGGCATTTTTTCGCAATTCCAATGCTCTAAACTCTTTTCAGGATTACAATAAGTAGTAAATGAACCAATTTCTCTCTCAGCAAATAAATGCATCTACAATGAGAATGTTGATCTTTGTTGGGGGGATAATTTTCTTTCTCATAATTGAGCTTATGGTGCCCTATCGGGCAAGTTCTGCCTCGAAGGTCAAACGCTGGGCGAACAACCTCTCACTTGCTTTCTTTAACAGCCTTATACTTCATGTGGTTTTTTCAACGACCATCATTACAACAGCACACTATGTAACAAACAATAAATTGGGTGTGATGAACCTGGAACAGATGTCCGGGCTGCCTAACTGGTTGAGAATCCTCTTAATCATAGTCGTTCTGGATTTTGTACTCTATATATGGCACGTCTTAAACCACTTAATACCATTATTCTGGCGATTCCACAGGGTGCATCACAGTGATCCTAATATGGATGTATCAACGGCAACACGTTTCCATATAGGTGAACTTGCAATTTCAGCGGTTATTAAAATAGCGCTTATATTTTTTGTCGGCCCTGCCATAACAACTGTAATCATATACGAATGCGCAGTAGTATTTTGTGCACAGTTTCATCACAGCAGCCTTAAAGTCCCAAGGTGGCTAGAATATGTCTTGTGGATATTATTTGTACCCCCTTCCATGCACAGGATACACCACTCAGTGATAAGGAAAGAAATGGATAGTAATTACGGGACAATATTTTCAGTTTGGGACAGAATTGTTGGTACTCTTGTTACGCGTGTCGATCAAGGTAAAATAGACATAGGAATTGGCGCATACCAGGACACCGCAAAACTAAACTTTCATAATTTAATGGTTATGCCTTTTACAAAACCTGTTTAATAAGCCTTAAAAGGAGGTCATTATGCGCTGGAAGCAATTACTGATACCTGTGGAATCTATGGGTGTTGATGAGGCAAAGGAGTATATGTCAGGACATAAGGAAGGAACTTATACCATACTTGATGTAAGACAACCGTGGGAATATGAAAAGGAACATATTACCGGAGCAAAGTTGATACCTCTCCCACAACTTTCAGAAAAGATTGGAGAACTTGATCCAGAAATGGCAACTATAGTAAATTGTGCCGTGGGTGGTAGAAGTCGGGTAGCTGCCCAGCTCCTGTCTGGACAGGGTTTTAAAGAGGTATATAATTTAAAAGGTGGCATTTTGGCATGGAAAGGGAGAAAGGCAACTGGCCCTGTTGAGTCCGGTATGCTTTTTCTCACAGGTGATGAGTCAGCAGAGGATATTATTGTCCTTGCTTACGGTATGGAAGAAGGTCTTAGAAGATTTTATATGTCAATGGCTGAGGAATTTAAGGGTAATGAATCGGCAGATATGTTAGGCAAACTCGCATCCATTGAAGACATCCATAAACAGAAACTTCTGGAAATCTATAAGAAGTTAGACGCTTCTGTTAAAGACCGGGAGTCCTTTGAGTCAAAAATCGTTTCTCAGGCAATGGAGGGTGGCCTGACAACAGAGGAATTTATTAACCAATACCGTCCTGTCCTTGAAACGGTCAGGGGAGTTCTCACGATGGCCATTACAGTTGAGACTCAGGCATTAGACCTTTATATGCGTTATGCAGAAAGAATGAGAGATGAAAAATCAAAGACTGTACTGTATAATATAGCGGAAGAAGAAAAGATTCATCTGAAAGAATTAGGAAAACTTTTAGACAAACAACAGTAGGCGCATATTCAAAAAATGCACATCTATGATTATCATCTTTAAATTATCTACAACTTTATATACGTAAAAGTGAGGTTATCAGATGATTAAATATTACTCGAAAAGGTCTTTTGTATTTTTTTTCATACCGATATTTTTATGCGTTTGCATGATTGGGATTCAGGCAGGACAAATAGAAAAGGAGGGTCATTCAATGAAGTTAGAAATTAGAAGTACAGCCTTTGAAGAAGGCGGATCCATACCAAGGAAATATACCTGTGATGGGACTGATATCTCACCGCCACTATCGTGGACGCAGCCTCCGGAAGGGACAAAGAGCCTTGTATTGATCTGTGACGATCCTGATGCACCGATGGGTACGTGGGTTCACTGGGTTCTGTATAGTCTATCACCCGACACATTGGAGCTGCCTGAAGACATACCTAACAAAAAAGAAGTCCTGGGTGGGGCCATGCAGGGAACTAATGATTTTCGCAGGATTGGATATGGCGGACCATGTCCACCAAGTGGTACCCATCGCTATTATTTCACGTTGTATGCAATCGATTCAGAACCTGGTTTGGGTGCCGGAGCTACAAAGAAGGAGGTTCTTACGAATATTGAAGGACATGTCTTAGCCGAAGGTCAACTTATGGGACGCTATTCTAGATGAATGGGGCTAAACCCATCGATAGCGGGTTTTATTAAGTCAGGGTTTTCGATATATTGTATATCAGTAATTATGAGATTCCGGACGTATATCAAGGTTGCCTTGTCCGGTTGTGACGGGAAATCCTTTGTAACGGAAGACACCATATCCAGCAAGATTGAGTATGGATAGTTACGCATCTTAGGTAATGCAACAAACTTACGAATCAGGCCGGGCATTCCGCTGATATCTGCAATAAAAACAGTGTTATTATTACCTAGATAGTTCCTGTACGTTTCTTTGAGACCATTTCTTATTATACTACCTCCCTTCATATCCTTACTGAAGAGAATAAGGCGAGTAGTTTCATCAACCTCGTATTGATTGTAATGTTGGTCTTTAAGGCTAAACGTACTAATCTGGCTTCCAATCGTACCCGGATCAGCAATCGCTATTGAAGGTAAAAACGCCAGCAAAAGAATTATATATTTCATTTGAGATATGGAGATAGAATCAACAGACCTGATGGATTCTATCATTTGGCAGTATATCATAAAACAGGCGCTGCCTGTCCGCCGTCTTGTTTGGCGGGACCCTATTTTAATAGCTAACCTTATATCGTTCGTGTTGAATGATTTATATCTATAAATTGAATAAATTCGTTATTAATTTCAAGTCGTTTCTTAAACTTTGCACATCAATGATTCAACATTTATAGCATCAAATAATTTCTCCAAATCTAGATTGTTTGTTTTTAAATTATCAAATATTTCATTTTTTATTAAACTGTATATCTGAGTTTCGTATTGGTTCTTCATCATGGATAGCGTCACGAACATCATCATCCAAAGGATTTATATCTGAATTTAGAAAAGATAAAGCTCTTAATATATTGCTTTTGCCAGATTCATTCATACCAACTAAAATTTGAAAGCTATTTTCAAAGCTTATGTCTAGGACTTTAATTGATCGGAAATTATTTATTTTACATTCTTTTAGATACATTGCATTCCCCCTGTTTCTTATTACAATAATAGGGACAGTAACAGTATAGGGTCAGGTCTTTCATTATAATATTCATTATTATTAAAGGACACTTGCTTTATCAATTAGCACATTCCATAATTTTTCCTGCTCAATACGACTTAGCTCACCCTTTTGGGACAATCCTTTTGTTGCCTCAGGTTTGACTCTTGTTTCTCTATAAGGCTTAGTAATATCAATATAGTTTCCTTCCTTGTCAACGTAGCCGGCTTTTATAATTTGCCATTTACCATCCTTCTTCTCCAGGATCGTGTTAACCGAAATCGCTCCTTTGTTCCCGGAAACATTAATTGTTAAATTTGCTTCCCCGGACGTTCCCTTAATTATGACTTCACTGCTTTGAATTAGACCAAATGTGATTGAATTGCCCACCTCCTGTTGCGCCCATGGGTTTTCGCTTATATATTGCATCGACAATCGGTAAGCACCCGATCCCTTTACCATATACATCACGCCACCGATCAAACCAATAACCAGGAGTAAGCTTGCGACAATCATTGAAGTAAACAATTTGACTCTTATCAACCCTGGACGAGGAAGCTTAATCATCCGAACAGGTATTGCCCCGGTCCTGATGACGTACGTTCCTGCAATCTTATCGTGCCACGCTTGTCTATTCGCGTCGACCGCTATCCAGAGATATCCCAGGACAAATGGTATTGCAGAAAAGAATGAGGAAATTGTCCTTATTACTATTTGCTTGATGGTTACTTCCTCACCATTTATAGAGATTATTCTTATTCCTAAAGCATAATAGCCCGGAGTAGCACCTCTATAGCCCTTAAGCCATATCATATATGCCCAAAAGATTATTGCACACAACATCCATTCACTAAATTCGGGATAAGCTGTTCCTAATAGAGAGACTATTGCGTGCAATATCGCATCAATTACTTTGTAAGCCATTCCCAGGATTATTCCGTCCAGGAAGTTAGCCAGGAAACGTCTCCAGAAGCCACCATAATCCTGTCTATTGTATATAACGTATTTCAAAATAATATGGACAGCGACCGGTTATTGATTCTTATTTTGAACGAATTAGTTTCACTCGTTCTTCCAACCTTTTTGCTTCATCTTCCTTGTCAATTTCCCTGTAAAATGCTGACATATTCTCTAACACAGTCGCAATATGAGGATGGTCTGGCCCAAGGACTTTTTCCCATATTACGAGTACGCGTTTGTAAAGATGCTCGGCCTCGCTATATTTGCCCTGTGCTCGATAAAGTTCCGCCAGATGGTTCAAGGATATGGCCACATTGGGATGATCTTTACCAAAAGCCTTTTCATGCATTTCCAGTGTACGTTTGAAAAGAGACTCGGCCTTGTCATATTTACCCTGGGATTGATAAAGAACCGCCAGATTGTTCAGGGATGGACCCATACTGGGATGGTCTTTCCCCAGTGCCTTTTTTCTTATTTCCAATGCACGGTTGTAAAGAGGCTCTGCCTCGCTATATTTACCCTGTGCTCGATAAAGTGTTGCCAGATTGCTCAGGGATGTAGCAACCTCGGGATGATCCGGCCCAAGGGCTTTTTCGTATATTTCCAGTGCACGTTCATAAAAAGGTTCGACCTCGCTATATTTACTCTGGGAGTAATAAAGTAAAGCCAAATAGCTCAGGGATACGGCAACCTCGGGATGGTCAGGGCCAAAGACCTTTTTATTTATTTCAAGTGCTCGTTTATAAAGGGGCTCGGCCTCAGTATATTTGCCCTGGAGTCTATAGAGTTCCGCCAGATAGCTCAGGGATACGGCAACCTCTGAACGGTCAGGATCAAATGTCTCCTCCGCAACCTTCAATGCTTCTTCAGCTACATTGGCCGCCTCTGAATATCGACCTTGTTGATAAAGCGCAGTAACCTCAGCATTTAGTTCCTCCCACAATTTGTTCCGGCCACAAGAAGGCAAAACAAGCAACACGATCAGGAGCATCATTAAAACAATTCTTACCCTACAAGAGACCATAGGTCTTACAGTGTTTTCGAATGTCTTCATTGGTATCGGTTCTTTCTTTATAGAAATGAAGAAGTAATGCTTTAAACCTTTACATAGTTATTGCCGCATTACTTCAGTATTTTATGAAAAGCTTATCCATCAGTTGATGGAGTATGTCTGTATGGAATGAAAATACAGTTATTTTCTTGTCTTCTTAAGCTTTCTTCTTTTTGGATTTACTGACAGTTTTCCTGGGACTTGTTTTTACTGTCTTCTTTTTTACGGTTTTCTTTTTTACGGCTTTTGGTTTAGCTGCCGTTGTTTTTGTTTCTGAAATCCGGTCAGGTGTTTTAGAAAGCTCCGCTTGTTTATTTTCGAGTCCTTTTGGAGTTACAGGTTGCGGCACCCTTAGTCCCTCGTCTGTTTTATCAACTGCAGCCCGAATACGCCATGCCATAGTTACAATGCCACCTACAATTACGGCTATCACAATTGCCAAGATGTCCGTGCTCATTTATTATCCTCCAGAAAAAGTTACTGTATAATATCAAAATAAATATAGAATTAAGACTTTAGTACATTATGGAAAATCTGAAGCTTATAATAATAATGATGCTTACCAAAATCAACAGGAAAATGATACTTAACCCCCCAACCGGCTTGAAATGCTATGGACAGATTTGTTTGAAGATTATGAAATACTATTGCGAAACAAAGAATTCATGCACCTTGTCTGCGATTATGTGCTCTTTGTCTATATAGAAATGGTCACAATTTTCAAATATTTCAAGTCCTTTTGGGTCGGGTATATTCAGCATACCCTTTTTGACATTCTCTATTGATGAGGCAAAGTCGTTATCTGCACAAATAATAAGCTTCGGTTTAATACACTCCGATAGTAATGTCATATCAAACCTGCCAAAGGGTGTGGAGATTAGTACAAAGGCCCTGATATTTACATTCTTCACGCTCAACATCATTGCTACCACTGCACCAAACGAGTATCCAACAACAAAGCTCTTATTCGTGTCAATAGCTGATTCCAGATAACCAAGCGCAGACGTAGCATCCGCCAGTGCATCGGCGTAATCATCGTTGCTAAGGACATTTTCCCAATAGTTATATTTGTCTGCAATGTTGTCAAACTCACTTTCACTCTTACCAACACCACGATAGTTAAATCTTAATGTAACAAATCCTTTTTCTGCCAGTACGTTACCAAGTGTGGTGATAACGTTATTTTCCATATCACCACCAAGGTGAGGATGAGGCGGACACAAAAGTAACGCAGGAGGATCGTCGGCATCTTCATCATAGGACATAATCCCCTCAAGCTTCCTACTGTCCGAGTTAAAGTTAACATACTCTTCAATCATTTGCTTTCATTGACACAATATCTTCATAGGATTTTGAATTATTTGCAGGAGATATTTGTTTATCAAGATGCATACTGGTGTCGTTGGCTTTGTCTTTCATATGATCCAGGAGTGATTTTGTCAGATTAAAATTATGCATTCCGTATTTTGTAATCAAATCGGCAAGTCTTGAGGTTTTTTCAAGGAAGGCATCTGCTGAGGCCGATTGAGACACCATTTTCTCATCTTCATTTCCATTCACATTCGCCTCCTCTATGACATCTGTGTAAGAAAGCTGGGATTCTTCAAATAAAAATAATAAGCGATAATTAATCTTTCTTACTTCACTCCTGATCGTGTTCCTCCATGCATCATACAGCTTACCATAATTATCATTGTGGCATTCGACACAGTATTCCTTTATTCCCGTGAATTTCAAACTCTCCTCATCATATTTGTGACAGGCTTCGCATTTAACTGCCCGTGACATCGTGTCGGGTAGAGGGCCAATCCCTTCAACTTCTATTTCTCCTTTTAAGTATGCCAAGGATTCTCTATGACATTCAGCACAACCCATCACATCTTCTGTAACATGGTGACATTTGCTGCAATTGAGGTTATAACCCATAATACCGACATCATTCTCGCGGCTTATTTCATGACATCTTTTGCATGACAAGTCCTGTTCGGGGTGCTGTGAGTGATCAAAAGCAACTGTCCAGGAAAGGCCTTTTTCCCTTTGCGGGTCTGTATTGAAAGACTCATTTATGTCCTTTTCGTGACATTTCACACAATCTAAATCAGGAGTTATATGATGGCATTTAAGACAGTCATTTTGTTCGGTTGTTAATTTGCCGTGTCCCTTAGTATTAACCTCAATATCTTTATGGCAGTCTGAGCAATCTAAATTTTGCTCGGTCGAATGAGTTTTGTGTCTGAAATTTTTTACTCCTTTAGGTAATTCATAATCGTTTTCATACGCCATATAATTGACGTGACATCTTTTGGTACAGGAATCCATACTCTTCCTTAGTGTTGCTGAGTTGGAAGCGTGTTTAGGATTACTTGACGCCTCTGAGGCATAAGCACTCTTACCTTCAAAACAGGCAACCAGGAAAAACAAAACTACAACAAGATAGCGAATATATTTAAATAATTTAAATAGGGTCAACAACTGCACACCTCCCCTTCCTTCAGGGCAGTATAGCCTTCTTTTATTAGAAAGATTACGATAATCACACCAACAACAGGGTCTGCCCACCAGAGCCCGTATAAATAGTTAGTCCCCAATCCAATTAACAAGGCAACAGATAAAAACGCACACGCAAGTGTCTGTTTGGAGTCTACCATCAGACTCTTGCTGCCTATTGATTTCCCTGTCCGGTACTTGATATAAAATAAAACCGGCATTACTATCATAGAGACAATAGCAATAATAATTCCCAAAAGGCTTGGATGTGGGATTTCATGAAAACACAGTTTCTTAACAGATTCGTATAAAATATAAGTCCCAAGGATAAAGAAGGTATAAGCGATCAATCTTATTGCCTTCGCCTCAACTCTCTCTTCCTCTTCTTCTGTCATTTTTCCGTGTTTTCTAAATCTCCATATCATTACGCTTCCGGATAAGGATTCAACGAAACTATCCAGACCAAATCCAACCAGCGCAATGCTGCCAGCCAATGATCCGGCAATAATCGATACTATCCCTTCCAGGACATTATATCCTACAGTGAAGTATGATAGCGAAAGCGCTTTTTTGTGCAGGGTTGAATTCATATTATTAATTCACCTCGTTCCCAGGCTCCAGCTCGGGAACGAGGTGAAGTTGTTGTACGCTATGAGCAATCAAGTCCTTAACATATTTAATATTATGCACACCCAGGCTCCCATCTCTTACGATCAGGTCGTAATTATACCTCGCTTCATCAATCAGATGTTCCGGGACTCCTTGCTCTTGTGATTCTGCAAGCAGATTCGATAATTCCTTTAACATCCTTGTTGTATACTCTTTTTGTTCTGCCAATGTTTTTTCAAATCCCTTCTCATGGCAGGTGTTACATATCATTGGATCTACACTAAGGTCTTTGTCCTTGTGACATGCAATGCAGTTGACAGTAGCAAGATACATTGGGTCAGGACTTCCTTTAACCCCCCTGCCATGGATACCTTTGTACACTCTTTTTTGTAATAGGTACGGTTCATCATCAAAAATATGTTTTCCGTCTTTTGGACTAACTGGAAGGGCATTCAGGCTTGTATCTTTATCTATATTTGCAATCCTCATAAGATATTTATCCTGTATATCAACTCCCCTTTCCGGTAAGACAAAACGGATATATTCATCGTCCCATTTGTGCTGAATATCATTATGACATGGAGAACATGGAACCTTATGTTCTTTAACATGGTCATTATGCATCCTGTCTGCTCCTGTATATTCCTTCGGGACTTTTGTATGGCAATAGTAACAACTCTTTTCGTCAACACCGTTATCCCCATGTATAGTATATATAGTCTCAAAATGACAATTTGTACATTCCACTTTCAGCTTTTTCTCATATTTCAGATGATCAAACTCTTTCTTATAAATCATAAATTTTGCCTGTGTATCCTTATGGCACAATAGACACTCATCAATATTCTTTTTATCATTACTGGTAACCAAAGGGGTATCGCATTTGGTAAAATGACACACATAACACGCATTCTCATCTATGCTGAAATGTTTAGCTTCTTTCTTCTCGCTCTTGCCGGGATAGGCATGGCAGCCTGTACATTGCATTCTAATATTCGTGGCATATTCCTTTATGTGTGTCTCATGTTTAAAAAGGCTTGCTTCTTTATGTTTGGAAGTCTCAGATACAAGTTTTTCCGGAGGATGGCACTCCGTACTCGTACAATTGCTATCCTGGATTTCAGCTGATAAAGTTCTGCCGGTATTATCATGTGTATGGCAGTTCAGACAGCCTGTATTGCAGGTAACCGCTTCCTTCCATGTGTTGTAAGATGGCTCCATACTGTGGCATCTTGCGCAGAATTCCGGAGAGTCAGGTCGCTCTGCCGCTACCATAATCACCGCGACACAACATATTAATGCCAGAATCGTTACAATCGATAATTTGATGGTTGCGTTTCGGTCTCTTTTTTTAAGACTCTCTTGCATAGTATATTTTTACCGCTTGTCATTTCTGCCTATTGCCTACTGCTTACTTTTACTTCCAACTCCACCTTTGCCAGCAATACTTTATTGGTCCTATTAAAGTCCGTTCTAAAAAAGACTGCCTCCAATCCTTTTGCTCCCTTGTCTGTATCGTCTGTGTCATCTATATCAAACGCAAATGGGTATTTTCTTTTTTCCATGGGCTTTAATTGAGTACCCATTTCAACAAATATACTTTCGTGCTTAGTCTTGATTATTTCTC
>Ga0255058_10001290_pt1 | contig 14166 bp, 13 predicted proteins | sample Cases_109_9_MG_FD_188637 | JGI IMG/M metagenome (GOLD analysis project Ga0255058, IMG submission 188637) | Seawater microbial communities from Amundsen Gulf, Northwest Territories, Canada - Cases_109_9 | ecosystem: Environmental > Aquatic > Marine > Gulf | place: Canada: Northwest Territories... | reverse complement strand
GTCGGTTCAGGATGAAGTGCTCGACGGGCCGTCGTCGAATTAAGGCTTGAGGATTCAGTCCTTGAGGGTTGGGCTCGACCTTATGGGCTAAGAGCTGCTCCTCTCCGCTCGCGCCTGCGTGAGAAGAACAGGAACGACGTCAGGCCGAACACGACCAACCCGCTCCCTCCAAGGAGGAAGGAGACCATGTCCGGACCGATATCGAAGCCGAAGGGCACCCAGGGCACCCCCACCAGTATGGCGCCCAAGAGGGCGATGGTAAGGCAGATCAGGCGGGCCGGTCGTCCCCGTTTGACCCGTCCGATGCCCAAGCCTCCCCATGATGTGGTTCGCGGAATGGGGATTTCACGTGCGGCGATCGCCGCACGAAGCCATCGCCATGCCGCGCCGAGGGACGGAGACATCCTGAAAAGAGCGGCCCGAGCACGCCGGAGGTTACGCCCCTGGACCCGTTCGGCAAGTCCATGCAGAAGCTGTAACGCCTCCCCCTTCTCGCCGCCCTTCGCAAGTACTTTTGCGAGGATATATGTCGCTTCGAAGTGCCACGGCTGAATTTTGCATGCCAGACGCAGAAGGTGGATGGCCTCCGGCCGTTGATCACGACGCCGGAAATAGTGGCATCCACTCAGGAGGGCCTTTACGCCGTCTGCGGGCAGTTCCCGCTCTTCCTGCAACCGAGCAATGGTCTCCCACACTTCGAGTTTGCGTGGCAGGTACCGCGCTGCCTGGATATAGATGCTCACTGCTTGATTGATGTAGCCGTTCCGATGATATCCCTCTCCTGCAGCGACAAAGCTCGACCAGGCCTCGTCAAGCCTTTTGCGCTCGGCGAGGAGAGGCGCAACCTTTCCATGGATGACGTGGTCGTCCGGATCGATTTCGAGCACCTTTCGATACTCGACGATGGCTTTCCGACGTCTCCCCTTGGACCGGGCTTTCTCCGCGGCCGCGAGGATGTCGAAACGATCGTAGGACTTTTCGCGTGTAAATAACATATGCCTATACTTTCTGGGCTGGCCGGTGTGCTCCGAAGAGAGCAAGTACGCAGAAACCCCCTTAGCGGCCTTCAGCTTACCTTCACCAGGTGGCTCAGCATTTCCAGCATCATCAGCTGCTGAGTCTGCTGGCCGGGACATCCGTCCTGGTCGATGAGGGTCTTCAAGTCGTGGAGCTGCACGGAATTCGTGCAATCTTCGTGCCCGCAAGTCTATCTCCATCTCCAGTGGGGGCGACCCTCGGGGAACAGGCAACTAATGAAGAGAAGACTCCAGAGGATGGATGGGCAGGGAGTTACAGCTGGCTGCTTACTTCGGAGGGATTGTGGTTCTTTCGAGAATTCGAGGGATAATCGAACCGGGGATTTATTCTGTAGACTCCTGCTTGGGAGTCTGAAGCGATGGGAGCTTGAAATTCTCGAGAATATGCTGGACCTCCCTGTGGCTACGGCCGACCTCTTCCAGACCCTGTACGACCTCCCCGTCTAATTCAGCGTTGACCTTCTTGTGAAGTTCAGCCAGCTCCTTGGCGGCATGAGCCTGATGTTCCGTCACCGCTGCCATGGCGGAACTGATCGTCTTAAAGGCCCTTTCGAAAAGTCCCGCAAATTCCTGAAGGTCATCGTCGCGCCGAAGTCGCACGGAGGTCGGGAGACGTCCTTCTTCCACCCCGTGTAGGATCTGCTCGATGCGGTAAAGGGGGCCCCCTAACCTGTGGGTGACGAAGAAGCTCATGATGCTCGAGACCAGCATGCTAATGAGCAGGGCAAGCATGATCGGAACGGATAGGGATTGGATCTGCATCAGAATCGCCGCCTTCTCGGGTTCGGTGGCTGTTCCCCAAAGGGTCATGTGCAAGGGAAAGAGGACCAGGAAGACCAAGAGGAACCCACACACGACCAACGGGACGAGAGAGAGAAAGAAATACTTCCGTTGGATCGGGTGTACGTAGAATCTTCTCCGCCAGAAGGCACTGCTCGGTTTCATCTGCATCTCCTCCACGGATCCTAAGGGGAACAGATCATCACTGAGTTCCCCACCTATCGGCATTCTCCGCAGTGCCTAGTCGCGGCAGGGCCTGTGTACCGACCTCAGATCCCGAATGGATATACTAGGGTAGCAACATTCATGCCAAAAATGCCCAAGGAACAGGGCTTTGCACGCGATTGCCTAGCGATCTCCCATTAGATATACTACTTTTGGACATTGCCTTGGCATTGACAGAGTGTGAGGTTGACGTACTGCTTATGACGGTGCAAAACTAGGGCCTGACTGCATGAATTCCCATGGAACCCTCATAGTCCGGATTCAGGGCAGTCACGCCACGTCGCTCACACGAGACCTACAGAGGTACCGATGTCAGAAATAAAGGCACCCTCGCGTCAGTCAAGAGGTCCCCGCTCCCACCGAACGAGGGACCATGCATGGGCAGATTGGCCAGATGAAAAGCTTCTCGATCTGAGGATGTGTGATCTCAACCTAAGGATCAAGGGGAGCGACTTAGAAAAGCGGATTGCACAGCTCTCTGGAGAGCTGAAGGATCGCGGCCTTCGCTTCCGGCCCCATTTCTGGCTTTCGGACGATTGGTTCACACCCGACGGCGTGCCCGGAAGCGCGATTCCCTTTTACATGGCCCATCCACGCCTGGCACGGCTCGAGCTGAATCAGATGCTCGAGGTCGAGGGGGGAACTCCCGACTGGTGCATGCGTATCCTCCGCCACGAGACGGGCCACGCCATCGAGAACACGTACCTCCTCCGTCGACGGCCGCGCCGTCATCGTGTGTTCGGCAAATCCTCCGTGCCCTATCCCGAGTATTATACGCCAAAACCATACAGCAAGAGTTTTGTCCTGCATTTAGACTCGTGGTACGCGCAAAGCCACCCGGCTGAGGATTTCGCCGAGACCTTCGCGGTTTGGCTAGACCCGCACTCCATGTGGAGAGAGCGTTATGCAGGCTGGCCGGCGCTCAAAAAACTCGAATACATGGACCAGCTCATGGGGGAAATTTCCACCCAAGAACCGCCGGTAACCTCGAAAGCGCGCGTCGAACCCCTCTTCCGTTTGCGCAAAACCTTGCGACATCATTATAAAGAGAAACGCGAGCACTACGGTCTTGAATACCCAAACTTTTACGACCGGGATCTGAGGCGGCTTTTTTCCGACGGATCGCAGTTCGCCAGTAACATGTCGGCAGCTCGCTTTTTAAAGCGCATCCGCAACGAAGTCCGCCGCAAGGTCGCGGGCTGGACAGGGGAATACCAGTACACGATCGACCGGGTCTTTGAAGATATGATCGAACGGTGCCGCGAGCTGAATTTGCGGCTGGCCGTACCCGAGGACCAGGCGAAGCTGGATTTCACGGTCCTCCTCACGGTCCAGACGATGAACTATCTCCACAGCGGTCGTCACCGGGTGGCGCTATGAAAAAGTTGCGCGTGTTGGCCATGATGCATGAGGGGCTGATCCCTCCGGAGGATACCACCGGTGTCGACCTCGCGACCGCAGAGTGGAAAACAGAATTTGACGTCGTCTCCACCCTCCGCGAGATGGGGCACGAAGTACAGACGGTCGGCGTGCTGAGTGACCTCGCCGTGATTCGCAAGGCGATCGACGAATGGAAGCCCCACATCACCTTCAATCTCCTTGAGGAGTTCGATGGTGTCGCGGTCTTTGATCAAAACGTCGTCGCCTACCTCGAGCTGTTGCGGGTACGGTACACTGGCTGCAATCCCCGCGGACTGATGTTGGCTCGCGATAAAGCCCTTTCCAAGCAGATCCTTGCCTATCACCGTATTTCTGTTCCCGAGTTCGCTGTCTTTCCCATAGGACGACCAGTCAAGCGGCGCAAACGGCTCTCGTTTCCGTTGATCGTGAAGTCCGTTTCGCAGGAGGCTTCACTTGGTATCGCCCAGGCCTCGATCGTCGACAACGAAGAAAAGCTCCAAGAGCGGGTGGCTTTCATCCATAAGAGCGTGGGGACGGATGCCATCGCCGAGCGCTATATCGAGGGCCGCGAACTGTACGTCGCAGTGTTGGGGAACTCGCGGCTCGAGGTTTTTCCGATCTGGGAGCTGCTCATGAAGGGGATGCCCGATGAGGCTCGGCACATCGCCACTGCAAGGGTCAAGTGGAGTCCCAAGTACAGGAAAAAGTATGGCATCAAATCCGGCGAGGCGACCGGACTGCCCGAGGAGATGCCGAAGAGGATTCAGGACCTCGCCAAGCGCGTTTACCGCAACCTCAATCTGAGCGGCTACGCACGCATCGACCTGCGGCTCGACTCGACCGGAAAGATCTACGTCCTGGAAGCCAACCCCAACCCCGAGATCGCCTATGGCGAGGACTTCGCCGAATCGGCCGAGAAGGCGGGGACCCCATACGAGGCTTTGTTGCAACGCGTGCTCAACCTCGGCTTGCAGTGGCGGTCTGATCGACTGGGGTAGTGTTCTCGGACTGTCAGCTTGCCGCTTTCGAGTAAAGCAACCGCGACCTGCCTGCTCCCCTCCATCAACCCTTCCCGCCTGCGAGCTGACGACCCTCTGGAAGTGCCCGAAGCCAATACATAGAGCAAATACCCAATAACCCACCAATCCCCAAGACGCTGTACGCCCACCCCCAGATTCCGCTGGCCGGGTCAGGCCCACTGGCCGTGAAATCGAGCACCGCCCCGAAAGCCAGAGCTGCCACCGCCCCCGCCCCAAAGCCCAGGAGCGAGCGCACCGCCAAGACAGAACCCAGATGCGAGGGTTCCACGACCTCGGTGATCCCCGCGGAGTACACCGGCGAGTCGCCCAGGGCTGAAAAGCCGTAGACGAGGCCCACCACAACCACCAGCATCAGTGGCGCGGTCAGGAGCCACCCGAAAGTGAACGAGCAGGCGGTGCTGAGAACCATCATCCCGATGATGATCGCGGTCCGGCCCCAGCGGTCCGAAAGCCAGCCCCCTGCGCTGGCGGCGATGATCCCCATGACGTGGAAGAGGGCCGTCAGGTTAGCGCCAATGCCGGCGGAGCGGCTCAGATCGAGACCGTAGGTGCCAAGAACCACGGTTAAGAACGCCGGGGTCCACGCCCACATCCCGAGGAGCTCCCAGGCGTGAAACGTGTAGCCGGCAACCATCAGCTGAGCTGCACGATTTCGAATCAGGATATCCCAGAGGCTCCAGCGTGTGACAGATGTCGCCGGCTTCCGCGGGGTACCTCGTAGAACCGGAATCGCCAAGGCCGCGCAGGTGACCGGTCCCAGAGCGAGGGTGAACAGGGCCCCCCGCCACCCCACGATCGAGATCACCAGCCCTGCGAGCACCAGGGCCAGGGCATAGCCCGAGGAGGCAGCAGCCAGGAACCACCCGATGGCCCATCCTCGCCTTGCCACAGGAAAGCGCTCGGCGAGGAGGACGATCCCCGGGGTGTAGGTCCCGGCCAGCGCGATGGCCACGAGGGAGAAGAGCATCAGCGCCGAAAAATATCCATCGATGAGGACGGGAAGAAAGAGGGAGACGGCAGCCGAGGCAAAGCTTGCCCACAAGAAGACGGTCCGGGCCCCCACCCGGTCAATCAAAGCTGAGACCACGGCCAATGAGATAGCAGTGCAGATATGAAAGGCGGAGGAGATGGACCCAGCCGCAGTTCCCGAGAGTCCCCACTCGCGCACCACAATGGGGAGAACGGCCGGGTAGGCCATGAACATCATCGCAGCCCCCATGCGTGCCCCGCAGAGGCCTGCCAGCCACAGATTATCGGATCGAAGGGACATCGGTACCGCTCTCGAGTCCTGTTGTTGGTTCGACGATGCTGTCGCCTTTGGCGCTATATCTCGAAGACCTTTCCATCCTCCGCGTATTCACAGCCGAGTGTATCCAACCTCGCCAGCATGTCCTGGCTCATGTGTGTGACAATCAACCTCTTGGGGCGAAGGTCGTCCAGGCGGGCCATCAGTGTTTGAAAGTCGAGATGAAATTTGACCTTCTTTTCGAAGAAATAGGATTCCGCGATTAACAGGTCTGCATCCTTCGCCGCCGGAATGAGTGTGTCGGTCCATTCCGTGTCGCCCAAATAGGTAATGATTCTTCCTTCACACGCAATCCGTAACGCCAGTGGTGGAGCCCCGCTGGGATGCTCCACCAAGTAGGGGGTCACCGTGATTTCGCCCAATTCGTGCGGACGTTCGAGTTCCAGCTCTCTGAATTCCATGGGAAATTTCTGGTGCACCACTGACGAGCCGGGAAACATCACCTCCATCGCCTCGGCCACTCTCTTTTTCGTGCCAGCAGGACCGGCGATCAGCAGGGCCTGGGTCCGTTTGCTGATGAACTGGGCATCAAGGACAAAAAATGGAATGCCGCCAAAGTGGTCGCCATGTAAGTGGGTTAGCAAGATTCTATCGATCGTATTGGGATCGACACCAGACCGGCGCATCGCGATCAGGGAAGAAGTCCCGCAATCGACCAAGAACCGGCTCTTGCGTGTATTGACCAAGATACAAGTCTGTAATCGTCCCCCACTGCCAAAAGCATCCCCACTCCCCAAAAATTGCACTTGAATCCTTCCCATCGCGTCCGCCCTCCCAAGCTTCTCACGTTGAGGTAAGAAAAAGCTGAATCACCATACCCCACCGGACACCTAATCCGCAACATCACCGGGTCCGTGGCCGAGTACGAACGCAAAATGATCCGGAAGCGTCTGGTACGGGAAAAGCGTTGCCAGGTAAGTCAGAGAGTGCAGATTACTGGTTGTAATCTACACCGGGGCGGGTCGGTCACAAATAGAATCGTCGCGTGTGGCGCGACGCGCGCGAGGCATGGGATAATGTCCTTGTATACGCTAGCGTTGTGTGGCAAGAGGCGCAGTCGCCCCAGATTGTCCTCGCGGTCAATTGCCTTACCGGCCTGCTCGTTGATTCCCGCTGTAATCACGACGATACTGGCGTCAGCCAGGTCCTCGTAGCCACCGGGCCGAATGCGCATGGGGGACACAGCAGTTCGACGTGGGATAGGTCAGCGGTGACCCCACGGGCGCGCGATTCGTTCACGTCAAGTAGTATGATCTCGTGGCACGAGCCCCTCAACAGCACGGACTTCGCGCACGCCGTCCCGACTGCCCCAACGCCGATGATCCCGACTTTCATGCTTATCCTCTGTCTCCACCAGGTTTGGTTTCTAACATTCGCCAACTTTCATTCTATTTTAGCCATTTTGCCATCTTAGCAAGTGGATCCAGGTGTTCCGTGTCGGAATGTTTCCACAGATCATAAAACTGATCATCAAGTATTTGAGCTAACTTCGATCCTTTACTGACGCTTATCCAAGGCCAAGTGGTCAGATACGAGTCGCTTGGGGCTCGTTCTTTTTCCCTCCAATCAATCCTCATTTTCCTCCTTGCCTTTTTTTACGGACTGGACAAAGTCGAGCACGACCAAGGCGAGAACCCCCACGATGATGATCCACAGCGGAAGAGTCTTTAGCGTTACGGCGTAAAAAAGCAAAAATGCCGATATCAGGACAACTGCGATCAACCCGGCGATGACATTGCCCACGAGACCTCGAGTCCTTCCCTGCTCTCGTCGTCTGATCAGCGACAGCTCACCTTTCACGATCCACGTCGGACGCGCACGTGCCGTTACGTGCTGGTAAGGCTACTGAGCCAGCGGGCCGTGCGCAACAGCCGGGCGTCGTCACCTCTGGGTCCGACGATTTGCACTCCCATCGGCATACTGCTCGCGCCCTGGAGCAACGGGAGAGAAATCGCGGGTGTCCCACACAGGGTCCATATGGTGCAGAAGATCGGGCTTCCCGTCGATTCGAGGCCGATGGGGGCCTCGCCGGTCGCGGCGGGCGTGAGAATGGCATCGCACCAGTCGAACAGTGCGTCGAGCATGCTGTTGAGGATTGAGATCTGGTCCAGCGCACGGTTGTAATCTACGGCCAGTACCTTCTGGCCGCGCTCGATCATCTCCCGCAGGGTGGCACTCAGCTGGTCCTTCCCACGGGCATACTCACGTTCGAAGCTCTTGGCCAGGTCGGCTTCCATGATCGTGCGGTGCCATGTGACCGCGTCATTGAACATCTCTGGCAACTCGAACGGGCCGACGTGTTCGCCCAGGTGCTCGACCAACTCCGTAAACGCCCTCCTGGTTTCTTCGTCGGCGTGCTCCCACACCGGGGTCTTCACGAAGGCCAAGCGGGGCGGGATCGGGGGTTGATCGGCCACGGTCTCGCCGAGCTTTGGGCGCGCCCGCGGCCGCATGTCCGGATCGCGGTCGTCAAAGGCCATGAGCTGCTCTGCGATCAGCGCCGCATCCTCGATCGTCCGCGCAAACACCCCCACCTGGTCTAACAGTCGCGACTGCTGAAGCACACCGTGTCGGGAAATGAGCCCATGCGTTGGCTTGTAACCGACCACGCCGCAGTAGGACGCCGGCCGGATGATGGATCCGTTGGTCTGGGTGCCCACGGCAAACGGTACCATGCACGCCGCCACGGCCGCCGCCGAGCCGCTCGAGGAACCGCCAGGGGTGCGCTCGGGGTCGTGAGGATTTCTGGTCTTGCCCGGCGCGTACACGGCAAGCTCGGTGGTGACGGTCTTGCCCATAATGACCGCGCCCGCCTCGCGGAGCAAGGCGACCGCGGTGGCGTCCTGGCCTGCCTGGCGCCCGGCGTGCAGCACCGTGCCGTCCTCGGTCGGCATATCTGTCGTCTCGAAGATATCCTTGACGCCTACCGGGACACCGTGGAGCGGGCCGAGCGCCCTCCCTTCCTGCCGCGCCAGGTCCGCGTCCCGCGCCTGCTGCAGGGCAAGATCGGGATCCAGGTGGGCCCAGGCGCCAATCCGGTCCTCGATCGCGGCAATGTGACCGAGGCAGGCGCCGACCAACTCCTCGGATGTCATCTTGCCGGCCCGGATGGCCTCTGCTGCTTGGCTTGCGGTGATGTGAACCAGATTCATTGCTCCGTCGAACCCGTCTCTCCCTACCTGATAACGCCGTACACCAGGTCAGGCAGCCAAAACGCAATCACCGGGAAATTGTAGAGAATGACCATGGCAATCAGCACCATTCCCAAGAAGGGCAACGCCCCCTTGAAGATCGTCGTGAGCTGGATGTGCGGCGGCGCGATCCCCTTGAGGTAGTAGCACGACATCGCCATCGGCGGCGTGAGGAACGAGGTCTGGAGGTTGAGCGCCACCAGGATTCCGAAGAAGAGCGGGTCAATATTGAAGGGTTCCAGCAGCGGCAGGAAGATCGGCACGAAGATGATGATGATCTCGCTCCACTCCAGCGGCCAGCCGAGTAAGAAGATAATGAACTGAGCTAGAATGAGGAACTGCACGGGTGACAGGTTCAAGCTCAGGACAAACTCCTCAATCCATGTATGCCCGCCGAGATAAGAAAAAACCGACGAGAAGGTCCAGGAGCCGACGAACAGCCAGCACACCATAGCCGAGGTGCGCACCGTGAGGTACACCGCCTCTCTCAGGCGATCCCAGGTGAGCTCGCGATAGCTCGCAGCGAGGGCCAAGCTGCCGAAGGCGCCGACCGCCGCTGCCTCCGATGGCGTCGCCAAACCGAACAGGATCGCACCCAGCACAGCCATGATCAGGACGGCCAGCGGCACGAAACCGGTTACGACCATATAGGCCAGCTCCGAGAACGGGATATCCCACTGCTCCTTCGGTGGCTTCGGTGCCAGGCTGGGATTCAGGATCGCGCGCCCCACCACGTAGAGGATGTAGAGACCGGCCAGCAAGAACCCAGGCAGAAACGCGGCGGCGTACAGCCGCACCACGGAGACGCCGGACACCGCCCCGTAGACGATCAGCATGATGCTCGGCGGAATGAGAATGCCCAAGCATCCCCCGGCACAGATGACGCCGGCAGACAACTCGGTGTCGTAGCCGGCTTTCAGCAAAGCCGGGAAGGCCAGCAATCCCATCAGCGTCACCACGGCGCCGACGATGCCAACGGCGGTAGCAAAGACCGCGCAGGTCATCAGCGCCGCCACCGCCATGGCGCCCGGCACCCGGCGGGCCGCGATATTCAGGCTGTAAAACAGCCGGTCGATGATGTTGGCCCGCTCGACCACATATCCCATCAGCAGAAACAGGGGGACGGCAACCAGCACGTCGTTAACCATGACGGAGTAGGTCTGGTTCACCAGGAGGTCGAAGATCCGGTTGTTGAAGATGTGCTCCCATTGGTCGGGTGTGGCGTAGGCGTAATAGCCGAAGCCGACGCCCATCGCGATCAGGGTAAAGGCAATAGGGAAACCGAGAAGGATGAGGAAGATAAAGGACACCATCATCAGCATGGCGACTTGCGGATCGGTCATGTCGCCTCTCCCGTGGTCCCGCCACCCTGCTGAGCCGCCATTCTCGCGTCTTCTTGCTGCTTTCTCTCCCGGATGAGCGTCTCCATTTCCTCCACATCGTGCAGTCGCTTTGGCCACTCGCCGGTCCTCAGGCACTGGATGCACCGAATAGACTCCGCGATCCCCTGAAGAAGCAAGAAGAACGCAGAGACGGGAAGGATGATTTTCAAGGGGTATATCTTTATCCCCGCGGGGCTATTGATACTGGCTTCCCGCCACCCGACGGACTCGGCCGCGTAATCGTATCCGGCATACATCAGTGCCAGCACGCCGGGGAAGAAGAACAGGAAATACAGGACAAGCTCGACCCCCGCCTGGACGCGGGGAGGCCAGAGCCGATAGATCACGTCCCCGCGCACATGGCCATCCCGCGAAAGCGTGTACGCCCCGGCCATCATGAAGAGTGCCCCGTACATGATGTAGCTGACGTCGAAGGCCCACGCGGTGGGATCCCTAAGCGCGTAGCGAACGAACACTTCGTAGCTCACCGCAAAGGTCAGGACCAGGATGCACCAGGCGAAGGCATGCCCTATCCACATACTTAATTTATTGATAAAGAACACCACCCGGTCCATATTGGCGCCTTCCTACTCGATATGGCCTCTACCCACCATAATACAGATGGGGCGGCGCTGTTGAGCGCCGCCCCACACCACCGTCAGACACCCTTCTCGGCCGACTGCGGGCTCGCCTGTTAGAATCCAAGCTGGCCGGGGAAGTAATGGTCATAGGCCAGCTTGTAGTCGCACTGGTTCAGGAGGTAGTAGTAGGCGGTCCGCTTCGCGAAGGCCTTTTGGGACGCCACCACCTTCTTGAAAAAGGGATCCTCCTTTTCCAGCTGCTCGAGGATTATGTCCCACGCCTTGAGCTGGGCGGCCATGACCGACGCCGGCGTCCGGTAGATGTTGACACCTGCCCTATTCTTCAGCCACAAGAGATCCGCTGAGTAGCGGTCAATCCCCTTCCAGAAGTTGTCCGAGCTCGCCGCCTCGGCCGCGTACTTCAGGATCGCCTGGTGTTCCTTTGAGAGCTTCTTGAACTTGTCCTTGTTGAAGATGATCTCGAAGAACTCTGCAGCCTGGTGGTAACTCCCCAACATGTAGTGTTTGCTGACGTCATGGGCGCCGAAGCTCTTATCCGAGGTCGGGTTGTTGAACTCAAAGGCCTCGATCACGCCCCGCTCCAACGCCGGGACGATCTCGCCGCCGGGAAGCTGGGTCACCTTGACGCCCATCTCCTGAAACAGATTGGCCGCCAGACCCACGGTGCGGTACTTGAGGCCCTTCAAATCCCTGGCATCCTTAATCGGCGCTCCGAACCAGCCGAGTGGCTGGGTCGGCATCGGCATGCAGAAGAACCCGACGGTGTTGATTCCCAGTCGCTCGATCAGTTCGTCATAGAGTTGCTGGCCGCCGCCGTAGTGAATCCAGGCCAGACCGAGGTGCGCATCCTGGCCAAAGACGGGGCCCGTGCCGAAGAGCGAGGCCACCTTGCTCTTGCCGTACCAGTACACGCTCACCTGGTGCCCGCCGTCGAGGACGCCCTTGTGCACGGCGTCCTGCACCCGGAAGGCCTTCACCACCGCGCCGGAGACGAGATAGTCGATCTTGAGGCTGCCCCCCGACATTGTGTTGACGCGCTTGACGTAGTCTACGGCGTACTCGTTGAAGATGTCCTTCGCGCCCCAGGCGCCCTGCATCTTCAGCACGACCGGCCTGGCCCGCGCCACCATCGGGAAACCCAATGTTGCCGCGCCTGCCGCCGTGGTGGCCACGGCGGCTTTCTTCAGAAAGCTGCGCCGTGATACCTCTGGGCGGGTGCCATCTGTGGGGAGTCCTACGGTATCGCTCATGAGCATTCCTCCTTTCGGTTATAAGGTGAGATGTGTTGCCAGGCGGGGGGCAACAATTGTGTGGGCGTAACCTATAAGAGCAGATGCGCACTTGTCAAGGCCTTTGGGGCCGCGCCCGGGCGTCCGGACCTACTCCCTATAACCCCGAAAGCACGTCATTTATTCGTTCCCGACCCCCCTGAAACCGACGCCATGTCGAGGACCTTGACACCCCGGATCGACAACTAGTTGAAACAACAGTCGCGGTGGCGTATGATGCCGCCCTACAGAGCATTACAATCGGATATCGTATCTGTAAAACCTCTCAAAGGTATCACGAGTCTCTTGCTGCCCTCGGTCATCGGTTTTAGCGGTCATCGGTCGTTATTACGCGGAGGGGAATCGTTATGGCGAAGATAATCGGTTTTATCGGACTCGGAATCATGGGAAAACCCATGGCCCGGAATCTCCTCAAGGGGGGGTACGCTCTCACTGTCTATAACCGCTCACAGCCGGCCATGGAAGAGCTGAAACGTGAGGGGGCCACCCTGGGGTCGTCGCCCAAGGACGTGGCGGCACGCTCTGAGGTGGTCATCACGATGCTGCCGAACTCGCCCGATGTGGAGGCGGTCGTGCTCGGGGCGAACGGCGTCCTGGAAGGGGCCAAGGCAGGGACGATCCTGGTCGATATGAGCACGATCTCTCCCCTCGTCTCTCAGCAGATCTACGGCGAGGCGAAAAAAAAGGGCGTCAAGGCCCTGGATGCTCCGGTAAGCGGAGGGGAAAAGGGAGCCATCGAGGGAATCCTCTCCATCATGGCCGGGGGGGATCAAGAGGTCTTTGAGGCGGTCGTCCCCATCTTCCGGGCGATGGGAAAGACGATCACCTACATGGGACCAGCCGGAGCAGGCGGGTTTACGAAGCTGGCCAATCAGGTGATCGTGGCCATCAACCTCACCGCCATCGGTGAGGCCCTAACGCTCGGGGCGAAGGCTGGCCTGGACCTAGAACGTCTGATCCAGGCCTTGAGCGGCGGAATGGCGGGTAGCCGGTGTTTGGAGATGAAGGGGCCGCAGATGATCAAGGGGAACTTCCAGCCCGGATTCAAAACTGATCTCCATTACAAGGACCTGGGACTGATCATGGAGGCCGCCCGGGCCTTACAGGTTCCCCTCCCGACGACATCGATCGTCCAGGAACTTTTCTCGGCCCTCCGCGTGAAGGGCCGGGGAGGCCTGGACCACTCGGCCGTCATCACGTTGCTGGAGGAGCTTGCCGGCGTGCACGCCCACACGCAGAGCTAAGCGCTGCCGGAGTACCTCAAGCCGGTGGTGACCTTTGCCTATGTCACCGGCTGGCGTAAGAGTGAAATTCTGGGTCTCACCTGGGACCGGGTTAGTCTACAAGAAGGCATCGTCAGACTGGAGCCTAGGACCACCAAGAACCGCGAGGGAAGGACCATTGTAATGACCGCCTCTCTTAAAGACCTCCTCGATGCTCAATGGAAAAACACCCAAGCGCTGGTAGACCGGCGAAAGCCGGGTGCAACCCCCAGGGAGGTCGCAAAAATGATTCCCTGGGTGTTCCACCGGCGAGGCACCTCCATCAAGAACTTCGACACGGCGTGGCGGAACGCCTGTCACCGCGCCGGACTGCCGGGCCGCATATTCCATGATCTGCGCCGAACCGCCATCCGCAACATGGTCCGAGTTGGGATTCCTGAACGAGTGGCGATGATGATGAGTGGACACCGCACCCGGGCGATCTTTGACCGCTACGACATCGTTTCAGAAACAGACCTTCGGGACGCGGCAGATCGCCTCAACCAGAGTGTTACGGGCACAATTTCGGGCACAGTCAAGGCACAGGAGGGAATATCTGAATTTGAGCGTGTGGGCTAAAAGATTGAAACTGTGGTGCCGAGGGCGGGAGTCGAACCCGCACGGGCGCGGAGGCCCAACAGATTTTGAGTC
>Ga0255058_10001289_pt1 | contig 14181 bp, 14 predicted proteins | sample Cases_109_9_MG_FD_188637 | JGI IMG/M metagenome (GOLD analysis project Ga0255058, IMG submission 188637) | Seawater microbial communities from Amundsen Gulf, Northwest Territories, Canada - Cases_109_9 | ecosystem: Environmental > Aquatic > Marine > Gulf | place: Canada: Northwest Territories... | reverse complement strand
ATATGCGGATCGGTTGTTTTTGATCTAAAATGGATTCAAAACCACGCACGAATCTAGTAATTTACACGTTTTTTTAATTCTTTTCCGGATTTGAAAAAAGGGAGTTTTTTACTTTGTATGGTAACGTTTTCACCGGTTTTGGGATTTCTTCCCGTATAACTTTTGTAATTTTTAATGAAAATACTGCATAATCCACGAATTTCAATTCGCTCTCCTCTGGCCAATGCGTCTGTCATCGATTCGAAAAATGTCTGGACCACCTTTGCTGCCTCTAATTTTGATATGCCTGCTTCTTTTTTCAAAGCAGAGATTAGCTCCAATTTATTCATACACCCTCCTTTCCAAAATAACAGGCGGATATTTGGATAACTTAAATATCTATTAACATAATCTAATAAGAAGTCAAGTGGTTATGATAGTATTTCCGGGAGTTTTTCAATGTCCTCTTCGTCAACATCCACACAAGCAAACTGGCCAAGTGTCTTAACATTAACAACGACCCGTCCTTTTCCCTTGTAATGAACAAAGATTCCGGTAACACCGGCCAAGGGACCGACCACCACCATTACTTTATCCCCTTTTTGAAGTCGAGTACCGGTTGTAACAGGTTTGTCCGTGCGCACCATGATTTTTAATGACTCGATGGCCTCAGAAGGAACATCAATAGGACCGTCCTGGTTACCGATCAAACGGACTGCTCCCACGGTTTTTACAATTTCAATGTGTTCGTAGGGGTTCAGATCGGTTTTTACAAATAGGTACCCGGGAAAAAGGGGAACACGAATCAGAAGTTTTCTGTCTCGCCGTCGGCTTCTCACCTGGATTTTTGGAAGAAAAACCTCCATGGACTTTTTGATCAAACCTTCGTTAACCACATTTTCAAACCTGCTCTTGGTATGCAGGACATACCAGGACTGAAGGTATGTGTCTGTTTTCATTTTTGACCATTTCGGGGCTGCAGGGCGCTATAAATGGCCTGCATAATCATGTGAACAAGGATTATGTGAATATCTTCAACCTTTTGCATGTCATCAACTTTTGCCACAAACGGAACATCGACTATTTGGGCGAGTTTTCCTCCTGAAAACCCTGAAAACCCAATGGTCTGTCCATTGTTTTGTTTTGCATGGTGTATTGCTTTGATAACATTTTCCGAATTACCGCTTCCTGAGATACCGATGACGAGATCGCCTGGGTTGAAGAAATTTTTCAACTGTTCCACATAGACAACATCATATGAGACATCATTCGCGAAAGCGAGGAGGGTCGGGGTGTTATCGTTTAAGCAGATCATTTTGATTTTTTTTTCAAGATTGGTGCAGCACCCCTTGTTGAGATCACATGCAAAGTGCGAGGCTGTCGATGCACTCCCCCCATTGCCCATGGTGAAAATTTGTTTTTCATCCTCATAAGCGTTCAAGATAAGATTGACTATTTTTTCAAACTGTTCCAGGTTGAAATCGTCAAGGACTTCTTTTAATTCAGTGAGGTACCGTTTTGCAGCGTATGGAATGTTCATATCAGCTTATAATCCTTCGGATAATCCGATGCTTTTTCATATGTTTTTCAGCATATGAAAGTATATTGTCCATCTGTTTTTGGGCGTTAATAAATTCCCAATAATCTCCAATACTTTCTTCAATACCATGTGTTGGTTTCCAGCCAATTGATTTTAACCGGTTTATGTCTGAAAAAATGTGTCTTGTATCGCCATATCGATAATATCCTGAGACGATTGGCTCTTTTTTCTTACCCACTACCCGCTCCATGGTATGATAAAAATCGGCCACTGTCCAAGCCTTGTCTCCCCCTACGTTAAATACTTTATAGTTGGCATCGTCATGTTTCAACACTAAAAGATTTGCATTCACAACGTCTTTGATATTAATAAAATCCCTTATCTGCTTTCCATCTTCAAAGATGATCGGTCTTTTGTCAAAAAAAAGGGAAAGGGCAAAAATACGCATCGCTCCGGAATAGGCATTATAAAATGATTGCCTGGGACCTTGAACGATGGAGTATCGCATAACGACTGATGGAATTTGATATCGCTTTCCGAGCTGTAAAGCGATCTGTTCCTGGGAATACTTTGAAATGGCATATTGATTACATGCATTTATGACCGATTCGTCCGATGGCATCCACTGCAATGGGTGCTGGCATTTTGGGCATCGATGATCCCATTCACCCCTTGACAGCTCCCTTTCCAACCGTATCTGAGGATAAAAGATATGGTTATTTTTTTTAGAACATGGAAGACATCGGTACTCCCCTTCTCCCATGACCGCTTGACTCGCCGCAACAATAACTTTTCTTATTTTTGATTCAAGTTTTTTTTCCACAATGATTTCATAAAGAAGCGCGGTAGAGACGGTATTGATGTGGAAAAAAGTTGAAAAATCGGTAAGATAATCCTGATATGCGGCGAAATGATATACCGCTTCAACTCCCTTCAATGCCGTTTGCCAAGTGCTTTTATCGGTGACATCACCCCGAATAAATTCTGCTTTATCGTTTAAAAAATCAGGCTTTCCTTTGGGATGAATCTTTTTTTGGAGATTATCCAGAATTCTGACTTCGTATCCCCTTTTGATAAGGGCATCCGTCGTATGTGAGCCAATAAATCCAGCCCCACCTGTGACCAGTATTTTCAAAGTATTCCTTTTTAGATTATGGATCGCCCCATCGGGATGATCTATTCACTTACTTGAATAAGTCCTGTCGTCGAAGATAACTTTACTCCCGCTTTCTTCAAGCATAAAAGGGAGTTCCCGGTATTCTTTGAGAGCGTTGAACACTGCATCCTGCTTTTCCCTTAAAACGATTAGAAGCAAAAAGCCACCTCCGCCCGCGCCGGCAATCTTTCCAGCGAGTGCGCCTGCATTTTTTGCCGCATTGTACATCGTTTGTATTTTAGTGTTAGAAATACCTGCCGCCATCTGTTGTTTCAATTTCCAATTCAGGTCCATGAGCATGCCACATTCTTTGATATCTTCTTTCTTCAGCGCTTTTTTAAACGGCTCTACGAGTGACACCATCTTTTCCATGGTCTTAAATTTCTTGTCTGACAGGAGATTTTTTTCTTGGTTGGAAAGAATCTTGTCGGCACTTCGAGCGATACCCGTATAATATAGAAGCAGTGAAGAGGCAAACTTTCGTTTTGTGGAACTACCCATTTCTACGGGCGATCGTTTGGTCGTTTTGGTAGGAGAGAACGTGAATTGATTGACACCACCAAAGGCAGCAGCGTACTGATCTTGTCTTCCAATCGGTTTTTTCAGGATATCGATTTCTATCCGGCACGCATCCATCGCCAAACGTTCTGCTGTGACCAGGATGTTTCGATATGTATAGAGGGCGTGCAAAAGTGCTACCGTGATTGAGCTTGAACTCCCCAAACCCGATCCGGTTGAAGGGATATCTGCCAGCGTTGTAATTTCAATCCCTTTGCTAACACCGGCCATTTTCATCGCTTCGCGAACGAGATCATGGTGAATTTTGTCGACATGGTCGACACATTCCTTTTTGGAATAGTTGATATAGATCATATCGTCAAAGCGTTCTTTGACAATCGCATAGACAAACTTGTCGATTGCCGAACAAAGTACCAATCCATTTTTTTTAACATAGAACGCCTTCATGTCTGAACCGCCGCCGACAAAGCTCAGTCGGAGGGGGGTTTTTACGATAATCATACTTATTACCCCAAAAGGCTTTTTGTTTTAGAAATGATGTCCTTCCTGTCCAAATGAGATTTCATTGACTAAAAGCGTTTTAATGAAAAACGGTTTAGGGCGAATCCACCTCTTCGGTATAGCTGGTACTAAATCCACCAAGACCCAAAAGGTTGATGGAAATCGAATACGTTTGGTCATCTGCTCTATCGGTATAACGGAAATCTACCGCCCAGCATTGCGCTTTATATATCAACCCAAATCCTTTGAGAATATCTTCATCCCTATATAGGTTACGCTCGTACTCAAAAAATGTCGAGATGCGATTTGAAAGGTTAAAAAGAAGCTTGGCATAAATCGATTCATTGCCATCCTTTCTATTTTCGCTTGAATCGCGGGTATACCGATGTCTCAGAAACAGTTCATCTCCCCGTTTGTCCGACAATCTTAGATCGACCCTACTCGATAGGAGATCACTCTCATACGGGGACCATGTTGTATCAGCTTCAATGTATAAATATTTAAAGGGTTCGATATCGAGGTCCGCTCGTATGTTGGAGAAGGGTTTTTTTTCTTCTTTATCTTTATCGTTTGCCTCATTGATGTCGTAACTTTGGCTCAGCTTGAGACGCAAAAATTCGTGGTATGAATAATCGGTTGTCCCATCTTCTTTTATGGTTGGTTCGGGTGACCTTGAGGTAAATGTGTTGATAATCGAATAGGAGAGGATGTTTCTTTTCCCGATTCGATCCAATCGATCAAATCGGGGGAGATCATCCTGGTCCTTTTCAGGGATAAAACTGTAGCTGACTTGTGGTCTTATACTATGTTTAAGCTTGTCGATACCTTTCCCTTTTATCTTGAAAATATTATATATCTCGGTCGAAAGATTGACATTCATGTCATAGATCTCTCTGGTCTGGGTTTCATCCTTTTCTGTATCTTTATTCTCAAATTCGTCAATCTGATACACCGTCTCTCTTAAACCGATTGAAGGTTCGAGTGTGAAATAGTTTTTCACGTTGAACGGCAGGGAAAACCTTGGATAGAGATCGAGCCGGTGACCTCTCAAACCCTCTTCCCGATAGAAATGGTTGTATCCGGAATCCATTTCAAAATAAAAAGGGGTATCAAAAAGCTGGTTTTTTGAAACATCGAATCCAATAAATGGAAGACGTTGAAGCGTCTTATTCGGCTTTTCCGGCGTGAGTGTTCTGTGGATCACATTATCATACCAACGAAAATCGGTATTGAGGCTGCTTTTTTCCCAACGTCTTTCAAAATTAAGCCTGTTGAGCCTTGTTGTGTCATCGTAATCGTCAATTCCCCTTCCAAAATTCTGTTCAAAATAACCCCTTGTTCGCTCAAATCCGGTGTATCCGGTTCTAAATTCATGAAGGTAATCCTGATCACTGACAATGTCCAGATCAAGTTTTGCCGTAAAATCAAAAGGTAACACCTGATCATGTTTGGATCTGAACCAATAGCGATCATGGTTTGGCCGCAGGAACCTGTCATCTTCGAACCCCCATTTACTGCTCGAATCTCCGGTTCCATCATCCACTTTTCTATCATTTAAAAAATCAAACATCAATGTTCCTTTTGATCGATCACTGAGGATGTATCGGTATTCCAGGCCCATTTTTTCACCACGGAGTTCCATGTGATTTAGGTAGAAGGTTGCGTCTGAACTTTCATTGATGGCCCAGAAAAATGGCTGGGTGTATTCAGTCCCTTTTCGATCCGATACTGTCAACTGGGGTGTTAATAATCCGGACTGACGCCGGAGTCTTACGGGGAACACCATCAAAGGGCTGTAGAAAACAGGAATGTTTTTGGTCCACATAACAGCATTGGTAATGATACCATAACCTTGTAACGTAACCTTAGCGTTTCTTCCTGTTAATTTCCAAGCGGGATTATCGCCGTCACAGGTTGAGATGCTGGCTTTTTGAGCGGTGTAAGTTTTTTTACCGACTTTTTTAATCTTTTCTCCGTTGATATAATAATGATTTCTTTTAAAAAATACGGTTCCATCGTATATGGTTCCAGTTTCAGACTCCAGGTCCATTTCCATTCGGTTTCCGGTCAGCGTATCTTCTCCTGCTGTCATCATCACATTTCCGATTGCAAATACCCTCATGGTTTTTTGATCAAAACGAACAAAATCGGCCGTGAGTTTTGTGCCATTTCGGGTAATCGACACATTCCCTTTGCCGAGGTATTCCTCAGTATCCTTATCGAAAGAGATATCATCCGCTTGGATATGCCAGGACGCAACCGGGCTTTTGGGGTTGGAATCAATCGGTTGATCATCTTCTTTTCCCGACACCCAAGGAGGGTTTACAATAAAAACAAGTAAGACGAATACCAACGCAGCGGACGTTGCCCGAACGTCAAAAAAAAATTTAGAAGATAAAATATCCGATGTCCTATCTTTGCCGACCGGGTTTATGAAGTTTTTTTGTGATCGATGATTGTACCTAAAAACAGACATGGCGAATGTTTGAACCATGAAAAGGCTGTGGGGCAAAGGTTACAAGATAATTTCTTGAACACGAATGAAATCTCCTGTATAAAACCAACTCAAAAGGAAAAGTCAAGATGTAGTTATCCGCTGTTATCCTTTAATGATAATGGTGTCTTGACCCATCGTTTTATCGTCAAGCTTTAAACTCGAACCCATATTTGTTTCTTCAGTCGACCATTCAACCGAGGGAAAGTAATTGAGACCAGGGATAAAAAGGTGGACATTTTATTAACCAATGATGACGGAATTTATGCTGTGGGATTGCAGGCACTTTATAAACGGCTTGCGAAAAGGCATTTTGTTACTGTTGTCGCTCCTGAAGGTGAACGGAGCGCAGTGAGCCATGCCATAACGCTTCACGAACCGCTTCGGGCAAAAATGATCGAGGTCAACGGGGGATTTACAGGGCATGCTGTCAATGGAACACCGGCCGATTGCATCAAACTGGGTATTAGAGAACTACTCGATGCCAAACCGGATATGGTGATTGCGGGGATCAATCCGGGTGCAAATACCGGAATGGATATCAATTATTCGGGAACCGTGTCTGCAGCAAAGGAGGCGGGTTTATGGGGAATACCTGCAATCGCCGTCTCGAGGCAAAGGTGTGATTTGCAGCAGTATGACGATGTGGCAATTTTTATAGAGGTGCTGGCCGATCACGTTTTTGAAAAGGGATTGCCAGATGGAACGATCTTAAACGTGAATTTCCCGGGTATCCCCGTTTCAAAGACATCAGGTGTCCGGATAAGTCGGCAGGAGACCGCACATTTTCCTGAATATTTTGAAAAAAGAGTCGATCCGCGAAACGGTGTATACTACTGGCAAGGTTGTGATTCTCTTACCACTTTTGAGAATCCCGATAGTGATAGAGCCGCTATATGCCAAAATTTTATTTCCATCACCCCGATTAAATGCGATATGACCGATTACAATGCCATTGAAAGTCTCAAAAAATGGCATATAGAAAAAGGGAAAAAAGTCCGAGATGCCTGATCCAGAAAGCAGAGGGTAATCGCGAGATGTTTTTAAACAGAATAGACGTCACTCCAGATTGTTTAGCTGGTCAGGACCATAGGGAAAACTGAAGCAAAAAACCCCGAGATTGCATATATGCTGATTACGTTTGAGGGAATAGAAGGGTCTGGTAAAACAACCCAGATCAAACATGTTGCCCGTTTTTTAAATGAAAAAGGTCATGACTGCGTGTTAACAAGAGAACCTGGAGGGACGGAGATCGGAAAAAAGATTCGTTCGATTTTACTCAATCCCGAAAACAAAGGGATCGACCCACTCGCCGAGTTTTTCTTGTATGCAGCTGATCGCGCCCAGCACCTCAAAGAGGTTGTTAACCCTTGCCTGTCATTGAAAAAAACAGTTTTATGTGATCGTTTTTTTGATGCGACAGTTGTTTATCAAGGGTTTGCAAGGGGGCTCGATCTGGAACTCATACACCGGGTTCATCGTTTCATCCTCCAGGATTTGAGACCTGATATTACGATTTTACTTGATCTTCCACCTGAAATAGGACTTTCGAGGGCCTGGGGACAGATCAAAAACGGAGAAAGAATCGGTTTTGAAACACGGTTTGAGAATGAAAAACTGGTATTTCATGAAACGGTCAGGTCGGGTTACCTCAAGCTTGCCAGCCTTGAACCACAACGGTTTAGAGTCGTTAGTGCAGTTCCGGATGAAAACCAGGTTCGCGATGATGTCATCAAGGTGGTGAACAGGTATCTAGGGGGATAATTTTGTTATATCATTTGATAGAACCGGGTTAAAAATATCGTGAAACCGGTATATTTTCCATTTACCCATATTTCTGAGGATATATTAAAAAAAATATCTGTTTGTTTCAGGCCGCTTTTTGTGCTCCAGCCTTTAGGTCTCAACATTTCTGGTGATATGGAGAAATGGGTTGAAAGCGGATTGATCGAAATGCGTCTTCCGGCAGGAGATGATGATGGTCGACTGGAAGTGATGCTAAAGGATTACCAAAGAGGTCAGACGGCCTATCTAAACCCCTTAATGGATGAGGTTCCTTTTTTTAATGACACTTCGGTGTCGTAAATCGTGAAGGATATCAAAGAGAACCTGCAGGACGGGGGCTTTCGAAATTGTCCGGATCCCCTTTTTTCCGCAAAATCATTTCTTCTGATCGCTCAGGAATTTGATCGACAGCAATGGGAGGTCAATCAGGGTGTTCAATCATTTGAAAAGAAGGAACATGACCTGATGAAAAACCTTAAAGGGGAAAATGGAGATGGGCGCGTTTATTTTTCAACAATATAGCTTTGGATAACCATGAAATAACTGCTTTATTTATCACCAGCAGTCGTCTAACGAGCGAATATTTATTAGATAAATTTCCTGACGCAGAAAGGATCTTTGAATTCGATTCACTCCGGATCAGCAATCTCAAAAGTGACAAAATCGAAGGATGGCACAAGCATTTAATTGATACTTTGGACAACCTTGCAACAAGCCGATGGCCCAGCTCAAGCACAGTTGTCATCCAAGGGCCTGATCGAAAAGGCCGTGGTGAAAAGATGGCTTTGAGCCTCGACATTATCCCGGAGACATCCTCTATCGATTTTGTTTCCAGTCTTTTTCCATCCAACTCAAATGGAATGGCAGAAAACAGTATCGAATCAGAGTTTAATCATACCATCATTGGACACCTGGCGTTTTGATCCATTAAATTGCTATCCTTCCTTCATCCTTTGGCATCATTTCAAAAAATTGCCGTTTTTATCTTTTCGATGATCAGTTTTGGCAAGTAAAATTGTTCGATATCGTTAACAAAATAAGATTTTATAAGATCTTCAAAATTTCGAAATATAAAAATGATTAATCCTTGACTCGCCGTACCAATTGGTATATGCACTTTGCCCGTTATTGGGAAAGTCAATGATTGTATCTTTATGGCATAATTTTATAATGAAAGGAGGCTTTTTAGATGGCTTTTGATGTTACAGTTGATCAAGAAAAATGTGAAGGCTGTGAAGAGTGTGTCGACGTTTGCCCTGTTGAAGTATTTGAAATGATAGATGGCAAATCGTCTCCGGTGAATGCTGACGAATGCCTGGGTTGCGAAAGCTGTATCGAAGTTTGTGAGCCGGGTGCAATTACAGTTAAAGAGACCTAACCGAACTACAACGTTTTATTCCCCTGGTCCCTCAACTTCGCACGGGACCGGGGAATTTCAAATATAACCGACTTCTTAACCGGCTGGTAGCCGCTCCATGAACGAAAAAACGATTTTCCCCGTCATTCGGTTTTTTCTACTGTTTTAAAGTGATCCCACCCTGAGGGCTCTACCTCCCTGATTTGGCCATTTGCCTGGACAAGTTCTATTTTCCCCGAGTCGGTAATTTCACCGATTGCATAGAGAGGCTGATCGAATCTTTTCCTGTAATCCTCGGCGAGCCGGTTTGCCTTATCCGAAGGCACGGTACACAACAAGACATAATCTTCACCACCGGCAAACGCGTAATTAAAGGGATCAAGACGGAAGTGGGTACAAAATTTTGCCAGATTTTTTGAAACAGGAATTTTTTCGTGATAGATACGGGCACCGACATTGCTTTGTTCGATTATATGCCCGAGATCTGAACCCAGCCCGTCACTGATGTCGATCGCAGCGTGCACGCATCTTTGGCGCGCGAGAAATTGACCCTCCCTCAGAAGCGGTTTCGGGAGGATATGGGCGTTGATCAATTCCTTTAATCCCTTTGATGTTTCCGGAGTGTTTTCTGATAGAAGATGCAACCCTGCTTGACTGTCGCCTAAAAATCCAGTTAAAAAAATAGTATCACCGTGCTGGGCCCCATTTCGGCACAGCATTTCTTTTTCAGAAACCGATCCGATCACTGTGATGTTAATAACGAGATCGGCCTTGGAGCTGGTTGTATCACCACCAAGAATGTTCACGCCAAATTCACTGGCGAGGGTTTTCATCCCCTTATACACCATATCTAGGTAGTCAATCTCACAATCCTCGGGAATAGCAATACTGACAAATGCCTCTCTGGCAATACCCCCCATTGCCGCAATATCGCTCAAATTCACCGACAGGGATTTATATCCCAGGTTAAATCCGGTTGTTCTGTGCCTTAAGAAATGGACCCGGTCGATCAGCAGATCCGTGGTGACCAAGGTGACATCGCCGGGATTCATGAAAAATGCAGCAGCATCGTCGCCAATGGATTTCAAAATGTTTTGGGGGCGAATTAAACACCCGCGGCTGATCTTTTTGATAAATCCGAATTCACCGATCTCTTTTAGAAGCATAAGCCCTTCGATTGCGCAACTTGAGTTTATTATTTGCAAACAGTTGGAATAATTTCAGGCGAATAAAGCCACCCCACGTGTGAGCATCTTTCCAATATTATGAGAAATCGTCTTCATCTGTCAATGCCAACTTTATTTAGATTTGCAGGTGTTTAGATACTCAATTCTTTTAAGCATGGGGGGGTGGGAATAATTGAAAAAGATATAGAGGGGGTGTGGCCAAAGATTTGAAAGGTTTTTCCTGGCCATTTTTCTTAGTGCTGCTGAAAGCGGTGCAAGGCCGCCTGAGATCCGGACTGAATAACAATCTGCTTCATGTTCGAATTTTCTGGAGATCGCCATTTCAAAAGGCGAAAGAAAAAAACCTACCGGTTCCCAGAGAATGCCGGCTAAAAAGAGGCCGACATAGGGTGGCATGAGCGAAAAGCCAAAACTGTTGAAAATCAGATCCCATGTTAAGAGTTTTGAAGCCAGAAAAAAAAGAAACATGGTAATGAGACTGAGACTGATTAATCTCTTTCTTATATGGTTTTTCTTTACATGTCCAATTTCATGCCCGAGGATAGCCAAAACCTCCTCTTGAGTATGGGTTTGAACCAAAGAATCGAACAGTACAATTCTCTTGGTCTTTCCTATCCCTGAAACATAGGCGTTGGTATGGCGGGTTCGCCTCGTTGCATCCATCTGGTATATCCCCTGTAGTTTTAGCCCCTCGCTTTTTGAGAGTTGTTCTATTGCATTAACAAGTTTGCTGTCTTCGAGAGGAGTAAACCGATTAAAAATGGGTGCGATGACCGAAGGATAAAAAACGGTCATGAGCAGTTGAAAACAGATAAAAAAGGACCATGCCCATATCCACCACGCCTTTCCCGCAAATTCGATCATCAAAAGAATCGTGACAATAAGAAAAGCCCCGATGATCGATATCACCAGGGCAGCTTTGATCAGATCCGAGACCCAGGTACGAATTGTTTTGGTGTTAAACCCATATCTTTCCTCAAGGATAAAGCTGTGATAAAAATCAAATGGCAAACCGGCGATGGCAGTTAAAAGAACCGGAACACCAATAAAAATCAGGCCACCGAGCACAACGCTCAAATTTTCTAGGGAGAGGGCCAACCAAGGCAGGATGCCGGAGAGGATAATGTACAAAAAAATCATCTTTGAAAAACCGGTTCGAAGCATCGCAAAGCGTCTATTGTCTACGGAATAACGATGGATCTTTTTAAGTTCTTTCTTGTTGATGATTCCTTGAATGATGCTGGGTATCTGCGTTCCATGTTTTTTCATATGATCGGTATTCAGTTTGGCAATGACCAGACCAAACATCGTGATGACACAAACAGTACCGATATAAACCATCAGGAAAAGGTTAATAGATATCATGGGTAAGACTATAGTATTATTTGTTCGGGTAATCGAGGTCTCTACATACATATTGCGCCCGAGTGAAAACTGTGATACTTCAGTTTTTATGAAGCAGTATGTCGTTGATGAGTTAAGATTTGAAGATTTCAAAATAATCAAGACCTATCTGGATGATGAATTCAACGCCTCCATTCTGGATGGGATATACTGGATACCGATCGAAAAAAGAGTGCTCACAGATGTCCAGTTCGGCCATTTAGAGTGCCATCCATTTTTTTTTGCAATGCGTATAGAACAAAATTCTTTGTCCTGTGAACTCCTGGTCCGCACAAGGAACAGGATACGTTGTGAATGCATGGATTACGCAAATGAAAACCAGCGTAACTGGCTTATACGGCGTGTCGACTCCATGTTCGGCACACTTAATATCAAAACATAAGGACAGGATTGCGATACTTTTCCGAGAAGATCAGCAATCGAAATTTATGATGATACAGACCGTTTGTATAATCGTATGGACCGTACTGGTGACTTTTTTTTGGAGCAGTGCGGTTATACTCTCATCTTTCATCATTCATAACGAAAATTTTACCCATAACCTTGCGAAGTTATGGGCAAAATCTATACTATTTGCCAGCCGAATCAGGGTGACGGTTACCGGTTATTCCAACATAGACCCTGGCAGATCCTATATCTATATGTCGAATCATCAGAGCAATTTTGATATTCCGGTACTTTTGGCCTACCTTGATGCCCAGTTTAGATGGCTTGCAAAAGCAGAGCTTTTCAAGATACCCGTTTTTGGTTATTCAATGAAAAGGGCGGGTTGTATCAGCATCGACCGTTCAAATCGCAAGTCCGCTTTTGAAAGTCTGAAAGAAGCGGCAAAAAAGATTCGAAACGGCGTTTCTGTTTTGATCTTCCCCGAAGGCACCCGAAGCCGGGATGGCAACATCAGACCTTTTAAAAAAGGAGGATTTGTACTGGCGGTAGCTTCCGGAGTTCCGGTTGTTCCAGTTGTCATTCATGGAACATGGTCAATCATGTCAAAGAAAGGGATTCGAATCAAACCTGGAAATGTGGTAATTGAAATTTTAAAGCCGATCGAAACTTCAGATTATACACGGAAAACCAAAGACGATCTTATGGAAAAAGTCGGTCAAGCCATTTGTCAGTCCTTTGAAAAGGGAAGAGGGAAGCAGCCGTAATGCTCAAAATAATACCCCTTGGCGGCCTGGGTGAGATAGGGATGAATATGATGGTCGTTGAATATGGAGACACCTTTTTTATCATCGACGCAGGCCTCATGTTCCCTGAAGACTACATGCTGGGTGTCGATTATGTCATTCCCAATATGGATTATATCCGACAGAACAGTTCCAAAATTTCGGGAATCGTATTAACCCATGCGCACGAAGATCATATCGGAGCGATCCCATATCTGCTGAAGGAGGCCAATGCACCTGTCTTCGGGACATCTTTTACACTGGGGGTTGTTAGACATAAACTTCAAGAGCACAACCTCCTTTCCTCAACCGTATTCCATGAAATATCACCCAGGGATAAACTGCAGATCGGTCCTTTCGAGCTTAAGTTTATTCGCGTCGGCCACAGTGTAATTGATGGCATCGGTATCGCCATAAAGACACCGTATGGGCTTATAGTTCACACCGGAGATTTTAAAATTAACCATACATCCACGGTAGGCATGATCACGGATGTAAATGGATTTGCGCGATGCGGTGAGGACGGGGTACTGGCCCTTTTGTCGGATTCGACAAATGTGGAAAAAGAAGGATACACCATTTCTTCCAAACAGATTGGTGAGACAATTTCACGTATAGTATCAGGCAGTAATGGGCGTATAATTGTTGCCCTTTTTGCCTCAAATATTAGCCGGATCCAACAGATTGCGGATATTGCAATCAACAGGGGCAGAAAGGTTGCCTTCGATGGGAAGAGCATACAGATCAGTGTCAATATTGCAAGAGATCTTGGGTACATCAGCGTCCCTGAAGAGATGGAAATTGACATTACCCGGGTGAACGATTATTCAGACGATGAGATCGTAATGATAACGACCGGAAGCCAGGGAGAACCGATGTCATCTCTTGCCCGGATGGCAGCCGGCACACATAAGCAAATTAAGATCAAAAAAAACGATACGGTTATTCTCTCCTCAAAGTTCATTCCGGGAAACGAAAGAGCGATAGGAAATATTATAAACAAGCTATATAAACAAGGGGCGGAAGTCATATACGAAAAAATATCGGAAATTCACGTATCAGGACATGCTTTCCGCGAAGAATTGAAGTT
>Ga0255058_10001288_pt1 | contig 14184 bp, 13 predicted proteins | sample Cases_109_9_MG_FD_188637 | JGI IMG/M metagenome (GOLD analysis project Ga0255058, IMG submission 188637) | Seawater microbial communities from Amundsen Gulf, Northwest Territories, Canada - Cases_109_9 | ecosystem: Environmental > Aquatic > Marine > Gulf | place: Canada: Northwest Territories... | reverse complement strand
GCCGGCTTGCCCTCAGCATCCTCGAGCGCCTCGATGGTGACCAGGTCGTCCTGGACCGAGACCACACGACATGTCACCTCGGCCTCAGGCTGGGCCTCGGTCTTCCGAGCGGCCAAACCGGCCGCCACCTTCTTGCCCGCCGTCGCCCTGGTGGCCGGCTTTTTCGCCTCATCCTGTGCGCCGCCCCCAACCGCCTCGGGGCGTCCGGCTTCCGTCTCGGGTGCAGCACCTTCCGCCTTCGCCTTGCGCGCCATCAGCTCGTACCTCCTTGCAGCAACTGTGCGTGTTCGTCCAACGCCGAATCCACCAACTCGGCGAAGCGCTGCGACGCCGCCTCGCCGTTGTAGATAGTCCAGCGTGCAATCACGCTCCAACGCAGAACGTAGATTACCACGGCCTCGAAATCGAACTCATGCTCGGCAGCGTAACGTCCAAGATTCTTCCAAACGGTCTCGAGCAAGAGCCGCTCGAGTCCCAGCGTGTCGCCGTCGCGCATCAGCCGGTCCGCATCGCGCAACCAGGGAAAGACGCCGTCGAGGCGATAACTGGGTTCGGACCAGTTCCGCACAATATGGTTGAGCCAGCGCCCATAGCCCCAGTTCCGGTCAGTCGGCGAGGAGGTCTGGCCGGAGTGGCGGCGGCGAAGGGCGGCGACACAGGTCCGGATCTCGAGCCGATCGAGAATGACCTGCCTCAGGGTCTCGTTCTCGATCCGGGCCATCGCCTCCCGGCCCCGGGCGATGATCTTGGCCTCCTCGAGGCCGAGCGGGAGTGCGAACCACAGAAGCGCGTTCACAACAAGGTCCAGGGTTTCTCGATGCTCGGGCGTGAGCACCCTGAGGCGCGACTCGAGCTTGACGCGATTAATCGGGGTGCGCTTGGCGGCGAAGAGCGAGCTATGATGCGGTAGGCTCGCCATCAGCATCGTGTATTCGTTCGGATCGCTCATGTCATAACCGAGAGACCATGCTTTGCAGGTCTCGTCACTTCACGACGCCTTCCATGATGGCGCGGAAGCGGGGCTGCAGGTGGTCGAGCAGCAGGGCGGCGCAGGCCTTGTCGGTCACATCAATCTTGATGTCTTTGTCGACCAGGCGAACGGTCACGCCCGCTTGAGGGTCGTTGGAGGGCGCAAAACGGACCCCTTCGCGCAGGACTTCCCCCTCGACGCCGAAGATGAAGCTCGAGAGCTCTCCCTCGGTGAGTTCCTCGGGCCGCTGCCGTAGGTCCTCCAGGCCCACCACCTCGGTAGGCAGAATCACCTCGACGGCCTCGCCCTCCTCGATCTCCACGCTGTCGCGCACGCGGCCGACCAGCTCAAGGATCATGCGGCGCAGGAACTCCTTGTCCATGACCTGCTCGCGCACCAGACGCTGCACCTCCGAGGAGAAGTGTTGCATCAGGCCGGCCTTGAGCTCGAGCACGAGATCGCGCATGGCCACCCTGAGGGCTTCCTCGCCCGCGTTTCTGAAGGTGTCGGCTTCCTTCTGGGCCGCTTCGACGCGCTCCCGCACTTCGCTTTCCACTGCCTCCAGGGTCGCTTTGGCCTTCTTCTCGGCGTCCTGCACGATCTTGTTGGCCTTCTTCTTCCCGTCTGCAACGCCCTCATCACGCAGGCGAGCGATCAGGGAATCCACGCCCGAGGAGATGATCTCCGCTTGCTGCTTGTCGCTCATCCTGCGCCTCCCCCCATGCCGCCGGCGATCACCAGGGCGAAGATGAAGGCGAAGACGGCGAAGCCTTCGACGATCGCCGCCGGCGCCAGGGCGAGGCCGAAGATCTCCGGCTTCTCCTTGGCCGCGTTGATCGCCGACGCACAGGCCCTTCCCTGCCAGATGCCGCAGTAAAGCAGTGCGATCCCCGCGAGCAGGCCGATGCCGAACTGCGCGCCTGCCGTATCCGGGGTCACCGGCTGGTTGAGGGTAAACATGATCACGATGCCGTAGATCACAAACGAAGACGGCAGGGCGGAGAGGCCGATGTAGCGGCCGTAGCCGCCCTCGGTCTCAAGCATGGCGCCGATGCCTGCCTGCCCGGCGATGGCGCAGCCAATCGCGCTGCCCACCGCGCCGAGGGACATGGGCGCATAGATACCGAACCATCCAAGAGCCGAAGCCAAATCATTCATGGTTGCACCTCCTTGCGGGCAAAGGCCTTGAAGGGATAGCCCTCCTCCGACATGCCCCATTTATAAAACTCGATGAAATTCAAGCGCAGGCCGTGCACGACGCCGCTCATGATCGCAAGGCCGAGATTCATGACATGGCCAATCAGGAGTATGAGGATGGCGATCAGCATCCCAAGTCCGGGGACGGCTTCCTCGACCTGGACGGCTAGCTGGTTGAAGGTCAGCGCCAGCGAGGCGCTGGCGAGCCCGAGGGCGAAGAGCCGCATGTAGCTCAGGATGTCGCCGAAAAGGCCGCTCAGGCCGGTCAGCGCTTGGAGGCCTTCCAAGATCCTCAAGATGGCGTCCTTCGCATTGTCGAAGGAGCGCTCGCTGCTGAACCAGAAGATCGCGCCGAGACCGCCGACCAGCAGCAGCCAACCGAGCGTGCCGAAGAAGCCCTCGCCGCCACTGAGCCATAGGGCGAGTCCGCCTAGGGTGGCGCCGTTCCAGCCAAGCTTGGGGTAGGCAACGCTGCGCCGCTGCCAATTGAGATACGCCACGACGCCATTCGCCAGCATGATGTGCAGGACCCCGATGATGATCGAGAGCTTCATCATGAAGCCGAAGTTGTTGAGATCGATGACGTGGAACCAGCCGAGCAACGAGCTGTCGGGCGGCGTCACGCCGAAGTAACCTCCGGCGAGAACGCCCCATACGAGCGCCGCGCTGAAGAGGCAGACGCAGAGGTTACGGAACCGCCGCCCTCCCGCGCTCGCGCTCACCTTGCCCCAATAGACGCCGAGCAGCCCGAACAAGACTAGAGCGTAGCCGGCATCGGACATGATCATCGCGAAGAACAGAGCGAAGGAGAAGAACACCACCAAGGCCGGGTCCCAGCTGCGATAGCCGGGCGTCTGGTAAAATATGGCGAGGTCGGTGCCGGCGCCGAGCTCGGGCGGGTTGTACAGCAGGGTCGGTGGTTTGTCGTCCGGACCCGGCTCCTCGATCAGGCAGGCCAGGCCACGCTCCTCAGCGAAGGCGCGGACCTCCGCCATCGCCGGCACGGGAACCCAGCCCTGCACGGCGAAGATGGCCTCGTCGTCGCGTGTCTGTTCAGTCGCATAGGTTAGGGCCGCCAGGTCCTCCGCCTTGGCCAGATTCACGCTCAGCAAGTAGACGAAGCGCGTGAGCGCCCGGCGCTCGGCCACCAGGGACTCGATCTCGACCTCGGCCTCCTCGAGCTGCTGCTTCAGATCTTCGAGCGGCAGGGCTCCGGTGTGGGTGCGATCGACCGGCAGGATGTCCGACGGCGGCTCCTCCTTGGCGAGCAGCACGACATATGCCCGGCGCTGGTCGAGGTGCACGATCTGCCAGGGAATCTCGAGTGCCTCCAACACCTTGCGCTTGCCCGCCGGCAGCACATAGAACCAAAGGCGATAGCCGGCCAAATCCGATTCCGGCGGGAAGGTGAGGTCGCCCCAGGGCTCGATCTGCTTGATGCGCTGGACCAGGAAGTCCCGCCGATCTTCGACGTCGCGCAAGCGCTCTTGTATTTGGCGCGCTTGTTCGACCACCTCACCGACATCGAAACTCGGATCGCGGCGCACCTGCTTACGCTTGTCCGGCATATCGGAGAGAAACTTGAGCGCCTTGTATGCTTCCACCGCGCGCGGTGACGCTGCTTTCTCGGGCTCCGCCGGGGCCGGGCGCAACGGCTTTAGATGCAGACAGCCGAGGCCTTGCAGCTCGGACAAGAGACCTCTCTTCTCGTTCAGCAGGCCACAAAGCGTGACCTTCTTCAACGCCACGATGGTCATGATGCGGCCTGCGCCCGCTGTTTACTTTTGGCGAGTTTCGAGTTGACTACGCTCGCGCGCTCCGTGTCGCCCAGAAAGATCTTGATCCTTTTGATATTCTCCTGGGCCCGGGGAATCAGCACCTTATCAAACAGGTTGACGCGCTGCGTCACCTTCTTGACGCCTTCCTCGAGCAGGGCGACACGTTGCACTTCGATCTGCTGACGAAGGCGCAGCTCGACCATGCGCCTGAGGTCCTCGACCACCCGGTCGACCCAATGCGGCTTGCCCATGTAGGAATAGGGGCGCACCTCGATCTCTACTTCCCTCACCTTGGGCAGGCGCGTGCCGACGATGTTCTCGGTTTCAAGCTCGACCCTGGTGACCTTGGCCAAATCGGTCAAGTCGACGTTGACATTTGCCAGCATGGGTACGGCCTCACCGACGTGGCGCAGCGTCTCGTCAATCTCGCTCTGCGTCGCCGTCAGACGCTCGCGTGCCTTGGCGCGCTCGGCCATTAGCTGTCGGCGCTTGAGGTCGAGCGACGGCAGAAAGCGCCGGAAGGTCACAAGCTGCTTCATCTCGCGGCTGAGCGCCGACTTACTAAGCTGCAGCCGTGCCACCGGTGGTCTCCTCCTCCGTCTTCGTTTGGCCCGTCTCCTCAGCCTCCTCCGCCGAGGCCGCCTGTACATTCGCTTGCGCGTCCTTGGGGAAGTACTTGTCGATCAACGCCTGCTTCATAAGCAACTGCTCGGGCCGGAAGCATTCTGCCAGGGTCCGCCAGCCCAGGTCGAGCGCCTCCTCCAGCGGCAGCGAGATCTCGATGTCCATGAAACGGTCGCGGAACAGGTCGCCGAACTTCAGCAGCTGATTGTCGAAGTCGGAGAGTTCGAAGGCCATGGCTTGCTTCTGAGCAGCGTCGCGCGCTTCGGAGTAAAAGCGCACCATGGTGTTCATGATCTGCGAATGGTCTTCGCGGGTGACCTTGCCGATCACGTGCTGCTTGAGGCGTGACAGCGAGCCGAAGGGATCGATGACTCCGCTGTGCAAATAGAACTGGCCCTCGGTGATATAGCCAGTGTTGTCCGGAACCGGATGGGTAATGTCGTTGCCCGGCATGGTTGTCACAGTGAGTAAGGTCACCGATCCGCCACTCTTGTAGTCGCAGGCCTTCTCGTAGCGGCGGGCGAGCTGGGAGTAAAGGTCGCCCATGTAGCCTCGGTTCGAGGGCACGCGTTCCATGGCGATGCCGATCTCCTTCAGAGCGTCGGCGAAAGAGGTCATGTCGGTGAGCAACACCAGCACCCGCTTGCCCTCCTCAACCGCGAAGTGCTCGGCCACGGCGAGCGCCATGTCGGGCACCAGAAGGCGCTCAACGATCGGGTCGGAGGCCAAGTTGATGTACATCACGGTGCGTGAGAAGACTCCGGCGTCCTCGAAGGCCTTCCGGAACAAATAGTAGTCGTCAAAAATGAGACCCATGCCACCAAAGACCACGACCTCAGCGTCGGCCTGAATGCCGACACGGGCCAGGAACTGGTTGTAGGGCTCCCCTGAGACGGAAAAGATCGGGATCTTCTGACTCTCGACTAGGCAATTAAAGACATCGATCATCGGCACGTCGGTGCGGATCATCTTCGAGGCCAGGACGCGCTCGGTGGGATTGACCGAGGGCCCGCCGATATTGACCTTGGGATCCATGTCCAGCTTTGGGCCGCTGTCCTTCGGATAGCCGGCGCCGCCGAAGACCCGGCCCAGGATATTGTCGGAATAGGTGACCTGCATCGGATGGCCGAGGAAACGCACCGTGGCCCGCGTGGAGGTGCCCTTGGTGCCCTGGAAGACCTGCAAGGAGACCGTGTCCCGGGTGGCGTTGATGACCTGAGCTAGCGAAGACTGCCCGCCCGCGTCCTCGACCACGGCCAAATCGCTTAAGCGCACCAGCGGTGGCTCGCCCGGCGCAGGTTCGGGCACCTGGACCTTGAGGATGTCACCGACAATCTCGATCACGCGAGAGTAGCGTACGAATCCTTGTTGTGCCATTTACCGCTCCTCACTCCCCAAAGCTATGATCAGCGATTATCTGGCTCACCAGTGCTGACGGCGAAATCTCACCACCATCTTTCGCGGCCAGTCCCATTAACGTCTTGTGCCAATCGGGCTCGTAGTTGTTGCTCGGCAGCAGAAGTTGAAGGGTCCCTGATTACTTCCGTCTCATCTGTCACACTAGATATCTCTTTAGCGGCCCTACTGAACCTCCGCGAAGGCGGGGGCTAATGCCAGACGGTTTCGTCTTGTACCGTCGTCACCGTGGTTCCGGCAATTCCATCGACCATGCCTTTGAGATCAGCCAGCGCGCCGATCGCCGTCGTCTTACCGGTGCGTTCGGCGAATTGACAGGCCGCCTCGACCTTTGGGCCCATAGACCCCGCCGGAAAGTCGTACTGCTTCAAAGCGTCCGACGAAATACTCTTGATCGCTTTGGCCTCAGGTGTGTTCCAACCGACGTAGACGGCATCGGCATCGGTCGCCATGATGAAGAGATCCGCTTCGAGTTCCCGGGCCAGCAGCTCGCTCGCCAAGTCCTTATCGATGACGGCCTCGATACCGTGCAGCTTACGATCCTCGTCGTAGACGCTCGGGATACCTCCACCCCCGGCACAGGTCACGATCGTGCCCTGCTCGAGCAGCCACCTGATCGGTCGGAGCTCGAAGATGTGCTGGGGTTTCGGAGACGCCACGACGCGTCGCCACTTGTCGCCATCCTGCCTGATCGACCATCCCTTCGCAGCGGCAAGCCTACGTGCCTCCCCCTCGTCATAGACCGGACCTATGAACTTGGTCGGATCCTCGAAGGCCGGGTCGTCGCGATGCACCTCGATCATGGTGAGGATCGTGGCAAAGGGGACTTCGTAGGGAACCAGATTGCCGAGCTCCTGCTCGATGACGTAGCCAATCATTCCCTCCGTCTGCGATCCAAGAACATCCAGTGGAAATCCTTCGGCTTCGTTGTAAGCCGCGGCTTGAAGCGCAAGGAGTCCCACCTGAGGACCGTTACCGTGCGTGATGACGAGTTCGTTACCCTCCGCAATGGTCGCCAGTGCCTCGGCCGCGGTCCGCACGTTGGCCCTCTGGTTCTCTGCTGTCATGGGCTCCCCGCGCTTGAGCAGAGCGTTGCCGCCTAAGGCCACCACTATGCGCATCACAAACCTCCGATCGCTGCCACCAGAATGGCCTTGATGGTGTGCAAGCGGTTCTCTGCCTGCTCAAACTGAATTCCCGCCGGTGACTCGAACACTTCTTCGGTAACCTCCATCTCCGCAATCCCGAACTTCTGGTACATGTCCTCGCCGACCTTGGTCTCACGATTGTGGAAGGCCGGCAGGCAGTGCATAAACTGAGTAAACGGAACGCCTGTGGCCGCCATCAACTCCTTGTTGACCTGATAGGGCTTAAGCAGCTCGATGCGCTCGGCCCAGACGGCCTCCGGCTCGCCCATGGAGACCCAGATATCAGTGTGGATGAAGTCACAGCCCTTCACAGCCTCGAAAGGATCCTCAGTGACCATCAGTCTTGCGCCATAGGTGTCGGCAAGACCGCGTGCGGCCTTCTGCATCTCATCATCCGGCCAGTTCGATTTTGGCCCCGCAATACGAACGTCCATACCCATCAAGCAACCGGCGATCATCAGTGAGTGGCCCATGTTGCTGCGCGCATCGCCCACAAAAGCATAGGAGACATTGTGCAACGGCTTGTCACTGTGCTCGCGCATCGTCAGTAAGTCAGCCAGCATCTGAGTGGGGTGGAACTCGTCAGTCAGGCCGTTGAAGACCGGTACGCCTGCGTAGTTTGCTAGCTCCTCGACGATCTCTTGGCCAAAGCCGCGATACTCGATAGCATCGTACATGCGGCCGAGGACGCGCGCTGTGTCCTTCATCGATTCCTTGTGGCCGATCTGGGAACCCGATGGGCCGAGATAGGTGGTGCATGCCCCTTGGTCGTAGGCGGCAACCTCGAAGGCACAAAACGTTCGCGTCGAGGACTTCTCGAAGACCAGAACTATATTCTTACCCTTCAGATGCTGCCGCTCGGTCCCGGCGTATTTGGCGCGCTTCAGGTCTCGCGATAGATCGAGCAGGTAGCGCATATCTCGCTGATCAAAGTCGAGCAGCTTCAGAAAATTGCGCCCAAGTAGATTGAATGCCATTTTGCTCTTCTCCTTAGTCTAGGTGTTCCGTTTGGGGCACGGAGTCAGTCCACCGGATCCCGCAGGATCGGGCAGGTCATGCAGTGGCCGCCGCCACGCCCGCGCCCAAGCTCGTTGCCCGGAATGGTAATGACTTCGACGCCCGCCTTGCGCAACAGGGTGTTAGTGTGGACGTTTCGCTCATAAGCGATCACCACCCCCGGCTCCAGCGCAACAACGTTGTTTCCGTCATCCCATTGCTCGCGTTCCTGGTCATAAGGGCCGCCACCCGTTGTAACGACGCGCAGTTCGTCCTTTTTCAAACCCAGGGCCTCTTCAACCACGGCCACGAAGTTGCCCTTCTCCACAGTGATCGAGATCTCGCCCTCCTTATCCCCCGGGCGCAGGCTGGCGGTGTTGATGGTGTCTACGACGCCCGGGAACATGTTGACCACGTCTCGGTCGCAAATTGTGAAGACCGTATCGAGGTGCATATAGGCGCGCTCTCTTGGCATGGCGCAAGCGATGACGCGCTCCGCCGCGCCTTTGGAGAAGAGAGCTCTGGCGAACTGCCCAATCCCCTGTCGGCTCGTCCGCTCGCTCATGCCAATTAGGACCGTCTTATTGCCGATCGGCATGACGTCGCCGCCTTCAACGCTCGCCATGCCATAGTCATGGTCGACGTCGTCGCCCCACCAAAACTCGAAATCGGCGTCCTTGAACATGGGATGGAACTTGTAGATGGCCGCCATGTTGAGGGTTTCTTGACGTCGTGCGGGCCAGTACATGGGGTTCAGCGTCACACCACCGTAGATCCAGGCTGAGGGATCGCGGGTGAAGAGCTGGTTCGGCAAAGGTGCAAGCACGAAGTCATGCGGCTCCATCACCAGTCCAAGTGGAAGCTCCGTCTTGAAGGGCAATTCAGTAACGTTCATGCCGCCGATCAAATGATTCGACAGCTTTTGGGCATCCATCTCCATCATGGCCGCATGAAGGTCCGCGGCGAGACCGACCCCAACAATTTCCTCCCTTATCTTACGGTCCAGCAGCCATTTGCGCGCCTCGGCGTCTTGCAGAACCTCCTCAAGCAGCTCGCGCACGAAGTAGACATCGACGCCGCAGTGACGCATCGCGTCAACAAAGGCGTGGTGCTCGACGCGGCCTTGTTTGACCCAAATGACGTCGTCGAACAGCAGCTCCTGACGGTTCGAGGGTGTCAGTCGGCTCAAGGCAAGTCCGGGACGGTGCACGATCACCTTCCTCAGTTTGCCAACTTCGGAATGAACTCCGTAGGTCGTCATATCACTATTCCCCGATAAGTCCTTGTTGCAGTTCTCAGATGATTTCGCGTGCAGTGTTCACACGATCCGCGCAGTTGTCGGAAGCACCGCAAATCACAACGTTGCGGCCAGGCTCAAGGCCCCCATAATGATTACCGTCAGAATCAACAGAAGAGGCCACATGAAGCCCAGCCAGCGTTCGTAAGGAACCCGACCCAACGCCAGGCCGCCCATCACCACAGCGAACGTCGGATTGATCAGGTTCACGATGCCGCTCGCGGATTGATAGGCCGTCACCACGAGGTCGCGACTTACCCCGGCGAAGTCCGCCAGCGGCGCCATGACCGGCATGGTGAGGACGGCGAGCCCCGACGAAGACGGCACGAAGAACGACAGAGCCACTTGGAGCCAATACATGGCGTTGATGAAGGCTACAGTGGACAGGCCGGTAACTGCCCCCTCTGCCCAGAACAAAATGGTATCGGTGACTTTGCCATCATCCATCACCACGACAATGCCGCGTGCGAGGCCAATGACGAGTGCCACGCCAAGGAGATCGCGGGCGCCATCGACAAAGGTGGAGGTGAACTCCTCCTCGCCCATCCGTGCCACCAGGCCGACGAGTATGGAGGCGGCGATGAACAAGGCGGACATCTCGGCCATCCACCAGTCACCAGCCGACACACCCCAGATCATGACGGCGAAACTAAGTCCGAAGATGATGAGAATGAGCTTATGCTTGCCGGTGAACTCGATGGTCTCCGAAGTATCGCGCCCTTTCAAGAAATGCTCTTCGTTCGCTTCCCTCATGTCGGCAACGATCGAGCATGAGGGATCCCGGCGAACGCGCTCGGCATAGCGCATCACAAATGCCACGCATACAAGCCATCCAACGATCAAAATTCCGAATCGCAGAATGATCCCTTCGGTGAAAGCGACGCCCGCAGCGTTAGACGCAATTACCGTTGCGAAAGGATTGATCGTCGAGCCAAGGGTGCCGATTCCGGCGCCGATCATGATGATAGCCACACCCGTCGCAGCATCGTAGCCGGCCACAATCATCACGGGGATGATCAGGGTATAGAAAGCAAGCGACTCCTCGGCCATGCCATAGATCGTCCCGCCGGCAGCAAAAAGCGCCATCAGTATCGGGATCATCCACTTCTCGCGCCCCTCGAGCCGCATCATGGCCCGGCCAATGCCGGCATCAATCGCGCCCGTTTTGGTGACGATCCCGAGGAATCCTCCGATGATGATTACGAAGAGCGCCACATCAATCGCGCTGGCCTCGTAGGTGTCCGGATTATAGAAACCGGCGATCGGCGCCAGGAAGACGTCAAAGACGCCCTGCGGGTTCGGCTCGACCTCATGGTAGGTGCCGGGTACAGGAACATCGCGTCCGAGCGCATCGCTGAATTCGCGTTGGTATTCTCCAGCCGAGATGAGCCAGGTTGCGACCGCCACGGCAATGATCAGACAGAAGAGAATCGTATACGCAGTCGGAAACTTGAACTTCATGACGATCCCGCCTCCTCGCTCGACTCACCATGGACTTTCGGTCGATATGCCTCTCGACCAACCGGTTGTCTTTGCAAGCGCCTCTCGACGCGTCTTCCATACCTAAACTTCATGCCTGCTGCGGCCCCCATCAGATCATTCGGATCATTCAGGTAAGCTGTTGATCATGAACAACGCCCGCACGGCCTCTCCGGGCACACCGATGTGCTCGCCAAAGATCGAATCAATTTCGCCGGTGCGGTAGAGACGGCTCAAGGTGCGGTCGATCCGCAGGCGAAACGCCTCATCACCCTTTAGCAAAGCCAGGGCGTAGGGCTCGTAAGTGAAGAAGCGGTCGGAGATCTCGAAGGCGTCCGGACTGGCGCTTTGTGCAACCAGCCCCACAAGTATCGCCCGGTCGGCGAAGTAGGCATCGACCTCGCCCTCTAGGACCCGCCGTACCCCTTCATCATGACTGGGGACCGTAACCATCTCGGCGTTGGTTGCGAGATCGGCCAGGCCGTCCTTCAGCCATGCCTCGGCGGTGGTATTCGAGCGGGCGGCGAAGGTGCGGTCGGTGAAGGCCTGGAGGACGAGCGTGCGAGGCGGCACTGTCGGCCGGCGTCCTGCCAGGACCTCGCGCAGGAACGATGGCGCATCGGCACGCAAGAGCCCACTTACCCCGGTGATGAAGACGGGCAATGAGAAGGAGACCACTTCCCGCCGCGATAGAGTTGCCGTGGCTGCCCCGCAGAGGATGTCGATTTGCCCATTGGAGATGGCCCGAAAGCGGTCCTCCGTCCCTACCGCGACATATTCCAGCGCGATCTCGGGGAGACTCAGCTCTTCCTTCACGTCGGCGGCGATCTTCCGGCAAAGATCTATTGTGTAGCCGGCCGCCTCACCAGCCTCTGTTTCGAAAGAGAACGGCGGTGCATCTTTCCGGTATCCGATCTTGAGTACGCCCGCAGCCGCTACCCGTTCGAGCGTCTGGGCCGATGACGGTTGAGCCCAGGTGATTAGGCCCGCGAGTCCCAACGTTAAGCCAATGCCTAGATATCGCCGTGCCCGACGAGTAACTCCCCTCATGCTTCCCATCTCAATCCTCTCCCGCCACTTTCACCGTCGCCAGAGCTGGTGCCTCGGCGTTCTCTCTCTCCATCCACACGTAAACGGGGATGCCGAGCAGCAGCAAGATGAAACCATAGAGGACGATCTCCGCACCGGATCCGTAGACCGTCCAGACCGAGTAGACGAAGGCGACCACCGCGATCACGCCCGAGCCGAGCAGCCGCTGGCCACGGAACCGCTCCGGGTCCTTGAGTAGAATGATCAACTCCGCCATGGCGCAGAAGGCATAGGGCATGAGCGTGGTGAGAGTGGCCAGCAAAATTATGAACTCAAAGATCTCCACCATGCTGCGCGAGCCCGAGTAGTTCAACAGCAGCAGGATCGTGATGAAGACGCTCGAGACGACGAGACCGTAAGCGGGTACACCCCGTTGGGAGAATTTAGCGAACCTGCGCGGGAACAGCCCGTCTTGCGCCGCTGCCGCGGGCACCTGGCCCTGTAGCAGGGTAAAACCGTTGATGGTGCCGAGGCAGGAGACGATAGCCCCGAAGGCCACGGCGTAGTAGGCCCACTGGCCCCACATGTTGGCCGCAGCGAGGGAAAAAGGTGCGTTCGAACGGGCCAGCTCCTCAGGGGGCACCACGCCCATGACCACGATCATCCCGAGGATGTAGACCACGGCCGCAAGCAGCGTGCCGAAGATCGTCGCCCGGGGAATGGTCCGCGTGGGATTTTCCACGTCCCCGGCGGGGACGGTTGCCGATTCAAGGCCTAGAAACGACCAGAGAGTGAGCGCCGCCGTGGCCGCCAATACAGAGAAGACCGGCTCACCGCTGGCGTTGAAGGGCGTGAAATGGGCCGTGTCGACCCACAGCAGTCCGAGTGTGGCGATGGCGATCAGCGGCACCAATTTCAAGATCGCGGTGATCAACTGGATGGTGCCGGCTTCCTTGACGCCACGGCAGTTGATCCAGGTGATCGACCAGACCAACCCGAGGCCGACCAGGCCAGCCAACCAGAGCTGATCCTTCAGGGCTGGCACGAAGACCGTGAGATAGCTGACGAAGGCGACCGCGACAGCGGCGTTACCCGACCAGACGGCGATCCAGTAACCCCAAGCGATCCAGAAGCCGGCGAAATCGCCAAACCCCTCGCGAGTGTAAGCATAGGGCCCGCCTGCCTTGGGCACCAGGGATGCCAGCTTCGCAAACACCAGGGCGAGGCTGATGGCGCCCAGCGACGTAAGCATCCAGCCGACGATCGAGATGCTGCCGTAGGGGGCGAGCGTCGCCGGCAACAAGAAGATGCCCGAGCCAACCACATTGCCGACGACCAGCGCCGTGCACATCCAGAACCCCAGTGCGCGCGGTCTCTCTTCTGTTTGGGCGACCATCGTCTAGGCTCCGATCTTGCGCCTATTCGTCGGGTGCAAGTTGCAATGTGAATCCCCCCGGACCAGGCGGCGACAACAGTATTCCTTCGCCCTTGGCTTGAGCTGTGATCACCACGCAACGACTGTTATTCGCGATCACCTCGCCCTCACCCACGACAAGCCCGAGGCTGCCACTAGACCCGTAGTAGGTGCCAATCAGGTCCTCGATTCTCGAGAGGTTATAAATCTTGCCCGTGAACTCGATACTGGCGGCACTCACGTCCAATAGTTTGAATCCATTGAAGCTGAATTGATATTGCTCACCGTTCGTCAGAGTGAGCGTTCCCCCACCCCAACTAACGCCGGCGATAAGGCCAACCTTCTTGCCCGAACCTTCGAGGGTTCCGGCGAGTTTGTGGTCAATATCACCACATTGGGGGCCGCTCGGGTCTGGTCCCGACGGAACCCAAGGGTTCTGTGTTAGGGGGTTCGGCTCTGGCCTCACGCCTTCTTGGGTGTCTCGCGAAGAGGAACACCCACTGCCGAATGCGACGACTATCGCAGCCAAGACAACACGGCAGGCTAGGTATGAACCACGCATCTCTTCCCCCCATTAACGCATTCGAGCCGCAAGGAAACTAGGGCCAGGAACTAAGTGACGACTTCTCGCTCTCCTGGGCCGCTACCACTGGCCGAGTATCGAACCGACGATTTCCCCGACAGCTTTCCCGCTTGGTTCTTTTGACAGTACTCTTAATCACAACATCACTCTTCGGGCGCCGCAGCGTTCGGCGACCGTCACTTCCTTTGGCCCTTGTTGGAAACCTCCTCCTTCGGGGGCCTTAGTTCAGATGGCTGTTAATCCAATGGCAGAC
>Ga0255058_10001287_pt1 | contig 14184 bp, 13 predicted proteins | sample Cases_109_9_MG_FD_188637 | JGI IMG/M metagenome (GOLD analysis project Ga0255058, IMG submission 188637) | Seawater microbial communities from Amundsen Gulf, Northwest Territories, Canada - Cases_109_9 | ecosystem: Environmental > Aquatic > Marine > Gulf | place: Canada: Northwest Territories... | reverse complement strand
CGTAAAACCCTGACGATGACGGGGTGGATGTGTTTTTCTAAGTTCCTCTACAACATCGGCGAAAGAAAACCATTCAGGAATATCCAGACCTTCCTGCAAGCGGCGGCGTAGCTCGGTGCCGGAAATGTTGAGAACCTTATCGGCATCGGTCGTGTCGTCTATCGGCACGTATTGCGCACGATTTTCCGCATAGACCATCATCCGAAACGGCACCATCGTTATATCGAGTTCATCCTCGTGCTTTTTCAGAAGTTCCTGTGCATCGTAAGGACCATAAAAGTCCCTGCCTTTGCTATCTTTGCCGGGACCCGCATGATCGCGACCGACGATCAAATGCGTGCAGCCGTAGTTCTTGCGAATGATTGCATGCCACAGCGCTTCCCGGGGACCGCCCATGCGCATGGCGAGCGGCAACAGACTCAGCATGCTGGTCTGCTCGGGATAGCGCTTGACGATGTGTTCGTAACAGCGAACACGTGTGAAATGATCGATATCGCCCGGCTTGGTCATGCCGACAACCGGGTGAATCAACATGTTCGCTTCGACGTCCCTGGCGGCCCGCAGCGTTATTTCCTGATGCGCGCGGTGCATCGGGTTACGCGTCTGAAAGGCGACAACCTTGCGCCAGCCGAGCTTGCGAAAGCGCTCTCGGAGTTCGGCCGGACGGTCGCGAAGATGCTTGAAGTCGTAGTGAGTGGGAGCCTCGACGCCTAATAATTTACCGCCGACATATACCGGATTACCTATATTATTCAAATAGTTAACGGCAGGATGGGTCTCGTCCGTCGTGCCGTAGACACCCTTGGCCTCGGCCTTCAAGTCCGGGGTCCAGATATCGCCGATCTGCAGCGTGGCAATCAGCACACCCTCCAGATCCCTGAGCGCAATATGCTGTCCGGATGACAGATCGGCCGCGAAGTCCTCGCTGACATCCAGCGTTATCGGGATCGGCCAGAGGACACCACTGACGAGACGCATCGACTTAACGACGGCATCGTAATCTTCCTGGTTCAGGAATCCTTCGAGCGGAGAGAACGCGCCATTGAGCAGCAGTTCCAGGTCGCAGAGTTGACGAGGCGTCAGGTCCCAGGAAGGGTATTGCCCGGCCTTGGTCTTTTCCTGTTCTGCGGCATCGGCTGGCAGATAAAGATCCTTAAGATCTCCGCCGTGCGGTTCTTTGAATGCACCCATTTAGGTTTTCCAGTAGATAAGAGTTTGGTGGATACGAGCGGGCTGAGACATCGAATCTCGCCCGGGTCTTGAGATTGCGGGGCCTCTAAAACGGAATATCGTCGTCGAAGTCGTCCCCGGATGGTTTCGGTGGCGGTGCGCTCGGAGGCGGAGAGTCGCTCATCGCCGGGGCGCCGCCGCCCGACCTGCTTCCCAGCATTTGCATTTCATCCGCAATGATTTCTGTCGTGTAACGGTCGTGGCCGTCCTTATCCTGCCACTTCCGTGTACGCAGTTTTCCTTCTATATATACCTGAGAGCCCTTGCGCAGATACTCTGCCGCAATTTCCGCGAGTCGGCCAAACATCGCAACGCTATGCCATTCGGTTCGGTCTTTCTGCTCCCCCGTCTGCTTATCCTTCCAGGATTCATTCGTCGCAATCCGCAGATTGGTCACGGCGGAGCCGCTCGGCATATAACGGGTCTCGGGATCCTGTCCAAGATTGCCGACGACGATCACTTTGTTTACTCCACGGGCCATAGCTGGTTCCCTATTATTTGTTGTTCTAGTTTCTCGAGGGGGTGCCTATTGTAGGCTCTGACTCGCCAAATGCCAGCCCGATTTCCTGCCTTTTCAGCGCTTTTCGTCCGGGCCCTGCCCGGACCCCGAGAACTGGTGGAAGAGCAGCCAAACGAAGGCCAATGCCGCACAGGCTATGAATACCCGGGACGGCTGGCCACCTGCCAGAAACCTGCCACCGATCAGCCCGCCGACGAATGCGCCGAGGAATTGCGAGCTTGAGAAAACCCCCAGTGAGGCGCCTCGGAGCTCACCGTCCGCCAGAATCGACAGCCGCGCCGGCAGCCCCGCTTCGAGAAAGTTGAAGCCAGCGAAAAATACGGCAAGGGCGATGAATACCGGCATGACCGCGACACCGCCGAAAGCCAGAATCAGGAGCCCCGCGAACAACAAGCCGACGGACAGTCCGATCGTTCCCCGCCTGCCACGTCTGTCATCGGCAAGAATCAGCGGTACGGTTCCGACCAATGACAAAACGAGTGCACCGACATAGATTTGCCAATGGTCGGTGAGGGCGAGGCCAAGTTGATTGCGTAGCAGGAATGGCAGTGCAACAAAACTCGCCGTCAAGAGCGTATGCAACAGGAATACGTAGAAATCGAGGCGCAGCAGATCGGGGCGTAATGCTGCCGCGAGCCGCAGTCCGGGCCTCGCCTTCGGCCGTTCTATATGCCTTGGCAATAACAACAGTAAGGCAGCGGCAACACCCGCGAGCATTGCGGCAATCCAGAACAGCGAGCGCACGCCGCTTTGCCCGGCAATGATCGGGCCGACGATCAGCGCCAACAGGAAGGACATGCCAATGCCGATGCCGAACACGGCCATCGTGCGCGTCCTGACTTCCTCACGGGTGGCGTCGGCCATCAGAGCTGTCAATGTCGCCGATATTGCGCCGGCCCCTTGCAGCAAACGACCGGCGATGACGCCCGATATGGTGTCACTCAATGCGGCGAGAACGCTGCCGGCTGCGAATAGCGCAAGACCGAGCAATATGACCGGCAAGCGGCCGATGCGATCGGACAGCAAGCCGAAGGGTATCTGCAGCGAGGCTTGCGTAAGTCCGTAAGCGCCTACTGCAAGGCCGATCAACAGCGGCGTCGCGCCGTCAAGATTTGCCGCGAAAATAGATAGAACGGGCAAAAGGGCAAACAGGCCGAACATGCGGCACATTGCAATGAGCGCGATAACACCGACGGCTCGCCGCTCATTCGGCAGCATTGCATGTAGAACACCCCGCTGCTTATTACTTGTCATCGTTTAAAGCTCACCTGCCTTTGCGCCGGAGTAGCGCGGCGGCGTATATTAGCAGGTTGTTCGGCGTTCACTGCAGGGCCTCCATGAAATCCATAGATATACGCGGCGCGAGAACGCATAACCTCAAGAATATCGATCTCAATCTGCCCCGAGACAAGCTGATTGTCTTTACCGGCCTGTCGGGATCGGGCAAGTCCTCGCTCGCGTTCGATACGATCTACGCCGAAGGTCAACGACGTTATGTCGAGTCTCTATCGGCATACGCCAGGCAGTTTCTATCGATGATGGAGAAACCGGATGTCGATCATATCGACGGCCTGTCCCCTGCCATATCGATCGAGCAAAAATCGACGTCGCACAACCCGCGTTCGACCGTCGGCACCGTCACCGAAATTCACGATTACCTGCGGCTGTTGTTTGCAAGGGCCGGCACGCCGCGATGTCCCGACCACGGCGTCACCCTCGAAGCGCAGACGGTTAGCCAGATGGTCGATCAGGTGATGTCGCTGCCAGAGGGCACGCGCCTGATGCTACTCGCGCCGGTCGTTGCAAACAGAAAGGGCGAGCACGTGCAGCTGATGCAGGACTTGCAGGCCCAGGGATTCATTCGGGCACGCATCAATGGCGAGGTCTATGAACTGGACGATCCGCCAAGCCTCGACCTGCGCCGTAAGCACAACATCGATGCCGTCGTGGACAGGTTCAAGGTCAAGGCCGACCTGCAACTCAGGCTCGCCGAATCATTCGAGACGGCGCTGCGCCTGGCTGACGGTGTCGCACGCATCGCCTGGATGGAGGAAAAGGACAAGGAAGAACTGGTCTTCTCAGACCGCTTTGCCTGCAACATATGCGGCTACAGCCTGACCGAACTCGAGCCGCGTCTGTTCTCTTTCAATAATCCGAGTGGCGCGTGCCCCGGATGCGACGGTCTCGGCGTCAAGCAGTTTTTCGATCCTGATCGGGTCATTGTGAATTCCGAGCTGTCACTTGCCGGCGGTGCCATACGCGGCTGGGACCGCAAGACGACCTATTACTTTCAGATGATCCAGAGCCTCGCCGCGCATTTCAAATTCGACATCGAGACACCTTTTCATGAGTTACCCGAGAGTATTCGTCATATCGTGCTTTTCGGCAGCGGCAAGGAAAAAGTCGAGTTTCACTATGCCAACTCGCGCGGCATGCAGATCAAGCAACACCATCGTTTCGAAGGCGTCATTCCCAATCTCGACCGGCGATACAGGGAAACCGAGTCCGGGGCCGTTCGCGAAGAGCTCGCACGATTCCTGAACAGCCAGCCATGTCCCGAGTGCGACGGCACGCGACTCAATCGTTCGGCGCGCAACGTGTTCATTGCCGATCTTGCACTCCCCGAGATCAGCGATTTGTCGGTCGGGCACGCGAGAGCATTCTTCGAGGACATGAAACTGGATGGCTGGCGCGCGACGATTGCCGACAAGATCGTGAAGGAAATTGGCGAGCGGCTCGGCTTTCTCAGTGACGTCGGCCTGGATTATCTCTCCCTGAACCGAAGCGCCGAGACTTTGTCCGGCGGCGAGGCACAACGCATCAGGCTGGCCAGCCAGATCGGCTCCGGCCTTGTCGGCGTCATGTATATCCTCGACGAGCCGTCCATCGGCCTGCACCAGCGCGACAACAAGCGTTTGTTAGGTACGCTGCTGCATCTTCGCGATATCGGCAATACAGTGATTGTCGTCGAGCATGATGAGGAAGCCATCATGTCGGCCGATCACGTTGTCGACTTAGGCCCGGGCGCCGGTGTGCACGGCGGACAGGTTGTCGCAGAGGGGCGGCCCGCAGAGATTCAGGAAAATGCACAATCCTTGACCGGACAATACCTGTCGGGACGACGCAGCATTGCCGTGCCCGATAAGCGCACAGCGGTGAACAAGAAACGGCAACTATCGATTCAAGGCGCGCGCGGCAACAACCTCAAGTCCGTCGACGTAAACATACCGACTGGACTGATGACCTGCGTCACCGGCGTGTCAGGCTCCGGCAAGTCGACGCTGGTCAACGACACCTTGTATAAGGCGGTCGCAGAACAGCTGAATCGAGCCAGCCGCAATCCGGCGCCGCACGACGACATTAGCGGACTCGAATTCATCGATCGCGTGATCGATATCAGCCAAAGCCCGATCGGCCGGACGCCGCGTTCGAACCCGGCAACCTACAGCGGCCTGTTTACGCCGATACGTGAACTGTTCGCCGGTACCCAGGAAGCCCGCTCGCGAGGTTACATGCCCGGACGATTCAGCTTCAACGTCAAGGGCGGCAGATGCGAGCCTTGTCAGGGCGACGGCGTGATCAAGGTAGAAATGCATTTTCTGCCGGACATCTATGTGCCCTGCGATGTCTGTCGCAGCAAGCGCTATAACCGGGAGACGCTGGAGATCCGTTACAAGGGGCGGAATATTCACGAAGTGCTCGACATGACCGTCGAGGACGCCTCCGAGTTTTTTCGCAATGTCCCTGTGGTCTCCAAGAAACTGCAGACCCTCATGGACGTCGGCCTGACCTACATCAGGCTGGGGCAGAACGCGACGACCCTGTCCGGCGGCGAGGCGCAGCGCGTCAAACTCGCCAAAGAGCTGTCGAAGCGGGACACGGGTAGCACGCTCTATATCCTCGACGAACCCACGACCGGTCTGCACTTTCACGATATCGAGCAGCTGTTGTCAGTCTTGCATCGCCTTCGTGATAAGGGAAACACGGTCGTCGTCATCGAACACAATCTCGATGTCGTCAAGACCGCCGACTGGATCATCGATCTCGGCCCGGAGGGCGGCGATGGTGGCGGCGAGGTTATCGCACTCGGAACGCCCGAAGACGTTTCGGCAAACGAGGCGTCGTTTACCGGTCAGTATCTCAAGCGGATGCTCGCGAGCGAGCCACGTAAGCATCAAAGGCCCGGGCAAACCGCATAGGCGCCTCACTATCCATTCGCAGGTAAAGAGACGGCTCGATCACCTCGAGTTCCATTAGCAAGAACCGGCCGTCGGGCCCGCGAAGAAAGTCGCAGCGCGCATAGAGCGGCATCGGCTCAACCAGACGCAGCAGGTCCGCTGCCGTTTCGAGAAGCGCACTTTCCGGCTGCGCAGATATGATGCGCGAACCATGTTCCTCCTGCACGCGGAAGTCCTCTTGCTTGGGTGTTTTTAATATTGCGTGACTGAACTCGTTGCAAAAGAAAAACATTGAGTACTCGCCCTCGGCTTGCACACTTTCTATGAACGGCTGCACGACAAACGGTCGTGCGGCGAAAACTTCTTCGAGTTCTTCTATGACATTCGATGGCACCGCCCTGTCAAGCAGGAAGGTGTTATGCGCATTGGTGCTGACGACGGGCTTGATGATGATCCTGTCGCATTGATGCGCATCGAAATATCCCGGCAGCGCATCAGGGTCGAATCTCTCGCACCAGAGGCTCGGCACGATCGCCACACCTCGCGTTTCGAGATCGCGCAGATAGGTCTTGGGTATGGTCCAGCGCACGAGCGCTATGTCATTGACGAGTATCGCGTTCGACGCATCGATGGATTCCAGCAGGGATAGAAAGGCTTCGGGATCGTCGGGATAGTCCCATGGCGTGCAGATGTAGACGGCCTGGTATTTTTCCCAATCGACGTCGACCGACCGCCATGGAACCATGTTGATCGACCAGCCGAGCGCCTGCATAGGCTCAAAACTCAGGTCGGAATCGATCGCCCAGCCATCGGTATTGTCCATCGTCAGGAATGCGCATCGTTTTTCGGTCACACCGATCTCACTGTCTCCGGGACACGGACTGTAGCAGCAATCATCTAGCTAATCGGCAGCTTTCATGGGAGTATCTTGCGCCGTGACGGACAAACCATTCGACAAGCCAGGCGCTGGCCGCACGGACCACGCGACCGTTTTTATCTGGATTTTCGCGGTGTCGTCGATCTGGCATTACGCCTCATCGTCGACGGAAATCTCCCGATACTGGTTTCACTACGACCCTCTCGTAACGCCGCTGATCTTTTTGTCGATCGTGACGGCATTTATAGCTGCCACGTTTCCGACGCGAACCTGGGCGCTTCTGACCTTTTCTCTCGGCCAATTGATCGCGATCGGGCTTCGATTCCCATACGTCGCGGATCACCTGGTCATGGAGTTGTTCCTAAACCTAAGCATCGTCGCCGCATTTTGCTACCTGGCGATTTCCAACAGGACATTTCGCGTGGGCACAGCCGAGATTTTCGAGCTATTCAGCCCCGTCGGCAGGTGGCTTCTGATCCTCATGTACTTCTTCGGCACTTTTCACAAGATCAATCCGGGTTTTATGAGTCTCGACTCCAGCTGCGCAGTTCCGTTCGTCAGCGGTTTTCCACTGCCCGACGCATTGCTCGCCAGGGAGTGGGTGCAGTGGGCTGCGATCTACGGCACGCTCATCGTCGAGTTCGTGGCCATGATGCTACTGCTGTCGGCGCGAACGAAGTACGTCGGCATGTTGCTCGGCATGTCCTTTCACTTCGTAATCGGCATCTCGGCCTTCGGCACGATGGCTCATTTTTCGGCGTTCGCCATGGCCCTTCACACATTGTTCCTGCCATCGAGCTTCGGCGACCGGGTTGCCGGCAAATCATTCGTTCCGCGATTCCTGAAAAACACGGACAACTTCAGAATGTTCACGATTGCGCTGATCGTTCTTCAGATAGCCTTCGGATTACACCTTGGTTTTACGCAGCAGGGTATTCTGGTCAATTCGCTGTACGCAGTTTTCGGCTTGTCGTCAATATATCTCGTTTTCAAACACGGCCAGATTCGCCCGGAAGACGCGCCTTATCGTTTGCGTTCGTCGCTCATCGCGCTGAACATTGTTCCGATCTGGTTTTTTCTGCACTGCATGAGTCCCTACATCGGACTGGGCACCGGCGGAACGACGGCGATGTTCAGCGGCTTGCGAACCGAGGGCGGCATTTCCAACCACTACATTGTTCGCGAGCCGATTCGGCTGTTTTCGTACCAGGACGACGTCGTTTACATCGATGAGGCGCAGAATCCGTCGCTGATAGATGCGAAGAATGATGGCCAGGGGATCGTTTTATTCGATTTTCAGCGACACTTCATGAGCAGGGACCAACTCATGTTACCCCTCAGTCTTCGGGTCAATGAGGTCAGCTACAGCATGAACGACATCGAGTCTTTTCAACGCTTCGCTGATGAGCATTTCACGAAGCAGTCCTGGCTGGAGCAGAAATACATGTCATTCAGGCTGGTCGATCAACTGCGTCCGAACCGCTGCCGCCACTGATTTCATAAAGCATCGCTACGCGCTTGCGTGGCTCGATTCCGGCTTCCGCTTCCTCGCGCAAGAGCTCACGAAGGTCATCGCTATTGTGTTGTTCATCGAGTTGAATAAAACCGTGTCGCTCGTAAAACGGCGCATTCCAGGGCAAGTGCCGAAACGTAATCAGGGTTATGCCGCGATAGCCGCTATCTGTGGCCCAGGCGGTTACGGTATCCAATAGTCGACTACCGATGCCCTGCCTGGCGTGATCTGGATGAACGTCCATCTCCTCGAGGTGCGCGAACTCGCCGACAATCCCCACCATTGCGAAACCGACCAGCGATCTATTGCCGTCCAGCGCCGCCCACAAATGCCCTTCATGCTGCGCCTCGACCAGCGTCTCTATGTCGGTTACCAGATAGCGAAGTTCGACCGGCAGGTCGGATTCGGAAAACATCGCGGCAGCTGCCTGTTCGATACCGGGTATCGCCCGCACATGGGCCTCCGTTGCGAGTTCGATCGTGTAGAGCTGATTCATTCGTTGAGCGGTCCGATGAATCCGTTCGCTCTCATCTGCCGGTCATGCAATCCCCCCAGGATAGCCAGCGCAATGATCGCGCCGGTCATCGCGTAGGCCATGTCGGACTGCGTATCCCACACATAGCCCTGCGTTCCGAGGAACGCGTCGGCCGCCTCGTCGGACGTTAAAGCCACAACCCATTCGATCAATTCATAAAACGCGCTAAAGCCCAGGCAGAAACACACGATGAAGAAATTGCGCCAACCCGCATAATTAAATACCTGATGGCGGACGACGATTTCGCGAGCAATCATCGCCGGTACGAAGCCCTGGACGAAGTGCCCGACTTTGTCGTAGTTATTTCTCGTGAGGTCGAATTCGTCTTTAAGCCAGTCGAACAGTGGCACCTCGGCATAGGTATAGTGGCCGCCGACCATCAGGACGATGCAATGAAACAGGATCAGCACATACACCAAACGGGTTAACGGAAATGTGTTTCGCGTGTACCAGAGAACGGCGCCACCAATGACAGCCGGAATCACTTCGAGAAACCAGGTCGGATAGTCCTTCGGCCCGATGCCGGACCAAAGCAATACGACAACGAAGATTCCTATCCAGATCCCCTGATTGACCCGACTAGCTTCACTCACGTGAACCAAAACTCGATCTCCGATGTATCCACTTCGAATCTCGCGGCATGCTCTACATTGGCGTCGATGTAATACCAGTCGCCGACCTCGTATTTCGTCTCTTTGCCATCACAGGTCAGAAATAATTCTCCGCGCGTAATGACGCCACAATTTCGCGTCGGATGAACGTGTGGCTCGATCTCGGTACCCGCCGGATAGGAGGCAAACAATACGTCACAGCCATTTGCCGCGAGCCGATAGGCATCAAACGGTCCTTCGAAGCCCGGTAATTGACGAATGAGGTCGGGGAAATGGTCCTGGCTCATGGATTCACTCTTTGCTTAGTAATGCGGCGGACGTTCGTCGGTGCTCTGATCAGCGCCGTCCCCCAATGACTTCAGTCTATCGATCAGGGACTTACACAGCGACTCCAGTCGGCCGATCTGGGCCTGTTGGTCGCTAAGGGCTTCGTTGAGATCGGACAAAAGTTGTTCCTGGTGCGCCACCTTCGTCTCGATATCGATCAGGCGATCTTCGTCCATTTTCGGCATCTCCACTTGCTTTACCGACAGTACGACCATCGCGCAGATTGTTCAATCAGGTTCCAGTTTTGTTACCAGCGTGTATCCTTGCCTGACATGTCCCTCCTCCGCTTTGAAGAAGTGTCGCTTGAGTTTGGCGACCAGAAGATTCTCACTCAGGCTGAACTCGCGATCGAACCCGGCGAGCGCGTCTGCCTGATCGGGCGTAATGGCGCAGGAAAGTCCACCACACTGAAACTGATAATCGGGGAAATCGAGCCTGATTCGGGTGAGGTCGTCGCCAAGACGGGACTCGTCGTCAGCCAGCTCGCCCAGTCGCTGCCTGAGGCAATGGATCTGCAGGTTAGCGAGGTCGTCAAATCGGGCCTTGTGGGTATTCAACTATTGTTGGAGCAGTACAGCGCGCACTCGCAGGAAGAACTCGATAAGCAAGGCCTGAAAGAATTGCAGGTTCTTCACCAACTCATCGACGCGCACGGTGGCTGGAACATCGAGCAGCGAGTCGAGGCAACGATGACTGAACTCGCCCTACCCGCCGACAAAAAAATGAACGAGTTGTCCGGAGGCTGGCGCCGCCGTGTGGCACTGGCAAAAGCACTCGTGCAAAAGCCCGACCTGTTGCTGCTCGACGAGCCGACCAACCATCTGGATATCGTCACCATCAAGTGGCTTGAGAACACGGTGTATGCCTATCCGGGATCCGTCATATTCATCACGCACGATCGTGCCTTCCTGCAGAAACTTGCGACCCGAATCGTCGAGATCGACAGGGGCAGGCTGTCCAGTTGGTCGGGTGATTTTGATAACTATTTGATTAGAAAAGAAAAAATGTTGGAAGACGAGACCCGGGGAAATGCCAAGTTCGACAAGAAACTGGAACAGGAGGAGATATGGATCCGGCAAGGCCTCAAGGCGCGCCGAACGCGTAACGAGGGGCGCGCCAGAGCGCTCGTCAAGATGCGCGATGAACGGTCGCAACGCGTCGCCAGAGACAAGAGCGCCCGAATGTATATCGAGGAAGCGGAACAATCGGGTCGCAAAGTCATTCGCGCGCGAAAGGTTAATTACCGTTATGAGCAAGAACCTCTCATCGAAAACTTTTCAATCAAGATAATGCGCGGCGATCGTATCGGCCTGCTCGGCAACAACGGGGTTGGCAAGACGACATTGCTACGACTGCTGCTCGGAGACCTCGAACCACAATCGGGCGTCATCAAACACGGCACGAATCTGGAGATCGGCTATTTCGATCAACTGCGTCAGACGCTCGACCTCGAAAAGTCCGTTGCCGAGAACGTCGGCGGCGGACGAACCCACATCAGACTCAATGGCAAGGACCGCCACGTCGTTGGTTACCTGAAGGGATTCCTTTTCAGCCCGAAGCGCTCCATGACGCCCGTGAAATCATTGTCCGGTGGGGAGAGAAATCGCATCATCCTCGCGAAGCTGTTCACGCAACCCGCAAACCTCCTCATTCTGGATGAACCGACCAATGATCTCGACATGGAAACACTTGAAGTGCTCGAGCAAAAACTAACCGATTTCAGCGGCACGCTGATCATCGTCAGTCACGACAGGCAGTTTCTCGACAATGTCGTGACCAGCACACTCGTATTCGAGGCCGATGGAAAAATTCAGGAATATGTCGGCGGTTACAGCGATTGGGTGCGTCAGGGTAAGGACCTGGCCGAGATCGACAACCCGAACGTCAAGAAAGGCAAGCACCACGCACGCAGAAAATCATCGGCCGGACAGACACCGAAAAAACTCGGATACATGGAGCAGCGTGAGTTGGGGCAGCTCCCGGCAGATATTGAACAACTCGAAGCGACCGTCTCCGATCTCGAGAATCAAATATCCGACCCGGATTTTTACAGCCAGGATCAGGCCGAGGTTCAGAGCGTCCTCGGACAGCTCACCGACAAACAGCAAACGCTGGACCAGTCGATCGACCGCTGGGCCGAGCTGGAACAGCGTCAGCTCGAATTGCGCTCAGATTAGCTCCGAAATGTCAGCCTTGTCTCAGAGACTGGCTTCGATACCCAGCGAAGCAACCAGTTTGTAATATCCAAAAAGAACAAATATGAAAAACGCGATCATCACGACTTCATGTTTGAAGCCATGACGGTGAAAAAAACTCCTGTCCTTGTGACGAACCACGTCCATTAGCTCATCGGCAAATTGAATTGACAGAAACGTACCTGTTCCGGATAGCAAGATCACGCCCCAATATGGATAGGGTATCGTAAGAATTCCATGCAAAAGTATCGTTAACTTCGTTGTTTCGTAGTATTCGGCAAAGTAGAGCAATGCAACAGCATTAACTGCAATCGCCAGAATCCAAACAGCGATTTCCGAAATCAGCATTCGAATGCCAAACAGTAGCCTGAGTGGGAAGTCCAGCAAGAATCCGGCGTCCGCAATCGGTGTACAGAGAACAAAAAACGACCAGGTCAATGCTGATGCGATCCCACCCGTCACCACGTCGAATCGGTAACTTAGATAAGCAAAGTAAGCTACCAGCAAAATGCAGAGCAGAAGAAACTTGTAGAACACCTGCTTCTTAGGATGATTTTCTCTCTTGTAAACAGGAACCGTCATCTCAAGAATGTGACCTCAGCATAGGACAACCGTTCGACGGGACCTCGCGACAAATGAATCCCATCAGGTGCTTATGTGTGCGAGTGCCGTCAGTCGATCGACCGGAAAAACAGCGGACGCTGCGACAGGCAATCGACCGCTGGGCCGAACTGGAACAGCGTCAGCTGAACTTACGCTCAGATAAGTTGCAGAACAAGAGCGGCCTGACAAGCAAAGCCGGCAGTGAAGGCCAGGGTTCTTAGCCAGGGAATTGCAAACGTATAAGCTATCGCATGCACAGCGCGTGCCCAGAAGTAGCTACTACAGGCCAAAACGGTTGTTTCATTGCTCACGCCGGCCGCATTGGCGACTAATACCAGCGTGGCGAATACGACCAGATTTTCGACGGCATTGTAATGTGCGCATTTCAGTTTCTCCGCCCATGCCGCAAGCGGTTTCGGATCCGCTGGATATCCAACCGCATCCATCAAGCCGCGGACTCCAATCGTATTCAAGATGTATGGAACCCACAGGACACCCGTCAGGGCGGTTACCCATACAAGACTCATTAATTCACTAGTCATCGTTTTCTCCCCAGTTTCGCATTCACATTCAAGTGACTGGCATTCACATTGCCACAGATGTAAGACACGTGACAATCACGCCCCGCGGCTAATTCAGCGATTTGTTAGGCGGCGTTATCATTCTTACAACCTTCATCGCTCTTCGTCCAGCCTGACAACGATGCCGCATTCGTCGCCGTATGGGCGGAACCCAATGCGTTTCAGGAGCCTTCCCATTCCGCTGATCAGTGCGGCCTGGATGCCGTACTTTGCTCTTATAGCAGATGTCACAGGGACAAGGTCGGTTTCCGTGACCACTAGGCCCGTGCCTGTCACGCTGCACGCGCTACTCTCTACATTACCGCGGGAGTCACACGGTACGAGCTCGACAGCCGGGGTGTTGCGGATCCGCTTGACCTTCCACGTATCGGTACCCGTTGTGATCCCGACAGTACCGTCGCCGAGGTGAGCGATCCAAACGGGAGATTCCTTGCGACGGCCATCCTTGGTGAAGGTGGTGAGGCGAACGTACTTTACGTCGGCAATAGCGGGGATAGATGTCATTAAACTCCTAGGTGGCACCTCGGTTCCTAGTAATGAACCAAATGATCGCCATAATTACGGGAAGTGCAAGTCCCAGGAAAATTGGCAAAAATAGAGCATGTAGCCAATCACGATTTTCATAGCGCAACTGACCATAGATCCAGATATGCATCCCAGCCTGTAAGGCTAAATACAACACCGCCGCCCATAGCACGGTACGAAAGCGCAGGCGATTGTCGTGGCGGTGTCGATACGCGAAAGGAACTGGGAGCAAGCCTCCAAATAGAATTAGATTCCATATTCCCATCGCAAGCCAGTCGTTCATCGCGGTGTTCGGTGCCACTTAACTAGTTACTTACAGGCAAAAGTGTCGCATAACGTACCTATATCTGGCCAAGTCCAGTCGTTACTCCCACTTATTCGCTCTTTTCACGAAATCTTTACTTACAACTGGTACCACGCAAAATCGTTGACCGGTGGGCGCTTCCAACACACACCAACTCTTGATGTCCGCGACCCGCTTCGCTCCCA
>Ga0255058_10001286_pt1 | contig 14186 bp, 10 predicted proteins | sample Cases_109_9_MG_FD_188637 | JGI IMG/M metagenome (GOLD analysis project Ga0255058, IMG submission 188637) | Seawater microbial communities from Amundsen Gulf, Northwest Territories, Canada - Cases_109_9 | ecosystem: Environmental > Aquatic > Marine > Gulf | place: Canada: Northwest Territories... | reverse complement strand
CGGGAGAACGCAAGCCGCAGCGAGATGCGTGCAGAGCGGTCCGCGATTTCAGCAAGAAAATCAGGCAAGGCGGGGTGGGCCTTTTCTATTTTGCCGGCCACGGCGTTCAGGTCGAGGGCAGGAATTACCTGATCCGGGTGGATGCCAATATCGAGCAGGAGTACGAAGTAGCCGACGAGGCATTGGTTGCAGACTCGGTTCTTCGCGCGATGGGGGACGCTGAAAACCATCTCAATATCATCATCCTCGATGCTTGCCGCAACAATCCGTTCGCCCGCAGTTTCCGTTCGGCGAGCCGCGGTCTGGCGGAAATGCCGGCGCCCACGGGATCGCTGGTGTCCGATGCCACGTCGCCGGGCAGTGTCGCCGCCGACGGAGAAGGCCGCAATGGGTTATACACCAAGCACCTGCTCGATGCGATGCAGACGCCGGGTAGAACACTGGAGCAGGTATTCAAACAGGTGCGGATAAACGTGGCAAGGGACACCTCGGAGCGGCAGGTTCCATGGGAGTTATCTTCGCTCACTGGTGATTTCTATTTCAGACCCGGGACCCCTGTTGCTGCGACGCTAGTTGCAGAACCACAGTATTCCTCGGAGGGGCAGTACTGGGCAACGGTCAAGGACTCGCAGAGTTCTGCCGAATATGAGGCCTACCTGCATAAATATCCTGACGGAGAATACGCCGATGTCGCCGTGGCGCGACGAGACCAATACGTCGAGAGTCCGACACTTGGCGCCTTCGCTATTGGGCAGGGAAAAAAAGTAGCCCTGATCAATCCTGTGTATTACCACAATACGGAGAACCGTTATGCAACGGTCGCTGTCAGGGACTTTGTTGCTGCGCGGACACCGTTCGATGTAATGGAAATGAATCCTGCCACGGCAGAAGCCAACCGGCTAAACGCCATACGTGGGATCGCATCAGTTTATCCTGACAGTGTTGATTTGGTGTTTACAAGTACGATTATCAAAATTCAAAGCCGTCGGGAAGCCAATTCTAACTACAAATCCTCGACAGCGAACGAGACCAATTACGGAAGAAAATTGTTCAATAGCCTTAGCAAACGAAGTTTTCAATATTTCCTTACATCGAACGTCGATGTCGAGGTGGCAGTAGTGCTGCCGAAGGAAAACCGACAAGTTACGCATATCGAGAGACTCGAGTACAAGGTGCCCCTGACAAAGAACGTGAACGAACAAGAATTGATGGACGAAGCGCCGATAACTGCGTCCGTTGATGCTTTGCAGGCGGCCATGTTGAAATTTGAACTGCCGGTATTGCCAGAAGCAGAGCAAGAAGAAGAGCCACAAGAGGCGAAGATTTTTAATAGTATTTTTAAATCGGTCTTAAAACAGTAGCAGCCGTAATATTTCTGCAATAAAATTGGTCAATCGTAGGGCAAGCATTTCTCCAGCAAGCGCATGTCGATTTCCTTTATTGCTCTGAGGATCCTCCGAGGTTTCTGATCTCCACCCGCCGATTGTCCGGATGCTGTGGATTGTCGGTTAACAGAAGCTCGTCCTCGCCATACCCTGCCGACTCCAGCCGATCCGCGCTCACGCCTTTGTCGATCAGAAATTGTTTTACCGATTCTGCCCGCCGTTCAGAAAGCCGCCGGTTGTAATCCTCGGCACCGGACGCATCGGTATGTCCGGCAATCTCAAAACGGTAGCCTGCGAGCGATTCGTTTGAAAGAGCATCACTGAGCTGCTCAAGTTGCCGCTCCGCATCGGGTGCCAGATGGCTTGAATTGAGTTGAAACGGTATATGGAGATCGACCCTGGCCTTCGCACGTACGCCAACACCTCGCAGCCCTCGTGTCTTCGGCTGTGCCAGTGCGCTGGCAATGTCATCGCTGCTCACCACATCGTCACTGGCCTGGGCAAAGGCGTCGTTTCGCGCGATAAACAATGAACAACTGAGCACATAGACGAAAATCAAGAATTTCATAGTCGGTTTCCTTTCGGATCTTCGGGATACTGACCCCCGCTCGTGTGGCGTCATGTGCATCTTGAAGGCAGGCAGCGATAGATCGGGCGTGAACAGAATATCATCTGTGTAGGACCCACGTTAGTTCGGCGGATGATTTATATGAAAACGACCGCTGCCGAGGAACACACCATTTGACCAGAAACTGGATACGGAAATGTGCGAGGCATCGTCGAAAGCACCCTGGCCGTAACCGATCTGCTGCCCGCTTGCGTCGTAAATTTCGTAACTGATCGCGTAGTCCTGGGACAGTCCGCGCAACATAAGCTGGCCGGTACCAGGCAGGAACGCGCTCGCCGTGAAATTCGTGCCATTTATCGATACCTGCCACTGGACGAACTGATCGTCGTACCAGATGGCAGTCTCCCCGGCCTGCGGCATCGTCGTATTCATCGGTGGCGCGTTGTCCTGCGACACCCAGTCGTCCTCATCCGACCCGCTGAACTCGTCCATACAGTCGGCGAAAGTCTCCGCATCCCCGCCTGCAAACTGACGGCAGAGACGCGCAGCCTCGGAGTCCTCATTGCTACCCGAAGCGGATTCACTGGAGGCTTGACGCTCAGCAATTACAGCAGATTGCGCAACGGCTGGTTTATTCAACCGGTCTCTACGAATTCTCGCGAGCTCTGCGTATTGGCCGGCAGGATACTGCCTTAAGTAGTAATCGAATTCTGCCGGATCAGTGGAGTTTTCGATCGAAGCCCACATCCGGGTGTCGGCGGTGTCGCCGGACTGGCGTTGCGGTTCGCTTTTCTGCGGTGCCGGATCTGGAGACGGCACAACGCTTCCGGATTCGGGCCCGGGATTGAACGCAAATCGACCTGTCAATGAGCTCGAGTCCCAGGGTGTTTGTGGCTGCGGGCCGAGTTTGGTGGTCATTGTTTTTACTTTTTTTCGCACCTCGATCATCATGTCGCCGATTGAATTTCCGGGAGTAGCGATCTCGGACGCAAAGGCCTCTGCAAATGGGCTATAGCTTCCATCACCGTCGTAAGCGACCGCTCCAGGTGCCGTGGAGTAGGCAATAAAGCTGCCAGTCGGCGCGTCCATGCGGCTCATACCGCGCGTCACGGCCCGTGTGCCGGACAACGAAAACGAACGAAATGGGTTGTTTCGGCAGGCATCGAGAATAAGTATATCTGTCGCGTTTCGCGCGCTTTCCATGAGCCTGAGTACTTTGTTCGCGGATAAGGTTTCATATTCAATGTCGGCTCCCTGCGTAATCTCGGCGCCGATTGGTAGCAGCCAGTTTTCACCTTCATACGAAACGCCATGCCCTGCGAAATAGAAAACGCCCACGGAGTTTCGGCCGGCCTCATCCAGTTCGCTGGCAAATTTCTTGGCGGCACGATCCATCGTGCGCCGGTCAGCATTGACCAGCAAAGTGACTTTGAAACCGACGTTTTCCAGCGATTTGGCTATAAGCTCGACATCGTTTGGCGGATTCGGCAAAGGATCGACACTTACGTACTTGCCATTGCCGATCACCAGCGCAAATCGTTCTGCCGCGCCGGACCACAACGGTATCAGTGCAAGCGTGAGGAGCGCTAACCTCAGAATTCGGCATTGCATGGACTTTGTTCCTGGTTGTTATTCTTACCCGGTCTTCCTCGTGGTAGGCGCTATTCTAGCGCATATACATCTGTGGACGCGCCAAACTGTGCTGTAAAGTCGGAGTCGGGCCGACGATCGGTTTTGATACCGCCAGTCGCGGTTTTGCGTCCCGGGAATATGCTACAGCACTTTAAACACCGCCTTTCCGGGAGTTCACATAGGCTTGCCAGTCACTTGTCAAAATTTTGGAGAAACACTTTTGTTGAAATCGACGGACGGACATAATCAGTCGTTAACCCAGCTTATCGCTCAGAGCATCAGCGAGGCCTTGGCAATATGAATGCATGTATCCGCAACCTGTCGCTACTGGCGCTCTCGGTGGCGGCATCGACCGCGTGCAGCAGGCCGGACTCCCCACAAGCGTCATCCGCTGCGGATACCGTCTTCAGGAGTGGCAGCATCTATACGGTCGATGAGCAACGGCCCTGGGCAGAGGCAGTGGCGATAACAGACGGAAGAATTTCTTATGTCGGCTCCAATTCGGGTGTGGACAAGTACACCGGTTCGGATACCACCATCGTCGAATTGGATGGCCGCATGATGCTCCCCGCCTTTCAGGACAGTCACATTCATCCGATTGGTGCCGGCATCGAGGCGTCGGCCTGCAATCTGAACGACCTGCCAGGCCTGGCGGAATATCGATCAACCATCGCCGGGTATGCCGCTGCCAATCCGGATGTGCCCTGGATATTGGGTGGCGGCTGGTCCATGGCCGTCTTCGGCCCGGGCGCCACACCGAATCGCAACATCATCGATGAGCTGGTAGCTGATCGTCCGGTATACCTGTCCTCCGCTGACGGGCATACCGGCTGGGCAAACAGCCGGGCGCTCGCTATTGCGGGCATCGATCGCAATACGCCGGATCCGGATGATGGCCGGATAGATCGCGATCCGGAAACCGGTGAGGCAATCGGCAGCCTGCAGGAAGGTGCCATGCGGCTGGTGGAAATGTATGTACCGGAGAATACGCTGGAAACGCGGCAGCAGGGATTGAAGTATGCAATGAAACTGCTCAATGGCTACGGCATAACGTCCATTCAGGACGCGATCGTTAATCGCGAAGAGCTGGAAACCTATGCGTCCCTGGATCGGGGCGGTCAGCTGGACTTGCGCGTTGTTGCATCACTCTGGTGGGACCGGGAACGGGACGAAGAACAGATTGACGACCTGCTCGCACTACGCGAACGATTCGACGATGGCGGACGCATCCGACCGACAACCGTAAAGATCATGCTGGATGGCGTCATGGAAAACTACACAGCCGCCATGCTTGAACCCTACCTGGTGCCGGATGGCACACGTGGTATTCCGATGGTCGAAGCGGAGGTGTTGAACCGGGCAGTGAGCCTTCTCGATGCCCTGGGTTTTCAGGCGCACTTCCACGCCATCGGCGACGCGGCTGTTCGACAAGCCCTGGATGCCGTCGAAGAAGCATTGATCGAGAACGGCAAGCTGGGACATCGCCATCACATTGCGCATCTGCAGATGATCGATCCGGCGGACATTCCACGGTTCAAAGAGCTGGATGTCGTTGCAAACTTCCAGCCACTTTGGGCGTATGCCGACGATTACGTCACCGAACTGACAATCCCGTTTATCGGCAAAGCGCGTGCGCGCTGGATGTATCCCATCCGGTCGGTGCAGGAAGCCGGTGGCATGATCGCTTTTGGCAGCGACTGGTCGGTTTCAACAGCAAATCCATTTCCGCAAATAGAGACCGCCGTCACCCGCAAAAGCGCGGTTGATGAATTGATCCCGGTGTTTATTCCCGAGGAGCGTATAGACCTGGAGACTGCGATTGCTGCGTTCACGATCAATGCAGCATTCGTGAATAAACACGAACAGGATACCGGTTCGATAGAAGTCGGCAAATACGCCGACCTGATAGTCGTCGATCAGAATTTGTTTGAAATCGAGCCTCGGGAAGTTTCCGAAACAAAAGTGCTGCTAACGTTGCTCGAGGGCAAGGCGGTCCACGGTGAGCTGTCGGACCTGTGAGCGCATTGATCCTGTCCCCAAACGGTGTTACCGACTACTCGAAAACCTCAGTGTTAATCGTTGTATTGGTCACTCCATCCTGGCCGTACTCCGAATAAACGACCTGAACCCTCTTCTTTCCTTTTCCGACTGGCATGTCACCGTCGATCCTGAACGGATCGCCGATGAAATGAACTTGCCCGTCTCTGAGAGAGCACGGAGGCTCAGATGGTGTTAAGGGCGGACAAGGCCCGCCGGACGACAAGGTCGTCAGATCTCCGTAGTCGTCTTCGGATGGGAGATTACCCTGGACCAACCAGCCGATACGCAGGTGATGCTGATTACCGACCGGATTCAGCCAGCCGAACTGCAGCTGCACACGATCCGGGGGATTCTTGTCGTGATCGAGGCGGATGATCCAGGTTAATCCCGTCAGTGAGTCGAACAGGACTTCCTCGCAGTCAGCCGCTGCAGTCTGATCGCAGCCGGTTGGGAATGCGAGTGCCCCTGGCGGCAGGACACTCGATCCAAGTTCCCCGAGAGCCGCACCGGCGTCGCCAGCTACGGTTAGTCTTTCACCCGCTGTGAGCTCTCCTTCCAGCGTTTCGAATTCGGCTTCCTCGCCGCCATGATCAATGAAACTGCCTTGAAGCTGCCAATTTGAACTGATGTCCCCGCCGGGAAGTAAGTCAGCGGAACCCGGTAGCGGCTGGTTTCCCTCTCCGGGATTGCCGGTGCCTATTAATTGCACCGCAAAGAGAGTGGTTCCTTTGCCTTTACGGCCGTTCAACTGTACCTCGATATCGAAATCATCGACCACCGCATCCAAGGCAATATCGATATTGGCAATCAGTTTCCTGGGCCCTTTGACCTTGGTGCTGTTGACCACGATCCCCCCTGTGTTCTCGCTCCCGGCCACCAGGAATCGCACTATTGCGCCGCGTTCGAAACCATTGCCGCCAATCGTGACGTCGAGATTGATTGTGCCTTGCTCGGCAGCGGGCGGCTCCGCGGAGTTCACCTCGACCTCCTGGGCCAGGGCCGGACGCAGTCCGATCCAGGCCAGACAAAGGAGGACCAGTATCGATTGAATTATTTGACGATGGAAGTTCATGATTGCACCTTCAATTCTTTCTGAATTCCCTGGCTCATCGCTCCGATCAGCACAAAAGGCGCCCAGAAGTAGGGATGACCGTATAAGGCGGAAGCCCTCAGCTCCCGCTGTGCTCGCGCCAGGGCGACCGCCTTGTCTCCATTAGTGCTGCCTTGCCTCACGCGCCGATAGAAACTCCCCATCAGCTTCATTGTCGAGAGGTCGTCCACCTGCCACAGTGTGGCCAGTACGGTGGCGCTGCCGGCGTGGAGGAAGGCTCTGGTCAGGCCGACGAAATCGTCGCCGGCGGGCATCTCGGCGAAGTAGCCACTACCGAGGCCCGTCTGGCAGGCGCTGAGAGTGACGAGGTCCGCGTTGAGTCTCAACTCGAGAATCTCGTGCACTTCCAGCAGTCCGTCATTGAATTCATCAGGCTCCAGCTCCAAGCCGGAGAGCAGCGGGTTCAACTTATTGAAGTAACCGTGGGTTGCCAGATGCAACACCCGGTAGCCATCAGACAGGTCTTTGAATGAACTCTCGGTGGCGCTTTGTCCTATAAGAATGTGGGCCTGCGGACGAAAAAGGGCGTCGAGCGCCCGGACTTCCTCCGATGTGTGGCGGAGCCGGCTTCTCTCCGGGGCCACGGCCAACAGCGATGTTGCGGAATCGGCCCGCGCAGGTTCGTGCATCAGGAGCGCCGCCGACGGAAGATAAGACAGGGTATAGTCCTCGATCATCAGGCGGGGCCCGCTCGGCCCGCTCCGCAGCAGTACGGCATAGGGTAAATAGTTGAGATTGCCGTGGGGTACCAGGTAGAGATGCTTGACACCCTTGAGCCATCCAGCCTGTTCGATCGGTTCGATCAGGGTCCTCGACAAGCTTGCGGCGGGCTTCTGCCACCGGTCGCTGCCAGGGCGCCGGATCAGATCGCGAAGGAGCTCAACCTTGGAGCGGAGATTCGCCAGACGAAGCGGGCTGGCAGTGGCAAACAGTGTCTGCGCCCGCAGCACGAATACCGTGACACGATCTTCGCTTACCACGTATTCGATAAGCGCTTCGTCTTGCGCCAGTCGCTGTCCGATCTCGGCATGTGTCGGGATGACGTCCAGGGATGCGGGTGCTGCCCGGGTACCGCGGTGATCATCAAGGAAGGCCTGATATTCCTGTTCAGCAACGATCAGCTCTCCGGAGAAGACTTCGATTGCCCGCTGCCGACGCTCGGGTGCGCGCTGACCCTCTTCGTCTGACAGGGCTCGCCGGAGCTGCCGAATGCGCGCCCGCAACTCCGTTTCAAGCTGACCCTCCTCCGCATTCGGCGGAACAGGCCCTCCGCGGACAACCAGTGCAAGATAGTTCCTCGCGCGGAGTCGTTCGGCGGCGGCGAAGGCATCATCAATTCGCCCCAGCTCCAACTGGAGTCGCACAAGGTCGATGTAGACCTGGGCCTTGTCCTGAACGTAACCGGTTCGGAAGCGCTCTTCGCGCAGCCGATCACGGACGCCTTCAATGAGGGAAATCGTTTCTTTGAGGATGGCGACCGCCGCATCCTTTTTGCCACTCTGGGCGAGCGCCTGGGCCTGGCCGTATTTGATCTGCCAGAGGAGATCGGGATCTCCCATCTGCGTGGAAACCCGCTCGGCGGCGGCGAAGCCTAAGAGGGCTGCCGGCAGAACTCCGCGGAGCCGATCAGTTTCGGCGAGGGCATAAAGCGCCTCGGCCTCGAGGCTCCGGGCCCCGGTGTCCCTGGCAATATCGAGGGCTTGCTGAACCTCATCAGCGGCCTCGCCGAACTGCTGCTGGTTGCGATGGATTCGGGCCAGGCGCAGGAGGCTTTCTGCCAAGTGGCCTTGTTCCTCCGACTCACTAGCGCGTTGCAGAGCCTGACCGTAAAGTTCCTCCGCTTCCTTGTAGAGTTGGCGACGTCGTTGCAAGTCGCCCAGGGCGAGGAGATTCGTGGTGATGCCGCGGGCAAGACCGATTGAGCGGGCCAACTCGATCGCCCGCCGGAAGTAATCCGCACTGGACACGGGATCTCCCAGCAGCAGGTGGAGCTGTCCCATGTCGTGGAGGGCTTCGAGCAGTTCCGCCTTGGCACCCACCTCTGCGTAGATATCGAGGGCGCGACGGTGGTGCTCGAGGCCGAGGTCGTAGCGGCCGTTCTTGATCAGTGCGTTGCCTTTCCCGTTGAGCCAGAACGCCTCGTCCTGCTTGAGGCCCGCAGCGCTGGCCAGGCCGAGAGCGCGATCAAAGGATTCCAGCGCCGGATCGATCTGTCCGAGCCCGAGGTAGCACAGAGCCAGATTGCCCAGATCCTGGCTCATGGAAGGCTTGAGTCCCAAACCCTGGCTGATGTTCAAGGCCCTTTGATAGTACCCGAGGGCCTCCCGATAGCGTCCGAGCAACAGGTAAACTCCACCGAGGTTGCCCAGTGTGTCGCTTTCTCCACGAGGAAATTCCGCATCGCGATATAACTGCAGTACCTCTTGATACTGCACAAGGGACCGTGGGTAATCGCCCAGCTCATCGTAGACCAGGCTGATGTTATTGAGGATTACGCCTTCGAGTTTCTGGTGGTCGAGCTGGCGAGCGATGTCGCTCCCCTGGCCGAACCGTTCGAGAGCCTGGTCGTAGTTCCCCATCTCCCAATAGAGGAGACCGTATACGTTCAGTGTCTTGCCTTCCTGCAACTGGTCGCCTAAGTCACGGCTCAGCGCCAAAGCCTGATCGAGGCGGTCGCGAGCCTGCTCGAAGTTGCCCAGGCGGCGATGACAGTCGCCGATCTGGCCCAGTACGATGGCCTCATTCTTTCGGTCACCGCTGGCGCGGAATTTTTGCAAGAGCCGCTCGAACTCGGGCACGGCTGCCGCCGGCCCCTCCTGACGGTAGAGTTCGACAACCTCGGTCAGGCTTCGATCCGACACCTCTGCTGCCTGGGCCAGAGCTGCCTTACCTATAAGGAGCCCGAACAGCGCGATGGCCAATAAGCCGAGTTTCAGAGGGCTCATATCACGGCTCCGAGACCTTGAAAACCACGTGATCCGAGCTCAGGGTCTTGGCTTCTGCGAGGTAGGCGTCGACGCGAACGAAGTACTCGGCGCCGGGGGAAAGCTGCATATCAGCGCGCGGCCCCCAGTGCGTATCAGCGACCCGTTCTTGCCACACCAGGTCGCCCTCATCATTGACGATGTGGAGGTCGTAGTAGAGGCTCCCCGGGACGTCGGTCCAACTGAAAATTACGCGATTGGGGTCAACCGTCGAACCGTCACTGGGCGAGAGCACGCGAGGCACTAAAGCACCTTCCATCAAACTAGGTGACGTCCGCGAGGTCGCGACCTCGCCATCTGGAACCGGAGCGGGAACCTCGAGCAAGGAATTCGAATAGAGGACACCGGTAACAGCAAGTACCACGACCGCAGCTGCTGCCCAATGTCGTCCATATCGGTTCTCCGCGTGTCGGGGCGCGGTGCCCAGGCGCCGCGCACGCGCGAGCAGCAACTCCGGTACGCGTTCGGCGGGCTCGGTGTCTCGAAGACGACTCAGGAAACCGACCCGCCCGATGCACAAATCACAGTCAGCCAGATGCTGCTCGAATCGTACCCGCGCCTGGTTACCAGCCTCGCCGTCGACATAAGCCGCAATCTGCTGGTCGTCGGGACAGATGACGGTACGTTCCAGGGCTTCAGCCACCGGAAGGCGCAGCAGGCCAATCAACTTTTCCTGATCCATCTCCGCTCGATTTCATTACCCTTTGGTTGTTGTACACGGACACCTTGTCCGGCTTTGCGCGGGATGCGGGGATTTCCCGGCGATCAGCCGACTGCTATCCGCTCCGGCTCTGATTCATTGACGGCCAATGCCGGACGGCACCGGGAAACAGGTTCAGAATGTTTACTCCGGCGTCGCCCGGCTTTCTTTCGTTGCCCGGCGCAGCATTCGGCTAATTAGCCAGATTGGTCTGAATCGTGGTCGATTCCCGGCAGGTAGGAATTGCGCACCAAGGTGCAACGGTCTCCCCGTAGCGCGAGAAGACCTCCAGCTCGGTCTTCTTGCCCCGACCTGTCGGTACCTTGCCATCGATCCTGAAGAAATCTGCGTCGAACGAGATCGTCGCGGATTCCAGTGAAGTCTCACCGGGGAGCACCTTTCCGTATTCACTGTCGGGCAGCGGGTATATTTCATCTTTGTAGGCCTGGACCACCCAGCCGATCCGAAGATGGTGTTCGAATTCCGCTCCGTTGACCCATCTCATTTTGAACTGGACCCGATTCGGGGGCTGCTGGTCGCGATCGAGACGGATGGTCCAGCTTACTCCGCTATTCTCGTCGAAGATGACCATACCCGAACCCGGCTGGGATACCCCCTCACCTGGAAGGACGCTCGATCCAAGAATCTCGAGAGCCCCGCCGGCATCGCCGGCGACGGTAATGGTCTCGCCCATCGCCAATTGCCCTTCCAGCGTATCGAAGTCGCCGTTGTCGACAAACTCTCCCTGGAGCACCATATTCGACATTATTTCGCCGCTAAACGCGGCTGTAGCTGGTAGCGGCTGGTTGCCCTTGGGAGGCTTGCCTTTCCCGGCCGGCGGGGCGGCCAGGGCCAGGGCGCCAAAAAAAAGCAACAGCGCTGTGGACAGACTCAATATTTTCTTGGCTGTATCGATCATCGTCTTTACTCCTCTGTTTAGGATGCTGCCCATGGAGCGGCATCAATAAAAAAGGCCGCCTGATCGGGATTCATCATCCCGAATCAGGCGGCCTCCAATCGTTCGGTCAGCCGGGCTGAAAATTTCTTATGTGAACTTGATCTTCTGTGTCGTCATCTCCGCCAGAACGGGCAAACCGTCCTGGATCTTGAGCTTCTCGATCTCGCCATAGCCCAGACGCTCGCAGAGCTCAATAAGGGCGTACCACGCAGGGTGGAGAACTTCGGCGCGGCTTCCCGGGTTCGATTTTCTTCGGGTCGTCGCCGGAATCTGGCTCAACGTTTTTTGCCTCCGCTTAACATTTGTCCCGGCAAAGCGTCGTCAGTTACGGAAAGCAAGTCAGTCCGCTTCTGTCGCTTCATCTTCGCTCGGCTTCTTACGCCGTGATCCTTGTACACGGACAGTTCCTTCGGTTTTGCGGAGCGAAGCGGAATCCTCGGCGGTCAGCTGCCCGGCCAGCGCGTCGAGGGCAGCCTGAATCTGGCGTTTCGCGCGGAAAGGATCGCCCAGGCCCGTGAGGCGGGCGACTTCCTTCAGTGTCAGATCATCCTGGTATCGAAGCCGCAGTAAAACTCGTTGGAAGGATGTCAGTTGGGACATGGCACGGAGCAGTGTGGTCCGTTCCTGCTCGAGCTGGGTGAGTGTCTCGGGGCCTGGTCCCGGATCCTCGGGCTCGCGGCTCGCACGATTCTCGCCCGAGGAGGTCGGCTCACTGAAAGACCTCAGCTCCCTCCTGCGAATGCTGAGCAGCCAATGCTGCCGCGGAGTCAATACCGAATGGAGATGAGCAACGACATCTGAGAGCCGTTCTTCGGTCAGGTCCGGAAACTGCGGTTGCAGGGCGTGCCAGCATTCCTGGAACGTCATACGTCCCTCAAAAGTGGAGCGGAATACCAGCTGATCGAGTGCGGGAAGTTTGGTGATGGCGCGAAACGGACGCAGTCGGCCGAATTCCTTGCGACGCCAGTCGATGCTCAGGTTCGAAACCACAACACTCAGCCACGTGGGGAACTGGGCGGGCCCATCGGGCTGGAAGCGGCGAAGCCGCCGGAATCGATCGAGGCTGAGCTTCTCGCAGACATACAGGAAACAGTCGTTCACCCGATCGTCATCCCGCTCATGCTGTCGGACAACGTAAAGAATCAGCGAGCCGTATTCTTCAAGAAACTCGTTCCACGCGTTCTCCGCGGCTGCGGAAGAAAGCTGGTCAAGGAAGCTGTCGATCGGACGGTTGGCCATCTTAATCGCGGTACAGCCTGCCAGTCGCTGGGACCCTTGACTTTCTGTATTTGGCTGTCACCGTATTTGCGCGGCACCCCGGTAGTGTTTTCATTGGGAGTTGTCTTTCGCAATTTTGCATGGCCACTGCCTGGATCGTCGGTCGCTCGGCGGTCTTAGGGTCCTTTGTGGTGTCATTGGTAGGGCGTGTCAGAGCAAGCGAGGACTCGTGGCTCTCCATCCCTGTCTTTCGGCGGGTCTGACTTTATCGTTGTTGTCTCTTAATCATAGTAGAGGATTGGCCAGACTGCGTGATCGTTAGATTAATCGGGGAACAGACAAACCAGGAAACCCACCATTCACCTGCGGCCGTGGCGCCGGTACTGACAAGTCAACGAATTCAGTTACCGGAATGTGGGAAATTCATGCGTCTTTTGACCTCAAAACACGCTCCGAGTGGGCGCTTACATCGACATAGTGGGCGCTACGATCCCCATCCAGTAGCGCTAGCCCACTCCTGTGAGTCAACTTGTCACTACCGAGCAGACGCTTTTTCTCTTACAGGCAATCCGGATCGGCAGAGTCGATAAGGCCATCACCGTCGTTGTCGATGCCGTCGCTAATGAAAGCAAAGCCAGCCGTTGACAGGTTGTTGCCGCCCGCTGCCAACAAGGCAGCAATCGCGGCATCGGCCTGAATCAGGCCGTAGCCGGAGTCATGGTCGAAGCCTGCCGCGTTCATGTCGAGTTCCGTGCATGGCGACTCTGCCAGCATAAACACAGCGGGGCGAAAACATTAATAACTTGACATAAAGGCTTAAATTTATTGGAAAATTTTGATTCAGACTGCAGAAAACGCCGTCGGGAAAGAGCGGCTGAGGATACGCAAGAAGGCGTTCCGATCCTGGGCAAAACAAGCGCATTTCAAATGCAGAAGTTTTGCAGCAATCCACGCCCGCCACCGGCTACCGGTCTTCATCCCAGACCGCAGTAATCTTTGCTTCGCCGATCATTTGCGCTGCGGTAAAGCCGCCTCGCGGATGCCGCGGACCCGGGTAACCGACGATCTGCCAGCCAACGTAATTCCGGTTGCCGCCGTACTTCGGGTCCGCAAGAAATCCGATGACGGTATGTTGGCGGACAGTCTCAAAGAAGTCCTGCTGGCTTCTGTCTTCTTCCGGCCAACCTGCGGCGGGAGATACCGCCGAAATAGTTGTAAGCACCGTGTCCTGATCGTCGTCGGCGAGTTCGCGAAAGTCTTTGCCGAAGCGATGGTTGGATACCGCATCGATGCCGCGAATGCCGGCGTGGTAGGTCGGCTCGAGTTCCGCGTCTTCATGCAGCAGCGCCTTGTCGATAAAGTTCACGCAATTGGCTTCAAGCGCGCCGGGTTCGTGATCGGTGGGAATAATCCGCGCGGTGATCGCTTCTATCGTACTCCACTCCGTTGCGCTCAATACGGCTGGTGCAGTCGATTCGCCGGCGGCACTGGCAGCCAGGGGTCGAGGAGCATTGCCAAGCAACCACAGCGTGCCGCCATACAGGGCGCCCTGGAAAATGACTTCGCGGCGGGTCAGTGTCTTCGACATAG
>Ga0255058_10001285_pt1 | contig 14187 bp, 15 predicted proteins | sample Cases_109_9_MG_FD_188637 | JGI IMG/M metagenome (GOLD analysis project Ga0255058, IMG submission 188637) | Seawater microbial communities from Amundsen Gulf, Northwest Territories, Canada - Cases_109_9 | ecosystem: Environmental > Aquatic > Marine > Gulf | place: Canada: Northwest Territories... | reverse complement strand
TGGCAGCCGCAAGGTATTCTGCACGGCGCTCGCAGTTGCCGCCGGTGCATTTCTTCGGGTCGAAGTCGGTTGCGGGCCGCTTGCCGGCACCCGGTCCGGTGCCGTTGAGGTCCTGGCCCCAGAGCAAAAACTCGACGGCATGATATCCGGTGGCAACGTTTGATTCCACGCCGCCTGCTTCCTGTAGTTTGTCCGCCAGAAGTTCCTTGGTGATCTTGGAGGTGTCTACTTCCTTGCCGCCGATCTTGATCGTCGTCTTAGCGATGACGTTGGCGATATAGAGATCGTTCTCGGGCGACTCGTTGCCGTACTCGGCAGAGACGTAATCAATGAGCCCTTCATCGAGCGGCCACGCGTTGACCTTGCCTTCCCAATCATCAACGATGGCGTTGCCGAAGCGGAAAGCTTCCGTCTGCATGTAGGGAGCACGTGCGGCAATCCAAGCTTGGCGCGCTGACTTGAGATTGTTTTGGGTGGGCTCTGCGATGAGCTTGTCCACGGCCGATTTGAGCTTTTTCGCCTCGGACAGCGAGTCGGCGTAACCCGCCTCGGCGATGTCAGCATAGGTCTTTGCGATCGCGGCTGCGTCAGGCGCCTTGTCCGCAAAGGCGGAAATGCTTGCCACGCTCAAGAGCACGGCGGCTATCGTGGCGCCAAGAGTTCTTCGCATGATCAATCTGTCCCTGTCGTTGCGAACGGATAATTCCTTCAAACGTAAGTTCGTTAGCTCTCGCTCGGCGGCGCCAGAGCAAAATATGCGCGTTGAGCTTGTATGCCTTTGCGCAAGAACGATTCTAAACGGTGGGGGCGAGCGGCTTTAGCCTGATGAAGATATTTTATGACTTCAATAGTCAAGAAATATTTTGTGACCGAAGTCATCAACAAACCGCGAGGATGGGGCAACGCTGGCGCGATGCTATTGTGTGCGGCACAAACGTTTGCCGGGCCGCGCCGGCGCGCGGGTTTTCGCCGCGTCTGCGCATAGTCTTAGAGGCGTTGAAGAGATTGGTTGTGCCAAGGGTCATTCCAACAATCTGTCTGTCGCTTATCGCCCTTTCTTATGTGGCAGGCCAAGGGACAGCCCATGCGGCGCAGCCGTTCGCTAAGCTCAATGAGCGGGCGATCGACGAGTACGTCGTTCCAAACTTTGAAAAGCTGGAGTCGGCAACGGTGAAGCTGGCAACAACGCTTGGTAAAGCCTGTGGCCGGCCGGCGGGACAATTGAGCGCAATCCAGGATGACTTCAAGAAGACGGTGCTCGCCTGGGCGGGCGTGGAGTTCCTGCTTTTAGGCCCGATGGGCGCGGAGGCGAGGGCGGAGCGCTTCGACTTTTCGCCCGACCCGCGGCGCGTCGTCGAGCGCCAGATGCGTAGACTGTTGGCGCGGCGCGATGCGGCGGTTCTGGGTCCGCAAGTGCTCGCCAAAAAGAGTGTCGCTGTTCAAGGTCTGCCGGCGCTTCAAGTTCTGCTGACCAGTAGAAGGCACTCAATCCTGGCCGATACCGAGGACGGCCGTTACCGTTGCCGCTTTGCCGTTAGCATTGCAAAGAACCTGGAGAACATTGCGCGTGAGACCGTGTCGGGGTGGAGCGGGGCCAATGGATGGGGAGCGAAAATGCTTAATCCCGGTCCTGACAATCTTCAATACAGGTCATCTGCTGAGGCCGCCGCCGCGCTCGTCCGCGCCCTGATAACGGGGCTGCAACTGATCCAGAACCGCCAGATTATGCCGATGATTGCGGCGCAGTCTAAACCTGGGAAGAAGCCGCGACTGCCATTCGCGCGTTCCGGGTTGAGCGCAGACTACATCGCGGCCTCCGTTATATCCTGTAAACGCTACTACGAGACGTTGGGCCTTTCAGTCTACATCCCCGAGAGCGAGAGTTGGATGAAGCAATGGATCGTGGATGCTTTTGATAGGGTTGCCCGCGAAGGGTCCGCAGCGGTGCAGTCATTTGCAGACGGGCAAGAACCTCCTGAGCGGGAACGTAAGTTGCGCTTTTTGCGCTTTCAAGTTGAAGGCATTCGCAAGTTGATTGGGCGGAAGATCGCGTCGGTTGCAAATCTGACAATTGGATTCAACGAGCTCGATGGAGATTGATCGAAGACACTTTTTGATTGGCACTGCGCTGATGCTTTCCTCAACCTCTCGCGCGTTCGCAGGCGTGTTGGAGAGCGAGGCGGAGGCGTGCGATGTTGAGGCCGGTGATCTCATAGCGGCCTGCCGCAGGCCGGATGGCAGTTACTCGGTCGTGGTCCTGACATTGGACGGGATGATCGTGCGCGAGATCCCTCTGGAAGGGCGTGGTCATGACATCGCGTTTGAGCGCTCAAGCGGGACGGCTGTGGTTTTTGCCCGCCGGCCGGGATCTTTTGCGCTTGCCTTTGACGTGCATGGCCGCCGCAAGCCGACGCTCATTACGACGCCGAAGAACCGGCACTTCTACGGTCATGGCGCCTTTTCCGCTGACGGGCGATTGCTCTACGCGACCGAACACGACAACGATACGCGGCAGGGGCTGCTCGGTGTTTACAACGTGACCGGCGGCTTTGCACGTATCGGCGAGATGCCCACGTATGGGATCGGACCGCATGAAGTGATTATGCTGCCGGATGCCAAGACGCTTGCTGTCGCGAATGGTGGCATCGAGACGGACGTGAAAACAGGGCGCAAGAAGCTCAATCTGGGCACGATGGAGCCGTCACTCGCCTTCATCGACAGCACGACGGGCGCACTGCTCACCCAGCACATGCACAACGGGGCGCTACACAAGCTCTCGATCCGGCATATCGCGGCGGATGCGCGGGGTGCGGTTTGGTTCGGCGGGCAATGGCAAGGCGCCGTTGATGAGTCGCCGGAACTTGTGGGCCGCGCAAGCTTGGACGCACCGCTGCGTTTACTAGAGCCGGCCAACCCGCTGGGTGCTGCGCTCGCCGGTTACATTGGGTCTGTGGCAGTGAGCGGCGACGGGCGCGTCCTTGCGGCGTCGGCCCCGCGCGCCGGGCGCACAATCTACATCGATGCCGAGCGTGCGAGGGTGATTGGCGAAACGCAGTTGGCCGACGGTTGCGGTCTCGCTGGTATTTCCAAGTCGGAATTTGCGCTGAGTTCGGGCATGGGCGTTTTGCAGACGGACATGCCAGACCATACGCATCTCACCACGGCGTCGTTTCCAGGCCGCGCATTCGACAATCATTTGCTGAGCATTCGATAACGTCGACACGCGCTGCAGCATCGACCATGCAAGCCGGCAGAATAGGAAGTGCGAGGCTCGCTCCGGCGGCCAACACGTTAACGCGCGCTAAGAGATCGTCTTTGTAAGTCATGCTTAAGGAAATCCTTACCAGTGAGCGCTCTAAAATGGGGCAACTATTAGCGCTTGCTTTGAGTGGTACGCGTACATATGAACACGGCCTCACCTGAAAACATCGAGATTTCAACCACTTGGCGCAGCGTACGCCAGGCGCTGCCGTTCCTGCTCCTAGTCGGCATTGGTGCCGGTGCCATCACCTTTGGCATATTGTCGAGGGTGCAGCCGCAATACGCCTCAGAAGCGCAAATCCAGGTGGTAGCCGCCACGACAGAAGGGACGCGGAAATCGTCGTCGGATGGCTGGGGCACGCAACACGACAGGGCAGCGATTGACGCCCACGTGCGCGCTATCATGTCGCGCGATCTCGCAGCCGAGGTCATCGAGCAAGAGTTCTTGGCCGACAATCCCGAATTCAATGATGCGCTGGATTTGGCGGCCGTGCTGGGCCGCATGAAGAGCACCTTGGGATTGGCCGGCCCGCTGAGCAGAAAGCCCCAGCAGGTTCGCGTTCTTGAAGCCTATTACAAGCGCCTCAGCGTCTACGCTCCCGAGAAGGGAGGCGTCATCGCTATCGGATTTACCTCGACCGATCCCCAGCTAGCGACGAACGTCTCTAACCGTCTCGCCGAGACCTATATTGCGTTGCTGAGGCAGCGGGTAGAGTCGCAGAAGACCCTGTTGCAGCAGGACTTACAGCGCAAGATTGCGATGCTGACGAGGGAAGTCTCCGATGCTGAAGTTGCGGTTGAGCGGTTCCGCGGGCTTGCAGCTATCTTCAGTAGGGCTCCCGACACCACGGGAAGCAACGCAAAGCAGCTGGACGAGCTGAGGCAAGAGCTTTCAACGGCGCAGGCGGTTCATACCGCGGCGGCAGCGCGCGTCGAAGACGCCCGCGAGATGGTGGCGCTAGGCAACTCGGATGCCTTGCCGGAAATTCAAAAGTCGCCGTTGATCCAAAACCTCAACCAGCAGCAGGTGCGCATCGAAAAGCGTATCTCGGAGCTGACCGCGACACTGCTGCCCGAACATCCGCACATGCGTCGGCTCCGCGCTGAACTCAAAGGTCTGGATCGGCAAACAACGAGGGAAGTCAAAAAGGTTCTCGCTGGTATCGATAAGAAGACCATGATTGCGGGCCGTCGCGTGGAGGAGGTGCAGAACAGACTCGACGAGATGAGGTCGCACCTTAGTGGCTCAGGGGACGATGCCGTGCCGGTGCGGCAGTACGAGGAGGTCGCCAGGTCGAAGCGGGCAGAGCTTGAGCGCTTGGAGAAGCGCCTTGAAGCCAACCGTGCGCGCAACGACAGCCGGACAATTCCCCTCGAAGCGGCAATGATATTGCCGGCGAAGGCATCTGCATCCCCGAGTAGGCCAAAAATACTGCAGAACTCGGTGCTTGTCGCGATTGCTGTCTTTCTGATTGGCCTCGTATTGGTAGCGGCGAAAGCGCGCCTCACCGCATCGCGGTCAGCTGCCAGAGCGCGCAGAGAAGCATTGGCTCGCGCTGCGCACCCTGAGAACAGTGCCCCGCCACTGCTGATAAACGTTGAGGCCATGCGGCGTGCTCCTGGCGGTTCGCCTGAGATCGCGCTCGTATTCAATACGGTAGCAGGACTTGCCGACAAGCTGCGGCAGCGAGCGCCCACGGCCGGCGGATTCCGCACGTTGCTCACCTGTGAGACCGATGAGCTTAATGCAGTAAATGAAGCGATCGAGCTTGTGAAAGAGCTGACAGCTTCGGGCGCAGAGGTGATGCTGGTCGACTGGTGCCTCGATGGGCGCGGCGTAGCAGAAAAGATCGGTGTGCCATCGAAGCCAGGGCTGTCAGAAGTTCTGCAAGGGCAAGCCAGATTCGGCGACGTGGTTGTGCGCCTGCCCGCTAGCAGCGTGCATCTCATTCCGTGCGGCGCGACCGCAGCACTCGCCTCTGCGCTGCTCGATCCCGAACAGGTCAATCTCGCGCTCGATGCGCTCGATTCGGCCTATGATCACATCGTCGTCGTGGGCAAACATGCCGCCGCGCAGGATCTGTTCGAGGCCATCCAAGGCCGGTTCGACGCAGGCGTGATGGTGACAGAAGGGCGGCGGCGTGCGGGCGTCTTCCCGGATCCGCCAGGCACTTTCCTCGGTTTCGAGGTCATAGACATTGACCTATTCCGGCTTGAGCGGACCATCGGGGAGCAGCTGGCGCAAGAACGGATTGCGCGGTTCACCGGCCGCGGCAGGGTCGAGGCCAGCGCAAGCTAGGCCGAGCGCGCGCCTGCACACTGCGACGGCCGGCAATGCACACCCCCCGCGCCCCTTGGGCGCATTGATTGCAAAGTGTTTGCTGACTATCACGCGCCCAGAGCAATTCGGGGGGCTATAGGTGATGGCGGTTTCGATGACGCAAGGGCAAGAAGGATCGCAGTCGGCGGATGCAGCCGTGCGCACGTGGCTGTTGATCGTGGCCGGGCTCGTATTTGCGATGATCGTTGTCGGAGGTGCGACGCGGCTTACAGACTCTGGCCTGTCGATCACGGAGTGGCTGCCCATCCTCGGTGTGATCCCGCCCCTCGGTGAGGCCGACTGGCAGGCGGCGTTCGAAAAATACAAAGCCATCCCTGAGTATGCCATCGTTAACGCGGGCATGTCGCTTGCCGAGTTCAAGTTGATCTATTGGTGGGAGTGGGCGCACCGTTTTCTCGGGCGTTTTATTGGGGTGGCATTTGCGCTTCCGTTTCTTGGGTTTTGGTTAGCTGGCAAGTTGCGGCCCGGTTTCGTGTTCAAGTGCCTCGGTGTGTTTGTTCTCGGCGGGCTGCAAGGGTTCATTGGCTGGTACATGGTCAAGTCAGGTCTGGCGGATCGCATTGACGTGAGCCAGTACCGCTTGGCGCTCCACCTCTTGATAGCCTTCGCTATCTTGGGGCTATTGGTTTGGCTTGCACTCGACCTGGCGCCTGACAACCAGTCCCCGCGTCTGCAGACGGTCTCGCTCATGCAGCGGCGTCTTGCTGCGTTGCTTGTCGCTTTCGCGTTCGTGCAGTCAGGGCTCGGCGCGCTCGTCGCCGGCCTAAAGGCCGGGCTGACCTACAACACGTGGCCGCTCATGGACGGCAAGCTGATCCCATCGGGACTTGGTGTGATGTCGCCATGGTATCTCAATTTCTTTGAGAACGTCACGATGGTGCAGTTCAACCATCGCGTAATGGCTTACGCCTTTGTAATCCTCGCGCTTTGGCATCTCATCGCATTGGCGCTCACGGCCGACGATGAGCGAGTTGTCAGATCGGCCGCGCTGCTCACCGTTGCCGTTCTAGCCCAAATGGCGCTTGGCATTTGGATGTTGCTGTCCCATGTGCCGCTGGGGCTCGGCCTTGTTCATCAAGCCGGGGCCGCGCTCGTTGTTGCAGCTTGCGTGCTGCACCTTCACCGTATGACGCGATCGGCCACGCGCGCTTGAGCGGCGCCCTTTTCTACGGCTCTTGTTTCGTCCAGGCCAAGCATCAGCTTGATATTTTGCACCGCTGCGCCGGACGCGCCCTTTCCGAGGTTATCGAGCCGGGCAACGAGAATGGCGTGATCGTGTTCATCGTTTCCGAAAACGAACAACTCCATGACGTCGGTTTCGTTGAGGGCCTCGGCCTCCAACTTCGTCATTGCGGACAGCGGCTGAGCGATCACCCTAACCGTAGGCATATCGCGATAGCGCGCATCCAATGCTGTTTCCAGATCGCTCACGCTTGGAGTGCCCGGGAGCGTACTTAGATGGAGCGGAATCGAGACGATCATGCCCTGCGGAAAGTTGCCGACCGAGGGCACGAAGAGTGGCCGCCGGATCAGTTTGGCGTAAGCCATCAGCTCTGGGATATGCTTGTGCCGAAGCCCAAGCGCGTAGATTTCAAATGAGGGGCCCCTACCCCCCTCGTAGGCTTCAATCATTTTGCGCCCACCGCCTGAGTAGCCGCTGACGGCGTTGATCGTGAGAGGGTAGTCGGGCGGTATCAGGCCTGCATCGACAAGCGGACGAATAAGCGCAATCGCCCCAGTGGGATAACAGCCGGGATTGGCAACACGCTTGGCAGACCGTAGCGCTTCAGCCTGCGCCTCATCCAGCTCGGCAAAGCCATATACCCAATCGGGAGCGACCCGATGCGCGGTCGATGCGTCGAGAATGTGCGGCGCGGCATCGCCAAGTTCGTCGGCCAACGCCACAGCTTCGCGAGCGGCGTCGTCGGGCAGGCAGAGCACGACGAGATCCACGTCTGCCATAAGCGCCTTTCGCGCCGCGGGATCCTTCCGCTTGGCCGGATCGATGCTCTTGACGACGACACCCGAGAGCTGCGCCAACCGCTCCCGGATCTGAAGGCCGGTGGTTCCCGCTTCGCCATCGATGAATATTTTACGCTTTGCCAAGGTCCTGGCTCTCGAGTTCGTTTCGCCCCAAGGCAAGCGCGCTTAAGGCAATATTGCGCTGGCTTTAGGTCGCGGACAGCGGTGCTGTCAAATGTAGTCCAGTATGTGGGAACGGCCTACGTCAGTCCCAACCGGTGGACAATCGCGTGCCAGAGGCTCTCCGAGCAGCCAAAGTTGAACGCCTCGCAGGCGATTTCATGGGAGCCTTCATAGATCATATCGAGTGCCACCCAGAGAATGATGAACAAGCCGATCCATGTGATCCAGGGGTGCTTAACGAGAAGCCCGGCGATCATGTGGGAAGCGACCGCCATTAGGATGATCGCTACGGCGAGGCCGATGACGAGGACCAGCGTGGAGCCTTTCGCTGCGCCGGCTACGGCCAGAACGTTGTCGAGCGACATCGAGACGTCGGCCAGCGTGATGAGCCCCACCGCGGACCAGAACCCCAGCGGCTTCTCCGGCGCCGCGGCGGCCTGCGTGTGATCGTTGCCAGTCGTGATCTGCCGGTACATCTTCCAGCAAACGAACAGCAGCAAGAGCCCGCCTGCCAGTGTCAGACCAATGACAGTGAGGAGCTGGATGGTGATAGCGGCGAAGAATATGCGCAGAAGAACAGCGGCCGCGATGCCCCAGAAGATGACCTTCGTGCGCATTTCCGGTGCGACGCGCGATGCGGCGAGTCCGACGATGATGGCGTTGTCCCCCGCCAACACCAGATCGATCATCGTTATGTTGAGAAGGGCGACGAAATTCTGCTGCCACCAGTCAATTGACACCAGGTTTTCAAGTTCGGCCTCGGCGGCGGCCAGCATTGCGAACACGTCTTGTGTCAGCCATTCCATCGCTTAATGCTCCGAAGCCCTTTGCAACAATTGACGTTAAACGAGTGAGAATAAGTCCCGGCCTTGTGCACAGCTTGCAATGAGCTGGCTGTGAACGGGTTGTTGCATCGAGTAGTGGCCGCGGCAAGGTATCCTGCGCTAAATCAGAACAGCCCGCCTTGCAGCGGGCTGTCGATAGTCTTTGGTGTGATGCGGTGCAGGCTTATCGCTTGGCTAATCGAGAATTCCAAAACCATTTTTAGAACAGCCGGTTAGGGCGCCGAAAATTGGATGTGAACGCTCCTCCTGATCGGTCTCTCTAATCGCTGGACTGCCCATCTTCCAACCACGTATCGGGACCTTCTCTCTTTTTGCAGGTGACCTCTGACGAGTCGCACCGAGCGTACCTGACCGTTTTTTCGGGGACGCTCGCATACCTTTCATCGTCGAACTTAGTCTGAAGCACGACAATCTTCATGGCTTCTTGTACCAAGTCCTGGTTGTTACCATTTGAGTGCAACCATACTTTTCGACCCGATGGCCACTTGGTGTTGTAGACTTCAAGCTGAACCTTGTAAGCGTCGTCTCCCTCCAATTTAGGAATTTCGATGACGTACTTTTGAGGCGTGCGAACATTTATTAGTACATGGTTGCCGCTATAGCCTTCGCTAAGTCGTACATTTGCCCAACCCGATGAGCTTTGCGGTTCAATTATGCCTGCCAGACCAGCAAACTTGCTTTCCACTAGTTTCATAAAGAATTGGCCGCCTTCGATATCGCCGCAGCCATAATTCAATTGTTTCAGCTCTAGCTGCGTGCTCGGCGAGACCTGGGGAGCCTGCGGGCTCCGTGGGCTCTGCGGGTTCATGCCTCGTTGAGGAACAGCGGTTACGACGGTAACGTCGGTACCGGCTTGGGGGTCTCTGCAAACGCGGAGGACCAACTCACCCTGCGTAGCATGGGGACCGATGGCAAAATTCTCGTACTCGACACCCAACGTCATCAGTGGGATCGGGCCGTGGTTTAGTGCGGTCCGAGCTATGCCATCGTCCCACTCCTCCGCCCCAGAGGCAGCAGAAGTAATGGCGAGGCCAACGGCGGCAAGAGCCAATATGATCAAATCTCTAGCGTACGCGTACACAACAACCTCATCGGATTACGGCTTCACTCCGCTTAGTAGCCATTTTGAGCTACTATCTCAGCCGGTTTGGTCGATGTCACTCTGTTCCTTTCGGATCAGAACTCCGTTGGCGGGCGATTTACCAACTTTGTTATTGGTTCCTCGACAAAGGAGAAGCACAGCTCCGATTTAGCCTCTATGTTAATCTGCGCGAAGCGAGATTAATTTATCGTAGAAACCCAGGGATGTCTCCGATGGCCCGCGTCAACGTTGATAGAATGTCCGTTAAGGATCTTCTTGCTCTTGAAGCGAAACTTCAGAAGGCAATCGCACACGTCCGGGAACGGGAACGGGCCAACGTCAAGCGGGAATTGATCGCCCTGGCTGAGAAGCGCGGCTTCACGATACACGAACTCTTTGGCGGGCGCGGTAAAGGCAAGTCGGTCGCGCCGAAGTATGCCAACCCCGATGATCCTTCACAAACCTGGGCCGGTCGCGGGCGTAAGCCCCTTTGGCTCGTCGCCAAGATGAAAAAAAGGGGCGCCAAGCTCAAACAGTTCGCCCTCTGAGTTGAGGAACACCATTGCTGTTTGCAGTTGGGGTGGTTGCCTGGCCTGCCCCTCGGAGCGATACCAGTTTCTAAGTCAGAATCCGGCGCTCATTTGCCAGCGTCTGAACTAGCTAGAGCGGAGCGTAAGCCAGGATAGAGGCTGGCGGCAAGATCGTTTCCACAGACTAGCGACGGAAACTTATGGAACAAGGTCAGGGATGATTGTGCGTGTAATGCGCGTGCCCAGGGCTCCGTCCGTAATGATCGGTCGCGACCCCGCGATCTTCTGCCGAAGCACCGCGCCCAACATTGTAGCCGATCACCCCGCCGAGCACGAGACCGATCACGAAGGCGAACAGAATCCACTGCATTGCCGCACGGGAGGGTCCACTCCGCTCGCTCTGAGTTTGGCTTTTTTTCTTCTTCTGGGCTATAGCCTAATCTCCCCAGAACTACATGTGCCGACCCAATAAGAAAGTTTATTTCTATCGCAGACACATTCACTATCGCTTGGAGAACTGGAAGCTACGCCTTGCTTTCGCACGGCCATACTTCTTGCGCTCAACGACACGGCTGTCGCGCGTTAAGAACCCGCCCTTTTTGAGTGTCGGGCGCAGTTCCGGCTCAAAGTAGGTCAATGCCTTGGAGATGCCGTGGCGCACGGCGCCCGCCTGACCAGAGAGGCCGCCGCCCATCACGGTCGCCATGATGTCGTACTGGGTGTTGCGGTTTGCAGCAGTGAGCGGCTGTTGCAAGAGCATCTGCAAGACGGGCCGCGCGAAGTATTGCGTGTAGTCTTTTTTATTGATCGTAATTATGCCTTTGCCGGGCTTCAGCCAAACGCGGGCAATGGCGTCCTTGCGCTTTCCGGTGGCGTAAGCGCGACCGTAGGCATCGAGCTTCTGCTCGTGCACCGGCGCAGCCGCCACGGCGTCACCTGCTGGCGGCGCGTCCTTGAGCTGACCGAGGTCGTCGAGTGTCTTGGTTTCTTCCGCCATCTCGTTACACCCTCGCGTTCTTGCGGTTTAGCTTCGCCACGTCGAGCGTCTCAGGAGTTTGGGCGACATGGGGATGCTCGGCTCCCTTGTAGATCTTCAGGTTGCGCATCAGCCTGCGCTGCAAAGGTCCGCGCCGGAGCATGCGTTCGACGGCCTTCTCAAGCACACGCTCGGGGAACTTGCCTTCAAAGATCATGCGCGGCGTGCGCTGCTTGATCCCTCCAGGGTAGCCCGTGTGCCGGTAGTAGACCTTGTCAGTGAGCTTGTTGCCGGTGAACACAACCTTTTCGGCGTTGATGACAACGATGTTGTCACCACAGTCGACGTGAGGGGTGTAGATGGCTTTGTGCTTGCCCTTTAGGCGGATTGCGATGAGAGCGGCCAACCGGCCAACGACCAAGCCGTCGGCATCGATTAAGATCCACTTCTTATCCACCTCGCCGGGCTTGGCGACGTAGGTCGTCATGTGAGACGCTCCGTTTGTCTAGCGGTATCTCGGGCCTCAAGAGGGCTTTGGGCGACACCAGTGTGACGAGGCGGTTGCCGCGCCGTTGGGTGAGCCGAAGAACCAAAACGGGGCGTGATTGTCAATACGCGACTTGGACGGCATCGAAAAATAGCTCTAATACAATGCGTTGGCATATGCGGTAAAATATTACCGCATGTGGTGTCATATTACCTAATACAGTTGACTCCCTAATAGAGGCGACGAGAGTGCGCAGCTCTTTACATTGCGGCGCGTTTTCTTGCGGAGCACGAGGACTTGCAGAATATGGCTGTGCCACGCAGATCAAGCAGTACTCGGACTATCTTCAAAGCTTGAAATAGGTCGCAAATCGAGGTGCAGTTGGGGCTCCAGTCCGTACATGCTTGGACCAGATTGGAGTGAGAGGACACGTACTATGAGGCATGCTCTTCAGCCGGTGGCGTTCCTAATCGCGGGCCTGACGCTTAGTTTCTCCGTGTTAACGACCAGTGCCGTCGCTCAGGGTCGCGATGAGCCACCTATAGAGCAGATCAAGCTCACTGAGGCGCAGGTGATGAATTTCATCGCAGCACAGCCAGACCTCGCCCGCCTCGCAGGCAAACTGGAAGATGCCGGTGATGACACTCCTGACATCAAGGCAGAGCTCGATGCGATAGCCAGGAAGCACAGCTTTTCCGACTTCGCCGAGCTTGACGACGTGGCGGCCAACATTTCCATCGTGATGGCGGGGCTCAATCCTGATACAGGCGAGTTCAGCGATCCCATCGACTTAATGAAACACGAGCTGGAAAACGTTAAGCGGGATAAGTCCATTCCAGGCGAGGAGAGGAAACACATCGTCGCCGAGCTAATTGAGGCGATCGAGACATCAGCGGCCGTGGTGCATCCGCAGAACATCAGGCTGGTGAAAGCCCATCGCAAAGCCATCGACAAGGCGCTGGAATAGCGCGCGATACATGTGGAGGTAAAGGCGCTAATGCAGGAGCGAGCCTCATCGGCAACAGGCCATAATGAGGGTGCGCACGAGCTTCTGATCGAGCGCCCGCAAAAGGGCGTTGCTGTCGTCACGATGAACCGGGTGGCAGCGCGCAACAGCTTGTCGCTGTCCATGATCGACGGGCTTCACGCGGCCGTCTCGGAACTTGCAGAAGATAGCGGCGTTGCCGCAATCGTGCTTGCCGCCAATGGCCCGGTTTTCTCAGCCGGCCACGATCTTAAGGAGCTATCCGCTCACCGCACCGATTCTGATAAGGGCCTTGCCTTCTTTGAGAGCACGATGGAGCGCTGCTCGGGCATGATGCAGGCCATTGTTGCGTGTCCCAAGCCGGTCATTGCTGCCGTGCAGGGAACGGCAACGGCGGCGGGATGTCAGCTTGTCGCCACCTGCGATCTTGCCGTGGCTGCTGAGAACGCAGAGTTCTGCACGCCGGGCGTCAATATCGGCCTCTTCTGCTCGACGCCGATGGTGGCGCTGTCGCGAAACGTGACACGCAAGCGTGCGATGGAGATGCTGCTGTTAGGCGAGATGCTGCCAGCCAGCGCGGCGGCAGAGTATGGGCTCGTTAATCGCGTGGTTCCCCAAGACGAGCTTATGGACGCCGCCATTTCTCTTGCAGGCAAGATCGCCAAGAAGCCGCCTGCGATTGTCGCAATGGGTAAGGCCGCTTTCTACACGCAAGCTGAGTTGCCCCTATCGGAAGCTTACGCCTATGCCACGAAGGTCATGGTCGAGAACATGATGACCCGCGATGCCGAAGAGGGCATCGGCGCGTTTCTTCAAAAGCGCAAGCCCAAATGGAAGAGCAGCTAGTGCAAACGCGCGAGTGGAGGTAGCCGATGGAGCCGCGGGTCTCGATCATCACGCTTGGCGTCAAAGATGTTGCGCGCTCGCGCGCGTTCTATGAAGCGTTGGGCTTCAAGGCTTCGACCGCGTCCCAGGAATCTGTGACCTTCTTGGATGGCGGCGGTGTCGTCTTGGGGCTCTATGGGCGGGCCTCGTTGGCCGAGGATGCAACTGTCGAAGATAGCGCGCCTGGTTTTTCTGGCGTCGCGCTCGCCCACAACGCGCGCAGCGAGGCCGGCGTCGACGCGGCGCTGGCCGAGGCGGTTGCCGCCGGCGCCAAGTTGGTAAAGCCTGCGGGTAAAGTTTTTTGGGGCGGGTACTCAGGATACTTTGCCGATCCCGACTGCCACTTGTGGGAAGTGGCATTCAACCCCTATTTCAAGCTCAGCGACGATGGTCGCGTTGAGCTTGATATGGGCGAGGAATGAGCCACGATACTTATAGCGACGATGAAATCGCGCAGGTTTTGAGCGACGCGCGTGTATTTGCGTTCGTGGGTGCCAGCGCGAATACGATCCGGCCGAGCTACTTTGCGATGAAGTATCTTCTTGGCAAAGGCTATCAGGTGATACCGATCAATCCGGGAGCAGCGGGCAAGGAGATCCTTGGTCAGAAGGTCTATGGAACGCTTGCGGGTTTGGAAGGGCCCGTCGACGT
>Ga0255058_10001284_pt1 | contig 14205 bp, 7 predicted proteins | sample Cases_109_9_MG_FD_188637 | JGI IMG/M metagenome (GOLD analysis project Ga0255058, IMG submission 188637) | Seawater microbial communities from Amundsen Gulf, Northwest Territories, Canada - Cases_109_9 | ecosystem: Environmental > Aquatic > Marine > Gulf | place: Canada: Northwest Territories... | reverse complement strand
AGGCCGCGTGGCGCGCGCTCGAAACCACGCTGCCGCACATTCGCGAAGGTAGGCAGGTGCGCTTCGCATTCCTGCCTGATGGTCATGACCCGGACTCTTACGTCAACGAGTTCGGCGCTGATGCGTTCATTAAGGTGCTCGACGAGGGCCTCGCCCTGTCGGACTACCTGATTGGTGAACTGGCTTCACAGGTCGACCTGGAAACAGTGGATGGCAAGGCACGCCTCGCCGAACTCGCAAAGCCGCTGCTACTGAAGGTGCCTGCAGGCGTTTACAGGGAGTTGTTAATGGGCTCATTGGCCGATCGTGTTGGCCTGAGTACAGAGAAACTCGAGCGCTCCATCGGGCATTCCAAAAGTCCGCTACAAGGACGCGGCGGCGATCCGGCCTCGGGTCACGCAACGACGTCGTTGGGCCGCAAGATCTCGGCATTCAGCGGCAAGCCCTCGGTCGTGCGCCGGGCGATCACGCTGCTGCTCAATCACCCGGAGGCAGGCGGCAAGCTCGACGTGGAAAAACTCGCGGGCGCGGGCCGACCCGGCATCGAATTATTGCAGCGACTGATTGAAACCGTGCAGGAGGACCCCAATATCACGACCGCCGGGTTACTTGAGCGCTGGCGTCACGACGAAGAAGGTCGCCACCTGGGAAAACTTGCGGCGGTCGAAATTCCGAGCGATGAGGAATTTGACCCGGCCGCGGAATTGCATGAATGCCTGGATCAACTGGCCGTGGCAGGTCGCCGCAAGCGAGTTGATTTTTTGATTGAAAAACAGAGAGTTAACACCCTCAGCGATGAGGAAAGGGCCGAGCTCAGGCAACTGAGTTAGGAATGGGTAGATAGAGCTCTCGCATGAGAGTAAACTTGCCTGTTTGCATTTTTTAACCGGAGGTCGTTTCGTCTTGAGCGAAAAGCGTGCAATGATTGGCGGGAACAAACAAGTTCAACAACTGAAAGATTTGATTGCCCGCGGCAAGGAGCAAGGCTACCTGACCTATACAGAGGTCAATGACCACCTGCCGAATGACATCGTCGATCCGGAACAGATCGAGGACATCGTCAACATGATCAATGACATGGGTATTGCGGTGCATGAAAAAGCGCCCGATGCCGAATCATTGGTCCTGTCCGATGCCACGGCGACGGACGATGATGGCGCAGACGAGGCAGAAGCTGCACTCGCCAGCGTCGACGCCGAATTCGGCCGCACAACTGATCCCGTGCGCATGTACATGCGCGAAATGGGAACCGTTGAACTGCTGACGCGTCAGGGCGAAATCGACATTGCGAAGCGTATTGAGGAGGGCCTCAAACAGGTCAAGTACCACATGTCGCACTTCCCGCCGACCATCATTGCGCTGCTTATCGTTGCGGACAAGGTTCTGGCCGGCGAGACGCGCATGCAGGACCTGCTGGTTGGCTTCATCGATCCAAATGCGCCTGATGAAATCAAGCCGCCGGTGCCGAAGTCTGAAGACGATGACGAGGAAGAAGTTATCGACACCGGGCCGGATCCCGACGAGGTAAAGGCACGCTTCAAGGTCATTCGCCGCCTGCATAACCGGTCTGTGAAGGCCATCGAAAAGCACGGCTTCAAAGACAGACGCACGATCAAGATCCAGGCTGAACTCGCGGACCAGCTCATGGAGCTCAAGCTTGCGCCGAAACTTTTTGATGCGTTGGTGCGAAATTTGCGCGGTGTTGTTTCGATAATCCGTACCCAGGAACGCCTCGTGATGCGCATCTGTGTTCGCGATGCCGGAATGCCCCGCAAGGACTTCCTGTCGAGTTTTCCGAAAAGCGAAACTGATATTAATTGGGTGGACAAACATATCCGTGCCAAGCGCAAACACTCGTCGATTCTTGCCAGGCTGAAAGACGACATTGCGCGCGCGCAGCGCAAGCTGCTGGGCGTCGAGTACGATACGCGTTTGACGATTGCCGAAATCAAGGAAATTAACCGGCAGATGTCGATCGGTGAGGCGAAGGCGCGTCGCGCAAAGAAAGAAATGGTGGAAGCCAATCTGCGTCTCGTAATCTCGATCGCCAAGAAGTACACGAACCGTGGCCTGCAATTCCTGGACTTGATTCAGGAGGGCAATATCGGCCTGATGAAGGCCGTCGATAAATTCGAATACCGTCGCGGCTACAAATTCTCGACGTACGCCACCTGGTGGATTCGACAGGCCATCACCCGCTCGATCGCGGATCAGGCACGCACGATTCGAATTCCGGTCCATATGATCGAAACGATCAACAAGCTAAACAGGATCTCTCGCCAGATGCTGCAGGAAATGGGCCGTGAACCATTGCCGGATGAGCTTGCCGACCGCATGGAAATGCCGGAAGACAAAGTTCGCAAGGTACTCAAAATCGCCAAGGAGCCGATCTCCATGGAAACACCGATCGGTGACGACGAGGATTCGCATCTCGGCGACTTCATCGAGGACACAACAGTGCATTCACCGGTTGATTCGGCAACATCATCCGGGCTCAAGGAAACCACGCACTCTGTACTGGCCGGTCTGACGCCGCGCGAAGCGAAAGTATTGCGCATGCGCTTCGGCATCGACATGAATACGGATCACACGCTTGAGGAAGTAGGCAAGCAATTCGATGTGACCCGCGAACGTATTCGTCAGATCGAGGCGAAGGCGCTGCGCAAGCTGCGTCATCCCACGCGTTCGGACCAACTCCGTAGCTTCCTGATCGAGGACTAGGCTTGCACCTGTTGGAGCCCGCCATGCGGGCGAACCTCGATTTCACCCGCATGGCGGGCACCAACAGCGCTCCTACAACGACAACGACGAAAGCCGGGCATTGCCCGGCTTTTCTTTGTTAGAATGCCGCTCCCATTATGGGTCTGTAGCGAGGCGGCACGACGACGAAATTCGACATGCCGCGGCAACCAGTCCTGTAAATTTGAAATAAATGGGCCTGTAGCTCAGTTGGTTAGAGCAGGGGACTCATCAAAAAGGTGCGTTTGTGTCGAAAGGCACAAAGTGAACGGGATGAATTCAGGGAAACCTTAGCAGTTCGGCTGATGGCAATCCTGAGCCAAGCCGACGGTACACCGTCGGAAGGTGCAGAGACTACCTGGGGACTTTAGTGTCCTTAATTACAGGCTAGAGCGTCCCGCCCCTAACAATTCGGTTGAGGGTGATGAGATAGTCCGCTCCGTTCAGAAATGATCGGGTTGAGTGAATCCCTTGGTCCCAGGTTCGAGTCCTGGCAGGCCCACCATTTTCCACTCGGGTAGCGACATTATGCTGGAAGCAATTGCCGCACTGGTCATCGCGACCGCCGCACTGCTTGGCAGCCCCGGACCCGCAACCCTGTCGCTCGCCGCCGTCGGTGCAACGAGCGGCATCTCTCGCGGGCTACCCTACTACGGCGGCATCCTGGTGGGCCTGCTGTTCGCCATGCTTGGCGCAATCGCCGGCCTCGCGACGGTGCTGGCTCGCTGGCCGCAAGCCGGCCTGATCATTCAAAGCATCGGCGCTGCCTACATCCTGTACGTTGCATGGAAAATCGCAACGGCGCCAACCGTGACGGAAGACGCCAGCGAAGATATTCGTCACCCCAATTTTCGCGACGGGTTCATCCTGAACATTCTGAACGCGAAAGCCTACGCCGCATTTCTCGCCCTGTTCAGCCAGTTCCTGCTGCCACTTGACGATCTCGTATTTGCTTACCTTGCGTCTGCCACTGTTTGTTTCGGCGTAGCAATAGTCGTCGACGCCGCCTGGCTGTTTGCCGGAGGATTTCTGCAATCGATATTTCGCAACCCGCGATCCGCGCGGCTCATTCGCATCGTGTTCGGGTTACTGATCGTTGCCTCGGTGATCTGGATGGTTGCTGCCGGCCGTTACTTCTGATTCAAAACCCCGACGATCGGATCAAACACACCGTTCGTCGCACGTCGAAAACACTTCGACGCATCGAGGTCGTTGCGACGCTGCTCGCCGTGTAGACATTTGCTAAAGTGTGGCGCTTATGTGCTGTGTCAATGGACGGGGAACAAGAACAAATGATTTCTTTCCAGGTGAATTCAAAAGAAGTTTCGTTTGACGGCGATGAAAGCACGCCATTGCTGTGGGTGCTGCGCGACCATTTCAACCTGACAGGGACGAAGTTTGGTTGTGGCATCGGCCAGTGCGGCGCGTGCACGATTCATGTCGACGGGCGTGCGCAACAGTCCTGCATCACGCCGGTCTCGACTATTGCCGACAAGTCGATCACGACGATCGAAGGGCTGGCGCCGGCACCCGATGAACTTCATCCCGTGCAAAAAGCCTGGCTCGAACTGGACGTGCCGCAGTGTGGCTTTTGCCAGGCCGGCCAAATAATGGCCACGGTCGACTTGCTCAAACTCAATCCCAATCCCTCCGACGACGACATCAATGACAAGATGACCAATATATGTCGATGCGGGACCTACGCGCGCATTCGCAAAGCGATCCATCGTGCTGCCGAGTTAAACGCAGCAGGAGGCGGTGATGTCAACTAAGCCGGAATATGTTTTGACAAGCGTATCGAGACGACGGTTCCTGATCGGTGGCAGCAGTGTTGTCGGCGGCCTTGTTATAGGTGCGCATTCGTTCAGCGCTGATGATGACGAAGCAGGCCGCGACCGGCAGATCGGGTTTTTCATTGAGATCAAACCCGACGGTCATGTAATCATAGGCAGCAACCAGCCGGAAATTGGCCAGGGCGCACGCACGGCCCTGCCTATGCTGGTTGCCGAGGAACTCGATGTCGACTGGTCCATGGTCAGCGTTCGCACGATGCCGCTCGGCATCGTCAAGACTGCGGATGGCTTTGCCTGGAAATACGGCGGCCAGGGCGGCGGCGGCAGCGACGGTCTGCGGAGTAACTGGGATTTCATGCGCGAGATCGGCGCGACAGGGCGCCACCAATTGATCGCCGCCGCGGCGGCTCGCTGGGGTGTGTCGCCAGACACCTGCAAAACGGAGCCTGGCTTTGTCGTTTGTCCGGCCCTCGGTCAAAAACTTTCTTACGCGGAGCTCGTTGCTGATGCGGCCGCGATCGAAATGCCCGAAGATAGCCCACCGCTCAAGGACATGGACGACTACCGCATAGTCGGGCGTCGGCAAAAGACCGTCGATGCGATCGACATTGTCACGGGCAAGGCAAAGTATGGCATCGACACGCGCCAGGACAACATGCGCTTCGCCGTTATTGCGCGCAGCCCGTACCTGAATGGCAAGCCGACGTCATTCGATGCTACCGAGGCACGCAAAGTGGATGGCGTGCTCGAGGTATTTGAAATCAAAGGTCCCGCGCCAGACGAGCCCTACCAGATCCTGGCGAGCGGTGTCGCTGTTGTTGCAACGTCCACCTGGGCGGCCATCAAGGGTCGTGATGCGCTGCAAGTCGATTGGGACAAGGGACCAAATGCCAGCGATAGTTCCGGGAAGTTCTGGGCGGAGAACGCCACGATGCTCGATGGCGACGGACAGGTCGTCGTGGATGACGGGGATTTCGATACGGCGATGGCGGACGCGGCGACTGTTGTTTCGCATCGCTACCAGGTGCCATTCGCAAGTCATGCACCGCTCGAACCGCAAAACTGTTACGCATTCGTCGAGGAGGATCGCTGCCACATCATCGCGCCTACGCAAACGCCAAGCGGCGCATCGCGATCTGCCGCGTGGGTGACCGGTCTCGACAGAGAGAACATACGAGTTGATTTCACGCGAGTGGGCGGGGGTTTTGGCCGTCGCCTGACCAATGACTATGTTGCCGAAGCCACATTGATCTCGAAGCAGACGGGTTGGCCGATTCAATTGCAGTGGACGCGCGAGGACGACATCAAGAACGATTTCTATCGCCCTGCCGGCATGCACGAGATGCGTGCTGGACTGGACCGCGACGGCAAGGTCATCGCATGGACCCAGCGTCTCGCCAGCGCCAGCAAATATTATCGCCGGCCGAATATGCCCGCTGAGAATCTCTGGCAGGCCGAACTCTACTCCGACGACTTTCCGCGACGAATTGTCGACAATTTGCGCGTCGAGTACTTCCACAACAACATTGGCGTCCCCCGCGGATCATGGCGCGCGCCGGGGCACACCGCTAATGCATTTGTTGTGCAGAGCTTCATTGACGAAATCGCTCACGAGAGCGGCCAGGACCCGCTGCAGTTACGTATCGACCTGTTCGGCGACGAACGTGAACTCGAATACGGGAACCACGGCGGACCGACCTTCAACCCTGGTCGTCTGACACGCCTGACGAAATTCGTTGCCGAACGCATCGATTACCACCGCAAGCGGCCCGATCGCAGCGGCGTCGGCATCGCCGCACACTTCACATTCGGTGGTTACGCGGCGCATGCGATCGAGGTGACTGTCAGCGACGACGGCGAGCTCACGATTGATCGAATTGTTGCTGCGATCGACTGCGGCTACGCTGTACACCCCAACGCAGTCGAGGCCCAACTACAGGGCGGCACCGTGGACGGCATCAGTACCGCATTGGGCCTCGAGATCACGGTTAAGAATGGTCAGATCGAGCAAAGTAACTTCGACGACTACCCGCTCGCTCGTATCGCGTCGTTTCCGAGTCGCTTTGAGGCGCATGTCCTGAATTACGATGAGACGCCGACCGGCGTCGGCGAAATTGGAATCCCAAGCGCCGCACCTGCATTGACGAACGCAATCTTTGCAGCGACTAGCAAGCGGATTCGGCGCCTGCCGATCAGGGACCAGTTAAAGGTCTAGCCGTGCTTTAGAACTGGTATGAGAATCGCATGCCGGCGGTCCGTGGCCGTGACGGTCCAAATGCATGTTCGGTGAAAATGATCTCCGGGTCCGGATCGTCGTTCGCGTAGTTGCCGTCATACCAGACGCCATCGAAAACATTTTCGACATACGCACTGATACGCCAGTTATCCGTTCGGTATCCTACGACTATGTCTGTCTGGTTGAGAGCCTGGATTCTCTGGAAAATTACGCTCTCGTCAGGCCAGTCACCGCGGTAGTCGTCTTCCCAGGTCCAGGCGACGTTACCGAAGATCTCACCATTCGCGGTCGGGAAGCTTGTGTTCAGGACGGCGAATGCCGTGTATTCTGGCGCCCAAGGAATGGAATTACCCTCACAAGAATCTATATCGCCCGTGACGAACTCGCCGTTGCCGCAGAACGCCTGAACGTTCGTCGCTTCGGAATCAAACCACGACCCACCAACCCGCAAATTCATATTGTCGGTCAGCGCCGTGGTCACATCAAATTCGACGCCCGTACCATCGACCTGTCCGATGTTATCCACGATGACGCGGGGGCCTACCCCAAAGAGTGCCTGCAGGTCCTCGTAATCGTAGAAGAAAGCATTCACGCCGATTTGCGTACGGCCGTCCATAATCGTGCCTTTGTAGCCGACTTCGTACGATGTGACGGTCTCCGGGCCGAAAGAGTCTGGTCCATCCACTGCCGGATCAGCGACACAAAGGCCCCACTCAACCGCGTCGCATGAGGGACCCTCGGTGCTGAAGCTACCGAAACCGCCCGGCTTGTAGCCGGTCGTAACACTGCCGAATATCAGGCTATTGTCGCTCGGGCGCCAGTTCGCGACGACGCGCCAGGTCACTTCGTCCCAGTCCTGTTTATCCGTCAGCGGACCATTTGGCGTCGAAAAACCCGTCTGCACGCGATACGTAATCACTGGATTGCCCGGATCGTCCAAGACTTCCTGCGAAAATTCCTTTTCGTCGTAACTGTAGCGCAATCCGAAGCTCATATCGAAAGTGTCACTGAATTCATAACTCAGATCGACATAGGCCGAATAGCCTTGATACTTGCCGATAATACGGTTGCGGTCGTTCATCAATCCGTCGGCCGTCGGCGACCAGGTATAGGTGCCGAAATAATATTGGAGATAATATGCATTCATATAACAGCAGTAGTCACCCGGATAGGCGCCGCGATAATATGCATCATTTGGATTATATACATCCGGAGCTCCCAGGTAGTTGTAATAGTCAAACACTTCCTGACAGTTCGTGGCCCCACTGTAGTACCAGTAGCCCGCGCAGTAAGCATCTTCCGACTGCTGGCCCAGGAATATGGTATCGATGTTTTCCTTGTAATAGGACACGCCGGCATACCAGCTCAGCGGGCCATCGGAACTCGACGTCAGCCGAAATTCCTGCTCGAAGTAGTCGCCTTCCTGGTCCTGACCATAATTGAACAGGATGAGCGGTGAGCCATCGAAATCTTCAACGTAGGCGTATTCGTGGTCCTTGAATCCAGTAATCGACGTAAAGGTCGCCCACTCCATTTCGTAATCGATCTGCAGGCCAAGTGCAAGTATTTGCGTTTCGTCGATAGGGGTAAGCGAGTTGTCGTTGTTGACGTTCCGGCCGTCCGGCGACACCGCGATCGGCACACCGCCGTTGATATTTGTGTGGTGGAAATCGAACGCGTTGCCCCGTCCTCCAGGAAAGTCCACGGAATCCGGCTGATCGAAGCCCGAGCCTGTTTGACGGTAAACGGTACCTGTCTGGTCGCGATCCTCATACTCCACCATGAAGTCGGCCAGTAACCTGTCGTTTTGATAGCGTCCGGAGAGCCGGACTGCTTGCTTGTCGTGTGCGATGAGGTCGGGGCCACCCGCCAGATTTTCGACATAGCCGTCCTCTTCGGAGTGATAGCCTGCAAGGCGTAGTGCGAAGTTATCGCTGGTCGGCATATTGACAGCGCCTTCGAAAACCAGGACGCCGCGTTCGCCGACGTCAAGATCAGCAAATCCCCCGGTTGCGCCAAGGTCCGGCTTGGCGGTAATGATATTCATCGCACCGCTGACCGAATTCCTGCCAAACAGGAAACCCTGTGGTCCACGCAGGACCTCGGATCGCTCAATGTCAAAAAGGCTGGAAACCGCAGATCCGGTTCGGCCCTGGTATAGCCCGTTCTTGTACATGCTGACAGACGGGTCACCCCCGTTGCCGAAATCGATCGTACGAATGCCCCGAATACTGACGAAATCGAGGAAACTGTCTTTGCTGTTACCGGTGATGCCGGGCGTAAACGCGATCAGGTCTTTTATGTCGTTCAGGTTGAGATCACGGATAGCCTGGCCAGACATGGCTGTGATTGCCAATGGCACATCCATCACTGACTCGGAGCGCTTGGTAGCGGTGACGATGATTTCCTCGAGTTCCAGCTCCTGCGCGAGTACCTGGACAGGCGAGGTTCCGGCGATGAGCGCGATGGATATCGCCTGCGCCAGTATTGTTTGTTTCGCTCTGAAGAATCTTGCTTCGTCGGATGTCGAAGCGAGATTTGAATGCATTCCGAATTGCACTTGCTTGGCCACTATGTTGCCCCCCAGCGTCTTTGACTTTCGATAAATAGCCCGGTTAGCCTATTTTGGTGATGGCGTGAGACTACGCTGACAACGTATTTCCCGCAATCCGTGCCTATAGGCTGAAAAGCTATGTCAGTGTAAGCCCGGCCACTTAGAATCCGTCTAGCGGCACGTCCTGCTCCTGCAACGTTGTCCGCATGAGGCCTAGCTGGTCTTCGTAACGCCGCCAGCGGCCAATGGATCGAGTGTGCGCCGGTTCCCGGACCTGCACCGCACTCGCCGTGGTCACCGCAGTGTCCTGTTTGTGGAAGTGCAGGCAGGCATCTTCCCATGGCAATTCCAGAAATTCGATCAGCGCACGGGCATTGGGTTCGAGGTCGCGAGCCGTGTCCTCATAAGCGATATCGTAAAACCGACCTGCGAATCGCTCACGCCAAAGCGCCATCAGGTGATAGTAGCGGGCATGATGGCGTGCCATTTCCGCCTGGTCGTAGGAGTGCAGATAGGCATCCGCAAATAACTGCTTGAAGCTCGAGAAACAAGCATCCATCGGATTGCGTGTCAGGTGAATGATCTTCGCTTTGGGTAGCGCTTTTAGAATGAGCGGCACATACAGATAGTTTGGCGGTAGCTTGTCGACGAATCGGGGCAGCGAGCCGCGCAACTTTGTGGTGGTCGCCATGTAGGCTTTGCCCAGTTTTTCGAAGTCAACCTCTGCTGCCATAGCTGCCAGTTTTGCCGAATACCGCGTAGACTCTCGGTAGTTTGCCAACCTGCGTATGCAGTGGCCGAATTGCTTGAGCTCGCCGGCCGAATGGACTTGCGAATGACTGGTGATTATTCTCTCGACCAAGGTCGTGCCGGTCCTGGGTTGGCCGACAACAAAAATCGGGGAAGGATTGTCATTCCCTGCGGTACTTTTCGACATCCATTCGTTCGTGAACGTATCAGCAAACGCCTCGTACATTTCGATTTCGGACTTCTCATCGAAGTCGATCGTGGTTCGCCGAGCCTTTGCACCGCTGGCAAACGCCTCGAACGCTTTGTCCCAGTCCTCGAGATCCTCGAGTTCCTTGCCGAGCCCGTAACTGAGAAACGCCAGCGCGCGTGGATTTCGATCTTCCTGTTCGATCAGGCGCTCCAGTACCTCGACATGATCACGGTTCGTCGCTTTGCGAACATTCGACAAAATCCAGTTCGCTTGTGGATTACCAGGCTGAGATTGGAGTATCTTGCGTAAGACGGCCTCCGCCTCGTCGAGCCTCCCGAGAAACACATGGTTGTTCGCCTCGTTGACGAGAAAATCCGCCCTGTTCGGCTGCTTTTCGACAGCCTTCGCGATCCACTTCGACGCCTCCCGCTGGTCGCCGAGCATCCCGTAAACTCCGCCGATGAGATCCAGCACAGTCGGATTACCATCGTTGTGTTTGACCGCTCTTTCGAGCGCCGCGTCTGCCCGGCCCGGCTGCCCGGCCATCATGAATAACCTTGCCAGATTCGCCCACGCCGCGCCGTGGTCTTCCTTCAGTTTCGTGACCGAACCAAACGCACTGACAGCCGTCCAGTTCTGCTTAAGTTCAATGGAGATCAGTCCGACAAGAAAATGTGCTTCGACCAGATCAGGTTTGGCGCCCAACAGACGCTTGCAGCACGCGGCTGCTTCGTCAGGTCGGCCTGCGGCGAGCAATGAAAATCCCTCTCTGAGCGTATCCTGCATCCAGGCCGCTGTTCTGAATTCTGAACGAGTAACCATCCTTCCCACCCTATTCGCCGCGAATGAGCGCGCCCTGAGCGTATAGGCGCGGAAGTCTTACAAGCATGTAGAGACTAGCGTAAAGCTTGCGCGAAAAAACATAAAGGTGCGAGGGGTTGGATCGCTACGACTCGATCATTATTGGCGCAGGACATAATGGTTTGGTCTGCGCTGCCTATTTGGCACGTAGCGGCCAACGCGTACTCGTACTCGAGGCATCCAATGCGGCGGGAGGGCTTGGAGCAAGCCGGGAATTCCATCCTGGCTTTGACGCGTCGGTCGCACACTCGGTCAGCCACTTCTCCCGGAAAATAGCCGGCGACCTCAAACTTGCGTCGCATGGGCTTGAGGCGACATCGAATACCTTGCCAACAATCGGGCTGAGTACCGGCCAACAGCATGTCATCTTGCACCAGGGGTCTTTGAACGGAACCAGTTCCGACGACCTGGGTGCCTACCACAATTATTCTCGACTCATGCAGCGTTTGGCCGACGTCCTTAGGCCTTTCTGGCTAAAAACGATGCCGGCTATCGGCAACAATAGCCTCGCCGAAATGATGACCCTGGCCCATATAGGCCTCAACATTCGCCGCATCGGCAAGCAGGATATGCGGGAGTTCCTGCGAGTTATCGCTCTTCCAGCACGTGACCTTGTGGATGAGTATTTCGACAATGAGATCCTGAAGGCAACATTGAGCTGGGACGGGCTCATTGGCTCGAAATTGGCGCCACGATCGCCGAATGGTGCAGTACTCGCAATGCTGTATCGCATGGCCGGAGAGTCCAGGGGGAATCACACCATCCCAGTGGGTGGAGTTAAACGCCTGGTTCAATCCCTGTCCGCAGCCGCGACGGCATCGGGTGCCGAAATAAGGTGCTCTACCGAAGTCCGTCGCATTTTGATTGATGGGAGCGCCGATGGCCTGACTGCAAGGGGTGTGCAGCTGATCGACGACGAAACAATCGAGGCTGACCGCGTTATCTCTGCCACCGACCCGCAAAGAACCTTCCTGAAGCTCGTCGGCGTCGAGTATCTCGATATCGGATTTACGAACCGTATCCGGCGATTGCGATGCGATGGCTATGTCGCGAAATTGCACCTCGCTTTGAATGACCTCCCGGAGTTCGGAGGACTCGAAAGGCCTGACGGCCGAATGATCATTGCGCCGGATATGGACACCATCGAGTTCGCGTTCGATGACGCCAAGTACGGCGAGTGTCCGTCGAAACCGGTGATGGAAATTGTCGTTCCGAGTGTTCACGACGCATCACTCGCGCCGGCAGGGCAACACGTTCTGTCGGCTCATGTCATGTACGTGCCATATAAACTCAAGGGAGGGTGGACCGACGCGGCTCGTGACCTGATCTGCGAACGGTCCATCGACACGATCGCTCAATACGTGCCGCGAATACGCGAAAACATTATTCACCAGGAATTTCTGACGCCCGCGGATCTCCAGCAACAATACAATGTGACCGGTGGGCACTGGCATCACACGGAATTGGCTTTCGATCAAATGCTGATGATGCGGCCGACGTATGAGGCCGCGCAATACGCTACGCCAATACCTGGCCTGTTCCTGTGCGGCGCGGGCTGCCATCCCGGCGGCGATATCATGGGCGCCGCGGGACACAACGCCGCGCGTGCAATCCTGCGATGAGTAACTACGACGCAATCATCATCGGTGCCGGTCATAACGGCCTGACAAACGGCGCCTACCTCGCGAAGGCCGGACTCAACGTTGTCGTGCTCGAGAAGAACGACTATATCGGCGGTGCCTCTGCTTCGCGGGAACTGCACGAGGGCTGGATATACTCGAGTTCTTCATATGTCTGCAGCATGCTGCGGCAGGCGCTGCATCGTGACCTGGACCTGGGACGACACGGCCTGTTACTCGTGCCCTACCTTGGAACCATAAACTTCGGCGATGGGAACGAGCGACTTTTCTCCTACCATAATGAAGAGGCAGCGCAGCTTGAAATAAAGCGCCACTCACCGCACGATGCAGACGCGATGCATCGCTTCCAGACCGATCTGATGCGATATTCACAACTCATCCGCAAGACATTACTACGCACACCGCCCGATCCAACTTCGTTCCGCCCGCGGGATATCAGGGAGCTGCTTTTCTTCGCCAAGCAACTCTGGGCTCTGGGCGAAAAGGAAATTTATGAGTACGTGCGTTTCTTCACGATGAGTGCAGCCGAGTTTCTCGAGGACTATTTCGAGAATGACCTGATCAAAGCCGCGATGGCCAGCCCGGGTATTATCGGCACAGCGCTCGGTGTCTGCTCGCCCGGCTCCTCGTATATCCTGCTGCATCACGTCATGGGTGACGTCGATGGCAGCATTGGCGCGTGGGGTCTCCCGCGCGGTGGCATGGGCGCTATTTCAAGCGCGATTGCCGGTGCTCTGCAAGAACATGGTGGCGAGATTCGTACTAACGCCGGCGTGCACAAGGTGATCGTGGAGAATCGCAAGGCAGTCGGCGTGGTACTCGAGAACGGTGACGAAATCAGGGCGGGCATTGTCGTATCGAACCTGGACGCGAAGCGGACGTTTACTCGCATCATGGACAAGAACGACTTACCGGAAGGCATCTACGAGAAAGCCTGCAACTTCAAGATTCGTGGCTCGTCCGGCAAGGTAAACATTGCGCTGTCCGGGGTGCCGAAATTCACTGGCGTGCCGGACAACCGCTACATAAATCGCGGTGGACAGGGCTTCACGGGATCTTTGGAAACCATGGAGCGTGCTTATGATTGCTGGAAGCATGGTCGCTGGTCAGATGACCCGTTTGTCGAATCAGTCATACCGTCCGCCTGGGATCCAACCGTCGCGCCTCCCGGGCAACACTGGATGTCGAATTTCGTGCAGTATTGCCCGCCCAAACTTGCCGACGGGCCGTGGACGCCGGAAAAACGGGACCAGTTTGGCCAGACCGTCGTCGACAAGATTGCACGCTACAGCCCGGGATTCAAAGACCTGATCTTACATATGGAGGTCCGTACGCCGCATGAAATCGAGCAGGAAATCGGATTGACGGAAGGCAATATTTTCCAGGGGGAACTTACGATCGATCAGTTGCTGTTCAATCGGCCATTTCCCGGATATGCGCAA
>Ga0255058_10001283_pt1 | contig 14210 bp, 10 predicted proteins | sample Cases_109_9_MG_FD_188637 | JGI IMG/M metagenome (GOLD analysis project Ga0255058, IMG submission 188637) | Seawater microbial communities from Amundsen Gulf, Northwest Territories, Canada - Cases_109_9 | ecosystem: Environmental > Aquatic > Marine > Gulf | place: Canada: Northwest Territories... | reverse complement strand
CGACAACTTCACGACCCTAATCGAGAAGAACCTGGAGAGTGCGTCCCTGGTTTCGACCATCGACCGCTCGGGCGTCCTCGACCAAGAGATCACCCTGGTCTATTCCCAGGAACAGCTGGCCTCCTACGGCATTCAGCCGTCCAAGATCAAGGAGGTCCTGAACGCCCGCAACACCAGCATTCCCGGCGGTATGGTCGATGCCCGGGGAGTCAACGTCCCGATCGAGCCGAGCGGCGCGTTCACCCAGGCAAGCCAGCTCGGCGACGTGCTGATCGCGACCTCCTCTACGGGCGCGCCGGTCTATCTGCGCAGCCTGACCGATACGGTGCGGGGATACCAGTCGCCGCCGCAGTTCCTCAACTTCCAGACCTGGCGGGACGCGCACGGCGCCTGGCAGCGCAGCCGCGCCATCTCGCTGGCCGTCAAGATGCGCTCGGGCGGGCAGATCGCCAAGTTCGGCGCCGAGGTCCAGGCCTCCCTGGCGATCGTCAAGCAGCACCTGCCCGAGGACCTGCTGCTGTTCGAAACCTCGAACCAGCCGGCCCAGGTGCGCGACAGCGTGGACCTTTTCATGACGGCGCTCTACGAGGCCATCGCCCTGGTCGTCCTGGTCGCCTTGCTCGGCTTCTGGGAATGGCGCCCGGCAATCTTGATGATGATCTCCATGCCGATCACGCTCGCCATGACCTTCGGCATGATCTATCTCCTCGGCATCGAGCTGCAGCAGGTCTCGATCGCCACCCTGATCATCGCCTTGGGCCTCCTTGTCGACGACCCCGTGGTCGCCGGCGACGCCATCAAGCGCCAGCTCGCGGCCGGGAAGGCGCGCATCGTGGCTGCCTGGCTCGGGCCGACGAAGCTCGCCAAGGCGATCCTCTTCGCCACCATCACCAATGTCGTCGCCTATCTCCCCTTCCTCCTGCTCAGCGGCAATACGGGAAGCTTCCTGCAGAGCCTGCCCATCGTCATGGCCTGCGCCCTGATCTCTTCGCGCCTCGTCTCCATGACCTTCGTACCGCTGATCGGCTATTGGCTGCTGCGCCCGGACCGCCGGCCGGAGCGCTCGATCGAGGAACGGCGCAGCCGGGGCTTCACCGGCTTCTACTACCGCACCGGCAGCTGGGCGATCCGCCACCGGCACTTGGTCTTCCTGAGCTCCCTGACGATCCTGGGCCTGGGCGTCTTCCTCAAGGGACAGCTGCCCAACGCCTTCTTTCCGGTCGACGTACAGCGCGTTTTCTACATGGACGTCTGGCTGCGCAACGACGCCTCGGTGCCGCACACCAACGAGGTCAGCGCCGAGGTCGAGCGGATCCTGCAAGAGGTTACCGCTAGCTACGCCAAGGCCGAGGCGGACTCGAACGGGGCCACCGTCGATCCGCTGCAGGCGGTCACCACCTTCGTCGGCGGCGGCGCGCCGCGCTTCTGGTTTTCCGTCACGCCGGAGAAGCGGCAAAGCAACTACGCCCAGGTGCTGGTCCGGCTCGCCGACAAGGACGACACGCCGCGTCTCGTGCCGAAGCTGCAGCAGGCGCTCTCGGCCGGGATTCCCGGCGCCATCGTCGACGTGCGCCAGTTGCAGACCAATCCCGTAAAACACCCCATCGCCATCCGCATCTCCGGCCGGGCGACCGTCGAATCCGCCGGCACGGCCAAGGAGATCGCCACCCTGCGCTCACTGGCCGACGAGGTCACCCGGATCCTCGCCAAGGTCCCCTATGCGTCACGCGTGCGCGACGATTGGGGCGAGGAGAGCTTCCGGGCGAGACTGGTCATCGACCCCGACCGCGCCAACCTGGCCGGGGTCACCAACCAGGACGTCGCCGGCTCCTCCCTTTCGGGCCTGAGCGGCCTGCAGGTGACCAGCCTGCGCGACGGCGACAAGGAGATCCCCGTCGTCACCCGCCTGCAGCTGACCCAGCGGGCCTCGCTCTCGGACCTGAAGAACCTCTACGTCTATGCCGAGGCCAACAGCAACAAGGTGCCGCTGCTCGAGATCGCGTCGATCGACTATGAGCTGCACACCGAACGGATCCGGCGCGAGGACCACTTCCGGACCGTCACCGTCATCGGCTATCCGGTCGCCGGCGGCCTGCCGTCCCAGGTTATCGACCGGGCGGCGGCTGAGCTCGCCGAGTTCCAGCAGCGGCTGCCGCCCGGCTACGAGATGGTGATTTCGGGCGAAGCGGCCAAGACCAAGCACGGTTTTCGCTCGCTCCTGATCATCATGGCCATGTCGACGGCCCTCATCTATCTCGCCCTGGTGCTGCAGTTCAAGAACGCGTTCAAGCCCATCATCGTGCTGCTGGCGGTGCCCTACGGGGTGACCGGCGCGCTCGCCGGCCTCTACCTGAGCGGCAGCCCCTTCGGCTTCATGGGCTTCCTCGGCATCATCGCCCTGATCGGGGTCATCGTCAGCCACATCATCGTGCTGTTCGACTTCATCGAGGAGATGAGCGACAAGGGCGAACCCTTGGAGCAGGCCCTGCTCGACGCCGGCATCGTGCGCCTGCGGCCGGTGATGATCACCATCGGCGCCACCGTTACGGCACTCGCCCCCTTGGCGGTGCACGGCGGACCGCTGTGGCAGCCCCTTTGCTTCGCGCAGATCGGCGGGCTCCTGCTCGCGACCTTCGTGACCTTGCTGCTGGTGCCCGTCGTCTACTCGATCTTCGTGCGCGACCTCAAATTGGTGAAATGGCCGGCCCACGAGGCGGCCGCCGGCGCCCTGGCACCCCAACCTCTGTGACCGGCTCTGGATCTCCGGCCGACTGGACCGCCTGGCCAGTCCCGAGCCGCCAAGTCCGAATAATTGGGCGCGCTGACATTCGATGCTCGAATGTGCTAGCGTTTCTTGGCTGGCCGGTCGAAGGTCGTATCTGAAGACTCTCATATGATACTGAGCGCAAGGGAATTTGGGAGGAAGGCTGATGCTGTCCGTAACGATTGATCCCGAGCGAACCTGACGAAGGCTCAGTGGCCCCTTGCGAAAAACGGAGAGGCGCATGGTCCTCGACATCATGAAGGTGGCGCCGGTAGGCGATAAAAGAAACTCGGATTTCTTCAACGAATACCGCCCGAAGATTTACGAGCGTCGTAGATCCAGCGGCATCGACGACTTGCTTGGAAACCTGCGGGGAATCGTGATCCAGGTTCAGACCGGCGATGCCATACCCTATCTCGAAGAGCTCTACACCATGTCGCCCTATCGTTTCGATGGCGCGCGGCGCAACGCGACCCACAGGATCTTTTTCCTTCGCATTACCGACGAACAGCCGCGGCTTATCGTCATGGAGCCGCTCAGCCCGGACTACGAGGACGACATCACGCGCTTCAACTTGCTCTATCCGCGGGCGCGTTCGACGCCGAACGCGCGTTATGTCGGGGAGATTTTCGAAACCAAGGATCTCAAGGAAACGGTGAAGATCTTGAGCTCACAGGAGGTCCGATTTCACACGCCCGATGAAGAAGCTAACCCCTTCTTCGCAAACGAACATTTCACTTTCAGTTATCCATCGGATTTTACCGGCAACCGCATCGGCTATTCGGCGGTCGATCTCGACGACATCGATCGGATTGGCGCGGGCGAGGTGCTCGACCTGACCGACGATGAGCGCCGGCGCCTGAGGAAGGCCGATGAGGACATCCAGAAATCCGAAATTCTGAATCTCGTCCTAGGGCCGGACCATATGGCGACGCGCATACTGGCCGGCGAGCGCGAGGATGCGATCCTCGAGTTTCTCACCATGTCGAATTACTATTTTTGGGGCGCTTACAACATCGCCAGCATGAACTCGTCCACCAATGTCAACCGGAATCCGAATATTGACGACGAGAAACATTCGCCGGCCAAGGTCTTCACCGCCAACAATACGCCGTCCTTCGTCAATTCCTTCGAGGGGCTGCCGATGCCGACGGAGAACTTTGTCCGCAATTTCGGGCGCCGAATGCACCACATGGCCTATCAGGTCCAGGACGGTGATCATTCAAGCGGTCAAAAGAATATCGACTACGTAGTCGGCGAGTTGAAGAAGATGGGCGTTCCGTTCCTGGCCCACATCGTCGGTGAATGCGCCGATGAGCCGGATCTCAAGCAGATCTTCTCGAAGCACTCCAAGTACTCGATCCTGATCACGGAGTACATCGAGCGGTGTCACGGCTATGAGGGCTTCTTCACCAAACAGAACGTGGCCGCACTGACCGAAGCGGCCGGCCTCGATGAGCGGTACAACCATGGGCACGTATTCGACTAAGCGGATCAAATCATGCTTCATGAGATCGAATGGCTGCGGCCCCATGTGCGATTCATACCCTTTGCTTTGTGTATTGCGATTGCGTTTGTGTCGGTGATCTTCTGGGCCGTGTTCAGCTCGATCTACTTCTGGACATTCGCCGCCGCGACGGGCCTGTCGATTCTCGGCGCCTATGACCTTATTCAGACTAAACACAATCTCATGCGGAACTATCCGATTACCGGCCGGTTGCGTTGGTTATCGGAAGCCATCCGCCCGCAGATCCGACAGTACTACATCGAGAGCGACATTGATGGCACGCCGTTCAACCGCAACGAGCGGACGTTGGTCTATCAGCGCGCGAAGAACCTGCAAGCCGAGGAGCCGTTCGGGACCGATCGCGACGTCTATGCCGCCGGCTACGAGTTCTTCCTTCATTCCATTGCACCGAAGCCCCCGGCCGAAGAGGCTTTTCGGGTTACCGTCGGTGGGCCGGGATGCAAGCGCCCCTATTCTATGGCGCTTCTCAACGTCTCGGCGATGAGCTTCGGCGCACTTAGCGCCAACGCGATACGCGCCCTGAACCTGGGCGCCAAAATGGGCGGCTTCGCCCACGATACGGGCGAAGGCGGACTAGCAAGCTACCACCTCGAGAACGGCGGCGATCTGGTGTGGGAGATTGGCAGCGGCTATTTCGGGTGCCGGACCCCGGATGGCCGCTTCGACCCTGAGATCTTCAAGGACAAGGTCAATGTCGATCCCGTCAAATGCGTCAGCGTCAAGCTTTCGCAAGGTGCCAAGCCGGGTATCGGCGGAGTCATGCCGGCGGCGAAAGTGACCCCCGAGATCGCCGAGATAAGAGGCGTTCCGGTCGGCGTGAAATGCGTCTCTCCGGCCAATCACACATCGTTCTCAACGCCGCGGGAGTTGATCGAGTTCGTCACCAAGCTGCGCGATTTGGCCGACGGACGGCCGACCGGATTCAAGCTCTGCATCGGGCACGGCTCCGAGTTCCTCGGTATTTGCAAGGCGATGATCGAGCTGGAGGTCTATCCCGACTTCATCATCGTCGACGGCGGAGAAGGCGGCACCGGTGCTGCGCCGCTCGAATTCGAGGACCATGTCGGCGTGCCGCTGACGGAGGGATTGGCCTTCGCCCACAACGCGCTCGTCGGCTGCAACCTTCGGGACAAGATCAAGATCGGCTGCAGTGGCAAGATCGTTTCGGGCTTTGCCATGGCGCAACGGCTGGCCGTTGGCGCCGATTATTGCAATGCCGCGCGGGCCATGATGTTTGCCCTTGGTTGCGTTCAATCACTGAAATGCCAGACCAATCACTGCCCGACCGGCGTTGCGACGCAGGATCCGCGACGCAGCCGGGCGATCGTGGTCCCGACCAAGGCCGAACGAGTCTATCAATTTCAAAAACAGACGGTCGAGGCCTTCAACCAGTTCATTGCCGCCATGGGCCTCAACGATCCCAACGAGCTCACGCCGTCGATGCTAGTGCGCCGCGTTGACGAACGGAGGGTTCTGCCCTACGACGAGTTCATGACGTTCTTGAAGCCTGGTGAATTGCTGGACGGAACCGACGAGCCGAGGTACCGCAAGTTCTGGGAGGAGGCCAGTGCCAACACTTTCGGAACCGGACCTGGGTAGCGCCTCACATCATAATGGCGGTGAAATCGAGCTTCGGCCGAACCAAGAGCACCAAGATGATATCCGGATAATTGGGCACGATCGCGATCGATCGACATTCGCCAAGACCGGGCCAATAGTGGCGTTGAGACAACTGAAGCATGCTTTATTCGTTCGATACCGTTCTCTTGGCGCGTACCCAGTTCGCCTTCACCGTCTCCGCACACATCTTCTTCCCCGATTTCTCAATCGGCCTCGGCAACGTCTGGCGGCTTGTAACCTCGAACCGGGGGTCACCGACGGTGTGACAGGCCGCGATTGCGCCTCTATTGTAGGGGCCGAAACCAGCTAGTGGATGGCAAATGATGCAAGCAACCGCGGACCGAATCATCGAGACTGCCCTGTCGGGCACCACTTTACTCGAAGCACCGCTTTACAACAAAGGCACCGGATTCAGCGCGGAGGAGCGCCGGGAGCTCGGCCTCCTAGGCCTGTTGCCGCCGCATATCGACGACATGAAGACGCAGCTCATGCGGGCTTACGACGCTTACCAGCGCAAGGACGACGATCTCGAGCGGCACATCTTTCTGCGATCGTTGCAAGACCGGAACGAAGTGCTCTTCTATAGCCTCGTCGTCGATCATCTGCCTGAAATGTTGCCGATGATCTATACCCCGGTGGTCGGGACCGCATGCCAGCAATTCAGCGAGATTTACAGGCACAGCCGCGGTCTCTTCATATCCTACCCGGAACGCGAGAATATCGATGCGATCTTGGGCAACGCGCCGGTCCCCAATGTCGAGGCGATCGTCGTGACCGACGGCGAGCGGATTCTAGGCCTCGGCGATCAGGGCGCCGGCGGCATGGGAATCCCGATCGGCAAGCTGTCGCTTTACACCGCGTGCGGCGGCATCAGTCCCGACAAGACACTGCCGATTTTGCTCGACGTCGGCACCAACAACCAGGACCGCCTCAATGACCCGATGTATATCGGCTGGCGCCACGAGCGCGTAACCGGCCAGGAATACGACGATTTTCTCGACCTGTTCGTGCAGGGCGTGAAGCGCGCATTCCCGCGTGTCCTGCTGCAGTTCGAGGACTTTGCCCAGACCCACGCATCACCGCTCTTGGAGCGCTATCGCGATCAGCTGTGTACCTTCAACGACGACATTCAGGGCACAGCCGCGGTCGCGGTCGGGACCCTGCTTTCGGCGGTCAAGGTCGCCGGGTCGAGGATGTCCGACCAGGTGGTGACGATGTTCGGCGCCGGCTCGGCCGGCTGCGGAATCGCGGAGCAGATCGTCGCCGCTATGGTCAAGCAAGGCCTGAACGAGAAGGAGGCCCGGTCCCGGTTCTTTATGATCGACCGACCCGGATTACTGCACGACGGTATCCAGAACTTGTTGCCGTTCCAGCAGAAGTTATTGCAACCAAAAGATAAAGTCGCCGGCTGGGCGAGCGCGGAGTCCGGTGAGATCTCGCTTCTCGACGTGATCAAGCATGCGCACCCGACGATCCTGATCGGCGTTTCGGGACAGCCGGACAGGTTCACCGAGGATGCCATCAGGGAGATGGCCAAGCACGCCGAGCGGCCGATCATCTTTCCGCTCTCCAACCCGACGTCGCGCGTCGAGGCCAAGCCCGCGGACCTGATCGAATGGACCGATGGCCGCGCGCTGATCGCGACCGGCAGCCCGTTCGACCCGGTCAAGCACGAAGGACGCACCTATCCGATCGCCCAATGCAACAACAGCTACATATTCCCGGCCATGGGGCTGGGTATTCTGGGGATAGGCGCGCGTCGGGTCTCGGACGGCATGTTCATGGTCGCGGCGGAGGCATTGAGCGAGAACGCGCCGGCGCTGAAGTCTGCCGAGGGATCGCTCCTGCCGTCGCTCGATCAAGTGCGCGAAGTGTCCAGGCGGATCGCTTATGCGGTCGCGGCCCAGGCCCAGCATGAGGGCTTGGCCGACGCTTGCTCCGCGCAGGAGATGCGAGACCGGGTCGATGCCAAGCATTGGGAGCCGAAATATTCGGTGCTGAAGCGGAAGCGAACCTGACGAACGCTCAGGTGCCCCTTGCGAAATACGGAGAGGTGGATGGTCGATCAACGCATGTCTCGATTTCAAGCCACCGGGTCGCTCGATCGAAGCGAACGGGCCCTGTCGTGAAACAGGCATTTTCGTATAGGCCACTGCGAACGGCGGCCGCCTTGGGCGCGGTCTTGTTGAGTAGCGGCTGCGGCTTGAGCGACGCCCCCCTCCTCGACCCCAAAGGACCCATCGCGTTGGCCGAGCGTGATCTGCTGTTTACCGCCGTTGCACTGCTGTTGATCGTGATCATTCCGGTTTTTGTCCTGGCCTTCTGGTTCACCTGGCGATACCGAGCGTCCAACAGCAAGGCGCGCTATGATCCCGACTGGTCCTATTCCGCCCGAATTGACGCGGTCATTTGGCTGATTCCGGCCCTGATCGTCGTGGCGCTGGGCGTCCTCGTATGGATCAATACGCACAAGCTCGATCCTTTCAAACCGCTTGCGTCGGCGGTCCCCCCGCTCGAGGTCGAGGTGGTCGCGCAGGACTGGAAGTGGCTGTTCATTTACCCTGCGCAGGAGATCGCCGTCGTCAACCAGTTGGTGTTTCCCAGCCAGACGCCGCTCAGCCTGAAGATCACCTCGGATACGGTGATGAATTCCTTCTTCATACCGGCTTTGGGGGGGCAGATATTTGCCATGGCCGGGATGGAGACGCGACTTAACCTGTTGGCCGACGCGCCCGGGCGTTTCGTCGGCCAGAACACCCAGTACAGCGGATCCGGCTTTTCCGATCAGCACTTCGAGGCGATTGCCGCATCGCAGGAAGATTTCGACGCCTGGGTGGCGAAGGTCAAGCAGTCGCCCGACCGACTGGATGCCGCGACTTATCGTGCGCTCGCCCTGCCCAGCAGCAAGCACCCGGTGACCTACTATTCGGCGGTCGAGCGGAACCTGTTCCACAAGATTATCGCAAGGTATAGCCGCAGCCAGGCACACACGGACCAAGCCGTTGCCAAATAGTCTGACCCGGAGACCTTGAGATGCTCGGTAATCTGACCATCGACGCGCTGCCTTTTTACAGCTGGGTCGCCATTAGCGGGGCGGTGATCACGGTAGGCGGCGCGCTGGCCGTTATGGGCGGGATAACCTGGTTCGGATTGTGGCGCATATTGTGGCGCGAATGGCTGACCAGCGTCGATCACAAGCGGATCGGCATCATGTACGTGACGCTGGCGCTGATCATGCTAGTGCGCGGCTTTGTGGACGCGATCATGATGCGAGGCCAGCAGGCTGTTGCACTCAACTCGGACGGCTATCTGCCGCCAGGTCATTTCGATCAGATATTCAGCTCGCACGGCACCATCATGATCTTTTTCATGGCGATGCCGTTTATGACCGGGCTGCTCAACATCATCGTACCCCAGCAGATAGGCTCGCGCGACGTCGCCTTCCCGTTCATGAACTCGGTCAGCCTGTGGCTCACCACGGCCGGCGCCGGGCTGGTCATGATTTCACTGGTAGTCGGCAGATTTTCGACAGCGGGCTGGACCGCTTACCCACCCTATTCGGGGATCGAATACTCGCCGGGCGTGGGCGTCGACTACTGGATATGGGCGGTCTTGATCAGCGGTTTTGGCAGCACGATGACCGGAATCAATTTCGTCGTCACCATCATCATGCGGCGCGCACGGGGGATGACATTGATGCGAATGCCCCTGTTCACCTGGACTGCGCTGTGCACGAGCATTCTGATGATTTTCGCCTTTCCCGCCCTGACCGTGGCGTGCGCGTTGCTGGGGCTCGACCGAATGTTGGGGATGCATTTCTTCACGAACGACGCCGGCGGCAACATGATGAACTACATAAACTTACTCTGGATATGGGGTCATCCGGAGGTCTACATCCTGATCTTGCCCGCCTTCGGGATTTTCTCGGAGGTGGCGGCGACGTTTTCCGGTAAGCCGCTATTCGGTTACAAGTCGCTGGTCTATGCCACGGTGGCGATCGCGTTCCTGTCGTTCACGGTCTGGCTGCATCACTTTTTCACCATGGGCTCGAGCGCCAACGTCAATACCTTCTTCGGCATCGCGACAATGATTATCGCCGTTCCGACCGGGGTCAAAGTCTTCGACTGGCTGTTCACCATGTATCGCGGGCGCATCCGCTTCCACCCATCGATGATGTGGACCATCGGCTTCATCGTGACCTTTGTCATTGGCGGCATGACAGGCGTTCTGCTGGCGCTGCCGCCCGCCGACTACCTGATGCACAACACGACATTTCTGGTCGCGCATTTCCACAACATGATCATCCCGGGTGTCCTCTTCGGCTATTTGGCCGGGTACATGTACTGGTTCCCCAAGGCCCTCGGCTTCACCCTGAACGAGCGATGGGGCAGACGGTCGTTCTGGTGCTGGCTGATCGGCTTCTATCTTGCCTTCATGCCGCTCTATGCCCTGGGGTTCATGGGCATGCCGCGCCGCATGGAGCACTACAGCGTCGCCGAATGGCAGCCCTATTTGATCGTCGCCGCCTTGGGGGCGTGCCTTGTCTTGCTCGGGATCGCCTGCCTCATCATCCAATTGGTCGTGAGTGCCAGTGAGTGGCAAGAGGCGCGCGATGACAGCGGAGACCCTTGGAACGGGCGCACCCTGGAGTGGCTGACGTCGTCGCCACCGGCACCTTACAATTTTGCCGTGCTGCCCGAGGTGGGGGATATCGACGCCTTCTTTGATATGAAGAGACGGGGCGCCGCCTATCAAAGACCGGCCCGCTATCAGGATATCACCATGCCGAGAAATACCGGCGCGGGTCCGATCCTCGGCGGTCTCGCCTTCGCGCTGGGTTTCGCCGGCGTCTGGCATATCTGGTGGTTGGTCATCGCGTCCGCCTTGGGCATGTGGGCCGCTATCATCTTCCGCGCCAGCAATGACGACGCCGAATTCCGCCTGCCCGCCGGCGAAGTCGAGAAGATCGAGAACCAGCGCTTTGAAGCGCTCGCAAAGGCGTCTCGCACCGAGACCGAGAACCCTGCGCCCTATTCGACACAACCGCTGCCGGAGAGCCCGACATGACCGGCGATGCTTCCGCCGCTGCCGCCAGCCCGGACGCACACGACCGGGAATCGCCTGATGTCCATGAGCAAAGGGCGTTCGGCTTCTGGCTCTATCTGATGAGCGACGCAATCATCTTCGCACTGCTTTTCGCGACCTATGCGGTGATGGTCGCCAACACGGCTGGTGGGCCGGCCGGAAAGACCCTGTTCAGCTTGCCGAATGCGTTTGCCGAAACCCTATTGCTGCTGTTCAGCAGCCTTACGTTCGGCCTTGCGACGATCGCGGCGAAATCCGCCAATCGGGCAGGGGTGCTGGCGTGGCTTCTTGTGACCTTCGCGCTCGGGCTGGGATTCCTTGGTCTGGAGATCCGCGAGTTCTCCGGCTTGGTGCAGGCTGGCGCGGGTCCCGACCGCAGCGGATTCCTTTCGGCCTTCTTCACTCTGGTCGGCACCCATGGCCTGCATGTGACTTTCGGTCTGATCTGGATCCTCATCATGACGGGCCAGGTCGTCATCAAGGGTCTGAGCGTCCCGGTGACGTCCCGCTTATTGCGCCTCGGCCTGTTCTGGCACTTTCTCGACATTGTCTGGATCGGCATCTTCTCCTTCGTGTACCTTCCGGGGGGCTTGTGAATGCACCCTTCAACCACCGCCAGCAAGCACGGCTTGAAGTTGTACCTCACCGGCTTTGCGCTCGCCCTGACCCTCACCGCAATTCCGTTCGCGCTGGTCGCCATGGGTTTGCTGCCGAAGGTGCCCACGCTGATCGTCATCGCCGTCGCTGCCGTCATTCAGGTTTTGGTTCACTTGCGCTATTTCTTGCATTTGGATCTGTCGACCACACCGCGTGAGACCATTTTGGCGATCGTGTTCGCCGCCGTTCTGATATTCATCATGGTCGGCGGCAGCATCTGGATCATGTTCGTCCTGCAGCAACGCTTGTTGGTGTGAGTCTGGCGGCAGCGAGCAGAAGGCGCTGCCATTCCAATGGGAACCAGTCTCCAAAGCATCCGAAGTCGCGATGTTCAGGCCGCAACCTGACGCCACTCAGCCGGGGCGACGGAGTGGTACTGCTTGAAGATATCTCAGCGGTTGAGGTGGCGGTCCGGGTTGAAAATCCCATGGGGTAGATCGCGATCCACTCTTCAGAGTGGTGTCGCAACACCACCCCTTGCTCCAACCCTAAAAGCCGACATTCGCTCTGAAATTCCATCATTAACGTCGGATTAGATGTTTACGCGGATAAATTGGCCTCGTGTGTCCTCAGTTGTTCTCTCGGGAGACCCTCCATGGCCCGTTCTGCGCTCGCAATCCTTATAGGCACGATGCTGTTCGTTTCGGCATGCGGGAGTAGCACAGGTGACCGGGCCGCCTCAGGCGCCGGCATCGGCGCGGGCGTTGGCGCTGTCGTTGGAGCCGTCACGGGCCTCTCCATCGTGGAAGGTGCCGTGATTGGCGCGGCAGCTGGAGGGTTGCTTGGCGGGTTTACAGACGAGGAAACGATAAATCTTGGCGATCCGATTTGGGCCGACGGCGACAAACCGGCCAACAGCAACGCTGTTAGCCGGGTACAGTCCGGACTGTCGCGCCTTGGCTATAATCCCGGGCCTGTCGATGGAGCCATGGGTTCGCAGACCGAGACGGCTATCAGGAACTATCAACGCGATTACAATCTTCTCGTCGATGGCCGTCCCACCGCTGAGCTAGCCCGACATATCGACGAACAGTTACAGATCGCCGACAACAAATAGGGCGGCTTTCGGTCTGTTTGGGTTCGCTGATCCGGTGCTGTCGGACTAAAGCGAGCCGGTCTCCAAAGCACCCGAAGTCGCGACGCTCAAGCCCCCGGTTGACGCCACTCGGCCCGCGCGGCTGAGCGGTTCTGCTTGAAGGTTTCGCGGCGGTTGAGATGACAGCCGCTGTTTCGCGTCGGTCCGGACCCGAGGGCATGCGCCTCTATTACATGATCGGCGCCTTCCTCACTTGGGATCGGAGCATCTTCACTTTTGGCGGGATCCGCGCACGCCGGCCACGGCCATGCCTACGTGGGTTCGAGGATCCTGGCGAGCCGTTGAAGGCAGGGGCTCACGGCCTCCCGGTTGGCGACGTGCGGGGGAACGCTCTGCCTCGTTAGGTCGGCGAGCCCGTGCGCCAGAATTCGCGCCGTGTTTGCGGGAATGTCGCGGGACACGCCTGCGCAATGGGGGGTTAGATGCAGGCGGTCCTTGTCGAATGCGAGGAGGGGGCTGTCCCTTGGAACCGGCTCGTCCGGATAGACGTCCAACAGCGCGGCCGTGACGGACCCGTTCGTCAAGGCCTCCACCAGGGCCTCGTGGTCGACCGCCCCTGCACGCGCCGTGTTCACGAGGTAGGGGCGTTGCGCCATGGCCGCGAACTGCCGGCGCCCGAGGAGCGGCGGCATATCCTCCGCGACGCGGGCATGCACCGAAATCACCTCGGCGTGTTGCAACAGGTCTTCCAGGGACACCGCCACTATGCCCAATGCCGCAAGCTCGGAGGCGTCTGCATGGGGATCGTAGGCCAGGACCCGCGTGCCAAGGGCGCGAAGAAATTCGCCGACGAGGCGGCCGACCTGTCCGCACCCCACCAGGCCGACGGTCCGGCTGCCGAGCTCCGGACCGCTGGGTTTCTCGAATGTGTCCTCCCGGGGCGTTCGCCACTGGCCATCCCGAACATAGTCGATCGCCGCTGGGATCTGCCGCATGAGGTTGATCATTCCGGCAAGGGTGAACTCCGCGACCGCCTGGGCGTTCCGTCCCGGCGCGAAGAGCACGGGAATGCCGCGCCGGGTCGCCTCCTCGATGTTGATATTCACCGGGCCGCCGCGCCCGCAGGCGATCGCGAGAAGATCGGGGGTCTCTTCAAGGACCCGCTTGGTGACCGGCGCGAAAGTGGTGACGATCACATGGCAGTCTCTGGCCAAGGCGGCCACTTCCGCACTGTCCCCGAAGGCCTCGGCGATTTCATCCGAGTGCACGGCCGAGAGGTCGTCCGGCTCGGTGTCCACACAGCGAAAAGAGACCGGGACGTCGAGTCCGGACAGGGCTTCGACGATACTGTCCTTAAACAGCGCAGCCGGCGCGAAGTCGTCGCCAAGGATGAGAAAACGAAGATCTGCCATGGCCGCCAAATCTCCAGACCCGACGGAGGACCGAACGAGAACTCAGTCGACTGCGTTGCACCAGGCGCCCGGCGTATCGTCGCGGTCTTCCGCTTGATTGCCTTCCAG
>Ga0255058_10001282_pt1 | contig 14214 bp, 13 predicted proteins | sample Cases_109_9_MG_FD_188637 | JGI IMG/M metagenome (GOLD analysis project Ga0255058, IMG submission 188637) | Seawater microbial communities from Amundsen Gulf, Northwest Territories, Canada - Cases_109_9 | ecosystem: Environmental > Aquatic > Marine > Gulf | place: Canada: Northwest Territories... | reverse complement strand
TGCGCAGAATGCCGGCGCGATCGCTGCCGTGGTGTTCAACATCGCCGGCGATCCAATCGTGATGACGGGTACTCCCGGCGAGGCCGACATTCCCGCGTTGATGGTGGGCCAGGCAGACGGCAACCTTATTCTGGCTGAAATCGATGCCGGCGAGACAATCGAAGTAATACTCGACAAAGGCTTTTTCCTGAGCGTTGCAGACACTGGCAACGTGATGGGGTCGTTTTCGTCGCGCGGCCCTGCGCCGGTGCAGGATGTGCTGAAACCGGATGTAACCGCGCCGGGCATCAACATTCTTTCCGGCTTCACGCCCGATGCTGCTAACTCCGTGCCGGATGAGAACTTCGCTTTTCTGACCGGAACTTCGATGTCCACGCCGCATATCAGCGGAGTTGCCGCACTGCTGCGTCAGGCGCATCCGGAATGGAGTCCGGCCGCGCTCAAATCCGCCCTGATGACGACAGCACACCAGGGGATCAACCGGCAGGATGGTTCCACACCCGCCAACCCGTTCGATTTCGGCAGCGGCCATATCGAGCCGAATGCCGCCAACGACCCCGGCCTGGTTTACGACATCAGCGACGACGAATATGACGCTTTCGCCTGCGACAGCGGCTCGCCGGCCGTCACGCAGGCACGCTGTGACTCACTGCGCGACAGCGGGCTGTCATTCGATCCGTCGCAGCTGAACCAGCCGTCGATCGCGGTCGCCCGTCTTGCCAGCACCCGCACAGTGAGCCGCCGCGTCACCAACGTAAGCGACGAAACCGGTACCTATTTCGCAGCGGTCGAGCTGCCGCCGGACATCGATGTACAGGTTATCCCATCCAGCCTGACGATCGGACCGGGCCAGTCGCAGACGTTCGAAGTGACTTTCACTTTCCAGGGCGGTCCGCCCGACCAGCTCAACCGGTGGCGCTTCGGCAGCCTGACCTGGTCCAGTGAAGATCACGCTGTACGCAGCGTGCTCGCGGTGCGCCCGGTCCTGGTCAGGGCCCCTGTGGAACGGTTCTCCAGCGGCGGTACCGGCAATCTCGAATTCCCGGTCGAATTCGGCTACGACGGCACTTACTTTCCGGGTGTTCACGGCCTGGACCGGGCGTCCGTCATTGATGCCCGGGTCGACAATGACCCCGGCAAGACATTCTCATTTCGTGAAGAAAACGGAGTTACAGCGCACGTATTTACCGTGCCTTCGAACCTGCTTTACTTCCGATTCGCGCTTTTTGACCAGCTTACCGACGGTGACGACGATCTGGACCTGTTCCTGTATTACTGCCCTAACCCCTTGCTGCCCTTGAATGAGGTTAATTGCAGCAAGATCGACGAAAGTGGCGGGCCGACCTCGCGAGAGCAGCTCGACGTGTTGCTGCCGGGTGCTGGCACTTATATCGTATTCGTGCACGGATTCGCGACGGATGAGGTCGCAGGCGGACCAGGTGCCAACTACCGGTTGCTGCGGTGGTCGCTCGGCCTCGTCAATGACGGCAATGACGTTGTCGGCGACATGAGGGCGACCGGACCGGGACTCGTCAGCGCGGGAACGACGCACAACGTCAGCGTCGACTGGTCCGGGCTCGGCGCCGATTCGATATTCTTAGGCGCTGTTTCCCACAACACGCCGCAGGGCCTCGTGGCCATCACACTCATCACGATCCGGAACTGATTGTCACCCAGGAGTCTGCGCGCACGATGAACAGCCCTGCTCGCATGTCCGGTGTCCTGGTTCCCGTCGTTACACCGTTTGGCAGCGAACTGAGCCCCAACGCGGCACAGCTGATTCGTCAGTGCCGCTGGCTGTTGTCGCACAATGTCGGCCTGGCTGTCTTTGGCACCAACAGCGAAGCCAATTCCCTGTCGGTGGACGAAAAGATACTGTTGCTCGACGAATTGGTGGCCGCCGGCATCGACGTGAGCCGGCTGATGCCGGGCACCGGCTGTTGCGCGCTGAGCGACACGATCAGGCTTACCGCACACGCCGTGAAGCTGGGCTGCGCCGGTACGCTGATGTTGCCGCCTTTCTATTACAAGGATGTCAGCGATGAGGGTCTGTATCGCAGCTATTCAGAAGTCATAGAACGCGTTGCCGATGAGCGAATGCAAATATACCTGTACCACATACCGCCGATCGCGCAGGTCGGCATTTCGATCGAGTTGGTCGATCGCCTGGTCAAAGCATATCCGCAGACGATCGCCGGCATCAAAGACAGTTCCGGCGACTGGGACAACACCAGCGCTCTGCTGGAGAGGCAATGGGACGATTTTCAGGTCTTCGCGGGCAGCGAAAGCTTTCTGTTACAAAACATGCAAGGCGGCGGCGCAGGCTGCATTTCCGCAACGGCCAACATCAACCCTGCCGCCATCTACCGACTCTATGCCGGGTGGCAGAGCGCGGCGGCGGCCACGATGCAACAGGAACTGGATGAGATTCGCGAGTTACTGCAGCGCTACCCGATGATTTCCGCCCTCAAGGCGGTGATCGCGTTTTACAGCGCCGAGCCGGGCTGGGACAGGTTGCGGCCGCCGCTCGAGGAGTTGCCCGAAGAACAAAAGCTTAGCCTCATGAAGCAGCTACATATCCGGGGCTTTACAATGCCGGGACTCAGAGAAGCAACAGCGGCATGACCTGTGGCGACAGGGTCCAGCCCGGAATGCTACCATCCGGCAAGCTCCACTGACGCAAAAGAATAACCGTGAATCCCGAAGCCATTTCCCCGCCACGCCTGATGTTGAATCTCGCCCTGTACTTTGTGGTGTTTATCGGCAGCGTGCTGGCGATAGGTCTGGCGAAGCCTCAGTTGCTGTCCCTGATGCCGTTTGGCGGCACGGATGCGATCGAAGTTGCACAGCTCGTAATCGATGAGGATTCTTTGACGATCACAGCGCCTCGCCCCGCCCCGGCGGAAGATGCTGCTGCAGAACCGACGCTCACGGCCGGGCAGATCGGCCTTGTCGCCCTGTATCTCACGTTCAGCCTGGGCGGCACCATCCTGGTCATGCTGCCGATCACCTGGACTTACATCGCGACCAAGAGAGAGATTGGCTACCGCAAAAGTTTCGTGCGTGCCTTGATCGTGCTACCCATTTGCGCAACTACCATCGTATTGCTGATCCAGGACAGCCTGGCGCTTGCATTCGGACTGGCCGCCATGGTCGCTGCCGTGCGGTTTCGCGTAGCGTTGGCCGAAGCGATCGACGGTATCTACATTTTTTCCGCGATTTGTGTCGGCCTGGCAGCCGGCATCGGTTACCTCGGCACTGCGATAGTGATGGCGATGTTCTTCTGTTTCAGCAATGCGGTCTTGTGGAACATGGATTACGGGCAGAATCCGATTGACGATGCCTTGCGTGCTAAGAAGCGTGCCAAGCTGGAAGACGCCTAGCTCCCGATACATTTGTCCTCGATTTTTTTGCGGCGCTGCTGGGCATCGTTGATAATCTTGTAAAAATCATCGATGTAACCGACAGCCGCCTTGCGGGAGCTACCTTCCAGTGCCGCCGGTAGCAGCTCGGCTTCTATTGCCGCTCGCTGCTCATTGAATACCGCGATCGTATCCGGCAGCTGGATAATGTTGCGGCAACGGCCCCGGAACAGTCTTTGCCGGACTGTGCGGATTCCCAGGCCGTCCGCCGGCATCGAGTAGCGCGTATTGATCAGCCCGGCCTGGTCGAAATCGTACGGCAGGACCATCCAGCCATCCTGTGCCCCCGGCCTGATAATCACCTTGCCGTTGTGACAGCAGCTTTCATTGCCCGGACCTTTGATCATCGACCAGTCGGTGTTGGCGATCAAATACTGGAACAATGAGTACTTACTGGCATGCGCCGGATCAAGCTGAGCGGAATTGATCCTGCTCACTTTCAGCTTTTCCATCCCCAGGCGGGCCGCGACCTCATTGTCGGATTCGATGAAAAAGCCCGGTTGCACTTCGTCTTTGCGCTTGCCGTCGGTATCAAGATAAGTGGCGCGCAGCATGCGTACCCGGAATGAATGCTCAGACAGCACGTTGAACGCACGATAGATCCCGAATTCCTGGTGCAGGTAGCGCTCGAAAGTGGAGCCGTTACGGCACTGGGTGACAAACTTGAGCTTCTTCTGACCTGCAAACAACGTGCCTTTAACCTGCTTGCGCTTGAGGATGACCGTCAGCGGCGGAAACCGGCAGTACTCCAGTCTCGACTTGCCACGCGTGGTCATGGTCAGCGGCAGCGTAACCATCTGTCCATCATCACCGGTATAGCGCATTACTCCGATTACTTCCGGGCGCTCGTCGGCGTGACGAACGATGGTGTCCATGGGCACTTCGAAGGTGATATCGAGCACATCGCGTAAACCGAACAACGGCAACTCGGCGGCGTAACCAACGGGCACAACAAGGCTAAAGAGAGCGATAGTCGAAAAAATCCTGCGAAACGACCGCATCATGGACTCCAGAGAAACCTTTTAGTTGATCCAGCCCCTGTTCCTGGCCTTGTTGGCATACCACACAAGGAACACGGCAATGACGATTACCATGACCGGCATAATCACGCCGCCCGGGCCATAGACCTCGATCGAATTAACAATAAACAGCGAGTGATACATCTGCACCAGGATAGCGGCCAGCGAAACGATCAACACGGGGAACGCCCATGCACGGCGCAGCAGCAGTAACAGGCAGCCGAGTGCGCCACCATTGACGGCAAGAGCAAAGGCCGCGGTTGCCCAGGCAGGAACGTTTTCGTACAAAGTCCGTTCCGCTTCCGGCAACGCAAGCATTGCTTCCTCGGTCATGGTCATTTGCATAACGTAGGCCATGACGCCCAGCAGGTTCCAGACCAGCGCCAGTGCGGCTGTGATCCAGAAGGATTTTGCTACCGGGTCACCTGGCCTGGCTGACATATCCTGCGGTGCTTCTCCGGACTCCTGTTCGGTAAGTGCCTCTGCCATTTGAGCGCCCCCTTTTATTGTTGTGAGACGGGATTGGCCGATCATCTTCCGCCTGCGGAGCGATTTTTGCAAGACGGACGCAGACCATCCGTGCAGGGGTTCCGCGGCTATTTTTTCTTACCGGTCAAGGACTTACATTCACGGTAACGAAAACAACCGGTGAGATGATCGTTGACCATGCCGGTTGCCTGCATATGTGCATACAGGATGGTGCTACCGACAAACTTGAAGCCACGCTTTTTCATATCCTTGCTCATGGCGTCTGACTCCGGGGAGGTTGCCGGCATTTCAGCCTCGCTGCGGAATTTGTTCTGCTTCGGTTTGCCGTCAACGAATTGCCAGATGTAGGTACAGAAATCATCGTACTCCTCCTGTACCTCGAGAAAGGCCCGCGCATTGGTGACCGCGCTGTTGACTTTGAGCCTGTTCCGCACGATGCCGGGATCGGTGAGAATTTTTTCAATACGTTTCGGCGTGAAGCGCGCGACTTTAACCGGGTCGAATGCAGCGAAATTCCTTCGATAGCCTTCCCGCTTGTTCAATATGGTGGACCAGCTCAGGCCCGCCTGTGCGCCTTCCAGGATCAGAAACTCGAACTGCTTGCGGTCATCCCATACCGGCACGCCCCATTCCTTATCGTGATATTCGATGTACGGCAGGCTGGATTCACCGGCCCAATTGCAGCGTTTGATCTTTTTTGGCATCGGCAGAGCTCCAGCATGCCGGGTGCCCCCGAATGGGGACTGTCCCCATGCTGCAGAGTAACATCCCTTGCTGACGGCGGCCGGTCGATAAACTGCGTTGTAACAGCAGAATTGGGGACAGTCCCCCAAGAAAAAGGGCCCACGGTTGCCCGCGAGCCCTGATTTTTTTCAGGCAGTACTCAGTTTCTTAAACAGAACCGCCGCACTTGCCTTCGCCGCATTTGCCTTCGGCGTCTTTGCCTTCCTTGTCGCCGCCACAGCTGCCTTCAGCGTCTTTGTCGCCGCCACAACTGCCTTCAGCGTCCTTGTCGCCGCCGCAGCTGCCTTCAGCGTCTTTGCCTTCAGCGTCCTTGTCGCCGCCGCAACTGCCTTCAGCGTCTTTGCCTTCAGCGTCCTTGTCGCCACCGCAACTGCCTTCGGCGTCCTTGTCGCCTTTGTCGCCGCCACAGGCGCCTTCGGCGTTCTTGTCACCTTTGTCGCCGCCACAGGCGCCTTCGGCGTTCTTGTCACCTTTGTCGCCGCCACAGGCGCCTTCGCCCGCGCCGAGCATATAACCTGCGCTCAGGGTGTTCGTGGCAAACGGGCTTGCACCAGTATCAGCATTTGCAACACCGATTATGGCGAATGAGCCAGCCAGTGCCGCGCCTACAGCCAATGCAACAGGTTTTGCTACTTGCTTATCAGACATTTCTATCTCCTACCTCTGGTTTGTAAAAGGTGTCAGGATTGTTTGTGACACCGCAGTTCAGGAAAAAGGACTACACCTGACACCCTTCTCCAACGCCCGTTCCCCCGGGCAATTTCGTCTCAGCGCCGTGCTAAATGCTCCACGTCACCGAGTCAATTACTCTTTGCTCGATTTCCCCGATACGTTCTTCGCGGTCACCGATGATCGCGATACTGCCCTTGCCGAGCGGCAGGATGACGCCGTGTATGCCTTCCCCGTCCAGCTGTACCGCCATATCGATCTGCTCGTCCGGCAACAGCAGCAGCGTTATCGGTCCCTTTTCTCCCTGGATGACCAGGTGCGGAATGGTCTTCCCGTTAATAACGCAGTTTCTGGCATAGGTGACCAACCCGACGTTGGCGCTCAGTGTCGCAACATCGGATCTGACCACATCGTCCAGCGTACGTTCCGAGACAGCCTCGGTCGTTACGTGTAACGCCATCGGTTCATGATCGAGATGCGCGATTATTTCGTCCGCCAGCGACGGGTAGCCGCTGCCGCCGGAGAGGTACTGGGTTGCCACCACCGCGGCAAGCGCGAAACTGGCGGCAATACCAAGCCAGGTTGGCATGCTCACTTTGCGCCGATGGCGAAACGGCAGATTGACGACTTTCGCATCTCCCTCAGCAGCGATCGGCGGCAACTCGGGCAACTCGAGCGGCGGCACATCGATAGCCAGCGCACGTGCGATCCGCTGATCCAGCACCTGCATCTCTGCCTTGAAGTCTGCGCAGGACGTACACACAGCCGCATGCCCGGCGCCGCCGTCGAATGCCACCGACGGGTCCGCTGCAATTGCTTCTCTGTAGTCCTGACAATTCATCATCTGCTTGTCGTCCATCGCCGGGCACTCATGCCTCGGCCTCGTCTACCACTTCCCTGAGCTTGATGCGCGCCCGGTGCAGCCTCGTTAATACCGCGCCCGGCTTTATGCCCATCAACTCCGCGATTTCATTGGTGCTGTGTCCCATGAGGACCTGCAGTACCAATGGCTCGCGATAATCGTCATCCAGCCTGTATATCGCAGCCCGTACGTCGTCCAGATCGGAGTCATCCGTCTCGGCGAGCATCGCAGACTGGGACGGCGTCAGTGAATCGATATCCACTGTTTCCAGCCGTTTGCGCTCGAAATACCGCGCATTTTCCCGTCTGACGATCGTCAGTAGCCACTGTTTCGCTGCCGCTTCGTCTCGCAGCGCATCCAGCGACTTCCAGGCCCGCAGCAATGCTTCCTGGACGACATCTTCGGCGATTGCCGGGTCCCGACAGAGCCAGGCAGCGTAGCGATACATGTCCCTGTGCAGCACCGCTACTACCCGGTCGAAACGCCTTTTGCGTTCCAAATCCGCATTACTGCTATCCATACGAGATGACCCGCCTCCCCGGAAAATTATTACTCTGCAAGCAATTTTTTGTGATTCAGGCGTGGAAACCCTACCGAAATACGGGGAAAATCCAAGCCAACGGCCGTGCAAAAGAGTCGCTGGTAATGCTCAGTCGGGATAAAATTCGCATCTGTGTTGGCATCGACAGGTGGCTCAAGGTGTACATTGATCTGGGATTGACGGCGCGCGAGCCAGCAAGTTAACTTTCACGCATTTTCTAATATACTGATTTGTATAATATTATGACCAAATCATCTCAACCCGGTTTCCCCACTACCAGGCTCCGGCGCACGCGCCGCAGCGCAGCATTGCGTGCCCTGGTAGCGGAAGCCAGTTTAAGCCCCGCCGACCTGATTTACCCGGTTTTTGTTATCGACGGAGAAGGGTTGTCGCAGCCGGTCCCATCGATGCCCGGCATCCGGCGGCAAAGTATGGACGGCATCCTGCGCGAAGCCGGCCAGGCCGTATCACTGGGCATTCCGGCGATCGCATTGTTTCCAGTGATCGAGGCCGGGCTCAAAAGCCTGAACGGCGCCGAATGCGCCAATCCTGACGGCCTGGCGCAAAGGACCGTGCGAACACTGAAGAAAGAGTATCCGGATCTTGCCGTCATCACTGATGTGGCGCTCGATCCTTACACGACCCACGGCCAGGACGGCATCATCGACGACTCCGGTTACGTGCTGAACGACGAAACCGTAGCGATGCTGGTAAAACAGGCCGTATCGCACGCCGGCGCCGGCGCCGATATCGTCGCACCCTCGGACATGATGGACGGGCGCATCGGCGCCATCCGCAGCGCGCTGGAAAACGGCGATCATCACAATACCCTGATTCTGGCGTATGCCGCAAAGTACGCGTCCTGTTTTTACGGCCCTTTCCGCGATGCGGTCGGTTCCGCTGCCAGCCTTGGAGATGGCGACAAACGCAATTACCAGATGGACCCTGCCAACAGCGATGAGGCGCTGCGGGAAGTCGGTTTCGATATCGCAGAGGGCGCCGACGTGGTAATGATCAAACCGGCATTGCCATACCTCGATATCATTCGCCGGGTTCGCGAGGCATATGACGTACCGACATTCGCCTACCAGGTCAGCGGCGAGTACGCGATGATAATGGCGGCGGCGCAGAATGACTGGCTCGATGAAAGAGCGGCAGTGATGGAATCGCTGCTGTCGATCAAAAGAGCCGGTGCGAGCGCGATCCTGAGCTATTTTTCGCTGCAGGCGGCGCGCTGGTTGACGGAATACTAGGCCGGAAGATGCACGATTCCACAGCAATTGTTCCACAAACGGGCTAACCGTGGCGGCTAACTTAGCCGATCGCTATGGCGTTATGGGGTACCCGGTGTCGCACAGCCGGTCACCTGTTATTCATCGTCTGTTCGCGCTGCAAACCGGACAGAATCTGCAATACGAGTTGTTGCAGGTGACACCGGGCAAACTCGAACAGGCTGTGCATCAGTTCCAGCGTACCGGCGGCAAAGGTCTGAATATTACCGTGCCGCACAAGACCGCTGTTGTGTCGCTCGTCGATCAATTGAGCGACCGCGCACAACTGGCCGCAGCGGTTAACACGCTCGACTTTCGCGATGGAGAAATTTTTGGGGACAATACCGATGGAGTCGGCCTGCTCCGGGACCTCGTACGCAACCTCGAATTGCAGTTGCGCGACACCAATATCCTCATACTTGGCGCTGGCGGTGCGACTCGCGGCATCGTTGCGCCACTGCTCGAGCTGCGGCCTGCCTCGTTGACTATTGCGAACCGCAGTGTCGGCAAAGCGGAAGATCTCGTTAATAACTTTGCAAAATTCGGGCCAGTCACCGCCTGCCGATTCGATGAAGTAACAGGCGGCAAAATCTTCGCCCTGGTCATCAACGCGACTTCAGCAGGACTCAAAGGCCAGACACCGCCCTACCCGAAAGCCGCCATTTGTGAGCATACGTTCTGCTATGACCTGTCGTACGGCTTGACGCCAACGCCGTTCAGCAGCTGGGCAGCAGCGCATGGTGCTGCACGCTCGGTCATGGGCTGGGGCATGCTGGTCGAACAGGCCGCCGAATCATTTCGCCTGTGGCGGGGCGTGCGGCCCGATACGGCGCCGGTACTGAAACAGATTTCAATTACCGCATAGTTACGAGTTCTTCCGCACTCGTCGGGTGAATGGCGACCGTGTCGTCGAAGTCTTTCTTGGTCGCCCCCATGCGGATCGCCACCGCAAATCCCTGCAACATTTCGTCAGCGCCGTCGCCGATCATATGGCAGCCGACGATGCGCTCATCGCTGCCCACTGTGACCAGCTTCATCGCCGTCCGCCCTTTTTCCTGGCCCAGCGCATACAGCATCGGCTTGAAGCGAGACTCGTAAATGTTCACATCATCGCCATACCGTTCCCGGGCCGCGGTTTCCGTCATGCCGACCGTGCCGATCGGCGGATGCGTAAAAATCACGGTGGGAATGTTGTGGTAATCGAGGTGCCGGTCATTCATGCCACCATACAAGCGGTCGGCAAGACGCCGCCCTGCAGCGATTGCGACCGGTGTCAGCGCCTGCCGGCCGGTTACGTCGCCCAGTGCGAAAATATGTTGGACGTTGGTGGCCTGGTACTTGTCCGTCGGCACGAATCCGTATCCATCCATTTGGATCCCGGCGGCTTGCAGGTTCAGGTCCGGCGTGCTGGGCGCGCGACCGACCGCCCAGACCACTGCGTCGAAGGGTCCGAACTTGCGGCCATCGTCGGCAAGTAGCCATAATTCATCGTCCGACTTGCGCAGTTCATGTGGAATCACTCCGGTCTCCAGCCTTATGCCATTCTCGCTCATGACCTCTTGCAGCTCCTCCCGCAGCATCTTGTCAAAGCTGCGCAACACGCTTTCCTTGCGCACAAGGATTGTGGTATCCGATCCAAGCGCATTGAACACGCCGGCCAGCTCCACGGCCACATAACCACTGCCGACCAATGCAACCCGTTGCGGTCGTTCGGAGAGTTCGAAAAAGTGATCCGAGGTGATGCCGTGTTCGCCACCGTGTATCCGCGGCACGATCGGGTAACCGCCGGTGGCGATAACGATGCGCTCTGCTCGATATTCAAGTCCGCCCATTGCGACCGTGTGCGCGTCGACGAATTCGGCTTTGCCGCTGATATAACTGATATCGCGGCGTTTCAGGTTGTTTTCATGGATATCGTTGAGGCGTGCGATGTATGCGTCGCGCCGCTTCTTCAACTGGCCCCAGTCGTGCCCGTTGACAGACAGGTCGAGGCCGAAGTCCGCGGCATGTCGCGCCAGGTGCGCATGATGCGCCGCATACCACATGATTTTCTTGGGTACGCAGCCGACATTGACACAAGTACCCCCCAACGGTCCGTATTCGATAACCGCAACCCTGGCCCCGTATTCGGCGGCTCTCTGGGCATGCGCCAGACCGCCGCTGCCGCCACCGATGACTATAAGGTCGAAATTTCTCGCCACAACTGTTTCCTTCTTTTCCAGGCCGGGGCTGCGGCTGATTACCCTGTGATAACATCCGGCCGCCTGATTGAATATTGCTTGCCACCGTACAATTCACCGCCGGGAGATCTGCAACATCCATGTCAAACCCGTTACTGGACACGTCCGCATTACCGCGTTTCGACGACATTGAACCTGAACATGCGCTCCCGGCGCTTGAGCAGCTTATCGCAGAGCACCGGCTTAAGCTCGCCGACCTCCTCGATGATCCGGCGACTCGGGATTTCGTTTCCCTGGTCGGACCGCTGGAGGAGATGAATCACGAGCTGAGCCGCGTCTGGTCGCCCGTCAGCCACCTGCAAAGCGTTCTCGACGAACCGGGCTGGCGAGAAGCCTACAACGCAACCCTGCCGTTAATGACCGAGCATGGGACCGAATTATCACAAAACAAGAGGCTGCAGCAGGCTTACCAGCGAGTTGCGGATTCTTTGCCAGAGGGCTCACCTACTGCGCAACGCACGTTGCTGGACCATGAATTGCGGGATTTCCGGCTGGCCGGCGTCGCACTGCCGGAGGCGAAGAAAACGCGTTTCAAGGAGTTGATGCAGGAACTTGCCGCGGCCCAGGCGAAATTTGAACAAAACGTTCAGGACGCTGCGGATGCCTGGCACTATCACACCACGGACGAGGACGTACTCGCAGGGTTGCCGCAGCAGACGATCGACCGGGCGCGGGAGGAAGCCGGTCGGCGCAAGCTGGACGGCTGGTGGCTGAAGCTTGACTTTCCAAGCTATCACGCCGTCAGCACCCATGCCGAAAATCGCGATCTCCGGCATAATTATTACAAAGCCTGGGTCACACGGGCATCTGACCAGGGCGGTAATCCGGACTGGGATAACAGCGACAATATACGCCGCATACTCGCGCTGCGGCACGAGGCGGCACAGCTCGTCGGCTTCGACAATTATGCCGACTACTCATTAGCGACCAAAATGGCTGCGGAAATTGACGATGTCATCGATTTCCTGATGAAACTCGCAAACCGCAGTCGGGCGAGGGCGGAGAAAGAACTTGCCAGTTTGCAGGAGATCGCCCCACAAACACTGGAGGCGTGGGATATTCCGTTTTACCTCGAACGACTCAAACAGCAGAAGTTTTCGATATCAGATGACGAGTTGCGCCAGTATTTTCCGGTCGGGCAGGTCAGGGAAGGCCTGTTTGAACTCGCCAGCAAATTGTACGGCGTATCGCTCAGTCAGAATTCCGCTGTGCGTGGCTGGCACGACACGGTAGCTTATTATGATGTCAGCGACGAGTCCGGAGAGATTATGGGCGGTTTCTATACCGATCTGTATGCGAGAAACGGCAAACGTAATGGCGCCTGGATCGACGAATGTGTCGTGCGGAAAAATATTGCGGGCGAAAACATACTGCCGGTCGGCTACCTCGTCTGCAATTTTGCCCCTCCGGATTCGCAGGGTTTGTCGCTGCTGACACACAATGATGTCCTTACCTTGTTTCACGAATTCGGCCATATGCTGCATCATCTCCTGACCCGGGTGGACTATCCGAGTATTGCCGGCATCAATGGCGTTCCCTGGGACGCTGTCGAACTACCAAGCCAGTTCATGGAAAATTTCGCCTGGAGCTACGACGTGCTGGTGCGCGCATCCGCCCACCATGAAACGGGTGAGCCGATACCACGGGAGGTCTTCGACCGGCTCGATGACAGCCGCCACTTCGGTGCCGGGCTCGCGATGCTGCGACAACTTGAATTTGCGCTGTTCGATTTTCGGCTGCACAGCGAATTCGATCCGCGCAACGGCGCCAGTGCGCTGGACGTACTGCTCGATGTGCGCGATGAAGTCGCGCTCGTACGGCATCCGGATTTCAATCGCATGCCGCACGCGTTTTCACATGTCTTCGCCGGAGGATATGCCGCCGGATACTACAGTTATAAGTGGGCCGAGGTATTGGCCGCCGATGCCTTTTCAGCCTTTGAAGAAAGCGGCATTTTCGATACCCGAACTGCCGCGCGTTTCCGCAAGGAGATTCTCGAAGTCGGTGGCAGCAAGGATATCCTGGAAGCATTTGTGGCGTTTCGCGGTCGCAAGCCCACGCTGGATGCCTTGTTGCGCCATAGCGGTATTGCGGATGCAGCATGAAAATCGCCACCTGGAATGTCAATTCACTGAACGTGCGGTTGCCGCACGTGCTTGAGTGGCTGGGCAGCGCTTCCCCGGATGTGCTGGTGCTGCAGGAAATCAAGCAGATAACCGATGCCTTTGATGCGCAGGCGTTCAGCGAGGCTGGTTATCACGCGGTCGCAAGTGGACAAAAAACTTATAATGGCGTCGCCGTAGTCAGCCGCGGCGAATCGTCGGATTACGTGACAGATATTCCCGGATTCGAAGACCCGCAACGCCGGATCCTGGCAGCGACTGTCGACGACGTCCGGGTCATCAATTTGTATGTGCCAAACGGGCACAGTGTCGGTTCGGAGAAGTATGCCTATAAACTCGGCTGGCTCGCGGCGTTGCGTAACCTCCTGGAAGCAGAACTGTCGGTCCACGAACGACTGGTCGTTCTGGGAGATTTCAACATCGCGCCGGCCGACCGTGATGTCTACGATCCGGAAAAATGGGGTGACGATATTCTTTGCAGTCCTGCCGAACGGGCGGCGCTTGGTGACTTGCTCGATCTCGGCCTGTCGGATGTCTTCCGCCAGTTTGATCAGCCGGAGAATACTTTCAGCTGGTGGGACTACCGGGCCGCCGGTTTTCGCCGCAATGCCGGGTTACGCATCGACCTTATCCTGGCGAACGATGCGCTGGCACAAGCCTGCAGGGCAAGTTATGTCGATCGCGAGCCGCGCACCTGGGAGCGACCTTCGGATCACACGCCGGTGATTGCGGACTTCGAGATCTGAGGCAAGCTGCTGCAAACCGCCGGGAATAGAAGCAATTCCAGGCTGACCGCATTGTGTTTATCGCAATGTGTGACGCAGGTCACACTAC
>Ga0255058_10001281_pt1 | contig 14215 bp, 9 predicted proteins | sample Cases_109_9_MG_FD_188637 | JGI IMG/M metagenome (GOLD analysis project Ga0255058, IMG submission 188637) | Seawater microbial communities from Amundsen Gulf, Northwest Territories, Canada - Cases_109_9 | ecosystem: Environmental > Aquatic > Marine > Gulf | place: Canada: Northwest Territories... | reverse complement strand
CCCCTCCTCACACCACCCCGGCAAGCGGGTCCGCACCGGGCGATTCATGAAGACTGTCTGAAGCAAAATCTGACAGCGAAATAAGAAAGGGTGTTCCGATTCTTATTTAAGGCTAGTTTTCCTATTGAGTCCCAAGAAGATACTCCCCCGGTCGGGTTCATTGCGCTTCTTACTCTCAACGACGCTCCTCCTTACATCATGTTCAGCCCTTCACCATGTCCCGGGCATTACCCCGGGCGTTCGGCTACTATGGCCTCGGCTGACTTCTGCTCAATCACACCATAAGTTACCCTATGGCGCGCTACTCTTAAGATCCTTCGATCACCACCTTGCCTGCCTCTTTATGTTTCGTGTTTTCCAAACGGCTCGTTATCAGACAGAAGCATATCTGATAACGCCAGGACTTGGTCAACCGGTTGCCCCTGCCGGTCATTTCTTCAGATGCCTGATGGAACTTTTAAGCCGCAATGTTAAGCAGATCTCTCCGGATAATAGCATAAACTTTCCCTGCACAACCGCCTCATTTACCGTGTCTCCTGGGTCACGGGGTTTTGTTATGTTGTGCTAACTCACCCCGGAGATGCCAGCCTTATATGAGGTTTCTGTCCGTCGCCTCGCAGTTTTGCCTTAGGCTTCCTTCAGACAACACTTCACAATGTTGCCCTTGCCATCAACTAATAGCTTATGCTAAGGTTTTCCTTAGCAGTGACTCAGCTATAGGGGACTTGCGCCCCAGTAGCTTATGCCCATGCCGGGCGTACACAAATCAATGCACTGGATTTTTCTGCGCTCGTTCGCTCCGCAAAAATCCAGTAATTCCATTGTTATGGCCATGGAGTAACCAAATGATAAAAAAAATTGGTTTTAGGGATTGCGCTTTAATCTCTTAGTTCAGTTGCTATAGCGGAAACGCGAAGTGAAAATGAAAATTTAATTTACAAAAGGATAGGTATTGAAGCTATTGTCAAACAAGCAATAATAACCTACTAAATTGAAATTATAAGACTATATCCAACTATTACTAAGAAGGTTCTACAAAAGGATTATAGCGAATTTTTTCGAATACCGAGGAGAATCTTCGCAAATCGCACATTGAAGCTCTTAGCGTATATTCAGATGAAGAGCTTGAAAAGTTGGTTGAGTTCTACAATACAGACTTTGGTGCATGGTTTCCCATTAAAAGTGGCGAATACAATCAACAGGCACAAATAAACTTTGAAAAATCATACAAAAAATTAAGCAAATATTTTTTAGCATTCAAAATCCCCTGTTGAAATTAAGAGGAAAATGCTTGGATTTTCTATTAGGCGACTAATGAGTTAGGGCATCTTGGGGATTCTATGCTCTGGCAGGGCGTCTAACTGGATAAGAATTTCCATTTTATTGGCATGATTTACCTTCAGTATATGAACAGCTTGAATTGCCCGAAAACTTACTACATTTCTTCAGACAGCTCTTTTTCGAAGAGACATTATCACACGTTGGGCCACCAGCCAATGTAGAATTATATGCGCAACTACCTTCCTTATCGAACAAACCACACCCATATAAAAACAATATTATCAAAAAAATAAATATAATTTTCTTCATATTATCCACCAAACGACAGGAACACTTAATAAATGTTTAAGAATTGGATTTTAAACTGTAATAATTATACGATGGAGTGGACTTGCGAATGGAAAAGAATGGGAACCAAACATGAATTTTGTAAACCCCGTTAGAGATGGGGAACGACCCAAGATAGTTTTAAAAGTAGGCGCATTATTTTACCAGTCATTTCCGTAATCTCTAACGGGGTAAAAAGAATGATTGCTAGTCAAAAGCCGTTTTGCCCTTTTGCAAGTTTATCCCTCTGAGATAATTTCATTTACAAAATTATTAATCAAACGTCTATCAACTTCCTTCATATTGTAAAATTCTATTCCTGTGGAATAATAGAGAGGAGTCTTTTTATAGTATAATGTATAGGCGATTTCCCCCTGGGTAATAATTTTTTCATCCTTTATATATATTTCTAAGTCCACTAAAGATGAATAAGACAGTTTTTCTTTGATATTAACCCGTATGCCTCCGTCCCCAATATCTTCACTGTAGGTGACAATGGTATGTTTCTTAGGAAGCGAAATAAATATTTTACAGGGAACAGCGATCCTTATAAACCTTCTATTTTCCCTGGCCATCAAATCTCCCTTCACCTTTCAATGAAAGGTTAGCAAGCTGGAACTTCTTTGTCGCCATTTGAAATAAAATATGCATTATTATATATGTTAATGTGTTCTAATGTCCAATTCTGTTTTAAAACCTAAAAATCTTCCTGTATCAGGGAGGGGCAATCGCAGCTAAATAAACTAAGAAGGTTTTAGACGCAGTGATTATAATAACCTAAACTGAGAGATTCTTGTCTACTGTGGCGTCTCATGATCGCTACCAGAAATTTAACCAAAAAAGAAATAAAACAATTTAAGCAGGGATGGAGAAAATGAGGAAAGAATACGATTTAACAAAATTCAAATTTAAAAGAAATCCTTATGCAAAAAAACTAAAGAAACAATCACTATTAGATTAGACGAAGAAATCATTGATTATTTCAAAGGGATTGGCGCTGAAAATGATATCTCTTACCAATCATTGATTAACCTGTATCTTAGAGATTGTGTAAAAACAAAGAAAAAACCTTTTACTAGGTGGGTCAAATTATTGACTTGTTAGGGCCTACAACTCCTGATATCCATTCATTTATCAGGCAATATGAATGCCTTATGGTTATATTTTTACCTTATTGTTATTATTCTTCTGCAAGACGCTGGCAAGCAACGCCTCTTGAAACTTTTGTTCTCCTTCCACAAATCCTATTTTCAACCTGACTACCCAAATAAAAGGAACGGCTGGCGCAATCCATTTTATTTTCACTTCATCCTTTTGTGTGGTAAGAATTAACTCCGCTTTTAGTTTTCGCGCCCTTTGCCGTATAAATTCTATATCTTCCGCGTTGTAAACATAGTGGTCAGGGTAAGTTTCAAAATAGACTACTTCACCGCCATACTGTTCAATCCTCTTTCGAAAAGAACCTGGCTCTCCAATGCCACAAAATATCGCTATCTTCTTCTTATTTAATTCTTCAGGGAGTTTTATTTTTTTATCTTTCATGCGAGAAATATTTTCAAAATCATGACTTGCTTTCAGTCTCAGCCCATCCTTTTTTACAGAGATATTTTCAAAACCATCTCCCGTTGATTCATCTGAATGGGTGTAGAGAACAACATCAGAGCGCTGTAAAGCAGAAACTGGTTCCCGAAATGGACCAGAGGGGAAAATATGATCATTTACTACAGGTTTGGAGTTGTTAATCAATACTATGTCCAGGTCTCTCGCCAGAGATAAATGTTGAAAGCCATCATCCAAAATTAGCACATCAGGGTTAAATTCCTTAATGGCTTTTATTCCTGATTGGTATCGGTTTTTGCCAACAAGAATAGGCAAAGAAGGATGATTCTCCGCTAAAAGATAAGGTTCATCACCGGCTTCTTCGGGATTTAACAAAATATTCTTTCCATCGGAAACTATGGCAATAGGCGTTCTGACAGACCTGCCGTAGCCGCGAGATAAGACAACGGGATTTAATCCTTTATCCGAAAAAAAACGCGCTATATAGGCGACGACGGGCGTTTTGCCAGTGCCTCCAAGGGTTAAATTCCCCACACTGATAACAGGACAAGGCAATTTTTTGACTTTTAAAATGCCTGTTTTATAGAAACAACTCCGACCTTGAATGGCAAATAAATATAGAAGGGAAACCAAGCGCAACAAGATGCGAACAGGATGGGTCTTTCTTTTTCCATTCCAAATGTTTATGAAGTATTCCCGCAAAAAATGTCTTTTAAATAACATTTCCTTTGAACTTACCCCCCCCCTTAATCCCTCCTAACAAGGGGGAATTAAGGGAGTGAAACTATTAATTTGATTTATTTGAAGTAAAAATCGAAATTCCCCTACGATAAACTTATTAGGGGTAGCGTATTAGGAACATATTCTCCTTGCAAGTTCACCTAAGAGCCCTTTGAAACAATTGCCAACAATCCCTTTTTAATATTAGTTTACAAATATTATCATAATTTGAATTTGTTTCCCATGAGTGTTTGGAGGATATCTGCATTACTAACTTGCAAAACTGTGTTTTTATAGCAAAATTTTTATTGATCACCGGAGCAGCAGCTCCTTTTGGTTGTGGCCCTAACCACTTTCTGGTTATTACAGGGCGTCCATATTATTGGTGTCAGGAAAAGGGAGGAGGAAAATCCATTCTCTCTTGCTTCATAAGGATGTTTCCCTGAAGAAGAAATTAAGAGAATGCATGAAAATCACCCTTTATACTATTTCTCTGAAAAAACTTATTTTTTTGAGCAAGTTTTTTCTGTTAGCTCACTGGAGCGGTAGCTCCTTTTGGTAGCGGCCCTCTGGCCGCTTTATGCCTTTGTTTGAAAGATTTTTAGATTGTAGTATAGTTGCTTATTCAGTTTTTATTTTTCTTCTTTCAATTAGTTTATTTAGACCAAATAAAATGCTTCCTAAGCTTATAATATTTTTGACCCATGCCTCCCTGATGATGTCGGCCCTGTTTATTCCAAACTATGCTAAAACCATTGGGGCAACCCTTGTGGAAATTGGACTTGTGGGCACGGCATACGGTTTTTCCCTTTTTGTTTCTTCCTATGTTTTCAGCAGGGCCTCCGACATTCGAGGCAGAATAAAATTTATTATCAGCGGGCTTTTTTTATCAGCAATTTCTTTTTTTCTTCAAATAACAGCCACAACTCCCATACTTCTTATTTTAGTCAGATCTATGACTGGTCTATCTTTGGGAATTTTTTCCGCTCCTCTGATTGCTTTTGCCCATGATAGAGGAGCAAAAATGGGAAATCTCAGTTCTTATGGCTCCATGGGATGGGCTATGGGCGTGCTTTTTGCCGGCATTATCGCTCAACAGGGCGAAAAATATTTTGGCAATTCTATTGCGTCCTATCATGTGGTGTTTGCAATTAGCTCTATATTGTTTGTGCTTTCCTTTTTTATTATTTTTTTGCTTTCGGAAAATAATTTTAAACCATTGCAACAGCCACTTAGTTCAACAAACCTTTTATTGAAAAACTTTCGGGTTTATTTTTCCACTTTTCTTCGTCAGTTTGGCGCATTCACTATTTGGTCAATCTTTCCCCTTTTCCTTGAAGAAAAAGGAGCCAATAAGTTTTGGATTGGAATGCTGTATTTTATTAATACCGGTTTTCAAACCATTATCATGAGATTTACAGACCCTATTGATGAAATAAAGCTTATAAAGATTGGATTACTGATGTCATTTATGGTCTTTTATTCGTACACATTGGTTCCCAACTTTTGGTGGATAATACCCTTGCAAATTTTTCTGGCTTTTGGTTATTCTTTTTGGCAAACCGGTGATCTGGTGTATCTGACCAAGCGAAACAAAGAAAAGGCAGCTTCAGTGGGTATATTGAATTCCATACTCGGTTTTTGTCTGGGGATAGGTCCACTTTTCGGCGGGTTTATATCTGAATATTATGGATTCCATGCGGTAATGTTTTTTGGATCATTTTTGGCGCTTTGTGGCTTTCTCGTTATGACTGCCTGGCCACAACATCCCAAGCCCCACAAATAATTTAATTTTTCCAATCGGAATTTTCCATTGAGGAAGAGGTATTAGCAAACAACATAACGCACCCAGGGGGCCGTTACCAAAGGGACTACCGCCCGGAGCGCTAACAAAATCTTCCTAAAAAAGAAGGTTTTATGGTGTAATAGTATAAATTCGCAAGGAATGATCTATACCATCGAACGGAGTCGGTGGCTTTCTCTAACGGGGTAAATTAAAGTCTTCGCAGGCAGTCATCTATGGGAGAATCTGGCAAACAACAATCAGGGGCTGAACAATTACAAAAAAATTTTCTTTATTTTCTCTTACCTAATCGCCAACTAAACGGTCAGAATACAATGGAAATTCCTGACAAAGCTTTTCCACTTTTTTCCGAATATCAATGGCTGTTGTTTCATTATCAGGATTATCGAGAACTTCAGCAATCCAACCCGCAATTAAGCGCATTTGATCTTCCTTCATCCCACGGGTTGTAAGAGCTGGAGCGCCGATACGGATACCGCTTGTAACCATTGGTTTTTGGGTATCGAAAGGAATAGTGTTTTTATTTACCGTTATACCCGCTTTTTCCAGGGCTTTTTCCGCAATTTTCCCAGTAATTTTTTTGGGTGTAAGATCCAGGAGAACCAAATGAACATCCGTTCCACCGCTAACTAATCGGAATCCAGCATTAGTAAGCTCTTCCGCTAGGGTTTTGGCGTTTCTTAAAATTTGCGTCTGGTATTCTTTAAAGGATTCTTCCATTGCAAGCTTAAGAGAAACGGCTTTTGCGGCAATTACATGCATTAGAGGTCCACCCTGAATTCCGGGGAAAAGAGCGGAATTAAGCTTTTTTGCATATTCTTCGCGGCAAAGAATCATGCCGCCCCTCGGACCTCTCAAGGTTTTGTGAGTGGTTGTTGTGACAAATTCCGAATAAGGGACAGGATTGGGATGAAGACCGGCAGCCACAAGGCCAGCAAAATGGGCCATGTCAGTCATAAGGACCGCTCCTACCTCATCCGCTACTTTGCGAAAAAGAGTGAAATCCAAGATACGCGGATAAGCAGACCAACCAGCAATAATTATCTTGGGCCTTGACTCTTTAGCTATTTTAATTAGTTCCTCCGGTTCCACCCTTTCCGTTTCCCGATTTACACCATATGCAGCGACATTATAAAGTTTTCCTGAGATATTTAACGGATGCCCATGAGTAAGATGGCCTCCATGACTCAAATTCATCCCAAGTATCGTATCGCCAGGCTTTAACATTGACATATAAACGGCCGTATTGGCCTGTGTGCCTGAATGAGGCTGGACATTGGCATGTTCGGCGCCAAAAAGTTTTAGCGCCCGTTCTATTGCAAGAGATTCCGCCGTATCAACATATTCGCATCCCCCGTAATAACGTCTTCCAGGATATCCCTCAGCATATTTGTTTGTTAAAACAGACCCCTGAGCTTCCAAAACGGCTTCTTCAACAAAGTTTTCTGATGCAATCATTTCCAGCGTAAAGGCCTGACGGCGTGTCTCATTTAAAATGGCTTTATAAATTTCCGGGTCTAATTTTGAAAGTGATGACATTACCGCTCCTTTTTACTTTCCTTTTCCTGGTTCTTTTTTAGCGCCATATCTAATGCTTCCACTATCGATTTCTCCAAAGAGGAAATATTTATCGATTCTATTTTGTCAAAATATCTGGAAACTACCTTGTATACAACTGTCTCCAAACGGTCCTGGTCAATTTTTTTTATCCGTCGATTATGACGCCCTCCTTCAAAACCCGTATTCAACCAGGTGGAGACAATCTCCAGAGCCAAATCGGGACCCACAATTCTTCCGCCTAAAACCAACACATTTGAGTCATTGTGCAATCTACTCATTCGCGCTGAATAGATGTCATTTCCCAAAGCGGCCCGAACGCCTGGATAGCGGTTTGCGGTAATACTCATTCCAATCCCTGTGCCACAAACCAGTATTGCCCGCTTTTCTTTATTATTTGCTATCCTTTGAGCCACCATGTGGGCAAAATCTGTATAATCCACTGAATCCGTGGAGTAAGGGCCCAGGTCTTCAATTTCATGACCTTTTTCAACCAAATATTCCGCAATGGCTTTCTTAATAGCGTAGCCGCCATGATCGCTTGCTATTACGATTCTTTCCATCCTGTTTATTAACCCCTTTTTATACTATTACACTGTAAAAACTTGCTTTTTGGGCAAGCTTTTTCTGTTAGTTCACCGGAGCGGTAGCTCCTTTTGGTTGCGGCCCCTTGGCCGCTTTATAAAATTAAATGACAAAATCTATTTCCCTGTTCCTGAAACGCTTAATTATATATACATAATTAATGTTATCAAGATGAATCAATCATTCTTGAAAAATAATAAGGGATATCACAAAAATTTATCGTCTGTTTAAACTTTATATTTAAGAGTCGGTTTGGACTCTCAAATTTTAAAGAATAAAGATATTATCATAAGCCTGAATAATGGATTCCCATAAAGAAAACAAATGCCTGTTTGTTTTGGATTTAATAATACTTCCTAAATGTTAATTAAAATATTTATTAGCTCCACCGGTTCATTGGCAACAAATGTCAAATTATTGTAAACTAACACAGTGTGAAATTAACCATTTTTTTTTGATAAAGGTTAAAGGAGATGTTTTGGATACTAAATATATTGTTCTTTTGGGGGATGGGATGGGAGATTATCCCCTTCCCGATCATGATAACAAAACACCCTTAGAAATCGCTGACACGCCAAATATGGATTTTTTGGCCCAAAAAGGCATAACGGGAGGAATTAAAACCATTCCCGAAAACTATCCGCCTGGAAGCGATGTTTCAAATTTATCGGTTTTAGGTTTTGACCCCAAGCTTTATTTTACCGGCCGCGCGCCCCTGGAAGCAGTTAGTATGGGAATAGCTATGGCTCCCGAGGATATAGCCTATCGATGCAACCTGGTGACTTTAAAGCCTTCTGTGAATGATTTTATTATGGAAGATTACTCGGCCGGGCATATTACCACCGAAGAATCAAAAGAATTAATCCAATTCATAAACGAAAAATTAGGAGATGAAAAAATTACTTTTTATCCGGGAGTGAGTTACCGAAATCTTATGGTATGGAAATCAGGGGAAAACAATTTCGATTTGCCTCCTCCTCATGATCTGACAGGAAAAGGAGTAAAAGAATATATCACCTCCCCGGGCAATAAAATTTTAGAGTTGCTGAATTCTTCCCAAATGCTTTTAAAAAACCATCCCGTAAACCTCAAAAGGATCGAAGAAGGAAAGAAACCCGCCAATAGTGTATGGCTCTGGGGAAGCGGGAAAAAACCCGCCATGCCAAATTTGAAAGATATGTATGGCCTTGATGGCGCGGTAATTTCAGCGGTGGATTTAATAAAGGGCATCGGCATTAACGCCGGCCTGGATGCGGTAAATGTCCCCGGCGCCACGGGATATCTTGATACGAACTATAAAGGAAAAGTGGAAAACGCCTTAAAAGTCCTGGAAGAAAAAAACTTTGTATACCTCCATATTGAGGCGCCTGACGAAGCCTCCCACGAGGGGAATTTTGAAAATAAAGTTAAAGCGATTGAAGATTTTGATTCCAAAGTAGTGGGAAAAATTATTAAGGGATTGGAGAGATATCCAAAATATAAGGCCCTGTTAACCACAGACCATTTTACTCCCTTAAAAATAATGTCTCACACTTCAGAAAAAGTTCCTTTTGCTATTTATTCTTCCGATTCTAATGGGGATAAAACCAAATATTTTAACGAGAATTTAGTAAGTGAGGGTTCAAGAAACTTTGAAAATGGGTTTGAAATTATGGAGTATTTTGTTCATGGTTAAGACTCCACCATTTTATCAAATGGTATTTTTCCTTTTGATTCTTTTTATTGTTTTTGACTCGACTTTTAGCTCCGCGGCAATATATTCTTGGGAAGACGAAAACGGCATCACAAATTTTACCAATGATAAAAACGCCATACCCAAACAATTTAGAGATCAGTCAAAGCTCATATTAAAATCAAAACAAAAAACAAAAGACTTTGATAACCAAAAAGTTGTTATTCCATTACGCCGAAGCGGTTCCATTTTAACTGTTTCCGCAAAAATTAATGGCTTTTTGCCAGCATTATTTGTGGTTGATACGGGGGCTACATATACAACTATCTCGCGAGAAACAGCCGCAAAATTAAAAATTAACATTGCTTCAAGCTTGCCAACGTTGTCTCTCCAAACTGCCAATGGAACCACTGAAGCCCCTTTAATAAAATTGAAAGCAGTCAATATTGGGAGCGTTGTATTAAATGATGTGATGGCGGTTATTTTAGACATAGGGTCTGGATTTACAGGTTTGCTTGGACTATCATTTTTGAACGAATTTAATTATTCGGTAAATCCGGTGGATAATAAATTAATCTTAAAACCTTTAGAAGATCCCCGGCAAGAAAAGTTAATTGGAGGTCATGGGCAAAAGTGGTGGCAACGGGAATTTAGTATGGCCAGAGGGCGTATCCAGCGAGAGAAAATGAATCTAGAAAATTTAAAAATATTGAGAGATAGAACTACTGATGAAAAGTCTCTCTCATTAACAGAAAAACGGATTTCCAAAAGCCGGATAAATTTGGATTATTTTAAAAATGAATTTAAAATATTAAACAATAAAGCCACTCTATTGATTGCGCCAATTATGTGGAGACAATGAGACTAATTGTTCAAAAATATGGCGGAACTTCCGTGGGAAATATCCAGCGAATTAAAGAAGTTGCTAAAAAAATAATAGCAAGCAAAAAAAACGGAGTGAGCATTGTTGTTGTAGTTTCCGCTATGGCCGGAGAAACAGATAAGTTGATAGAACTGGCCCATCAAATTTCTCCTGATCCAGACAAACGGGCTATGGATTTGCTTCTTTCTTCCGGAGAAAGAATTTCTTGTTCTCTTCTTACATTAGCCATTGAACAACTTGGTTTTAAAGCCGTCTCTTTTACTGGCAGACAAGTGGGAATACTGACTGACAGCAACCACACCAAAGCCCGCATTAAAAAGGTCGAGGCCTTTAAGATTCACCAAGCCCTAAAAGATGGTTTGATCGTCATTGTCGCTGGTTTTCAGGGAATTGATGAAAAAGACAATGTGACAACTCTGGGGCGCGGAGGCTCTGATACCTCTGCAGTGGCTTTGGCCGCCGCTTTAAAAGCGGATGCTTGCGAAATCTATTCTGATGTAGATGGAGTATTTACCACAGATCCTAATATTGTATTTTGCGCAAGGAAATTGAATAAAATTTCCTATGAAGAAATGATGGAGATGTCCAGTTTAGGGGCTAAAGTTCTCCAGATTCGTTCCGTACAATTTGCCAAAAAATATAAAGTTCCCCTGCTTGTCAAATCATCATTTAAAAATGTCAAAGGGACTCTAGTCACTGAGGAGGATTCAGAAATGGAAGAAGTGGTAGTTTCTGGTATAACATATGATAAGGACCAAGCTAAAATATCCATTATAGGAGTGCCGGATAAACCGGGCATTGCTTCAAAAATTTTTACCGCTGTGGCAAATAACAATATTGTAATTGACATGATAATCCAGAATATCAGCCATGAGGGACTAACGGATATTTCTTTTACATTGCCGAGAATAGAAACAAAAAAAGGGATGGAGTTGCTCAAAACATTAAATAAAAAGATTGGGGCCAAAGAGGTTAGATTAGATAAAAATATGTCTAAAATTTCCATTGTGGGCGCTGGAATGAGGAGCCATTCAGGGATAGCCGCAAAAATGTTTTCCGTCCTGGCAAAAGAAAATATTAATATTATGATGATTAGCACTTCCGAAATCAAAATCTCCTGCGTCATAGACGAAAAATATACTGAATTGGCTGTTAGGATTCTTCATAAAGCATTTAGCTTGGAAAAAAAAAGGTAAGGGTAAAAAGCTAACCTTTAGAATTTTTTAATTTTGCGCATTAACCAATTTATTGAGTTATGCGAGCATTATTAGCGCGGCTATTTTCCTTTTTAAATTTTAATCTGCGGATGCCTTTTATTAGTTTTTGGAATTTTGAAATCGGGATCTGCGAGAGAGTTGAATCAATATACCTCCAATCAAACTGGAGGTTTACCAATTTAAAATTATTCTATAAAACAAAGCTTTATCTAATCAGGATAATTTAATTAGTAAACCCCGTTAGAGATAGGGAACGACCCAAGATAGTTTTAAAAGTAGGCACATTATTTTTCCAAACATTTCCGTAATCTCTAACAGGGTGAACCATCATCTATAAGGAATGATCTATACCACCGGCAGGAGTCGGTGGCTTTCTCAAATAACGGGGTAAACTTAATTCATAAAAGATATTTAAGAATTTTTTATTGAGAATAATTTAACATGGGATACGAAATTTAAAAGACCAACGGCGCCGGTGGGATGGGTATAATTTAGGCGAAATTTTTGGACTCCACTTTGAGCCAAAGGAGAGTCGATAAAATCATTTTGCCCTTAGCAAAGCCATCAAAACCATTCAAATCATAAAGGTCGTAAAATATGGCTTATGGCAATATTTTTTATAGATTATCCTCCAAATTAACCCTAGCTATAACTTTTAAAAAAAAATTTACCCATTAGTTTTTTCTCATCCAAAATTTTTCCCACAAAAATCCTTTAACTTCAAAAAGTTGTATAATTTTTTGAGCGAATTTCAAGATATTATCCTATTTTTTTATTGCCTCTTTGCGAACCATTAGTGTAATTTACAATTCTGCTCCGCAAAAAGAATTAGAAACTTGGTGAGATATTATTTTTTTTTAATTTAATCTCTAAGCTGGAGGAAAAGATGAAGACCAAATCATTCACGTTTATCTTGATCCTGTTATTAGCGGGATGCGGTGTTGACGAGGAAGTTCATCACATTGCGCTGGAGAAAACAATTACCTTGAAATCTGAGTTGGAAAGCACACGGTCTGAATGGGAAGCTTCAAAGAAAAAAATTGCCCTTTTGGTAAAAACATCGGAAGACAAGATTAAGAAATTATCCAATGATCTCTCGTTGAAAACGGAACAAATTGACAAACTTTCTGAAAATATGTTTGCAAAAGAAGCAAAGATTGGAGATCTCTCCGCAAAAATAACAACAAAGGATAAACAGGTTACCGATTTCTCCGAAACAATATCGACATTGAATGGTCAGATTGGAGAACTTTCCGCAAAAAAGGATGAGGCTTTGCAGGAGGTCGCCGGATTAAAACAGCTTTCCCAGGGCCTTGAAAGAGAAAAAGCCCATCTCATTGCATCCGATGAATTTTCCAAAATGGAAATCAAAGAAAAAGAACAGAAAATCAAAGAGTTAACTAAAAAGATCTCCAATAATGATTTGCAAAATAACGATCTCATTGCAAAATTATCCACAATGAGCGCTCAAATTGAAGATCTCTCCGCAAAAAAAGAGGAGGCCTTGCAAAAGATCGCCGGTTTAAAACAGGTTTCCCATGGGCTAGAAAGAGAAAGAGCCCATCTCATTGCATCCGATGAATTTTCCGTTAAAGAGCTCAAAGAAAAAGAAAAGGAAATCACAGAGTTAGCAAAAACAATTGGGGACAAAGGGTGGAAAAATAGGAATCTCATGGCTAAATTATCTTCAATGAACGATCAAATGGCAGACCTCTCCGCACAAAAGGATGAGGCTTTGCAAAAGGTCGCCGGATTAAAACAGCTTTCCCAGGGCCTTGAAAGAGAAAGAACCCATCTTATTGCTTCCGATAAAATTTCCATCAAAGAGCTCAAAGAAAAAGAAAAGGCGATCTCTGAGTTAGAAAAATCAATTGAGGACAACAAATGGAACAATATGAATCTCATGGCTAAATTATCCTCAAAGGATGCTCAAATGGAAGAGCTCGCAGCAAATAAGAATGAGGCTTTGCAAAAGGTCGCCGGATTAAAACAGCTTTCCCAGGGCCTTGAAAGAGAAAGGGCCCATCTTATTGCTTCCGATGAAATTTCCATCAAAGAGCTCAAAGAAAAAGAAAAGGAGATCTCAAAGTTAGAAAAGTCAATTGAGGACAACAAATGGAACAATATGAATCTCATCGCTAAATTATCCTCAAAGGATGCTCAAATGGGAGAGCTCGCAGAAAAAAAGAATGAGGCTTTGCAAAAGGTCGCCGGATTAGAACAGGTTTCCCAGGGCCTTGAAAGAGAAAGGGCCCATCTTATTGCTTCCGATGAAATTTCCATCAAAGAGCTCAAAGAAAAAGAAAAGGCGATCTCAGAGTTAGCAAAATCAATTGAGGATAATAAGTGGAAAAATAGGAATCTCATGGCTAAATTATCCTCAAAGAATGCCCAGATTGAAGAGCTCTCAGCAAGGGGAGACGAGGTTTTGCAAATGTTAGCAGGTTTAAAACAAATTTCCGCGGGGCTTCAAAAAGAAAGAACCTATCTGGTTTCTTTAGATCAAATAAGCTTTGAAAAAGAAAAAGAAAATAACCGAAAAATCGCTCAACTAGCAGACATGATTCATGATAAGAACAAGGATATTTATGACCTTTCCTCATTAATTT
>Ga0255058_10001280_pt1 | contig 14224 bp, 10 predicted proteins | sample Cases_109_9_MG_FD_188637 | JGI IMG/M metagenome (GOLD analysis project Ga0255058, IMG submission 188637) | Seawater microbial communities from Amundsen Gulf, Northwest Territories, Canada - Cases_109_9 | ecosystem: Environmental > Aquatic > Marine > Gulf | place: Canada: Northwest Territories... | reverse complement strand
CCGGTACTTACCCGCCTGCACCTCGGGCTCGATTTTCGCGTGAGCGTCGATCACCTGCGCGGGGTCTACCGCGACGCCGTCCCGCGACGCCGCGGCGATCACCGACCGACTGATGCCTTCCTCCCAGTCGACGAGGGTCCCGTAACAGTCGAACGTGATGATGTCGTACAGCATCGAAGGAGGATTATCGCACAACCGACCCGCGGCCGCCGAAAGGCATGCGATCGATGGATCAGGCGTGCACCTTGCCGGGGGCGCCGGCCGCGGTGTACTTGTACTCCTCGAAGCTCACGCCGAACATCGCCGAGTACAGGATCGGCACCATCCCCAGGGTCAGCGCCGTCGCGAACATCAGGCCGAAGATGATCGCGATCGCCATCGGCTCCCACATCGGCCCGCCGCGCAGCCACAGCGGTATCAGTCCACCCATGGTCGTGCAGGTCGTCAACAGGATCGGCCGCAGCCGCCGCTGCGCCGACTCGATGATCGCCTGTGCCGGCTCGCGCCCGAACTGATCGATTTCGATGCGAATGCGGTCGATCAACACGATGGCGTTGTTGATGACGATTCCGGCCAGCGAGATGATCCCCAGCAATGTCATGAACCCGAAGTACGAGCGGGCCACGAGCAGCCCGAAGACGACCCCGACGATGCTCATCGGTATCGTCAGCAGGATGATCACCGGCCGCCGCAGCGAATTGAACTGGCCCACGAGCAGCAACAGGATAATCAGGCCGGCGACCGGCAGCTTGGCCGCGATCGATGCGTTGGCCTCGCCCGCAGTCTCCTGCTCACCGCCGAATTGGAAGTCGTACCCCAGGCCCCACTGCTCGCTCTGCTCCTTTAGCCAGGGCCGGATGGTGCGAACGATACCCGCCGCAGTGAAGCCCGGCTCCACTGCCGCCTCGACGGTGATGGTCTTCATACGGTCGCGGCGGAGGATCACCGAGGGCTGCCACTGGACCTCGACGTCGGCCACTTGCTTCAAGGGAACCGATCGACCGGATGCCTGAACGTAGACGTTCAACGTCTCGAGCTTGCCCAGGTCCTGTCGTTCGGCGGCCACGGACCGCAGCGTGATCGGGATCAGATCGTCGTTCTCGCGGAAGTGCGTCGCCTCCCAGCCGTCGAGGAAGGACTGCAGCGAGATCGCCACGTCCAGATTGGTCACTCCCGCGCGGCGGGCGCGGGGCTGGTCGATCCGCACGAACAGCTTTTTGGAGCGGGCACCCCAGTCGTCGCCGAGCACACGGCTGCCCGGGACCGCGGCGAGCTTGGCCTTGACCTGCTCGACGATCTCGTGGAGTCGAGTCTCGTCGCGACCCGAGATACGCACCTCGATCGGCGGCCATGAGGGCGGGCCCAGGGCCAGCGGGCGGACGGTCGCCACCAGGTCGGGAAAACGGCTCTGGCAATACGCGTCGAGCTGCGGAACGATCTCGTCGATGAGCTTGCGCGAGGTCGCGTTGACCACGAAGATCGCGTAGTTCGGAGCGGACTGCTCGGGGGTGTAGGGCAGGATGAAGCGGGGCGCACCACGGCCGATGAACGTGCCCCAGTTGATCACACCCTCGTCACGATCGGGGCCGACCAGGAGTTGATCGCGCATGTAGCGTTCCAGGTCGCGGACCAGGGTCTCGGTGCGCCGGATCGGTGTTCCCGCCGGCAGGTCCAGTTCCATGGTGAACGTCGGCCGGTCGTTGGGCGGGAAGAAGATGTTCGGAACGAAACGGAAGCCGAATAGCGACAGCCCGAAGATGGCGGCGATGACGCCCAGCGACAGCGCGCGGTTGCGCAGCCCGAGCAGCAGCGTGCGGCGATACAGCACGTAGAAACGGCTCTCGAATCCCGGGCCGTCGGTGGCCCGTTTCACCTTGAGAAACAACACGCAGAGCAGGGGGATCATCGTCAGCGAAAGTACCCAGGAACAGAGCAACGTGATCGTAACGACCTTGAACAGCGGAGCGGTGTACTCCCCCGTCGTCGATTCGGCGAGGAAGATCGGCAGGAACGCCGCCGAGGTCGTCGCCGAGGAGATCAGCAACGGGAGGCGCAACTCGGCCGCCGACTCCAGCGCCGCATGGAAGGCGGGCTTACCCTCGCCGATCTGCACCAGGATCGACTCGGACATCACGATGGCGTTGTCAACCAGCATGCCCAGGGCGATGATCAACGCGGCAATCGACATCTGATCCAGTCCGATACCGAAGACGCCCATGACGAAGAACGAGGCCACCATCGCCATCGGAATCAGGCTGGCCACGACCAGCCCGGTGCGCAGGCCCAGGAAAACCAGCATCACCAGCGTCACGATCAGTACGGCCTGGATCAGGTTGGCGCTGAAATCGCGGATCTTGGCCGTCACCGCGCCGGGCTGGAACTGGATGTAATCAAACTCGATGCCGATCGGGATGTAGCCCTGGACGCGGTCGACGGCCAGACGGATCTCTTCTCCCATGCGGCTGATGTTGCCGCCCTCGCGCATCGAGATCGCCAGAACCAGACCGGGAGTACCGGTGGCGCGAACCTTGTTTCGCGGCGGATCGATGTAGCCTCGTTCGATCCGGGCCACGTCCTGCAGGTAGATCACGTCCTCGCGGCCGGGGACCTGGATGACCGTGCGTTTCAACTCGTCGATCGACTCGAAGTTGCCCGAAGGTTCGAGGGCGATTTCCTCGAACTCGGTGCGTACGTGCCCTCCCGAAATGATGATGTTTCGCGCCTGGAGGATCCGCTGCAGCTGGACCGGAGACAGGGCGAGCTCGGCCAGACGTGCGTTGTCGTACTCGACGAAGATCCGCTCTTCCTGGGCCCCGTAGATCTCGACCTTGGCCACGTCCTCGATCAGCAGCAACTCGTCGCGAGCGTCGTCGGCGATCTCCTTGAGCTCGGCGTAGCTGAAGGCGCCGCCGCCGGTGATGCTGAGGATGACCCCGAACACGTCGCCAAACTCGTCGTCGACGGTGGGGCCGACAACGTCGTCGGGCAGCTCGCTGCGCGCACGGTCGACCTTGCGACGGAGATCGTCGAAGATGGGCCGCATCTCCTTGAACTCCTCGCGAAAGTTGGCGTAGATCAGCGAGACGCCGGTCTTGGACTCGCTGCTGATGAAGTCCAGCTCCGGAATCTCCTGGATCGCCTTCTCGAGCTTGTCGGTGACGAACTGTTCGACGCGCTCGGGGCTCGCGCCGGGAAAGCGCGTCGTCACGAGCGCGGTGCGGACGACGAACCCAGGGTCCTCGTTCTGGGGCAGCGAGAGGAACGACGACACTCCGGCGGCCAGGAGAACCAGCAGGAAGGTCAGCGTGATCCGGTCGTTGTCGAGGGCGAAACGGGTAACGCTCATGGAACTCTGTCGTCGGGTAGCTTGACCCGTTGCCCGTCGACCAGCCGGCGCACGCCGGCGGTCACCACCTTCCGCCCCTCGGCAACCCCGGACAGGATCTCGAGCCTGCCGTCACGGGTCAGCGCTCCCACGGTCACCGGCGCCCGGTGTACGATCCCCACGCCGCTCTCTCCCGAAGGCTCGAGCAGGAACACGAACCGGCCGACCTCGTCCTCGCCGACGGCGTGGCTGGGAAGATAGATCCGCTCGCGCTTGTCGCGGGACTCGAAGCTGAAGGTGACATCGGCCGCCATGCCCGAACGGATCTCGGGGCTTTCGGCGGTGATCCTGACGGTGACCGGGAAGGTCGTGGCGGTGCCCGTCGAGGCGACGCCAACCTCGGTGACCACCGCATCGAAGACCCGGCCCGGCAACGCGGCGAAGCTCGCCCGGACCGGTGCCCCGTCCTGCACGTCGGAGATCAAGACCTCCGGGATCGCCACCTCGACCTCGGGTCGTGCGCCCGACATCATCATCACCACGGTCTGTCCCTGAGTGACGTTCTCGTTGACCTCGACATCGACGGCGGCGATGGCGCCGTCGACCGGTGCGCGCAGGCTACTGTAGCCGAGCTTGCGGCGGGCGCTCTCCAGTGCCTGGGTCGCGGCCTCGACCTGCGCCCCGGTGGACTGGAATTGCGCGGTGGCCGAATCGAGCTCGTTCTGGGAGGCGTTGTCGTTCTCGTACAGGCCGCGGACCCGCTCCAGGTTGGCCTCGCTGTTGGTCATCACCGCTCGGGCCTGGGCCAGGTTCGCCTCGGCCTGCCGCACGGCGATCTCGAAGTCGGTCTGCTCGAGCCGGGCGATCAATCGCCCGGTGGGCACGCGGTTTCCGACGCTGACGTTCAGCACGTCGATGCGGCCCGGCACGCGGAAGCTCATCTCGGTCTCCTGGTCGGCGCGGGCCAATCCCGGGAAGACACGGTCACGACTCCCGCCGGTGGCGATCACTTGCTCGTGGCGCACCGGACGCAGGATCTCGCGCGGCGGCTCGGGCTCGGCGCAACCCGTCGACAGGCCCGGCAGAACGAGAAGGACCGCGGGAAGGAAGAGCTTTGGGGACGTGGTTGGCGAGGGACCCAGCATGATTCACCTGTCCTGGGGCCGAGGGGCGAGGCCCGCCTCGGCGAAGAACGCCTCCAGTCTCTCGAACCAGCCCTCCCTGGCCGCGTCGGCGAGAAAGAAGTCGAAGCTGTTGGTCGCCCGTTGCAGTTCCATCAGGTCGACCAGGAAGTCGAAAACGGCGTTGGAGGCGAACTCCTCGGCGACCAGGGCGTTGTTCTGGGCGTCGAGCAGCTCTAGAATCGACAACGTACCGCGGGCGTACGTGTCGCTCACCAGATTCAGATTCTCACGCGCCGCCTCCACCGCCTCGCGGGAAAGCTCGATGCCCAGGTAGGTTGCCGACAGCTCGAACAACGCGGTCCGGATACGCAGCTCGATGGACTCGCGAACCGCGCCTCGCTCCAGGCGCAGCGCCGCCAGTTCTTCCGACGACTGTGCGACCCGGGCCTTGCGGGCGCCGCCCTGGAACAACGGCAGCGTCGCCTGAAGGGCGACGCTCCAGTCGTTGCGATCCAGCTCCGGGTTGGGCGTACTGCCTGCGCCGCTCTTCGAGATCTGCCGTTCGGCCTCTCCGACCAGCGCCACGTCCGGGACCCAGTAGGAACGACGCGCCGCGAGCAGGGCGCGCTCCTGAGCGGCGATGCCCGCGTCGAGGGCCTGCAGCTCGGGGGAGTTGGAGAGCCCCTCCCGCACCGAGAACTCGCGGAACAGCGCAAAGCTCCTGGCGTTGTCGACGAACCGGTTGAGGCGGCCGAAGCCGGTGATCAGCTCGGGGGACTCGAGGCTGGGCTCGATGGTCTCGTACAAGGGCTCGAGGGCGCCGTGCACCAGGCGGTTGAGGTTCAGGTAGGCGGTATGAACGCGGCTGTGGGCCTGGTTCGACTGGTCGCGGTCGGTTGCCAACTCGCTGCGCCAGCGGTAGACGTCGGCCGGACCGGAGAAGCCGATCTGCACCCGCTTGCGCGCCAGCTCGAGGTTGGTCTGCGTCAACCGCTGGTTTTCCCGGGCGACCCGCTCGAGGGTCTGGGCCCGCAACACGTTCAGGAACGACGTGGAGGTCTGAAGCGCCAGGTCGAGGCGCTGGATCTCCTGCGCCAGCTCGAGGGCGCGCTGCAGGTTCTTCTCGACCTCGACCTGGGCCAGCAGGCCGTCGGCGTAGAGCACCTGCGTCACGGAGATCCCGCCCGTCACGCTGCGCTCCGCCTGGAGACCGAAGCTCGCCGCGGCCCGGTCGTCGTCGATCTGCAATCCCGAGCCCGAGATCTGGATCTCCGGTTTCAACAGCGAGCGGGCCCGGCGCACGTTCTCCGCGCCGGCGGCGACGCTGCGCCGGGTGGACGCCAGGGAGAGGTTCTCGGCGACGGCGATCTTGACCGCCTCGGAGAGCGTCAACGGCCGATCGATGAACTCCTCGGCGGCCTCGGGGTGCAGCAGCTCCGCCTCTCGGGCCACGTTGAAGCTGGGATAGAAATCGATCGCCCGCGCCGTGGCCATGTTGATCACCAGCCCGCCTTGCAGCTCGAGCTCGACGGGGAGCATCCCGGCATCCTCGCCCCGAAAGATCCGTTGCAGATTGAGGGCCATGCGCCGCGAGAGCCGGGTCAGGTCGGTGGCCGGTCGTACGCCGGCCATGATGCCGATTTCAACCTCTTCCCGACCCCACAACGAGAAGGAGGGCAGGCCGCGCTCGATCAGACCGCTCACCAGCCGGTCGAACTCGGTGGCGGGCAGGCGGTTCAACGGCGTGACGTAGACCGCCTCGGCGTCCGGCGGTAGCTGGGACAGGGCCTGCTCTGCGGAATCGACCGTCGGAACGACAATCATCTCCAGTCCCAGCAGCCGACCGCCCTCGATCACCGCCTCGGGGATCTCCGGGATCGCCTCGCCCACCAGCGCGTCGGCCAGGACGTGAACCCGGCGGAATCCCACCACCTCGCGGAAGCGGGCCACGTCCCGCAGGATGCTGCCGCGGGTGATGACGTAGTTCAGGTTTTCGACGCCGCTGGTCATCTGGCCCTGCTTGTTGCTTGCGACGGGCAGCCCCTGGGCGTCGATGTCGATGGCCAGCGCGGCGATCACCGGTTTGGGCAGCGCCCTGCGGCGGCACAGATCGTTGGTGACGAAGATACCCACGCCGACGACGGCGTCGACCTGCGGATCGGTCAGAAGTCGGTCCACGGCCGAGCGGATCCCGCTCACGCTCCATTCGCCGGACAGCCGCTTGTCCGCCGGAAAGCGCAGGTCGAACTCGCGCCGGGTCAGGGAGTTGGCCTCGCGGACGACGAGATCCACGAGACCGGCCAGCCGTTCGAAGGCGAACCCCTCGGCGTCGGTCGGCTGGCCGTCGTAGACGATGCCCACCGTGTAGACCGGGCGCTCGGCCACTGGCGTCTGGGCACCGGCCGCGAGCGCTGCGAGCGGAAGGCAGAGGACCAGAGCGAGGCATCGCCGAGCACACGAGCCAGTGGAGATCATTAGATGCGCTTCCGGGGGTCCGCGGACCCGCATGACGGAGTAGAGCCGACCCGGGGGGATACTCTACCGGGGCTGTCGCGAGTTCTGCAACTGGGGGAACCGGTTGCCGACGGCTGCGGCCGGGCCGCGCGGATGCTCCCGGCGGCGGGCGATCAGTTGGCGAGTCGGCCCAGGAAGCGGTTCAGCGGGTTCGTCCGCGGCAGGAACGGCAGCACCGGCCGGCGGCGGGCGCCCATCCGCCTCAAATGGCGGCGGATCCCCTGGTGATCGGGCTGCAGTCGCAGGCCCCAGCGCAACGCCTGGTGCGCTTCCCGGCGACGGCCCGCGGCGAGCAGTACGCGTCCCAGGTTCCAGCAAATGTCCGAGCGATAGCCTTCCATCTCTGCCGCGACGCGGCAGAAGCGGACCGCCTCGTGGGAGCCCGTTCCCGTCAAGCTGAGACATAGTCCGTAGTACGACAGGTAACGGGCCTGGGGTTGCTTGACCTGACCGAGGCGCTTTTCGATCTCGATCGCCCCGTTGAAATAGGCCAGGGCCTCGCGGTGCTGTCGGAGCTCCAGGGACTCCAGGCCTCTCTGAAAGCTGTCCTCAGCCGGTCGAACCAGCATCCTGACCTCGCGGGAAGTGACCGACCGGCGCCGTTCGGTGCGTAATTATCGAGGAATATGGGGTGCGATCGCGGTCTGGACCATGATCGATTCTGTCGCAGCGATGACGGAATCGTCAGGAACCGCGAGCCTGCCGCGCACGGTCTCGATGACGGACGATCGACAGGCGGTCCGGGCGCACGACGGCGGCCTGATCCAGCATCCGCAACGCGCGCTCGTGATCCCCGTCCTTGAGGTAGGCCAGCCCCAGCGCGTGCTCGGGGGGCGGCATGAACGGGAAGGTCGACGCCTGGTTGAGGAGCGGCCCGGGGATTCCCATCGCCCGCTCGGCCAGTTCCGCCCCTTCTTCGACATCGAGATCTCCGGCGACCAGCACCCATGCCAGAAGCGCGTGGTTGCGTCGGCCGGGGTCCATCTCCAGGGCGCGCCGTGCGTAGCCCACGGCTTCTTCGAAGCGGCCGGTGTCGGCCAGCGTGTAGGCCATCAGGCGGAACAGCTCGGAGTGCTTGGGGCCTCGGTCGAGCAACGTCTCGAGGAGTTGCGTGGCGCTGCGGTGATCTGCCGAGAGCAGATAGCCGACCGCCTTCCACAGTTGCATCTCGAAATCCTCGGACTGAATCTTCAGGCCGCGATCGAGTGAGTCCTGGGCCTGATCGTAGTGACCCTCATTCAGTTGTGCGCGGGCCAGTTTCAGGAAGGGCCGGGCGTCCTCCACGCGGGGGTCGAGCCGGATTGCCTGACCGACGAGTCCTCGCGCCTCCTCGAACCGTTCCAGATCCATCAGGATGTCCGCGGCCGACACCAGCAGACCGCGCTTGACGTAATCCGACGGAAGCTCGGCCAGTGTCACCCCGATCAGCTCCATGGCCCGACGCTCGTCACCGGCACGCAGATAAGCCTCGAACCGCTCGCCCCGCGCACCCAGCGGATCCTGGGAGACACGGTCCAGTTCCTCGGCGGCCTCGATCGCGTCGGCGAATCGGCCGAGTTGAAGACCGAGGCGAACCCGTCCACTCAGGGCCAGACCCTGCCAGCGGTTCCGCGACAGCGCCTCGTCGAACCGTTCGCCGGCCTCTACGTAGCGCCCGAGTAGCAGAGCATCCCAGCCGAGCAGCGCGGCGATCCGTCCGTCGGCGTCTTCGCCGTCGAAGGCACGCGCGCGGCGGGTGTAGTCGCTGGCCCCGAGATAGTCGCCGACACCGACGCTCGCCGTCCGAGCTTCGAGCAGCAGACGGACCTTGTTGGCGTCGGCGACCCCGTCGTCGGCCAACGCCGCCTCGAGTCGAGTCACGGCGGCATCCACGCCGACGTCGAGCCCCAGTCGGATCGACGCGTCGATCAGGTTGGCCAGGGCCACACCGTTGAACCCGTCTTCCAGCATTGGCGTCGCCCGCTCGATCATCTCGTCGTAGCGCCCTTCCTGCGCCATGACCCGGAACAGACCGGACAGCGCGCGATCGTTCTCGGGGTTGGCCTTCAGGGCATCCACGTAGAAGCGTTCCGCGTCACCGAACTTGCTGTAGTAACGCTGGATCTCGCCCATCAGGGCCAGCAGCTCATCCTGCCGGGCGTCGGTATCGATCGCCAGGGCGCGACGGGAGTATTCCTCGGCGGCCTCGACGTCTCCCCCCTGGCCGCAGCTCGCCGCCATCTCGAAATAGAAGGTGCGCTGATCGGCCGGATCCTCGATGTTCTGCATCGCTTCGACGACCACTGCATCGACCTTCTGCGCATCTCCTTCCTGAAGGGCGAGCTTGGCCCATTCCTGGTACCAGGAGCTGTCGTCGGGGTCTTGCTCGAGCATGCGCTTGACGGTCTCCAGGCCCTCGCCGATGCGCTTGCTCTGACCGTAGAGCTCGACCAGGTGCACCTGCGGCAGCGTGAACGCCGGGTCCAGCTCGACCGCCTGCTCGAACGGTTTCACCGAACGCTGCCGGGCCTCCTTGGCGTTGGTCTGGTGGAACAGCGCCTCGCCGAGACCGTACCAGGCTTCCTTATCGTCGGGGTAGGCCTCGGTGACCTTGCGGAACAGGGGCTCGGCCTCCCTGTAGCTCGTCTGAACCAATGCCTGGAACGCCTCGGCCAGCATGCGGTCCTTGCGACCCAGCTTGACGTCGCCCTCGATCAGGTCGGCGAGCATCTGTCCCGGCCCGGGGCCGTCTTCGTCACCGGGCTCCCAGTTGGGTCCATTGGCCCACCAGCGCGCAATGGCCAGCTTGTAGTAGGCCGAGCCGAAGTCCGGGTCGACGTCGACGGCGCTCTGGAATAGCGCGGCCGCCACGTCGAATTCGCGGGCGTTGAGCAGGTCCAACCCCTCGAGATACAGCTGATAGGCCTCGATGGACCCACTGGTCTGTTCCTTGACCGAGCGCTCGGTGACGCGGGACGCCAGGCGAACGCCGAGATCGTCGTGAAGAAGGGCGGTCAGCTGGTCGACCATCGCGTACAGGTCGGTGCCGTCGATCCGCTCGGACTTGACGACCGACCCGTCGGACATGTCGACAAGCTGGCTCGTGAGCGCCCAGCGATCGCCGAGCTGGCTCAGGGAACCGGAGAGCATGGTGTCGGCGCCTGCTCTGCGCGCGACGGCCGTGGCCATGTCCCGATCGATGGTGTCACGTCTCTTGCGCCCCAACTGCTTCTGGATGTCGAACAGCCTCTGGCTGCTGTACACCTTGAGGTTGGCCAGGTCCGAGAGGTTGGTGATGATCAGCTCTTGCAGGATCTGGCCCAGGCGATCGCTATCGGCCGTGTCCTTGAGGTTGGTGAATGGCAGCACGGCCAGCGAGTTCTCGACCACCTGGACCACCGGAGCCGGAGGCTTCGTCAGCGGCGGAAACGGGAAGGTCATGAGGAACAGGGCCAACACCGCCACCGCCACCGCCGCCGCGCCGGTGCCGACCCAGGGCCAGATCGACCGCTTGCGAATGGCGATCCCCGACACCGACACCATCGGCACGGGACCCGACTCGGAGATCCGTTTCAGCCGGCGCAGGTCGACGAGCAGCTCGTCGGCGTACTGGTAGCGGTCGTCCGGGTTTTTCTCGAGGCACTTGGCTACGATCCGCTCCAGCTCGGCCGGGACCTCACGGTTGTAACCGGCGATCGGCGACGGCGTGTCCCGGAGTATCGCGCTGAGGGTGTCGGTGACCGTGTCCCCCTCGAAAGGCGGGTGGCCGGTCACCAACTCGTAGAGGGTGCTGCCGAAAGAGAAGATATCCGAACGGCCGTCGAGCTCGAGGCCCCGGGCCTGTTCGGGAGACATGTAGGCGGCGGTGCCGAGGATGCGGCCCTCGCGCGTTACCGCCGCGGAGATGGTCTGCCGCTGGCTCGCCGCCTCGGGATCGGCCACCTCGTGCCGAACGTCGTAGAGCTTGGCCAGCCCGAAGTCGAGGATCTTCACGTGACCGCTGTTGCCCAAGACGATGTTGTCGGGCTTGAGGTCACGGTGGACGATCTGGGAGCGGTGGGCGGTGGTCAGCCCGTCGGCGACCTCGATGGCGATCTGCAGCACCTGGTCGGTGGGCGGGCGGGTACCGCTGCAGATCTCGGCGAGGTTCTTGCCCTCGACCAGTTCCATCGCGATGAAGGTCACGCCGTCGCAGGTGTCGATCTCGTGAATCGTCGCGATGTTGGGGTGGGACAACGCGGCCGCCGTGCGGGCCTCACGGACGAAACGTGCCTGGCGCTCGTCATCACCGATGAAGTCGGGGTGCAGGACCTTTAGCGCGACGTCACGGCCGAGATTCTCGTCCTCGGCGCGGTAGACCACGCCCATACCGCCCTCTCCTAGCTTCTCCAGGATGCGAAAGTGAGAGAGCTTCTTGCCGATCATCTCGGGAACTCGGAGCCGCGGCGAATAGCGACCTCAAATAAAGAACGAATGAGGTTCGAGTGTACATCACGGTCGTTCGCCGGGCGACCGGAAGGGGCGCCACCGCTGCCCTTCTCGCCATGACCTCAACGTAGGCAAGCGGTAGTTGCTTTTTTGGCAAGTCAAAAATATCCTGTTCGGCGCACTACCACGCGGACGGGTAATCGGGAACATGGCAACCAGCACCGTCGAGGATTACCTCAAGAGCATCTATCTCGAAGAACGGCGCCGGGCCGGCCGGCTCGTTGCGCCGGGACGTATCAGCGCTGCGATGAACGTCGCCCCCGGCACGGTTACCGCCATGCTCAAGACGCTGACCGAGTCGGGACTGGTGAGCTATGAACCCTACGCCGGGGTGCGGCTGACCGAGGCCGGGCGCAAGCTGGCGGCCCATATCCTGCGCCGTCACCGGCTGGTCGAGCAATTCCTGGTGCAGGTGATGGGCCTCGACTGGAGCGAGGTGCACCAGGAGGCCGAGATTCTCGAGCACGCGGTGTCGGACCGGATCATCGACCGGATGGACGACATGCTGGGCCGGCCGACGGTCGATCCTCACGGCGACCCGATCCCCACCGCCGGAGGCGCCATCGACGATACCGATCATCCCAACCTGCTGGCCTGCCCCCTGAATACGCCGATGATGATCGCCCGGGTCATCGACCAGCGGGCCGAGTACTTGCAGCTTCTCGAACGGTATCACCTGATGCCCGGCAAGCGCGCTACTGTAGAGGAGCGCGACGTGATAGCGCAAACCGTCAAGGTCGCGCCCGAGGTGGGAGAACCCCTGCAGTTGGGCTTCCACGCAGCGTCGAAGATCCTGGTTCGCTTGATACAGCCCGGCTCCTGAAGATGGACCTCGTCGCCAACACGCTCGGCGTCGAGGCGCAAGGGATTGGCCGACATTCTCGAGTCAATGGGACGCTCGGGGCGAGGCCCCGAGCCCGTCGCGACCTGATACACTCGCACCGTGGCGAGTTTGCAGTGGATCCACGAGAGTCCCGCCCGCTGGGACCCGGCCAAGGCGCGGATCGTCGGCGGCGTCCCGGCCGGAGTCTTTGCGCTGGAGTGTCCCGGCGAGGGCGAGTTGGTGCCCGGAGATTGGTGGCGGGTCGAGGCCGAGGGCCAGGTGGTCGGCTACGGGTGGCTCGAGCACACCTGGGGTGATGCGGAGATCCTGCTCGCCGTCGCCCCGGACCGGCGCGGGCGCGGGGTAGGCACCTTCATCCTCGAGAAGCTGGAAAACGAGGCCCGGACCCAAGGCCTGAACTATCTGTGCAACATCGTGCGTCCGAACCATCCCGAGAAGGTCGCCGTCACCCGCTGGTTGCGGGAGCGACGGTTCGAAGAGGCCGAGGACGGCTATCTCAGACGGAGTATCAAGGACCAATGAGGAGTAGGCACATGAAGAAACTGACCGTAGTCGCCATCGCCCTCGTGCTGGCCGCGTCCGGCCTGGCCCACGCCGGTGACACGACCAAGTGCACCATGAGCTTCACGCTGAAGTCCTGGTCGGCCTTTTACAAATCGTCGAAAGGCGCGGGAACGATCACCTGCGACAACGGTGAAACGGCCGAGGTCGACATTCGCGCCAAGGGCGGCGGGATCACCTTCGGCAAATCCGAGATCACGGATGGCCAGGGCACGTTCTCCGAGGTCGTGAATCTCGATCAGTTGCTCGGCGGCTACGCCCAGTCCGAGGCGCACGCAGGCGCCTCCAAATCCGTGGGCGCCCAGGCGCTGACCAAGGGCGAGGTCTCCCTGGCATTGACCGGCAAGGGCAAAGGCTGGGACATCGGCGCCGGCTTCGGGAAGTTCACCATCGAGCGCAAGGGCGCCGGCAAGGAAGAAAAAGAGGAGTCAGGCGGCTGATCACTCGAGGAACGGGTGAAAGTCGTCGTCTCCGGCGGGCACGATGTGATCGTGCTCCATGATCAACCGCGCGCACGCGTTCCAGCGCAGCAACGGGTCGTCGTTACCGGCGGGGCGTAGCGCTTCGGCTTTCTCGTACCATTCCATCGCCTGACGCAGTCCGTCGTAGGTCGAGGAGCCCGACCCGGGGTGAGCCCGCTCCAGTTGGGCCTTGGCCCAACGCTCGAAGATCAGTCCGGCGTAGTAGGTTTTCTCGTACTCACCCTGGACGCGATCGAGGGTCTCGCGTGCCTGCTCCGGGGTCGCCCCTGGAGCGCCGCCGAACTGATCCGTGCGCGACAACAACAACAGGATCAACGCCTGCTGGTTGTTGGGATCGGACTCGAGCACGTCGAGGCAGATGCTCTCGGCCTGGCGCGGCTCGTTCAACAGACGATAGTGGTTGGCCTGCTTGATCGCGGCGACGACGCCCTCCACCGACAGACGCTTCAGATTGAACTCCATGACGACCTCCCCCGATCACTCACGGACAACAGTCTGCCACAGGGGCGCGTCGGCGTGGAAGAGCCGCGGGTTGCCCTAGGATAGGCTGATGAACGTTGTCTTGATCGCGCCGGACTACCCGGCGGAGATGCCTCGCTTCGCTCGGGGGCTGGCCCGGGTCGGGGCCCAGGTAATCGGCGTTTCCGAGCGCGGCCCCGAGAGCTTTCCGCGCGGGCTGCGGCACTCGCTGGCGGCCCACCTGCGGGTGCCTGACCTGTTCGGCGACGAGGGCGGCGCGGTGACCCACCTCCGCCGCGAGCTGGCCGGTCGCCGGATCGACCGGGTGGAGTGCCTGTGGGAGCCGGGGATGATCCTTGCCGCCCAGTTGCGCGAAGCGCTGGGGGTTCCCGGGCTGACGGTCGAGCAGACCCTCCCCTTTCGCGACAAGGAGCGGATGAAGCAGGGG
>Ga0255058_10001279_pt1 | contig 14226 bp, 10 predicted proteins | sample Cases_109_9_MG_FD_188637 | JGI IMG/M metagenome (GOLD analysis project Ga0255058, IMG submission 188637) | Seawater microbial communities from Amundsen Gulf, Northwest Territories, Canada - Cases_109_9 | ecosystem: Environmental > Aquatic > Marine > Gulf | place: Canada: Northwest Territories... | reverse complement strand
GCAAAGCGTCCCCTGGAAATTTTTTTCTATGGGATTGGCATTATCGAAGGTATAGTTACTCAGTCGCACTGGGAGACGCTGCGGACACTGCAACTTTTAGGCTTCAGAATTAATCCACAAATTCGACCGAGAATATCCCTTAGGGAAGTTCTCGAATATTATCAAGAACTCAAAGAAAACCGATCGATGCTGCCCTATGATATCGACGGTATGGTTGTTAAGGTAGATCGCATTTCATTTCAACAGCGGTTGGGTACAACCTCCAGGAGCCCCAGGTGGGCCATTGCCTACAAATTCAAGGCGGTGCAGGAGACCACCCGAATTGAGAATATCAAAATTCAGGTTGGGCGGACCGGGGTGCTAACACCCGTTGCCCGGCTGATGCCTGTTATTGTCGGCGGTGCAATGGTGAGTCGTGCAACTTTGCATAACGAGGACGAGATAGAAAAGAAAGGGATTCGGATCGGAGACACTGTGCTGATTCAACGTGCGGGTGACGTTATTCCGGAAGTTGTCAAAGTGATTGAGTCAAAGCGAACAGGAACGGAAACGGTTTTTGTTATGCCGAAAAGATGTCCTGTATGCGATTCTCTGGTAACTCGAGCTAAAGATGAATCAGCCACTAGGTGTATCAACTCAACCTGTCCGGCACAGGTAAAGGAACGTATCAAGCATTTTGCGTCCAAAGGGGCATTCGATATTGATGGGCTTGGAGACAAACTGGTGGAACAATTGGTCGACAGGGGGCTGTTATCGTCTTACGCAGATATTTTTCAACTGGAGGAAGAGCAACTTCTCCATCTCCAGCGAATGGGGAAGAAATCGGCCTGGAATCTGCTCCTCGCTATTGAGGGAAGTAAAAAGGTCACGTTGAGTCGATTTATTTATGCATTGGGCATCCGGCATGTCGGTGAACATGTAGCAGGGATACTGGCAGATAAATATCGGATTTTTGAAAGTCTCTCGAATGCATCGACCGATGACCTAAAATCGATTGAAGGAATAGGGCCTGTTTTGGCTGAGAGCCTGCCGAAATTTTTTAGGCAGAATGAAAACCAGGTCACTATTTCTCAAATTCTGAATTTAGGAGTACAGGTTGTTCACCGGGATTTTGAAAAAAGAGATGTGCTGGACGGAAAGATATTTGTCTTAACCGGAACCCTTGTGAGCATGACAAGAAGTGAGGCCCAGAACCTCATCAAGATGGCGGGGGGCAATATGGCTCGCTCGGTGACACAAAATACGGATTATCTCGTCGTTGGCAAATCACCGGGATCTAAACTCGACCGTGCTAGAGAACGCCACGTTGAAATCATCGATGAAGCTGTTCTAAAAAGGCTAATATCAAAAAGTTGAAGCTGAAAAAGCAGAGTGACATCAAAAAGAATGGATTTCCCCGGATGATGTAAGAATTCCTATCCCACGGAAAGCGGGCTTGCAGGACGTTTAAAATTGAAACGCATACAACTATTGGAGAGGTCATGGATACAAATGTGAGGGCCCGCGCTATTATCAGCGGAAGAGTTCAAGGCGTCTTCTTCAGGATGGAGACACGCCGCGCTGCTGAAAGGTATGGGGTTTTCGGATGGGTAAGAAATAGAAGGGATGGGACTGTTGAAGCGCTATTTGAAGGAGATAAAAAGTGCGTTGAGTCAATCCTTCAATGGTGTAAAAAGGGGCCTCCCCATTCAAAGGTAAAAGATATCAAAGTGAGTTGGGATACGTATTCGGGGGAGTTCACGCAATTTGAAATCAGGTATTAAATATTAAATAAGGCGGTTTATTTGGCTCCCTTGTAAATAAACCGCCTTATTTCTTTTTGTTTTAAACGGCCTCTTTGAGTTTCTTACCAGGACTGAATTTTACCACATTGTGAGCCTTAATTTTAATGGGAGCGCCTGTTTGGGGGTTTCGACCCTTGCGTGCTTTGCGGCGGACTTTTGAAAAGGTCCCAAACCCAACTAGTGTGACCTTACCGTCTTTTTTCTTTAAAGCTTTTGTAACATTTGCCATGAAAGAGTTGAGTGCGGCATCAGCCGCAACCTTTGTAACGCCTGCATCCTTTGAAATCCCATCGATTAATTCTGCCTTTGTCATTGTTCATTACCCCCCTTTTTTTGTGGTTAACATCAGTTACTGTAGGTAATTTTTACAAAGCCTTATAGCAGCTCATTTTCGATGTCAATAGAATTCAGTATCTAGAGGAATTTTTTTTTCTTTTTACCCTTGATCCTGCCCAGCGAATGGATCTATGAACATCGGTTGGGCCCGATCCCTTTCAACAAAGCTTTGGGTCGGACAGCCGTAACCAACATTTCAACGCCTAAAATAGCGCCTCCGTGAATAATGCGGGATCAAAATCCTGCAAATCATCGATTTTTTCTCCAATTCCAATATACCTTAGTGGAATCTGGAGTGTCCGGCAGATGCCGACAACTATTCCCCCTTTTGCTGTTCCATCTAGCTTGGTCAACGCGATTCCTGTAATGCCAAGGGCATCGTTGAATAGCTTCGCCTGGGACAAGGCATTTTGACCGGTAGTTGCATCTAGAACTAGAAGAATTTCATGGGGGGCGTCTGGCAGTTTTTTTGAAATAGTTCGTTTGATTTTTTTAAGTTCTTCCATCAGGTTTATCTTTGTGTGGAGCCTCCCCGCCGTGTCAATGAGGACGATGTTCACTTTTTTGGAAACGGCCGTTTCAACCCCGTCATAAACAACAGCGGCAGGGTCTGTTTTCGCCTTTTGCACGACGATTTCAGCTCCCGCTCTTTCAGCCCATATCATCATCTGCTCGGTTGCAGCAGCCCGAAAGGTATCTGCCGCAACAATTAGTACTTTTTCCCCCCTAGCGGTATATTTTGCTGCAATTTTTCCGATGGTCGTTGTTTTCCCCACACCATTTACGCCCACAACCATGATGACCCGAAGCCCCTCTATATTTTTAACATGAGGTGGATTCGCCATCAGAAATGTTTTTATTTCTGATTTGAGTTCTTTTTTCAGCTCATCGGCATCGGATATTTGATTCGACTTTTTGGAAATGTGCTCGATCAGCTCCATGGTTATACGGACGCCAATGTCCGAAGTGATGAGAAGCGCTTCAAGCTCTTCCAACATCGCTTCATCAATCTTCTTGCTCCCTGCAAAAAGCTGATCAATGTCTGTTGATAGTATTTGCCGGGTCTTGGACAACCCTTTTTTCAGTCGCTTAAAAATACCGGTTGCTGTTGATTCGTCTTTTTTTAGCCAATTCAAGGACATTATTTTGGTTTTCTATATATATGCGGCTTGGTTTCAGAGAGGCGGTTCAGAGGGATTATGCGTTCGCTCGATCAAAGTTTACAGATACCACTTTGGAAATTCCCTTTTGTTCCATGGTGATCCCAAACAAAGTGTCCGCAAACTCCATACTTGTTTTATTGTGTGTGATCACCACGATTTGTGTTTTCTCTCCTATTATTTTTACCAGATCGTTAAAACGATAGATATTGGCATCATCGAGCGGCGCATCGATTTCATCCATCAGACAGAATGAGGTCGGTTTGATTAGATAGATTGAGAAAATCAAGGCAATGGCAGAGAGCGCCTTTTCCCCACCGGAAAGGAGGCTCATTCGGGTCAGCTTTTTCCCTGGAGGATGGATTAAAAATTCGACACCGGTGTCCAGAATATTTTCTGGTTGAGTGAGTACAAGCTTGGCCGAACCCCCTTCGAACAGACGAGGAAATACTTCATCCAGTTTTTCATTGATCAAATGAAAAGTAGCCATAAACCGTTCCTTGGTAATCCTGTTGATTTTCTTGATTACCTTAGCAAGGTCATCTAGGGCCATAGTGAGATCGTCGCGTTGTGTAGATAAAAATTCATACCGTTTTTTTAGCTCCTCAAATTCCGATATGGCACCCATATGGACGTCACCGATTTTGTCCATTTTTTTTCTCAAATCAGCCAATTCGTTTTCCATTTCTTCAGTTGACATCTCCCGGAGTTTTTTAACCTCCTCTGATCCGTCTTCGGTTTTTCGATTAAGGTCTGCGCTCAATACAGCAGGAGATTTTCCATAATGTTCTTGCAACCGGTCTGAAATATTCTCACGCTTGATCCGCTGCTGGGATTGTTCTAGTTCGAGGAGGCGAATTTTTTCCAGTAATTGCTCACGTTGATGCTGTATACCGGATATGATGTCGTCGTTTTCATTCAGCTTCTCATCAATCGTGTGATATTCATCTTCATTCTGCTCGAGGGTCGCTTCAAGTTGTTTGATGGCATCGTATCTATCTGAAAGAGAACGGCTTTTTTCAATACTTTTTTCTTTCAGATGGGTTATCTTTTCCTTTTTTTGTGTCGTCTCCCGGACAAGACGATCGAACTGTTTAATGCCGTCGTCGTGAAACAGATGGAGTCGATTCAAATTGTTAAGGTTGTTTTCCAGTTTGGCGTTTAATCTTGTCAGTCCGAGTTTGAGCTCAACGATCCTCTCGTTAATATCTTCTGTTTCAGATGTTGCAATCTGAATCTTTTTTGAAAAATCAGCCACATTGTCCTGCGCTATCTGGATCTCCTCGGTGATTTCAGCCAATGCGTGATGGTAGCCTTTCATTTCCTCATCAATATCACTTTTTTCACCGAGCAGCTGTTCCTGCTCGAGACGTGTGATTTCAAGGTGGCGGCGGGCGTGCTTGAGCTCCTCTGTTGTTTTATAAAAAACCTTCTCTGCTTCGATTTCCTTTTGTTCGGCTTGATTCTTTTTGTCTATTATTTTTTGCAGGTGGCTTTCGATTTCACGAACTTCAGATTCAAGCTTTTTTTGAATCTGATGCCCGGATTCCAATGCCTGATGGAGTTTGTTGATTTGACCATTAAGCACTCTCAGTTCATGCTTTTTAGCGAGGATGCCCGACAGCTTTTCTTTGCAACCTCCAGTAATGATTCCCTGATGGGAAACTACATCACCCTCTTTGGTGACAATCGTTTGAAGTGAGCCGTTGCGATTCCAGATATCTATCGCCTCTTCGAGGTCATCTGTTACGATGACATGTCCCAACAACGCATCCGTAATCTTTTTAAAGCCTGACTTTACGGTGATATGATTCAATAGCATTTTTGATGGTTCAGGTCTTGTTTTTGGGTCGGACTCCATCGACCTCACCGATGACATCGGGATAAAGCCGCTTCGTCCGGCACCGGTTTTTTGAAGATATTGTATGGAACCAATGCCCGATTTTTGATCCTCAACCAGAATATATTGCAGGGATTCACCGAGAACCGCCTCCACCGCTGTTTCAAAAGAGGGCTCGGGTATGATGATATCCGCCATTAGGCCGGTGACATTTACGCCTAGATGATTGCCCGCTCCGGGTTGTGCGGAGGTTGGATCCTTTGACGTTGGGCGTTGGGCTTTCATGATCGCCCTGACACCGTCCCGGTACCATTCGAAGTTTTCCTCCATTTTTTTTAGCGTACTATATCTTGATCTGGCCTGGTTGTGTTTAAACTCCATTGCCTGCACCGATTTTACTTGATGGCCGAGTTGATCGGTTTTTTCTAAAAGTTGCTCCCTGAGGATGTCTGTTTGCCGGATGAGATCAGTTTTTTCTTTAATGGCTGAATCCATCCGCGTTTTTGCTTTGGTTTCTTCCCCGATCAGCGCAACTTCCTTTTTGTTGGCGATTCGCTCATCTTTATCTATTTGGTTCAGCTGTCTTTTAAGGTTTTCTTTATTGGTGGATGAGGTTTGGCATATGTTTTTATACCGTGCTTCCCTGGCAACCAAATCCATCAGAGAGGTTTTATAATTTTCTATTTTTTGATTGAATTGAGACAATCGATCTTGAGACGCTTGGGCAGCGAACGCCTCTCGGTCTAAGGTGGACCTTAGATTCTTAATTTCTACCTTCAGCTCGGCGATCTGATTTTCTACCTGAACAATTTCAGATTTGATGCCCGTGTTTTTCTCTTTTTGTTCTCGATGTGCTGTGTCAAGATCGGTAACTTCACTGGCGAGCCTTTTGATATCCTGGTCGATGTGGGCGATATCATTTTCTATGCGGTCGACATCCCGTTGGGTTTCAAATCTGAGCGTTCTTTGTTCGGATATTTCTTGACTCTTTTGTTGGAGCCGCAGCTTTATTTTTTCGATGGTTGCGTCGAGCATTTTTAGTTTGGATGTATGCCCAACATCATCATCCTGAAGGGTTTGCAAGAAACTGTTCGTCTCTTCGAGCTGTTGTGTATAATCGTCAAAATAACAAAGGGAAACAAATATATCGAGTCTTGTGGCGCGGTCCTGCAAGTTTTTATAGATGCCGGCTTTTCTAGCTTGACGTTTGAGGCCGGCCATCTGTCTTTTTACTTCGGCAATGATGTCCAAAACCCGTGAAAGATTCTGATTTGTGGCCTCGACTTTACGAAGTGCTTCATTTTTTCGGCTTTTGTATCGAGAAATTCCTGCGGCCTCTTCGACAAAAAATCTTCTGACTTCCGGGCCGGCATCGGTAATCGTTTCGATTCTTCCCTGCTGGATAACCGCATATGTTTTGGCGCCCATGCCGCTTCCCATAAAGATATTGTGGATATCTTTCAGCCGGCAAGGCTGTTTGTTAATGAAATAGGCACTTTCTCCTGATCTGTAGAATCGTCGGGTGACCATGATTTCGGTAAAATTTTTTAATTCCTCGGGTGCGGAGCCGTTTTCATTATTAAGGGTTAATGAGACCTCCGCCATGTTCAGGGGAGATTTCCCATCCGCTCCTAAAAAAATGATATCTTCCATCGACTTTCCGCGGAGTTGTTTGATGCTTTGTTCGCCCATGACCCATCGAAGTGCATCAACAATATTACTTTTTCCACAACCATTGGGGCCTACGATCGCCGAAACACCCGGAGGAAAGGAAATGCTGGTTTTTTCAAAAAAGGACTTAAATCCAGTTACTTCCAGCTTTTTTAGTATCATGGGGGAAAAACCTCCTGTTTCAGCGTCTCATTCTTTTTGCTATTATCTATTTGCTGGTGTTTAAAACAAATAACCTATAACAGGGCAAATTCGGTTTGTAAAGGAAAAAACACCATAAGGTGTATATTTTTCGATTGATAAGTACAAGATATGGTAGAAAATCCTAAAAACGAGGTCATTTCCCGCACTCATGACCGAGGCTTTGATTTCAGCGATAGGGGGATAGGGATACTTGGTTTCCTATTTTGGCAGAATATTCTCAAGTTTCGCACCTGATATTTTAAGGAAAGCCGCATCAGGCATAGGGTAAAAAGAAATTTTTCCGGAAAAAATTGATAATGAGCGCTTTGACAACGGCACAAAACCTTTTAAGAGTTAGCATTTCAGAAGCAACTGATATTACAAAAGAAACCAGACCATCGCGTGCCTGTGCACGGTGATTACTCTATGGATACCAGCTTACGCAGATTGCCTCATTGTTTTTTCAAAAAATTTTATTTACCCCATACCAGATGCTGCACAGTGCCCCATTGGGGGTGCGAAACTTGAGAATATGGTTCAAAGGGGGTAGAAATGAGTTATAAAATTTGACTCAGGAAAAGCTTTGTCCGGTCATGGGTGGGGTTGGTGAAGAAATGCTCCGGGGTCCCCACTTCTACAACGGCGCCTTCATCCATAAAAATAACGCGATCAGCCACTTCTCTTGCAAAACCCATTTCATGGCTGACCACCACCATGGTCATGCCTTCTCTGGCTAAGGTTTTCATTACGTCGAGAACTTCACCGATCATTTCAGGGTCGAGTGCAGAGGTGGGTTCGTCAAACAACATTACTTTTGGGTCCATGGCAAGCGCCCGGGCGATGGCGACCCGCTGTTGCTGTCCGCCGGAAAGGTTGTCGGGAAAGACTTCCGATTTGTCGGTAATCCCCACCTTTTCCAACAGTTCCATCGTCTTATCTTGAGCCTCTTGTTTTGATCTTTTTCTGACCACTTGCTGAGCCAGCATAATATTGTTGAAAACGGTTTTATGCGGGAATAGATTAAAGGACTGAAAAACCATCCCGACTTCAGCCCGCAACTGGTTGATGTTTGTTTTGGGATCAAGAACATCGATACCATCAATGATGATTTGGCCCGAGTCCGCGATTTCAAGACGGTTTAGACATCGAAGGTATGTGCTTTTGCCGGATCCGGAGGGTCCGCAAACCACAACCACTTCGCCCTGCTCAATTTTCGTCGAAACATCCACGAGCGCTTTGACTTCATGCGGCTGCGTAAATGTTTTATAAATATTACGGACATCAATCATGCGATAGCTATCTTTTTTTCAAGACGTTGGACATACATGGAAAGTGTAAAGGTTAAAACCAAATAGAGAGCCGCTGCGGCCAAATAAATTTCAAAGGGCTGCAAACTCGCTGTTACCGCTTCCCTTGCAGCCTTGGTCAATTCACGAATTGCAATTATTCCCAACAGTGAAGAATCCTTAATGAGACTGATAAACTGGCCGGCAAGCGGTGGCAGAATTCTTCGCATCGCCTGGGGGAGAATGATATGCAGCATCGACTGGACGTATGACATCCCCAGGGAACGTGCGGCTTCGGTTTGCATCCGGTGAATGGACTGTATTCCCGCTCTGACGATTTCCGTGACATACGCGCCGGCAAAACAGGAGAGAGACGCAACTCCGTACCAGAATGCGGAAAGACGATCGAAGCCGTAGGTGGCAAGTACATTATTTATCAAGGTTCCCAGGACAAAATACCAGATCAGTATTTGAACCATCAAAGGAGAGCCTCTGATCAATTCAACATATGCGATCGCGAGCCATCTAAATGCCGGGTTTGAGGAGACGCGTGAAAGCCCGCCGATGGTGCCGATGATAATTCCAAAGATGGTTGCTATTACACTGATCTTCAGGGTGAACCACAGGCCGATAATCAAAAGGCCCGGCTTCCATTTCTGATAAGAGGCAAGTATATCGCCGGAAGATATCATCTCAGCCTCGTCGACCTTGACGCTTTCTGCAGGGGCTTTATATGATTCGGAAGCATCCATTCCTTTGATCGTTATAACAGCCTCTTTTTCTTTTAGGACAATCGATTCAACCTCGCCGTCTATTTCAGAGATAATTTCAATGTCATCATTGTATGCAAAATAAATGGGCATGCGATTCCATCGCCACACATACTCGATTTTCTGTGATGCATAATAAAACACGCCGGTCAATATGAAGATAAACAAAAAGAAAACGCCCACCCATATATAATAAGCGGTGGGTCTATTGAATTGCCGTCGATTTTTCAATTTTTTCATCATCAGTTTTTTTTCCCGTATAAAGTTTTTTTAATATCTGATGGGGGTTGATGAATGAACTTGCCGTTTTACATCGAAAATGAGACAGGCCAGCCACGTTTGAACAGATGTGACCGGCCTGTTTTTGCTTACATATCGGATACAATTTATATGGATGGTTTACTCAAGATCTTTTTTCCAATCTGAGCCGATAATCCACTTTTGATAAACTTTATCATAGAAACCATCGCCTCTGGATTGACGTAAAAAATTGTTAAGAAAATTAAGGAAATCCGGGTCACCCTTGTTTATTGCCCATGCCAGGGGCTCATAGGTAAAAGGTTCCTTTAAGAAAACGGTTTTTCCCTTGCCTTGGGCTCCATAGAGAAATCCAATGAAAGGAAGATCGTATACCAAAGCGTCGGCATTCCCATTAATGACCTCAAGACCGGCTTCCGCTTCGGTTTCAAAAGACTTATAAGTGGCTTTGGGAATCATGCGTTTGATGGCCTGTTCGCCTGTGGTTCCCAGCCGGGATGTCAGGATATATTTGGGATCATTGAGATCTTTATAGGATTCTACCAACCCTAGATGTTTTTTATGCAACAAAATGGCTTGTCCGACAATAATATAGGGTTCTACAAAATTAATTTTAAGGTTTCTTTCCTGGGTGATGGTCATACCCCCCATAAGGATATCAAATTTATCCGTCATCAACGCCGGGATGATACCGTCCCACGCCGTATTGACCGGAACAAATTTTACCCCCATGGCTTTTGCCAGTTTTCTGGCATAATCCATGTCAAAACCGATAAATTTACCCTTTTTATTGGTCATTTCAAACGGGATATACCCGGATTCAAACCCGACGCGAAGTTCACCTCTTTTTAGAATTTTTTCAATCGTTGATTTTTTTGCCAGTTCGATGTCGGCTCCTAAAACCGGTGTAGAAATGAAGATACAAACAACTGCCAGTGCCATCATTATAATGAAATAATGTTTTTTCATGCTTCAACCTCCTTTTCTTTGTATTGTATTGGTTTTGAGTATCGACGATGTTTTATATCGCGCGACCCCACAAGGGTTAATAGGCTTTTCCTTCCCGTAAAACTTCTTGAATTATCATTTGAATTTTACATTCCGGACATTTTGGCATCGCTTCTTTGGGAAGATAGATGATTTCAGTGTGTTTGCATTTTGGGCATTTAATCTCAATCGGTCCTAATGAGTTGGTCATGAATGCACCTTCATCTTAGAAAAGTGTTCCTAAATCTACATCATTTAATTAAATTAAAGAAATCCGAAAGTCAATCATTGTCTTAACGATCTTCATTTGAATGCTCAGTCGGTAATTGAATGAATTGTAAACAAGAAATAATGCAAATTGCATTGAATCATCTCATTTTCGCAAAATAGGCCGGGTGAGACAAGTCGGCCCGCCCCCACCTTTTTTGCACAGGTTTTGTCCTTCAAACTCAAATACATCTGCACCTTCATTTTCGAGCATTTCCTTTGTTATCGGGTTCCCTGAAATAACGATGCAGTCGCGGGGTGCAACAGTCAGAACGTTACATCCCAAAGAGTCATATTCCGTATCTGGAACTTCGATCAGTTTAATCCCTCTAGAGATCAGGAGCTCCCTGAAAAAAACCGGCATCAGTCGAGAATAGACAACAGCCAGGTCTTTGTCGATCGGGCTGATGATCGACATTAAATGAAGACAGTCGTCCTTACCCTGCCAGTGCGGCAACGGCACGCTGATAATTTCATCAGCAATGCCGGAATTGACTGTAAGCGATTTTAACTGTCGAATACCCTCCATATTGCTTCTATAGGTCACTCCGACAGCAATTGTTCGTTGATCAAGCCAAACCACATCGCCTCCCTCCAATTTCCCACCACCTCGAATTGTACCCAGGATAGGTATACCCAATTCGGCAAGGTGCTGTCCCATGGCAGGCGGTTCGGTTTGTCTTTGTTTTTTTCCCATTTGACACAGAATTGCTCCTTTTTTCGTGATGAGGGCCGGGTCGTGTGTATATATGGAATCGGGTCCGGTATTTTCGTTTCTGGGCAGATAATAAATATCAGGTATCTCTTTTTGTAACCGGGTTGCAAAGCATTCGAATTCTTCGATTGCTTTATCGTAGTTCGGACAGTCGGTATAGTTCAAATCTTTCCAATTTCTGCTGATATGATCCTGACTATAGAATGCATCTTTTGGATGTTTAAGTAACAATCGTTCAATTTTTCCTGTTTCAGACTGACAACCCTGTTTCATAAAACCCTCCCTGCTTGTTTTATTTGATGTTCCTACAGCGAGCTGTTTAAAATGCCTCCACTTAACAAATCCAAATTTTTTCAGCAAGGTGTAGATCGTTCAATTTTTTATGGTGCGGTTATTGCGCTTGACACACCTGTTTTGGGGCAGGTATTAAAATGGTACTTGTCTGAAAAGGATCAACCTGTATCGGTCAGGAAAGGGTATAATATCCGGTTTAAAGGGAAAAAACCATGTCAAAGAAATCGCTAGATATCGATAAAATGTTGAACCATCCAAAAGTTCAAAAGGTAATCAGCCATATCAACCCGGAGCTTATCGAGCGAAGGACCTATATTCCACCAAAATGCGCCGTATTTTCCGGAACCTATACGGTTTTGAAAAATGACGAGGCGTATCAGTTTAATATTGATCGAGAGGCAAAGGTTCAACTTTCCAAAATCATAAATAATAAGGTGCAGGTGGTCGAACGAATCGATTCTCCAGAAGAATCATTTAAGGAAAAGTACGGCAAAAAGCGAAATATCGGTCTGGTATTTTCAGGTGGTCCTGCGCCGGGAGGGCATAATGTCATAGCAGGAATTTTCGATGCTGCAAAAAAAGCAAATCCAAAAACGAGAATTTTTGGTTTTCTCATGGGGCCGGAAGGCGTGCTCGAAAATGAATATATTGAGCTAACCCAAAATTTGGTGGACGCCTATCGAAACCTCGGTGGGTTTACCATGGTTAAGACCGGCCGGACCAAAATTGATACAGACGACAAACTGGCCTTGTCAAAAGAGACGTGCAGTCAGCTTCACCTGGATGCGTTGGTGATTGTCGGAGGAGATGATTCAAATACCAACGCTGCCTTTTTGGCCCAGGATATGTTTGATGACAATATCCAGGTCATCGGGGTTCCCAAGACCATCGATGGCGATATCCAGGTTAAAGATGAGACCGGCAAGGTGTTGTGCGCCATGTCGTTTGGCTTTCATACGGCTGCTCGGGCTTTTTCAAATGATATCAGTAATTTGTGCACCGATTGCAGCTCCGATGTCAAGTACTGGCATGTCTGCAAAGTCATGGGAAGGGTCGCCAGCCATCTGGCGCTTGAAGTTGCCCTACAGACCCATGCGAATATAACAATAATCGGTGAGGAACTTGCTGATTATGTGGATGAAAAAAGGCTTAATAATTCGAAAACCGTAGATTATAATGCCTACGGCATGACATTGCGACATCTTTCCCGTGTGATCTGCAATGGCATTGTCAAAAGGGCTGCGGTGGGAAAAAACTACGGTGTCATCGTTATTCCGGAAGGGGTTCTGGAATTTATAAATGAGATCCAGATCTTTATAATAAAATTAAATGCCATTATCGCCGAGTATAACAAAGCCCATGACAAAGATTTCCATCTAGAATTTCCCGGGCTGGAGGATAAGCTGACCTATTTGCGGCGATTGGCCAGAAGATTCCGGGAGGAAAACTTCTTTTCCATTTGGAGCACCAGAGATGATGATCTATTCAATGAAATCCCTTCCTTTTTTCAGGAAGGGCTTCTGATTGAAAGAGACAGCCATGGGAATTTCCAATTTTCACAGGTAAAAACAGATAAGGTATTGATGGGACTGGTGAATGACTATTTGAACAGTTTAAAAGAAAAAGGCGTCTATAAAATCGGGATAAATCGTAACTATTACAAAAAGACACTTGAAAAAGAAGGTCTGGACCCGGATTTTTTTGGCCCCCTTCTCTTTACAGACTATGATCGGGATGAGTTTCTTTTGCTCAAGCCTTCCATCATTTCAATGAGAACCCTAAAAGAGGCCCTGATAAATGGAAAGGCGGTTCAGAAAGCAGAAGAAATTCCATTGGCTGTTGAAAAGATTTACAAAAAATCAATTCCGAATTTTAAGACGCAGTTTCATTTTTATGGTTATGACGGTCGGGGGAGTGACCCCACCCGTTTTGATTGTATTTATACCTACAACCTCGGTCTGACCGTGTATAGTCTCATCGCCAATGGAGCGACCGGACAGATGGCGGCCATCAAGAATTTGGAAATGGATTTTTCCAAATGGGAACCGATCGGGATACCGATCGGGGCGTTAATGCATCTTGAAGAAAAAAAGGGAAAATTGGTGCTTGTGTTGAAAAAAAGCGTGGTCGATCTGAATACAACCGCCTTTAAGGTTGTCCAATCCCTCAGGAAAAAATGGCTGGCCGCGCAGCCGGGAAAGGATGAGTACAGAAGACCCGGCCCCATACGATTCGCTGGAAAAAATGAGGAGGAGAGGCCGATAACGCTAGTATTGAATGCCCTTGGAAATTTAGAAATATAATTTGCGGAACCTTCTTTATTTCCAATCAGGTTAGGGGGAAGTCTTCAATCACGACCGGATCGCGCAGAAGAAGATCGATTGACTTTTTGGCTGTTTCAGAAGTGCTGGGAAAAGTGTGATGAAGCGCCCGGATCTGTCTGAGGTTGTCTGCTGTCCTGAGGATCAACGTGGCCAGATTTCCCTCTGGCATATCAGCGGTAGAGAGGGTTTGATCCCACGGTTGGCCCGTGGCCCAGGTGTAGATTGAAAACGCGGGCCGTATAAAAAAAGAATGGGTCTCAAATCCATGATCGGACATGATTTTTAAGAAAGATCCCAGCCCCTTTGTCACAGTGAGAAAAGTGTTTAAGAGGGTTTTGGGCACATTTTTTT
>Ga0255058_10001278_pt1 | contig 14236 bp, 11 predicted proteins | sample Cases_109_9_MG_FD_188637 | JGI IMG/M metagenome (GOLD analysis project Ga0255058, IMG submission 188637) | Seawater microbial communities from Amundsen Gulf, Northwest Territories, Canada - Cases_109_9 | ecosystem: Environmental > Aquatic > Marine > Gulf | place: Canada: Northwest Territories... | reverse complement strand
TGCCTCTTTTCGCGTCGAGTCTTCGTTGTTACCTGCATAAAAACCCTTGATCTCGCTGCGGCTTAGTTCGCCATCAATCCAATGGTTGGTGGCCCGCCACTGGAATTTTGCATAGCCGGTGTCATCCTCGATTGAGCCGATCACCTTCATGAGCTGGCCAACGTCAACGCCGTTGGTCGTATCCTGCGTTTCTACTATTGCGTTACTAGTTGTCATTTCATCTCTCCTCAAAAGTTGGTGTCAATGACGGATTGCGGCCGTCGGGGAGCATGTTAGGAAGTTGGCCGCGTTGTCGGATACTGTAGGATGTGTAGTATTCAGCTACATATTCTGTAGTTAGAAACAGCAACAGGAGGGATTGCAATGGCAGGCTACGGACAGTTCTGCCCGGTGGCGAAGGCTACCGAGCTCATCGGCGAAAAGTGGACGCTGCTGGTCTTGCGTGAGCTCTTATTGGGCACGACTCGATTCAATGATTTCCAGCGTGCGATGTCGCGCATGTCACCGACGCTACTTGCCAAAAGGCTCCGGCACCTCGAGGAATTCGGCATCATCATTCGCAAGAAACTTTCCGGCCAGAGGGGTTATGAATACCGCCTGACAGCAGCCGGCAAGGAACTCGCTCCGCTGATCGAAGTCTTGGCGGTCTGGGGCATGCGATGGGCGCGCAGTCAGCTAACGGATGACGAACTCGATGTGGAATTCCTTATGCGGGAACTACAACGGCGGTTACGGACCGAGCATCTGCCCGATGGTGAGACCGTCATTTGCTTGGTGTTCGATGAACTCACGAAGCACAGGACCTGGTGGCTACTCGTCGACGGCGATGTTGTTGATCTGTGTACCGAGGACCCAGGCAAAGACGTCGATCTCTATATCAATTCGAGCGTGCGCACGGTCGTCGAAGTATGGGAGGGCGACCTCGATATGCGGACGGCGCTGCGAAATGGATCGATCAAGACGCACGGTCCGCGACATCTTGTTCGCACATTACCGGAGTGGTTTGGGGTTTGCCTGTACAAGGATGTACGACGGGGTGACCCGAATCTCATGCAGCAAACTGCCGACTAGAATTCGTTACGTCAATACGTGAGTTTCCCCGTCAAGTACATCGTACAATCGCATTGGAGTACGCAAGGATTCCAATGAAATCATTTTGGAGTGAATTAAAACGCCGCAACGTCGTACGAGTGGGCGTCGCCTATCTCGCCGGCACCTGGCTGACGTTGCAGGTTGCGGACATAGTACTGCCCAATCTGGATGCGCCTGCCTGGATCATGATCGTACTGATCTATTCAGCTGCTATCGGTTTCCCGTGCGCCCTAATAGTGGCCTGGTATTACGAGCTGACGCCAGAGGGCATCAAGTCGGCCGCAGACACCCGTGACACAGTCCCGGTTGGATTTACCGGCAGGAAGATTGATTTCGCCATTATTGGAATACTCATACTGGCTATTGGATTTCTGCTGGTTGGACGAGAATCGCGCTTTTCGGAAAACGAAGTTTTGCCGAACTCGATTGCTGTTCTGCCATTCGAAAATATGAGCGGTGATCCAGATCAGGATTATTTTGCAGAAGGGATAACTGAAGACATTATCACGGACCTTTCCAAGTATGGGCCGTTCTTCGTGATTAGTCGTAACTCTACTTTCGCCTACAAAGGAACCGCAATTAATGTTAAGGACGTTGCGCGTGAACTTGGGGTCCAGTACGTCCTGGAGGGCAGCGTCCAGAAATCGGGCGATCGCGTCCGCATAACAAGCCAGCTTATTGATGCCATCGAGGACAAGCACATTTGGGCAGAGAGATACGATCGCAAGATCGAAGATATCTTCGAACTCCAGGATGAGATCTCGCAGAGCATCGTTACGTCCGTTGCACCCGAATTCCTTTCCGCCGAGATGAAGCGCGCGCAAAGGAAGGAGACGCGAACCCTGGACGCGTGGGACTCCTACATGCGCGGCTATTGGCATTTTATGCGGTTCACCAAGGACGACATCGACACCGCGCAGGACCTGCTCCAGGAAGCGATCGAACAGGATCCCAATCAGGCGAACTACCATGGATTGCTGGCCGTCACCCATGCCTTGCAAGCGTTTTATGGTTGGAGCGGGTCGCGGGAGCAGTCGTTTCGCAAGGCTCTGGAGAGTGCCGAACGCGGCCTCGCGCTGGACGACCAGGATGCCCAGGTGATCCGATCGGCGGGAATTGTTCACTTTTTCATGAAAAATCATGATACCGCACTCGCCTACTACAAACGCGCCGTGCAGGCGAACCCCTATGATGCCGAGAGCCGGGCCTTGCTCGGCGCGGCCCTGGGTGTCGCCGGTGACTACGACGCAGCACTCCATCAGTTCGAATCGGCATTGCGCCTGAGTCCGCGCGACCTGCATATCGCGACCTGGTATCAATACATGGGAATTGCTGCCTTCGTGGCTGGCCGAGATGAGGAAGCGGCTGAGTGGTCCATAAAGGCTATTCAATCGAACCCGCAACTCCCGGCCGGCCATCGGACGTTGGCCTCTGTCTACGGAAATTCGGGGCGACTCGGGGAGGCAGCGGTCGCACGAGAGAAGTTGCAGGATCTACAACCCGATCTGACTATCGCGCAACTTCGCGAGAGCCTGCCCTATTTTAGGAAACCAGAAGACCTTGAACGCTACGTTGAGGGCCTGCGCAAAGCTGGCTTGCCCGAGTGAGCGATTGACGAAGGGCTAAACGCCAACCATGGGCCGAGCCCTGCAACCAGACAGAATTTCCGAAGCTTTCAACCATAGGCTCTGCGCCGCTCCTGATGGCAGGCGCCACGGAGAAGTACGAGAAATCCGTCCCTAAAATTGATACCTGGCTTTCAAGTAGTACAAGCGACCTCGGGGATCGTGGTGTTTCGGGTCGTAACTCAAATTGGCGGCGTCGTAAACGACTGGAGGCGCCTCGTCGAAGGCGTTCTTAACCCCCATGGTCAACACCGCCTGGCTGGCACTCAGATCCAGGTTGTAGGCGTATTGCAGGTCCACGGTGATCCAGTTATCAATCTTCTGGCTGGAGCCGGGGGGTATGGTCCGCGTGGTTTTGTAACTGTCCACATAGGTGGCGAATACCGCCGCACTATGGCTGTCCATGGACCAATCGAAGGACAGGTTGGCCTTCGTCTCCGGGAGGGAGCGGGCAAAGTTATCGTGATTGAACATACCGACAGCATCCCGCGTGCCTCCGGAGGCGGTGGGGATTTCATAACTCAGAAAATGGGTGGCGCTCAGGCGAACACCGAAGTCCCCCATAGAGTTTGTGAGATATATGAAATTTGCGTTCAGGTCCAGCCCGTCAGTGTCGACAAACGCCGTGTTGACGTAGTCGACATTGACGCCCGCCAGCTGACTGTTGTCGCCCGCCACACGGATAATATCGTCTCCATTCAGGTCGTCCTGTAATTTGCCCTGGGCGTTTTCAACGGTGATTACATCCTCGTACTCGATTCGCCAGTAATCCAGCCGGGCATCAAAGCTGTCCGTTGGGCTCCAGATAGCACCGACGTTGTAGTTGGTGGATTCCTCTGGAACGAGGTCCAGGTTGCCTTTTGCATTGACCCGAACAAACACCACGCCGCCCTTGGGTGAGCCATCTGGGTTGAAGTCCTGGAGGCCCTGCAGGGACGTTTCCCGGGCGTAGAACTGAGGCAATGAAGGTTCACGAAAGGCCGTGGACACCGAGCCACGCAGTACCAGCGAGTCGGTCGCCTGCCAGCGAATCGCAAGCTTGGGGTCCAGGCTCTGATCGGTATCCAGATTTTCGTAACGTGCCGCCAATTTCACGTCCAGTGAATCTGTCAGAGGTAGCCGCATCTCGGCCAATAGTGCCTGGGACTGACGGTCCACATCGACAGGCAATCCGCCTCCGAGGAAAATCAGGTCGACCGGAATAATTTCTCCGGTGCCCGGATCTATGCTTTGTGTATAGATCTCGCTGCGTTCTTCCGAATAACCTTCATCGCGATACTGTAAGCCGGCGGCAAAACCGACAGCGCCGGCGCCGAGTTCAAAGAGATCACCGGTCGCCACAAAATCAAGCACGGTCAAATCGGCTGCTCGATGAAGGCGCGTGTCGACACTCATGTAGGCGATCATCTCCGGGCTATTGGCGGAGGATTCGAAGACGTTGAAGGTCTCGTCACCGCTGGGACCACCGACACCAGCCAGACCGTCCTCGAGTCGTGACTTGATGGTATCGGGCTGGGTGATGACTCGATCATTCTTACTGTAGGTAATCGCGCCGTTCCAGGTCCAGTTGTCATTGAAGGCGCCATCGAGCTCGAATACGGCACGCCAGGTGTCATTTTCCCGTGGAGCGTCTGGCGAAGGGAAATCTGAACCCAACGGACGGCCCAGCCATACGACCGGCACGCCGAACGGACTGCCTGCCTGGCCCGGAAGGATCGTAGGGAACGCCAGGTTAGGAAAGGAGGGCGACTGCGGATTATCCACAACCTTGTGATCGGTATAACCCAGTTCAGCACTTAATTTGAAAGTATTCGAAAACTGATGGGAAATGTTGCCATAGATCTGGTTACGCTCTTCCTCGTTCACGATGTTGAAGCGCGGCCCGTACCAGAAACCGCAACGAGCGCCGGATGCCTGCGGAATCAGTACCCCGCCGTTTTCCGCACAATTAGGGTCGGGTACATTTTCACCGAGTGCATAGCTGCCGGCGTAGTCTCCGTCTGCGACAACATCAGGACCCAGTAACAGAAAGGATCTGCCAAGGGTACTGATTGCATTGTCTACCAGATTGCTGCGATCACCGGCGCTCAGGGGATCCTGGCGTAGAATCGCGCCTGAGATCATCGCCCCGGTCTTGTCGCCGGCAAATCCCCACAAGAAGCTCGCCTCGGTTGTGTCCTGACTATCGTGGGCCGTTGTCTGATAGCCACCAGAAATTTCCAAGCCATCAAAATCCTTGCGTAGGATGTAGTTGATCACGCCGGCCACGGCATCTGAGCCATAGGTGGACGTGGCGCCTTCTTTCAGGATCTCAATGCGGTCCAGTGCGGCCACCGGAATGCTGCTGGTATCCACGAACACGCTGCCGTCATTGGCTCGGACAGCGGCGATGGTCTGCCGCCGGCCATTAATTAGTACCAGCGTTGAGTTCAAGCCCAATCCCCGTAAATTAACGTTACTGGTACCGTGTAATTCCCCCGAGGTAAACGAATCCGCCTGGTTCTCGGACCCGGAGTTAACACTCAACTTGGCGGTCAACTCGGCCAAAGTGAAAGCGCCACTGCGCCTGATGAAATCGTTATCAATTACATCCACTGGAGAGGCTGCGTCGGATCGGGAGGATTTGATATAGGAACCGATAATCACCACTTCCTCCAGCGGTTGTTGGGCGGATGCCAGCAACGACAAACTCAATATCGGGGGAGCGATTACAGCGGCAAGCAGCTCGTGTTTGAAGAAGAGAGAATGTTGGAGCTTCTTCATCTGTTTTACCGGAGGATTTGTTCTGTTGAAATCGAAAAGGGAGAACGATTTAAGGCCGGCCTCTCAACAGTGCGCAAGATTCGTTGTTCTTATTATAGCGCCACGGCTGCTTATCTCTCAGGACTGGACATTACGTAAGTTTCGCATGAATCAGTGGTGCAAATCGGCGAACCGAGCGTCCCGGCAAGTGATTGAATAATAAGCTGTTTCTTGGCGCCATATCGAACTGAAAATCCGCGTGTCTACAGCCGGCCCGCAAATTCGCGATGAAGCGAGGTTTCTTTGTTGCAGTTCGTGTCGTACTCAGACAGAGGGCGTCTTAGCTCTTTCAATGGCTTGTCGGCTGACTGAAGGAATTTTGCGGGGCCCGCCGCCGACCCCAGAAAGTACTCTAGCGAATTTCACTCACAATACGAATTGAAGAGGGAAATTTTGGTCGGGGTGAGAAGATTCGAACTTCCGGCCCCTGCCTCCCGAAGGCGGCGCAAGCGTTGAATCGCCGTATCTCTCGATGAGCATCAATGAACAACAATTGACGAAAAGTTGTTGTTAATCAATTAGCAGCCTTACACTCGGCGTTCTCTTGGATCTGTTGCGGTGCATGGCAGTGCTCCGCAATTGGACTTACTGAGAACTTACCGGGAATGAAGGCAAAACTCTCAGCACGGACGATTCAGTCGCTTATTCCGGCTAACACGCCATTCGAGGTTGTTGATACCGAACTGAAGGGATTCTTGCTGCGTGTGCAACCATCCGGGGCGATGACCTATTATTTTTCCTACCGGAACGGACAGGGCAAGCGCCAACGCTATCGCATCGGTAACAGCGAGGCGTTAAGCGCCGCTCAGGCCCGTGATCAGGCGATCCTGCTGTCCGCACGTGTTGTTGCCGGCGAGGACATTCAAGAGGCGAAGAAACGAGAGCGCCGATTGGCAAGACTCGCCCAATCGCAAACCCTGGCAGGCTTCTTGACCCACCAGTACGAGCCGTGGGCGATGAGCCAGCGCAAGTCGGGTGCTGCTACCGTGAAGCGGATTCGAAGCAATTTTGAACACCTGATGCAGCGGCCACTCGGTGACATCAATCTGTGGGTGATCGAGAAATGGCGTTCCGAGGCGCTAAAGGGCGGCAAGGCTAACACCACGATCAATCGTGATGTCACGACACTCAAAGCCTGCCTGTCCAAAGCGGTGGAGTGGGAAGTGTTAGACGCCAATCCACTGCAAAAGCTCAAGCCCCTACGAACCGAGGCTTCATCACGCGCTCGCTATCTGACAGCAGCCGAGGAAAGTGCGCTTCGAAACGCCCTAATTGAGCGTGATAAGCGCCTGCGCAAGAATCGTGTAAACGGCAATGCCTGGCGTCGTGCCCGGCATCAGCCGTTGCTACCGGATCTTTCGACAACAGCGTTTGCCGACTACTTGCAGCCGATGGTGCAGTTGAGCCTCAATACCGGTCTCAGGCGCGGAGAAGTTTTGCAGCTGAAGTGGACGGATATTGACCTGCTGCAGCGAAAACTCGTGGTTCGCGGCGATAATGCCAAAAGTGGTAAGACACGGTACGTGCCGTTAAACGATGAGGCCCTGACGACCTTGCAGCACTGGAAAATCAACGCCGGGTCGAGCGAGTGGGTCTTTGCGGGCATTGATGGCGGAAGAATGAAGGGCATCAAGACCTCCTGGCGCGGCGTCCTGGAACGTGCGGCGATCATGGATTTTCGGTGGCACGATCTTCGGCATCACTTCGCAAGCCGCCTGGTGATGAAGGGCGTTGATCTGAATACCGTGCGCGAGCTTTTGGGTCACTCCGATCTTTCCATGACTTTGCGATACGCGCATCTCTCGCCCGAGCATAAAGCCGACGCGGTTGCTAGACTTTGTGACGCCGACGAACATGAGTTGCCCATGCATGCTGTGGCACAACGCTAGGATCAGTCGAAATGGATAGAATACGTGACCTGTGCGATCTGGCTCGGGACGTTAATGAATCGCTTGAATCGCTCATTCGGTTTGGCGCGCTCGGCGAGTTGTCGATGTATGTGATCGCTCACGCCTGGCCTGGGCACTCGAACAACGATACCAAGGAAATACTAAGGGGTCCGGTATTATTGCTGGCCGAAGACCTGCATCAGAGCTTGAACGCGCAAGTTACAACGGTCACTCAGGTTAGGCGGCCGAGTGACGATGAAGTCGTCACACTTAATAAGCCGGAGAACGTGCCCCGGGGTATTCACTTTGTAACGCAGGAGGAAGCCGAGCGATTCAGCAGAAAACACGCGCTCACGCTGAATTCCAGATCAGAGACTCCATCGTATCTGAACACGAATCATGACTTCTATTCGACTGAGCTGGCTACTGCAGTTAAGGCATGGACGGCGCTTTTTGCGGATGGCAGCTTCGATCCTGGAAACAAGACCACGAGACAGCGTATCGAACTCTGGCTGAGGGCAAGAAAACTAAATCTAAAAGATAATGCGGAGCAGCGTATCGCGTCGCTTGTCAATCCTGACCCGGCTAAAGGTGGGGGCGCTGCACGCACTCCGAATAAATAAACTGCTATGCCAAACTCCTCTTCTAATTCAAGCGCTTAGCATCCACCGATAACCTATCGCACCCAAAAAACCGAACTGTTCCCGCTGTTCGAACGGCTGTTCGTGCCCAAAAATGCCGCTCGTTGATCGAGGTGCAACGAGAGGCACGACCGTGCAAGAGAAGACACCATTGACTCACTTGGGTGGGCCGCCCAAGCACCGCTTGCTGACGGAAAAACAGGCAGCCCCATACACTGGCATGTCGCGCTCGTTTCTGCGTCAGTCGCGTATGAACGGCAAGCGAGAAAACCGGACGCCGGGACCGCCGTTTCTCAAGATCGGTCGCAAGGTGCTGTACCTGGCCGAAGATCTGGATGCGTGGCTCCTGGAACACCGTCGTGAAGGCTAATCGCGAAAAATCCAATTCGGTACAGGTTGGCATGCGCAGTCATGCGACACATCGGTCAACACACCGAACAACACAAGGCCCAACACAATCAACACACACACCGGAATTACTGGGATTGACGCCTTATGGACAGTGAAGAACGCATGTGGGAACGCCTTTTTAAACTCATTGCGCAAGATGACTGGGAGCAAACCGTTTACATTTACCGCGTTGACGGTGCTGGCCGGAAAATAAAGCCCTTTCGTGCCAAGTGGGGAATGCATGCCGGCCTGCTCGATAGTATCCGAGACGAATTCGGGAGTGGGGAGTACCATCTAATGATTCGTGATGGCAAAACGATGATCTTTACTGGAACTATCGGCGTTCAGTGTCCGATTCAGCGGTAATGCCAGTCGCAAGCAAACATCGGATCGGTCAGATCCGACCAGGACCCAACCAGTCCACAAACCGCAGTGGAGGTAGTGCCCGTCGAAGAAACAGGCAGCTGCCACCCATCCTCGGTAGTAGGGCGGCCAGTGAATGGGGTCAGATGCGCCGTGTACTCATCTGCCAGCCTCGGTGCGCTTTTCATCCACCCGGCCAATGAGCGTGCCTAGTAGACTCTTTACGAAATGCGCGTTGTGTAAAGAGAAGACCGGTCAGTTACCAGGCATCCGCCGCGAGCCCAACTTTCCATCAAATGTTGGGCAGTCTCCCCCTAATGTGGCCTCCCGTCGATAGGCCTGAGTTGTAGGGCGCAAAAATTGAGTGGCCAACGTAAATCAGCCACCTGAGAGTAGGTGACTAGGCGCCAGGGATCGCCGAACGTCGGCTTCAGGAGAGCGGCGACGGTTGAAACCTACTAGCTTATTCGGGCTCCGAAATGACTGCTCATGCCGCAACCGGGCCACTACCCCAAATTGACATGCAGCAGTCCATGGTCTAATTTGCCGCGTTAGATGGTGCTCCGCTTTCATGGAGCTAAGAGGGAATCCGGTGAAAATCCGGAGTTGTACCCGCAACTGTAAGCCGGGAGTTGCTGGCCAGTCGAGCCACTAGGATGTCGAATCCTGGGAAGGCGGCCAACAGCGAGAATCGGTAAACCAGGAAACCTGCCATCGCGTCGTTCGCCCGAGGTCGGGATAACCTTAGGGGCCGGAGAGTCACTTTCCCGCGTAACGACAACGAATCGGCCCGTCGCACTGCTTAGTCGGTGAAGCCGAATTTGGTCGTTTGTAGTGTGTCCTTGATCGGCGGCCGGACATGCGGGGATTCCTCGAGATGAGCAATATCAGCAAGTTCCTGGCTCGGCTACGCCCAGCTGTCGGCGCTATCGGCGTCCAGCTGAAATTCTGAGTACTTCTTGATGAAGCTCGCCCCATTAATCGCGCTGCTTTATCTCTTGACGAGCGACGCGCTTCTTGCCGCAACTCTCGAGACGCGATCACTGCGGGTCGTGAGCCTGGATTACTGCGCAGATCAATTCGTTCTTAAGCTCTTACCGCGCTCACGAATTCTCGCGGTGTCACCCGACGCCAAAAAATCGTTTTCGTACATGCGGGAAAGTGCCGATGGAGTCAGGCAGGTTCGCCCGATCGCAGAAGACATTCTTATCATTCAGCCAGATCTCATTGTGCGTTCGTATGGTGGTGGTTCATATGCAGTGACGTTTTTTGAGCGTGCCGGTGTGCCCGTGCTACAGGTACCCGTTGTGGATAGCATTGATGCTGTTCGTAACGCGGTTCTTTTCATCAGCGAAGGCCTCGGTGAGCTCGAACGTGGTGAAGCAGTTGTTGCAGAGATGGATCAGCGTCTGAGCGCGATTCGCAATTCAAGTAGCAAGCGAAATGCGCTTTACATGACGCCGAGCGGTGTTACCAGCGGACCGGGTACGTTGGTGCATGATATGTTGTTGGCAGCCGGCCTGATGAACTTTGAAGAAAAGACTGGCTGGCGTCCTATTCCTCTTGAGCGGCTTGCATATGAACAGCCCGATGTGGTGGCGGCCGCATTTTTCGATTCGCGAACCAATAACCCGGCTCTGTGGAGTGCGATGCGCCACCCAGTCGCGCGTCGTCAGCTAGGTGAGCGGCCAACCGTCATGTTGCAGGGTGCGTGGACGTCGTGCGGTGGATGGTATTTGCTCGACGCCATTGAAGCACTCGCATCGGATGAGACCAAGTGACGTCGCGGCAACTCATGATCGTGCTGATCATTAGCAGTACGCTGACGCTGGTCGTAGCATGCATGATCGGCTCAACGCCAATGGAGTTCTCCCGCGTTTTGGCGGCGCTGCTCGGCCAGTCATCGGCCGGAGATACGATAGTCATCTGGGAAATTCGCCTGCCTCGTGCGCTGGCAGCGTTTGTGGTCGGGGCGGCACTGGGTGCAAGTGGTGCCGCTTTGCAGGGATTGTTGCGCAACCCTCTGGCCGAGCCCGGCGTGCTCGGTGTTACCGCTACTTCATCTCTTGCAGCAACATTTACTCTTTATTATGGATTGGCCACCAACTGGCCCTACATCCTGCCCATCTCATCTATCATTGGGGCATTGGCAGCCACGGCTTTGCTGGCTGCGGCAGCAATTCGGATTAAATCTGTCGTCACGCTGATCCTGCTTGGTGTTGGTTTGTCGAGTTTTTCTGCGGCCGCCATGTCGCTCTTGTTGAATCTAGCGCCGCATCCGTTTTCTCTCTCGGACATGATCAATTGGCTGCTGGGATCAGTCGCTAACCGAAGCTTCGATGATCTCAAAATCGCTTCGCCCTTCGTAGCCGCTGGTTTGGCGATATTGTTTGCCAGCCGACGGGGACTTTCCGCGTTGACGCTCGGTGAGGAAGCCGCCAGTGCCGTCGGTCTTGATCTTAAGCGCCAACGCATTGCGGTAGTGCTGGGCGCAGGACTTGCAACGGGCGCAGCCGTCGCCCTCTCAGGTGCCATCGGTTTTGTGGGTATCGTTGCACCGCATATCGTGCGGCCGGTGGTTAATCACGATCCTGCGCAAAGCCTGGTCCCTTCGGCCTTGCTCGCCGGTGTAATTCTGGTCGTCGCGGACATCGGTGTGCGCCTGTTGCCCACCAATTCTGAGCTCAAACTGGGCGTGGTCGCCGCCCTGATCGGCGCCCCGGCGTTTGTGTGGATCGCAGTTCAACGGCGGGCTGTTCATGACTGAGCTCCGCTCCAATAATGTATCGGTTCACGCGGACGGTGCGTCGCTGGTGGAAGACGCGTCGTTGGCACTTCATCCTGGCGAGCTTGTCGCCCTGTTGGGACCGAACGGTGCCGGGAAAACAACCTTGCTGCGTGCGATGCTCGGCCTGACAAACCTGGACTGCGGTTCGGCAACACTGGATGGTGCCGATACCGCAACGTTGTTGCCAATGGAGCGCGCCAGAGGCGTCTCGTATTTGCCGCAGCGTCGTCCGCTTGCATGGCCAATTACCGTTCGCGATGTCGTGGCGCTTGGCCGATTCGCACACGGCGCAGCACTTGGCCGGCTAGGCACTGTCGATGCGCAGGCAGTGGATGAAGCTATCGAATCCTGCGACCTCACTGCGTTTGCTGACAGGCGTACCGACAGTCTCTCCGGTGGCGAGGTCGCGCGTGTTCACTTTGCTCGGGCGATTGCGGCGCGCGCGCCTTTACTTGTGGCGGACGAGCCGGTAGCTGCACTGGATCCGCGTCACCAGCTGAGAATTGCCGAACTCATTCGGCACTTCGTCAATGATGGCGGTGGCGCGCTAGTTGTTTTGCACGAAGTCGCGCTTGCGGCACGATTTGCCGATCGTCTGATCTGGATGAGCGATGGCCATATCGTCGCAGACGGTTCGCCGCAGAAAACATTGACCGAGCAACGCATGCGTGACGTGTACGGCGTGCGGGCACGCGTAACAACTGACGCCGATGGATTTGATGTCAGGATCGAAGGCGCGCTGTGACTGGACGGGCCCTAATGATCCAGGGCACGGGCTCAGATGTTGGCAAGTCCACCGTTGTTGCAGGGCTATGCCGCATCGCACGTCGGCGGAAACTGAACGTTGCGCCCTTTAAACCGCAAAACATGTCGAACAACGCGGCAGCCTGTGCGGACGGTGGAGAAATCGGTCGGGCCCAGGCGTTGCAGGCATTAGCCTCCGGGCTCGAACCGAAGGTCGACTTTAACCCAGTCTTGCTCAAGCCGCAGACCGACAAAACATCCCAGGTTGTGGTTCACGGACGCGTGCATTCAACCATGGAAGGGGCCCGGTACATCGGTGGTCGGGATTCGCTCATGACGCCGGTGATGCAAAGCTTCGGGCGCCTCATCGAGGCATACGATCTGGTGGTTATCGAAGGGGCCGGCAGTCCGGCTGAAATTAATCTGCGTGAACGGGATATCGCAAATATGGGATTCGCCCGGACTGCAGGTGTGCCGGTATGTCTGCTCGGTGATATTGAACGCGGCGGCGTTATTGCAAGCATCGTGGGTACGAAAACAGTCATTGACGCAGCGGACGCTGCAATGATCACAGGATTCGCCGTCAACAAGTTTCGCGGTGATCCGACACTTTTCGATGACGGCGTTGTGGCAATTGAGACACAGACAGGCTGGCCCTGTTACGGCGTGATCCCATGGTTAAAAGCCACATCACAACTACCCGCAGAAGATGCCGTGACGGTTGATCGTGAGCAGCGTGTTGGCGACCAACCCATCCGCATCGTCGCGCCAATGCTGTCGCGCATGGCCAATTTTGACGATGCCGATCCCCTTCGTCTGGAATCGCACGTTGATTTTCGATTCATACCGCGCGGGCAGGCGCTGCCGCGTGATGCAGATCTGATTGTGTTGTTCGGCACGAAATCAACGCTTGGTGATTTGGCCTTCCTGAGACAACAAGGTTGGGACCACGACATCATGGCGCACGCTCGCGCTGGTGGGCGGGTGCTTGGAATTTGTGGTGGTTACCAAATGCTTGGCATGCGCATTATTGATGTCGACGGTGTTGATGATACTGCGGGCGAAGCCGAAGGGCTTGGACTGCTGGACGTTGAAACCCGGATGATCGGCAAAAAAACAGTTCGCGCCATCGTGGGTCGATGTGCACGTACGGATCACCCGATCAGTGGATATGAGATTCGCGTTGGTGAGACCAGCGGGCCCGATAGCGATCGACCCATGTTTACGGTCAATGGCAATGCTGACGGGGCACGCAGCGCAAACGGCCGAATCGAAGGTACTTACGTGCACGGTCTGCTAACGAGCGACAGCTATCGCGACAGTTTTCTCTTACGACTGCACGACAAGGCGCAAGCGACCGTCAACTACGCAACTACCGTTGATCAGGCGCTCGATGAGTTGGCCGATGGGCTCGAGGCGTCGCTCGATATTGATCGGCTGTTCAATGCCGCACGCAAGCCCGGGTGGGCGCCCGAGAACTCCTGCAATGAGCTCACTGATGATAATCACCGCTCCACTTTATAATTTCTGCTTTCGAAATGATCTCGGTGTGATTCCAAATGCCTTTCCAAATATCGCCGTAAAATGACTGTGTGATGAGTACCCTAGCTCTAGCGCAATCTCCGTTATTGGCGTGCGCCGTGTTAAGGCGGCGCTTTCCTGTGGGTGCAAGTCCCACCCGGCAATCTGCTCCAGCCGGAAGCAACCGGAGCAACTGTGGAGGTAACAAAGTGGTTGAAGCCTCCGGTGAAGCGTGCCTCGAATATGGTGGCAGCGCGAGTGTGCAGGCCGTAACATGAGTGAACACTGAGCAAGCCTCGAAAAGGTCGTTGCGCAGGCCGACCCGATCGCCATTTCGGGGAAGGCTGATACGGCTGGGTGATTGAGCATGAGTGATCCCAG
>Ga0255058_10001277_pt1 | contig 14244 bp, 15 predicted proteins | sample Cases_109_9_MG_FD_188637 | JGI IMG/M metagenome (GOLD analysis project Ga0255058, IMG submission 188637) | Seawater microbial communities from Amundsen Gulf, Northwest Territories, Canada - Cases_109_9 | ecosystem: Environmental > Aquatic > Marine > Gulf | place: Canada: Northwest Territories... | reverse complement strand
AAACTCACTCGGTTTGGACAGATTGTTGTCGGTCTAGTCGCGTTCGGCATAATTTCGAGCGCTTGGGGTTGGGAGCCGCGTGAGCCTGAAGGAGTTACGCCACTCAATGCTGAGCGGATAAGAAATGCTCTTTCTGGAAAAATTGGCCGCGGAAAATTGGTCGCGTTTGAAGAGAGATATTACGAAGATGGAGTACTTCAAGGCGTAACGTCTAACGGCCGGCCATTCAGCGGAAAATGGTGGGTGGAGGAAAAGGATGACTACCTCTGTATGAAATATGTTTTCAGGAACCTGGAGTGTTCCAACATCGCGCGCGGCGAAGATGGCATGCTGTACTACTACGTTTGGGGTTCCGACCGCCCAGACTATGACGTCAAACTTGAGGATATTCCGGACTAGGCTCTCCACATAAGTCCGATGTGCATAGTGGAGAGTGGATGCGGGTTGTAGGGGCCGTACACCGAGCCACCATTGGTGTGTATCATATCCCTAACCCTCTCAGCCGATATATCCTATTTGAATCGGTCGTTCCGGTCTGCGAGGGTCAGTTTACGCTCCTCGAACGCTTGATTGTATGACTGGGGTGTCCTTGCGGGTTGCACCGACACCATTCGAGGACTCGAATATTCAGCGAGGCTACACTATCTAGCTGCCGCGAGTTAAATTGATCGGTTTAATGGTCAGTGTCAGCCGATTGATGAATTGAAATGTTTCCCAAATAGGGTTCAAGTTACCGTAGGAGTGTCAACATTGATTGCAAGACGAGCTGTCATATTACTTAGCGGTGGCCTCGATTCCACTACTGTGTTAGCCATTGCCAAGTCCGAAGGATTTGAACCCTACGCCCTCTCATTCCACTACGGTCAACGCCATGTAGCGGAGTTACAGGCCGCTAAACTTGTTGCCGCCCGCGGCGGCGTTGCGAACCATGTTGTGGTCAATGTTGATTTGCGTCAGTTTGGCGGTTCCGCCCTTACGGACGACATCGATGTCCCAAAGAGTCGGTCGCTCTCAGATATTGGAAAAGGAATACCTGTGACGTATGTTCCAGCGCGAAACACAATATTCTTGTCATATGCGTTGGCGTGGGCGGAAACCTTGGCATCGAGTGATCTATTCGTTGGTGTCAACGCGCTCGACTACAGCGGTTATCCCGATTGTCGCCCAGAGTACATTCGGGCCTACGAACAGATGGCGAATCTTGCGACCAAGGCGGGAGTAGAAGGCGCGCAACAACTGACAATACATACTCCGCTAATTGAATTGACCAAAGCAGAGATCATCAAACGAGGCACCGAACTAGGTGTTGATTACTCCTTAACGGTAAGCTGCTATGACCCGTCGACGGGCGGAGAAGCCTGTGGCGAGTGTGACTCATGCCTTTTGCGCAAAAAGGGCTTTTCCGAAGCTCGTATTCCCGATCCTACTCGTTACCGGGAGGCCGCGTCAGTTGCCGTCTAGTGCTTCAATCGTCGCGGAATCCAAGTGAGGATGGTGCTATGAGTACGCGTTGCATTTCAGTCGCCTCTGTCCCGTTTGAGGCTGCTCGCTACGTCGATATCCTTCCTGACGGCCATCGGTCAAAGCGGATTCATGGCCACAGTTTCAAGGCGAGAGCTTGGGCGACTCTCCCTGATGGATGGGCAGATTTCCCTGGTGATGAATCCACGGCACTCCGTAGACGTCTTGAGTCCTGTATCGTCCCACTCGATTACAGCCTGCTGAATGACCATTTGGAAATTCCGACTGACGAAAACTTGGCTCGATGGATTCGCCAGTGCCTTCAAGTGCCTGGCATTGAGACGATTAGTATCCAGAGCACAAGCGATCAAGGTGTGGACTTGGACAACGAAGGTCGAGCTCACATATGGCGGCGATTCCGTTTTGAAGCAGCACATCAATTGCCCAACGTCCCCGAAGATCACAAATGCGGCCGCATGCATGGGCATGGATTTGACGTCGTGCTTCATGCCAATCAGGAAATTGATAACCTTGATATGGGGGTGGACTTTGACTACCTATCGGCTTGTTGGGAGCCGTTGCGAGCGGAGCTCAATTACGCCTGCCTGAACGACATTAGGGGCCTCGAGAATCCTACGAGCGAAATCCTGGCAGCCTGGATCTGGGACCGGATACATCCGAATTTGCCGCAATTTTCCAGCGTTACGGTATACGAAACTGCCACTGCCGGCTGTCACTACCGTCCTGGTGAATTTCGCATCTGGAAAGAACAGAGCTTTGAGGCAGCGGTAAGACTAAAGCGGGCCCCAAGAGAGGACTGTCGACATACCCTCCATGGGCACAGTTATATCACCCAGTTGCATCTCACAGCGTCTCTCGATGATGTCCTTGGCTGGACGGTAGATTACGGGGATGTAAAGGAACTCTTTAAGCCCGTCTATCAACAGCTGGATCACCATCAACTGGACGAACTGAATTCATTGGACTCCCCCGACTGTAAGAGTTTGCTTTACTGGATGCGTGACCGAGTAAGGGGGGTCCTTCCACAATTAAACAGGCTCGATTTGTACGAAACTCCAGGATGCGGGGGTGTTCTTCTTTGGGGTAACTCCCATGCGTCTCCGACGTACTGAGTAAGCGATTGACATACTCTATAAAAGAAATCTACTACACACTCCAGGGTGAGGGTGCTAACACCGGGCGTCCAGCCGTCTTTTGCCGGTTCACGGGTTGCAATTTATGGTCAGGCCGTGAAGAGCATCGGTCAACGGCAGTTTGTCAATTCTGTGATACGGATTTTGTCGGGGTCGATGGGCCAGGTGGGGGCAAGTTCAGCTCCCCCGAATGTCTTGCCAGGGCGGTCGCGGAGAAATGGCCCACCGCCGTACCCACTAATGGTAAGAAGTTGGTGGTCTGCACGGGAGGGGAGCCACTACTACAATTGAATTCCCCGCTTGTCCAGGCTCTCCATGCCCATGACTTCGAGGTTGCAATTGAGACAAACGGCTCTCTATTACCTCCATCTGAGGTTGATTGGATCTGTGTAAGCCCTAAGGCAGGTGCACGGCTTTTGTTGGTGTCAGGCGATGAACTCAAACTCGTCTATCCCCAGATTGGTGCCGAGCCGGAGCACTTCGGAAATCTTAACTTTCATCATTTCTTCTTACAGCCTCTGGATGGGCCCGACAAAACTAAGAATACCGAACTCGCCGTGGCCTATTGTCTGTCACACCCCAACTGGCGGCTCAGTGTGCAGACCCACAAACTACTTGGCATTCCTTAGTGGGAATGGCCAGGTGGAATCGAAGGCGATGGTGATGATAGTGCTTAACAAGGCGCTGCAGCCGACGGCCAACCTGCTTCGCGGCTTGTCCACAGCAGAGCTTGATCGTTGATGCGGAACGTCTGCTTTTCAGGGCTTCGATCTCTAAGCAGACACTTTCCCGTATGTCCGGGTTGGGTCGGCTCTTGCCGTTTAGCGTGGTCCTACGGTAGCGCGCGATGATGCTGCAGTGCATGAGGCAGAAATCGGCCATTCTCAGATCTCCGCGCCCGTGTATCGTGCCGTTGACAGGGGAATACGCGGGGTGGAGGAGCCAGGGAGGCGACTCCTCAAGCGTCTCTGATGAGGGGATCCGACGAGCCGTCGGTATACAACCCTGCGAACTTCGGCTCCACCCCCAGGATGGTGCATAGCGTGACGATCTCGATCTGATCGATCAGTCCTTTTTCGCCCTTGGCCTCCGCCACCGCGAGACAAATGCGAATTAGCAGTTCCGCGGTGTCGGGATCCTGTGTCACCGCCTGCACCGCTTTCAGGGCCTTCTCGCGGCCTTCCTCGGGGGTCGCGAGGATCGCTGCAGAATAACCATCGAACAAATCGACTGCCTCGTGAGGATCGAAGACCTTCAGCTCTTCAAGGGTCTGCAGAATCTGGTCGAGGCGCATGCGCTCGCTGAACGAAACCTCGCCGTCGGCTACCGCGGCCAGCGAGCAGGCGGCCATTACCGCCTTCAAAAACGGCCGATTCCGGTGCCGTGCCATGTGCAACCGGTAATCGTTCCGCAAGCTAGCGAGAAATCCCGACATCTTGACGCAGGCCTCGTGTGAAGAAGGTCGCCCGTGTTCCGCTTGTGCATCTAATGATAATCGCGATTGGCGCCGGGGCAAATCGCATGCCGTGGCAAGGCTCCGGGGTTATTGTCGACCTAAGCGGGTTTTTGCGTTCGAATCCCCGGTTTGGGGCGTGAACGGCCGATCCGCCTGCCGACTATAAGGGGTCATGTTGCGCCGCGCCAGGCGGATATCGGCCAACCGAGGACTTCGAGCTGGTCATCGGGGCCCAGCTCCAGCCTGTGCTGCATGGGAGGGCGTGCGGCAGATTCTGGAGCTGATCCGCGAGCTTGGCGAGAGACTCGACGAGGAGTTGCGCCGGGCTCGAGTAACGCCTCAATAGTTCTCAGCTCCGCCATCACGAACGGAAGTGAACGCTCAGCCCCAAACGGTACGCGCCGTTATACACAGCACCTCGAGCTTTTTTCGCTGATCTTCCACGGAGAGATTGTTGCCGACGATGGAGGTGGAGAATCCACACTGTGGACTGATCGCGAGACGCTCCAGCTCCACGTAGCGACTCGCTTCTTCGATGCGTGTTTTCAGGTGGCGGGGCGACTCCAGATGCGCGTTCTTTGTGGTGACCAAACCCAGCACCACCATGCGGTCGTCGGGCACCTCACGCAGGGGCTCGAAGGAGCCGGAGCGCGGGTCGTCGTACTCGAGCAACAGCCTTTGGGCGCGTACATTCTGAAAGATGGGCTTCGCGATGAGGTCGTATCCGCCCTCGACCAGCCAGCGGCTCCCCTGATTACCCCGGCACAGGTGAAAGCCGAACGTGACCTCGGGGAAATCCGCCATCAAAGCATTATCGAGCTCGATGCCGAAGTTCAGCCACTCATCGAGCTGCCACCCTCGCGATTCGTAGAAAGCCCGGGTCTCGGGATCGAGGAGCAACGGATAGTGGGGCGCGTCGATCTGAATATAACAGGCGCCAAGATGCACCAGCTCCACCACCTCGTCCCTCAAGATGGCAACCACATCCGCGAGGAAGCTCTCCAAGGTGGGATAAACCGCGGCGGAGTGCTCGGGTGACCAGAAATTCGCGAACAGGCTGGGGCTCGGCAGGGTGATCTTGGGCGTGCGCTCGGTTTGCGCCCGCAGGTAGACGAACTCCTCGGCGCAGAGATGGCGTCTGCGAGCGAGCTTGCCGGTGACGCCCAGACCGGGGGGGCGCTCCCTGCTCCAGTCCCCCACCGCCTCGTCACCGTGCCACGCTCCCCACAGGAAGGCGTCGATGTCCCACTCGCCGAAGCCCTCGACCGCCTGGGTCATCTGGCTCTGAAAAGAAAGACGACGCATCTCACCATCGGTGAGCACCTCCAGACCCGCCCCTTCCTGGAGGGCGACCGCCTCGTCCACAGCGCGATTCTCGATCACCTTGAAGGCCGATGGGCTCATCCTATCCGCGGCCAGCTCTTCCTGGGCCGTCAGCAACTCCTGGGGGCGCAACAGACTGCCGACGACGTCAGTGTGGGAGGTGATCATGTCAACGGCCGCATTCTCGTCCGGCGGAGACCTTAGCGCATCTTACAACTCGTCTCAGTGTGTCGCGAATCCGGCACCCAAATATCTCATGGATACGGACGCTTGAGGGACTACTTGGCCGAGGTGAGAGGATTTGAACCGCTTACACCTGCCTCCCGAAGGCGTGAGGGTATCCCTAACTGCCTATTATCTCTGCCTTAACCGGCGGCGCGCGTGGGCACAAGTCCCTCACTGCTCATAACGATTCAGGAGTGAGTCCGGCTGGCTTGCATGACCAATCATCATAGGGTTACTGTCAGATCGCAATAACGTCACCGAGAATGTGATCGCTCCACATGTGTGCCCCGCTCAGAGATATCTCTGAGCGTCTAATAATCGATGGATTCGAAAGCCTGGCCTGCCTGGCATTCGAAAATTCTTGCTCAAAGGTTGCTGAACAATGTTTGCAGGTTTTGAAGAGCACCGCTTCCGAAGCGAGGACGTGGAGATCTACACCCGCATCGGGGGAAGCGGCCCAGCTCTCTTATTGTTGCATGGTTATCCGCAGACACATGTAGTGTGGCACGCCGTGGCTCAGACTCTTGCGGAACACTTTACGTTGATTGTTCCTGATCTTCCCGGCTACGGGAACAGTGTTGGACGCCCCCTGGACGCTGAGCACACCGCATATTCGAAGCGCACCATGGCTGCCGATCTTCTATCGCTTATGGACGAGCTTGGACACTCTCTCTTTCATTTGGCGGGGCATGATCGGGGTGGACGTGTGGCGTACCGTCTTGCACTCGACCATCCTCATCGAGTCAACCGACTCGCGGTCATCGATATCGTAACCACCTTGGATGCATGGGAGAGCATGAATTGGCAACGTGCGCTCGGAACCTATCACTGGTCTTTTCTCGCGGTACCAGCGCCGGTTCCGGAACGACTCATTGGCGGCGATCCTGATTTCTACTTAGAGCACCTTCTTTGTCGTTGGGCCGGCAAACGGGACGCCCTGGATGCGCAGGCGGTAGATGCTTACAAGCGTGCCTTTCGCAAACCGTCTGTTATTGAAGCCACCTGCGAGGACTATCGTGCGGGAGCGACTTGCGATGTTGAGCATGACCGTGCCGATCTCGAACGGGGCAACAAGATTCAATGCCCTGTGTTGATCATGTGGGGCCGCGGCTATCTAAGCTCGAAGGCGGATTCGCCCGCTGAAACTTGGTGCAAGTGGGCGAATGACGTTACGGAGGTGGCGCTCGACTGCGGGCACTTCGTGATTGAGGAAGAGCCCACCGCGAGCGCACAAGCTCTGCTCCGATTCTTTGCTGACAGGTGACGGAACCGCGGGACATTCCCGCCGCACGGTCAGAAGGTGACGACGCTGCGAAGCGTTTCACCGGACTCCAGGGCGCTGTAGGCTTGGTTGATCTCCTCGATCGGGTAGCTGCGGGTGAGCAACTCATCCAACTTGAGGCTGCCGGCCCGATAGAGATCGATCAACCGCGGAATGTCGGTTTTCGGCGCCGCCGAGCCATAGAGCGATCCAGTCAGTACCCGCTCCTCGTAGACGAGTGACAGCGAGGGCACCGTCACCTCGGCGGTTGTCGGCGTGATCCCCACGACCATGGCCACGCCGCGTTTGGCCAGGGAGTCGTACGCCTGCCGCATGGTGATCGGAAGCCCAATGACCTCGAAGGCGTAGTCCACACCTCTGCCGCCGGTGAGATCGCGGATCTGCTCGACCGGGTCCCCGGCCGAGGCATTCACCGCATGGGTGGCGCCAAACCGTTTCGCATGTTCGAGCCGGCTTTCCATGAGATCGACAGCGATGATCTTCTCGGCCCCTGCAAGGACGGCGCCTTGCACCACGTTGATACCAACGCCGCCGGTGCCGAAAACCGCCACCGTACGTCCTGGCCTCACTTGAGCCGCGTTAACCACAGCGCCAACTCCGGTGATTACGGCGCAGCCCAGCAGGGCCGCCCGTTCGAGCGGAATGTCATCCGGAATCTTCAGTACGGCCTTCTCAGGAACCACCGTATAGTTGGAAAAGCTGGACACGCCGGCGAAGTGCTTGATCTCTTGGCCATCAAGCTTGAACCGGCTGGTGCCGTCTAAGAGGCGTCCCGACCAGCGGATCTCGGTTCCGGCCGGACAGAGCGCCGGCCGGCCAGCGGTACAATACTCACACTCGCCACAGGAGAGCCGCCAGAGCGGGATCACGTGGTCCCCTGGCCGCACCGAGGTCACGCCCGCGCCGACGTCGGCGACGATACCAGCCCCCTCGTGGCCAAGTACCGCTGGAAGCGGTGCGTTCAAGTGACCGGTCATGACGTGAAGATCGCTGTGACAGATCCCGCCCGCCACCATCTGGATTCGCACCTCGCCCGGGCCCGGGTCCTGCACGTCCACCTCCCGGACCTCGAGCTTCTGGCCCGCCTCGAAAAGAACCGCCGCTCGGGATTTCATCGCTTACTCCCCTTATGCTGTCGTTCCTGTTTACACGATCGGTCGCTACGCGGGATCCTCCTTATCGGCGGAACTCATGCCGTCATGGGCGAGTTCCGCGGAATTCACGCGATGGTTTTCCAGTACGTGTCTTTCTTCGTCACCAGCCCGTTTGAAAACGTCCACACATCGCAACCCAGCCAGTCAATGGGCTCGCCGTCTTTCGGCGTGCCCTTGACGGTCCACTCGGAGCAGGCCCTGCTGCCGTCCGGGGAGATGAAGTGCGACATGTCGACCCAGCGCATGTCGGGGATGACGGCATACCGTGCCGAAAGCACCTCGGCGATGGCCGGCTTGCCGCGCAGACGCTTGCCCTCCCACGGGTCGGGGCCACGCGCCATCAGCCACTCACAGTCATCGGAAAAATAGGAAAGGATGCCGTCCACGTCGTGCCTGTTGAAGGCGTCCTGGATTGCATCGAGCAGCTCGGTAGTAACCTTTCCTTTACTGGTCACAGAATCGGCCTCCTGCACTTTCAATGGGGTCAGTGGCTGTAGGTTGGGCTGAGCTTGCGAAGCCCAACCTACGATACTCGCGAATGTCCGCAAGATCAGCCGAAGATGACCCGCGGCAGCCAAGTGGTCATCGCGGGGAACATGGAGAGCACTATGAGCATCAGAAGCTGAATGATCACGAAGGGCACCACGCCGCGGTAGATCTGCATGGTCGTGACCTCGGGCGGCGCCACTGCACGCAGATAGAAGAGCGCATAGCCGAGCGGCGGCGTCAGGAACGAGGTCTGCAGGTTGACCGCGAACATGATGCCGAGCCACACGGGGTTCAGGTCCATCATCAGCAAGACCGGGGCCACGATGGGCACCACCACGAACGTGATCTCGATGACGTCCAGGAAGAACCCCAGGACGAACATCAAGAGCATGACAGTGACCATGGCGCCGATCACGCCCCCGGGCAGCTGGCTGAGAAACTCGTGGACCATATCGTCCCCGCCCAGGCCCCGGAACACCACCGAGAACACGCCCGCTCCGACGATGATTATGAAGATCATGGAGCTGAAGCGCGCGGTGGTGCGGGTGACATCCTTGAGCAACTTCATGCGGTGAACCCGTAACAGGCTCACCCACAAGCCCCAGACGATGCCGAGGCAGCCTATGGCGGCGGCCGAGATTCCGAGCATGTCGACGCTGGCGATCTTCGAGCGGGCGACGCGCAGATCCAACATGATCACGAGCGTCATGATGATCACCAGGGAGATCGCGGCTACGTAGATCGGCCAGGGCTTTTCCGGTTTCAATCGCACCCCGCCGAGCAGGGTCGCGCCGATGGCGCCGACCGCGGCCGCCTCGGTGGGTGTCGCGACCCCTGCAAGGATGGATCCGAGCACGGCGACAATCAGCACCAGCGGTGCGATCAACGCGCGCATCACGCGACTGGCGAGACTCTCGCCGCCATCTCCGAGCTCCTCTTTGGGGATCGCAGGCGATGAGGAGGGCTTCAGCCACGCCACCAGGATCTGGTACAGGATGTACATGGCGACCAGGCCGAGGCCGGGAATGAGGGCGCCGGCAAAGAGATCGCCTACCGAAACCGGTTCGGGCGAGAAGTTACCCAGCTCCCGCTGGGCCACCTGGTACGCGTTGGAGATCTGATCCCCGAGGATGACCAGGACGATGGAGGGCGGAATGATCTGACCGAGGGTGCCGGCCGCAGTGATGGAGCCGCAAGCGAGCGCCGGGTCGTAGCCACGCCGCAGCATGGTCGGCAGGCTCAGCAGTCCCATGGTCACCACCGTGGCGCCCACGATGCCGGTGGACGCGGCCAGCAAGGCGCCCACCACCGTCACCGAGATCGCGAGCCCGCCGCGCAGGTTGCCGAACAGCCGACCCATGGTGTCGAGCAGCTCCTCGGCGACCTTGGACCGCTCGAGCATGACGCCCATGAACACGAACAGCGGGATAGCGATCAGCACCTCGTTGGTCATCACGCCGAAGATCCGGTTCGGCACGAACCCCAGGAACGATGTATCGAAAATTCCGAGCGCAGTGCCAATACCGGCCGTGATCAGAGACACGCCAGCGAGGGTGAAGGAAATCGGAAAACCTACGAGGGTGAAACCGCAGAGGGCGACGATCATCATCAGGGAGAGAATTTCCCCGGGCGTCATTCCTGCGTTCCTCCAGAGGCTTCATGGGCCCCGGGTTTCGTCTCGATGCCAAGGAGCAACGAGAGCGAGTGTACGGCCAACGAAAGGCCCTGCAGCGCGACCAGCACAACGAACACCAGCATCGTCGACTTCAGCAGGTACACGCCCGGGATCCCCAGGCCGCCTTCGGGCGATCCTTCATACACCGACCAGGCCGAGGCCACGTATGGCCAGGCCGTCCAGGCGATGAGGGCGCACATGGGAAGGAGAAACACGAAGACACCGAAAATGTCGATCAGCGCCCTTCGCTTCGCCGTGGCGTCCGCGTAGAAGATGTCGCAGCGAACGTGTCCGTTGTGGAGCAGCGTATATCCGGCGATAACCAGGAACAGGGTGGCGTGCATGTAGACAATCGACTCTTGCATGACCACCGAGCCGATGCCGAACACGTAACGCATCACCACAACCACGAACTGGGTCAGCACCATGAGCAGCGCCAGCCAGGCCACGGTCCGGCCGATGCGTTCATTCATCGTGTCGATCGCGCGCGCAATGAGCTGCAGTGCTTTCACGTCGGACTCCGAGGGTAGATCGCGCCCCTAATTCCCGCAGCCTGCGCGCCGCTCAGTCAAGTCATAGGACGCAGGGCGGAGTTGTGGACGCCTGTGCCGGTTGGGCGGGGCCGCGCACCTCAAAGCGGCGCGGCCCCGCGTCGTGGCAGGTTGGGCCCGTCAGGCGGAGTACTTGAACGGCAATGAGCGCGCGTTCAAAAAGCCCTGCTCGCTGAGTCTGCTCCAGCCGATCGCCTTTTTACGAAAGTCGATGAAGTTGTTGTAGACCTTCGTGGTGAACGCATCCCTGTGGCCGACCTCGGCGACAACCTCGCCAGCGGTGGTACCGATTTGCGTGAGCAGCTCGTCGTTGAACTTTCGCAGCTTTACCCCGTGCTTCTCGATCAGTATCTTGAGGGCACCGGAATTCGAGGCAAAGAACTCGTTGTACTCGCGCCAGGCCTCGGCCTGAACCGCGACCTCGATAATCCGCTGCTGGTCCTTGGGCAGGCTATCGTAGACCTTCTTGTTGACCAATACCTCGCCGGTGGTGCAGGGCTCGTGGAAGCCCGGCCAGTAGTAGAATTTGGCGACCTTGTAGAAGCCGAAGGCCAGGTCGTTCCAGGGACCGACCCACTCGGTGCCGTCGATGGTGCCAGCCTGCAGGGCAGGGAAGATCTCGCCGCCCGGAAGGTTGACCACCGCCGCTCCGAGCCCGCGCAGTACCTCGCCGCCGAGACCGGGCATACGGAACTTGAGCCCCTTGTAGTCGTCGAGACTGTTGATCTCCTTGCGGTACCAGCCGCCCATCTGGACCCCGGTGCTCGCGCGCATGAAGGGTTTGATGTCGAACTGGGCCGCGAGCTCCTCCCACAGCGGCATGCCGCCGCCGTACTGGATCCAGGCGGCCTGCTCGATCGCGTTCAGGCCGTATGGCACCGCGGCGAAGAAGTTGAAGGCGGGTGACTTGCCTTGCCAGTAGTAGGAGACGGAGTGACTCATCTCGGCGTTGCCGCTCGACACCGCGTCGAAGGACTGGAACGCCGGGACCAGCTCGCCGGCGGCGAACACCTTGACCTGCAGCTTGCCGTCCGACATCTCGTTGATTCGCTTGGCGAGGCTCTCTGCGCCGGTCCCCAGGCCAGGGAAGTTCTTGGGCCAGGTGGTGACCATTTTGAGCTGCCTGATGCCCTGGGAGATGGCCGGAGCGGCTACGGTGGAGGCTACGCCGGCGACAGCGCCGGTGGCCGCGGCTTTTTTCAAAAACTTACGACGTTTCATTGCTTTCTCCTCTTTACTTCATCTTTATTCTCTCGTCTTTTCTCACGGACCGGGCGTTGGAGCCCGCAGCCCCGAGCTGAATTCAATGACACGTTGGGGAATGGACGCACACGGGAAACGCCGTTACGGCCGCCCCCCCAAATTCCGGCCAGTATAAAGCACAAGCGTCATGAGGTCGCTCTCGCTGGAGGGCCCGTGGGGACCTGTTCTCATCGACCAGGCTTGTCGGCCCGGGTGCCACTGTCGGATATCGGGCGCCGGTCCGATCTTCTGAGTTAAACTGCTCGGTCTCGAAAACCCGCGGGGGGGAAAGCATGACTCTGGACACCACCATTGCAGGCAGCCTGCCGAAGCCGGCCTGGCTGGCCGAGCCCGAGAAGTTGTGGCCGGCCTGGCGCCTCGAGGGCGAGGACCTGGAGCGCGGCAAACGCGACGCGGTCCTGGTCTGGCTCAAGGAGCAGGAGGATGCCGGCGTCGATATCGTCTCCAACGGCGAGCAGTTTCGCACACATTTTGTGCACGGTTTTCTCGAGCACATCGACGGTATCGACTGGCAGCTGATGACCAAGATGGGTATCCGCGACGATCGCTACGTGGTGGACGTACCGACGGTGACGGGCCCCGTGCGGCGCAAACGATCCGTGCACGCAGACGAGGTGCGCTTCACACGCGGCCACACGAATCACCGCATGAAATTCACGCTGCCCGGCCCCATGACCATCTGCGATACCATTGCCGATGCGCATTACGGACGCCGCCCGGATATGGCGATGGCATTCGCCGAGCTCCTCAATGAGGAAGCCCGCGAGCTCGAAGCGCTCGGGGTCGACGTCATTCAATACGACGAACCCGCCTTCAATGTTTTCATGGACGACGTGCAGGAATGGGGCATCGACGCCCTGCAGCGGGCGGCGCGGGGACTCCGGTGCAGAACCGCGGTGCATATCTGCTACGGCTACGGCATCGAGGCGAACATCGAGTGGAAGAAAACGCTGGGGTCGGAGTGGCGCCAGTACGAAGCGATCTTTCCCGCGCTCAACAAGAGCCGCATCGAACAAGTATCGCTGGAATGCGCCGATTCGAAGGTGCCTCTTTCATTGCTCGGCCTGCTGGGCGACAAGGAGATCATGGTGGGCGCCATCGATGTCGCGTCCATGGATGTGGAATCTGCGGAGAAAGTGTCGGCCACCATCGAAGCTGCGTTGGAATTCGTCGATTCCGAGCGGTTGTTACCGTGTACCAACTGTGGAATGGCGCCGCTGCCCCGGCATGTGGCGGCGGGCAAGCTTCGTGCCCTGGCGGACGGCGCGTCGATCGTGCGCAAGCGCCTTGGCATTGCAAAAGACTGAAGAAAACGGGAGGCATTCGATGTTAGCTGTCATATTCGAAGTCGAGATGCATCCTGGCCGGGATCAGGATTACTTCGAGCTCGCCGGCAGTCTTAAGCCGGAGCTGGAGGCGATCGACGGTTTTTTCTCCGTGGAGCGCTTTCAGAGCGTGTCCAACGAAGGCAAGTACGTTTCGGTATCGTTCTGGCGCGACGAGGAGGCCGTCAAGGCCTGGCGCGAGCATGCCGAGCATCGCATCGCGCAGGCACGGGGCAAGAAGGAAATTTTCGCCGACTTCCGCATTCGCGTGGCCGAAGTAACCCGCGACTACACGCTGGCCGATTCCGGAGCTTGAGCGATGCTGCAAACCTTACGATCGATCCGCGGCATGGTGACTTCCTCTCATCACCTGGCATCGGAAGCGGGCTTGCAGATTCTGCGCGAAGGCGGCAATGCCATCGAAGCCATGGTGGCGGCGGCAGCGACCATTTCGGTGGTCTATCCCCACATGAACGGTCTCGGCGGCGATGGCTTCTGGTTGATCTCGGAGCCGGATCACAGGGTGCCCAGGGCCATCAACGCCGTTGGCGCCGCCGGCGGCCAGGTGGATGTCGATCTCTACCGGCGGCAGGGTCTCGCAGGGATCCCGTCCCGCGGACCCCTCGCCGCCAATACCGTCGCCGGAACCATCTCCGGCTGGCAGGCGGCGCTGGAGATGAGCGCTTCCTGGGGCGGATGCATGCCCCTCGCGCGGTTGCTGGAGGATGCCACCCACTATGCCGAAGCGGGGTTTCCGATCTCCGACAGCCAGTACCACAATACCGTCGCCAAACGCGCGGAGCTCGTGGACGTGCCCGGCTGGGCCGATACCTTCCTCGCCGCCGGCGAGCCCCCTCCTCCCGGCGCCCTGTTCAGGCAACCGGCG
>Ga0255058_10001276_pt1 | contig 14254 bp, 9 predicted proteins | sample Cases_109_9_MG_FD_188637 | JGI IMG/M metagenome (GOLD analysis project Ga0255058, IMG submission 188637) | Seawater microbial communities from Amundsen Gulf, Northwest Territories, Canada - Cases_109_9 | ecosystem: Environmental > Aquatic > Marine > Gulf | place: Canada: Northwest Territories... | reverse complement strand
GAGGACCCGACGGCCGAGAACATCCTCACCGTCCTGCTCGAGGCCGAGCGGTGCGCCGTCCGTACGTGGAACGAGATCTGCGATCTAACCTTCGGCAAGGATCCGCGGACGTACGACATGGCCCAACGCATCCTAAACGAAGAGATCGAGCATGAGGCGTGGTTCATCGAGTTGCTGTCCATGGAGCGCGACGGCGTGGCGCGCCCGTCCGGGCACTTCCGCCGCGGCACCCCCGGTGAAGCGCCGTACAGCAGCAACACCGGCTTCTACAACCCGTAGGGAAGGCCAAGGTAAACGAGACGTTCGCGGTAACCTGCATCACGCCCGAAGGCGAGACCTGCTTTCAGGCTGCCGCGGATGAAGATCTTCTGTTCGCCGCGTCCAGGGCGGGTCTCGATCTACCGTCCACGTGTCTCCAGGGGTGGTGCATTACCTGTGCGGGGCGAATCGAGGAAGGGCAGGTGGACCAGTCCGAAGCATTCCGCGTCTACCCTGAGGACGAGGCAGCGGGCTACGTGCTCATGTGCAGCGCCTACCCCCGTTCCAGCGTCCGCATTCGCACGCACCAGAAGGCGGCGCTGCGAGACCATCGCAAGGCCCACGGCCGGCCGGCCCCCGAAGGCTGAAGGGCACCGAAGAGGCGCGCAGATAACTCTTGAGAAGTAATCCCCCGGCAGCATCTACATCGTGTAGCTCTGTGACCAATGTGCCAGGAGGGGTGTGATGCGCGTTGAGCCTATCGTAAGTCTTCGACCCGGTGGCGCTGCGATGCTTGCTGCATTTGCGGTCCTCGCCGCCTGGCAACCGGTAATCGCGCAGAACTCAGGTCGGCTCCAGCCAATCACGCGGGAACAGAGCCTAGTGCTGGCCGGGAGTGAGTCCGTCTATGTGTGGAAATCGGACAACTCGGCCGTGACGCTGCTACTTTCAATCGCTGGAGCGGTTGCGACAGAGTTCACCCATCAGGAACCTGACACAGTTGCGGAGGTGGAACCCGCGGAGAGTACCGTTCAGGAGTCTCGAGTGGTGCACAGTGAGCTACTGCTAGCTCTTATCGGTTTTGTATTCTTGCTAATCGGCATTAATGGGGGCGGCTATAAAATGTGGCGCATCACAATCCCGCAGCTGGATCTCGTGGCCCGGGGACGCGCTGCATCAGTAGGAGTCGGTCTCCTAATACTAGGGCTCATCCTACATCTGCGTAATCACTGAGTAGGCCGATCCAGTTCTGAACAGTAACCTTGCCCGGATTGGCAGGGCGTCCGGTCAACCCGACCTACTTGCTTTTACGAGTACGAGATCAGGAGCGTGAAGGGGTTGCTGACTACCCCATCCCGGCGAGGCCCCGAGGGTGGGTGCGGCTTTGCACGGCGCCCAACCAGGTCATGTTTAAGAGTGGGGTGGTCCGCCAGGGGAGCGACCGAAGGGAGTTCCACGGCCGACCCGCGCTCCCAAAAGCGGCGTGCTGCACCGGCTCGACCGAGGCTTAGCTGCCTTGCTTCTTCACCATGGCCTCGCTGCGCTGTGACTGCCACTCCTCCGGGGACAGCGCCTCGTGGCTGACTGCCTGCGCGATCGTCACGTCCCCTGTGGGGATCTTGGAGTCCGACGGCCAGAGGTGGAAGATCAGACCGTCCGTCGTCTTGACGATCTCGACAACCTTTTGCGCCTCTTCCTCGGACATGTCGTGAACCTGGACGCGGCCGCTGGCGATCTCGACCGCGTGGTCATGCCAGGCACGGTTCCACATGTTCCGCGAGATCTCATCCCGAGTGATCGACTTGGCGACGATATACTCGACCTCGGTCATCGGTGCATCGAACTGTGTGCTTTCGAACAGTATGCACTGAATCACCGGCTCTGGTGAGATCACCTTGCAGTAGTGATGGAACGGCCCCATGGCCTCGTTGTTCACCACATGGGGCGCCGTGACGTGAATGTCGAATCCCAGTGCAGGCGACTCAGGGACCTCTTGCCCGGATTCCTGGGCACTAGCAGGAACCGCGAGGATTAGGAAAGCGACGAACTTCGAACCGAGAAACGGCGGGAGACGCATGGGACCTCCTTTGAGGCGAGGGGCTTAACTACGGTTGCGCCAGAACGGGTCAGTCTCCCCGGTCGTAAGACCGTGGGGGACTTTCTATCGCTCCAGAGGCATCGCGGGCCTCGTTTCATGCACTTGGATATGAAGCGTACACAATAGGTGGGGATTATACCATACGCAGCTGTTTGGCAGATGCCTTGTTCTGCCGGCTGAGTATGGCTGCGGCTTCGCGTCGTCGGCCGATGGGAGCCAGATTTACGTGACGACCGGCAACTTGGAGAGCTCTCGGCTCCATGTTTTCGACGTGTCGGGTGCGGAGCCCAGGCTCTTGATAACCCACGAGCTTTCGGAGAGAGCGCAGGACGCGCACGGAGTCTCCCGGGCCTTCATCACGCTCCGCGGACCCAATCCGGCGCCGACGATCCCGCACGCCACGGTCGGCGAGACCCCGGGAGTGGCGATCGTAGATGTGGAGACGCGGGAGTTGCTCAAGGTTGTCGAGCTTGGTGACCCGGTAGACAGCGACTTTCACGGGATCTTCGTACCGGCGGCCGACGGATAGTACCTGGCGGCGTCCGGTTCCCAAGCCGCCGATCGCGCCGTCAGCGATCTGAACGAGCCCGGGAGCTCAGGCCTACTGCCGCCCGATCGCCTCGAGATCTCCGATTCGCAAACGCGTGCCACCACCCGCGACGGGCTCGAAGCGAACCGGCCGGCTCTGGCCGGTTCGCCCGTCCCACGATGCGAACGTGCCGCCCTCCTCGGGGAGAACGTGCAGGATGTGGTCGAGGCCGCGGACGGAAACGCCGAGCAGCTCTTCCTCCTCGTCAGGGTCCCAGACGTAGGCCCGGTAGACTTCACCGTGCACGAAGTCGATCCTCACCAGCGTCACGTCACGGCCGTCCCGGAAGGCCGTTCCGAGCACCTCATGGCTGCGCAGGGAGCCGTTGCGCTCGGCGAACGTGCTCAAACGGCTCCGGCCTCGGGAGGCTAGTTGCTCCAGGGGTGTCGCTCGACCGTAGGCCTCCCAGAGCGGCGTCCAATCACCAGCCAGGTAGGCGCTGACGATTCCGTCGATGCGCTCCGTCAGCCGCCGTCCACGCCCGGCGTCCACGGCGCGCGTCGACAGCAGGGCCGCAAAGCCCTCGCGGCCTTCGGCCTCGACCGCCAGCTCGTGCCCAGCCACCGTAACCTGAAGCGCACCACCTCCGCTGAGGTCGTAGACGCCAGCCAGCCGACCGAGGTCGGCTGGCGAGGTCGCGGCCCGATCCGGCACGGAGGGCAGCTCTTCTCCGACCAGCAGCCGCGAGCCGATCTGCTCGAGTAGCCGCTCTGCCACCCGGAAGTCCGCGACCACGTTGGTCTGGATCACCACGACCAGTTCGGCATGCGGCACGATCGCCATGTCGGCAAACAGGATTCCGTTGCCGCCGTTGTGGGTGATCACCTTGTGGCCGGCCATCTCCGTCACGACCCAGCCGTAGCCGTAGAAGGAGTCGCCCCCACCCTCATCGAAATGAGGCGACCAGTACGCCTCCATCGACTTCTCGGAGAGCGGCCCGCCGTTCAGCAGCGCCTGTCCCCAACGCACCATGTCCCAGGCGTTCGAATACACGCCGCCGTTGGCGCGCAGCACCCAATAGGGACCGTCCTCGGCGAGAGGTCGCTCGAGTACAGTTCCCCAGCGCTCACCGCCGCGATACCCCTGGGCCAGCCGGCCCTCGCCCCACTGCGGCAGAATGTAGCCGGTCTCGTACATCCCGGCGGGCAGGAATAGTCGATCGCGAACGAACTCCTCCCAGCTCTTCTGCGTCAGTTGCTCGATGATCGCGCCCAGCAGGCTGAAACCCGCGTTCGAGTACTCGTAGGCCGAGCCCGGCTCGAAGGCGAGCTCCTGCTCCATCGCCCTGCGAATGAACTCCTCGCGATCGATGGGATCCCAGTCTCCCAGGCCTTCGAGATTGACGATGGAGGAGTGGGTGAGAAGGTGGTAGAGAGTGATGTCCCGTTTGTCCTCGGGGACGGCAGCGAAGTACTTGGAAATCGGGTCCTCGACCGACAGCGCTCCCGACTCCACGAGGGCCAGAATGGCCGCGCCGGTGAATTGCTTGGTGATCGAGCCGATCGTCGAGACCGTTCCGGGGCTCCAGGGAATACCGTGTTCACGATCCGCGAGGCCGTAGCCTGCGGCGAGAATCGGCCGGCCAGCCTTCGAGATCACCACCGAGCCGGCAAAGCCAAGCTTCTCGAGCTGGCCGAGATAGGCGCCTATCTCCATGACGGCGGTCTCAACCGGCTGCGCCCGCGCGCGCGCGGGCACGAGCGAAGCGACGAAGACAGCAGCGAGACACCAGGCGGTGCGTTTCATCGGACCCTTCCTCGTCAAAGGTCCGCTCCTGATCCATCTGGCAGACCGATCCGCGTCAATAGCTCCGGGAAGCGCGGATCCGAATGCAGGGGTTCGTACGCCGGGTCCACCTTGAGGAAAACGAGCACCCAGGACCGCTCGTCGAACGCCTTCTCCAGGTACCCTATGGCCGCGTCCGTCTCGCCGAGCGCCGTCAGGACAAGGGCGTGGTAGTCGGCGAAAACGGGCGCACGGTGGTCGCGCTCCTCGAGCCCCGAGTAAATCTCCTGAGCCAGGTCGACGTGTCCGGCCAGCGCATGCGCCTGTGCGAGCAGCGCCACCAGGCCGGGGTGCTCGCCCAGCCGTTCCATCGAGTCGTTGTAGAGGGTGACCGCCTTCGAGTACTGTCCGCTCTGGACATACGCGGGCCCTAGGAACCAGGGAACGATCACGAAATTCGGTTTCATGGCGAGCACGCTCTCGTAGTGCTCGATCGCCTTCTCCGATCGACCCAGGAAGTACTCGGACCAGCCCATCCCGACGGTGATCGTTAGGGACAGCGGATCCAGCTCGTGGGCCCGCCGGAGGTGCTCACGCGCTTCCTCCAGCCGCCCCATTGCCATCAAAAACTCGCCGTACCAGTGGTGTAGGGTGGGGGAGTTCGGATCCAGGCTCATCGCCTGACGGAAATCAGCCTCGGCGCCCGGAAAGTCCCACTCGTACAGGAATCTGGCGTAGCCGTGGGAGGTCAGAGCTTCGGGCACGCAGCACTCTTCGCCGATGGCCTTCTCGGCCGCCCAGCGGATTCTCGGAAAGACCTCATCGGCAGATAGGTAGCGGTACCAGCCCAGGAGGCTGTACGCATCGGCGAGGCCGGCGTACGCCTGGGCGTAGGCGTCGTCCAGGGCGATCGCCTCCTGGAAGTAGTCGAGGCTCGCCCGGAGGCCGTCGACGGTTCGCTGGTTCCAGGAATAACGTCCCTTTAAATAGAGGTTGTACGCCTCCAGATTCTGCGTTTGCCCCTCGACCAGGGGAGTATCCGACGGAGCGAGGAACTGGAGCTTCAGCTTGTCGGCGATCGTGCGCGCGATCTCCTCCTGCAGCGCAAAGATGTCGCAGAACTCGCGATCGTAGACCTCTGACCAGATGTGGAATCCATCGGCCGTATTCACGAGCTGGGCGGCGATGCGTACCTGCTGTTCAGCCTTGCGGACGCTCCCTTCGAGCACCGTGGTGACCCGCAGCTGTCGGCCGATTTCTGTGATGTCGCGGTTCTCTCCCTTGAACGAGAACGCCGAGGTCCGCGCGGCAACGCGGAGCCCCGGAACGTTGGCCAGCGCGTTGATGATCTCCTCGGTGACGCCGTCGCTGAAGTACTCGTTTTCAGCGTCGTCGCTCATGTTCATGAAGGGGAGAACGGCGATGGACTTCTCGGGGGCGGGGCCGTCGGCTGCGACAGGGGATTCGGCAACGGCCGGGGCTTCGGCCGTGCCAGAGACAGGGTCTGTAAAGTCGCGCGGCATCGGCTGCGTCCGCTTGACACCCGCCGATGTGATGTCGAACAGCCACGCGCCGACGAGCGTAACGGGAAAGCCAAGGAACACCAGCACAAGGAGGATATCGAAGGCGCTGTCCGGAAACGAAAGCTCGGGGAAGATAATGTCCGCGGCTTCAACAAGCGCGAAGCCCACGATCGCGTATAGAGTGGCAGCGCGAAGAACCTTCCGACGCTTCAGTTCTTTCAGAAAGCCGCTGGCTGTAGAATGCGTCGCGCTCATGGTCAGTATGTGGAGGAAATGAACCCGGGTTTCTCTCTTAACGATGGAGAGGCATTCCAAGTTCGGACAGTCTGGCTGCATGCCGCACTGTAAGCAATCGCGGCCTCTGCCCCGGGTGGTTTGCGGGCGAAGCTCCAACGAGTATCGTCTAAGCCAACCGCAACACGCAACAGAGGTCGCCGGTTGGCTCTGCTCGCTTTGCTCGGTCGCGGGTCGGGCGAATCCGGCCGTTACAACTGAGTAACGCTATATGCAGTAATCTGATAGAGACTTTGATTCAGGTAGCATCTAGGCCAGCTAGAGCTCTGACAGTGAGGGAGGACCCATTGACGGACCGGATCGTGGTACCCGCTGTATTCCTGCTGTCGTCCGCCCTCTTCTCGGCGGGTTGCTCGCCCGGCCCGGAACTGACCGGAACGCTGGAGGAAACCGTCGTCTACAGCACGATCCGGCCAGCAAACTGGGACCTGTACCTGTTCGACGAACCCGGCGGCGCGCCGCACAAGCTGACGACCGATCCCTCGCCCGACTACAACCCGGCGTTCTCTCCGGATGGGCGGTGGGTTGTCTTCACATCGGACCGCCACGGCACCGCGGACCTGTTCGCGCTGGATCTGGACGGTCGTGGCGCGCCGGTGAGGCTTACCTCCAGCAACGCGATGGAGGACGCCGCCGCGTTTTCTCCAGATGGGCGGTCGTTGGCGTTCGTGAGTACGGAGAGCGGCAATCCCGACATCTTCGTCATGCCGTTCGAACCGGAAGAACCCGACGCGGCGACCCGCGCTCGGAACATCACGCGAGATGAAGGGGGCGACTTCAATCCCGCGTTTTCTCCCGACGGCGATTGGGTCGCCTTTTCCAGCAATCGCGACGCCTCCGACGACCTCTTCTGGTCGCCTGGAGCGCCGGACGACTACAGAGCCGGCGACGTCTACGTGATGCGGCCGGACGGGACGGACGTGCGGAGACTCACCGAAGATCCGGGTTGGGATGGGTCGCCGACGTGGACGCCCGATGGCAGTCTCGTCTTCTACTCGCAGCGCGGGGGTGGAGCAGCGGATCGCGATGCGATCTCCGAATCCGTCGGCTCGGGCGGGCTCATCACGCGGATCCATCGAATGAACTCTGACGGCTCCGGGCTCCAGGCGGTCAGCGGCAGCGGCGAGAGCGCCCTCTCACCCGCGATCACGTCGGAGGGCCGGATCGCGTTCACTGCGCAACGCGACGACAGGTGGACGATCGTGTCGACCGAGGCCGACGGCTCGGAGCTTCGGGTCGAGAGCGACGTGGAGCGCGACTACTGGGCACCGGCGTACGACCCGAATTCCGGCCGCATGATCGCGTTCGGGCCGGGTGAGATCGATCTGGCGACCCGCTTCGAGACGGATGCGCCCGGACCGTTCCTGGCGAACCAACCGCATAACGTGGAACTGCCCGATCGTACGCTGAAGCTGCACGCGGTGCGCGGCTATCTCCCGACACTCAGCCCGGCGGCGAGCGAGGTGGCGACGAGTGAAGGTTTCAGCCGTCTCGTGATCAGCCGGCTAGATGGAACGGAGAAGCGAGTTGTCTTCGACAGCGTGCGAGAGGACCGCTATCGAGGGGACCTCGGGGTGTTCGGTCCCACCTGGTCCGATGACGGCGCCTGGCTCGCCTTCGGCGTCGGGCTGCCGTTCTCGCCCGACTCGGACGTCGATATCTGGAAGAGCCGCGCCGACGGGAGCGATGCGGTAGACCTCACGCCCGACTCGGATGCCAACGACGCGCTGCCGGATTTTTCGCCGGATGGCCGGCGCATCGTCTTCCGCAGCTCGCGGGACGGGAACAAGGAGATCTACCTCATGAACGCCGATGGAACCGGTCTGCGTCGCCTTACGGAGACGGAGGCCACGAACACCATGCCGTCGTTCTCCTCGAGCGGGGAACGCGTCGCCTTCGTCTCGACGCGGGATGGCGACTACGAGATCTACATCCTCGACCTCGGGGAAGATGGGAGCCTCGGCGAGGTGCAGCGCATAACGAACAGCCCGGGCCGTGACATGCACCCGAAGTTTTCACCCGACGACAAGTGGCTGCTGTTCGCCTCCCAGCGCGGGGGCTTCAACGATGAGGTGCCGCTGCTCAGGGTCATCTTCCAGCCCCAGCCGTACGGCGAGGCGTATGCGATGCGCCTGGAGGATGGGGAGGTCTTCCGCCTGACGCAGAACAAGTGGGAGGACGGACCAGCCGCATGGGGACGTTGACGAGGCCATAAGGACTGGCAGAACTTGGCGCGTCGGCGTCCATGGCTCCGCCGGCCTCTTGACTCCCGCCGCTGCGTGGAGAGCTGATGCACAGTAACTGGTGGTCGTACGTGCAGTACGATGAAGAGCGGGATCGGCCCGGCGTCGATCGTGAGCTTCTGCTCAAGGTCCTCGCCTATGCGAAGCCGTACCGGCTCCACCTGGTGCTCGTGCTGGGCACGATCGCGGTCATCTCCCTGGTCTCGCTCCTCCCGCCCCTCTTGATGCGAAGCCTCATCGACCAGGCGATCCCGAACGGCGACCTCCGCCTGGTGACGCTGCTCGGCATCGGCATGGTAGCGGTTCCGCTCGTCAACGGGGTGGTAGGCGTGGCGCAGCGCTGGGCGTCGGCCTCGATGGGCCAGGGCATCATCTACGACCTCCGTCGCCAGCTGTTCGAGCGCGTGCAGCGCATGTCGATCGGGTTCTTCACGAACACGAAGACGGGCGAGCTGATGTCCCGCCTGCAGAGCGACGTGGTCGGGGCTCAGCAGGCCGTCACCAGCTCCTTCGTGACGCTGACATCGAACGTGGTCTCGGTGGTCGCCACGCTGGCCATCATGTTGAGCCTGGAGTGGCGGCTGACGTTGCTGTCCGTGTCGATCCTGCCGCTGTTCATCGTCGCGTCCCGCCAGGTGGGGAAGCGCCTGCGGGTCGTCCGGCGCCGCCAGATGGAGGAGCACGCAGACATGAGCAGCATCATGCAGGAGACGCTGAGCGTCTCGGGCGCGCTGCTCGTCAAGCTGTTCGGGCGCGCCCGGGATGAGGATGAGCGCTTCTCGGCTCAGGCGGCGAAGGTCCGCGATCTGGGCATCGTCCAGGCCACGATCGGACGCTGGTTCTTCATGTCTCTTGGCCTGGTCAGCGCGATCGGTACGGCGCTCGTATTCTGGGTCGGCGCGGTCATGGTGATCAACGGCACGCTAACGATCGGCACGATCGTGGCCCTCGCGGCCTATCTCCGCCGGCTGTATGGCCCGGCAGCGTCCCTGTCGAACGCCCGGGTCGAGTTCGCGACCTCTCTGGTGTCGTTCGAGCGGGTCTTCGAGGTGCTTGATATGCCGACGGCGATCGAGGAGCCGCCCGACGCGATCGTGCTAAGGGACGTGGAGGGTCGGATCGACTTCGACGACGTCTGGTTCTCATACGGCGAGGGGGATGCGGAAGGCCTCGAGTCCGTCCGCCGCTACAAGTGGTCGGGCCTGACGCGCGAGGACGAGGATGTGGCCCGTGTCGCAGCGGACGGCTATACGCTGTCCGAGGTAACCTTCCAGATCGCGCCTGGCGACACGGTGGCGCTCGTCGGACCGAGCGGCGCCGGAAAGACCACTCTCACGAACCTGGTTCCCCGGCTCTACGACGTCTCCCGCGGCAGCGTAGGGATCGACGGACGAGATGTCCGGGAGCTCAGCCTCGACTCGATCGCCGGGGCGGTCGGAGTGGTGACTCAGGACCCGTATCTGTTCCACGACTCGATCCTCGCGAACGTCCGCTACTCCCGGCCCGACGCGAGCCTCGAGGAAGTCCGCGCGGCCGCGGCAGTGGCGAACATCGACGACTTCATCGTCGGCCTGCCCAACGGGTACGACACGATCGTGGGCGAGCGCGGCTACCGCCTCTCGGGAGGCGAAAAGCAGCGGGTGGCGATCGCCCGCGTCATCCTCAAGGACCCCGCGATCCTCATCCTGGATGAAGCCACTTCCCATCTCGATGCACGCTCGGAAGCGCTGATCCAGGACGCACTGGACCGCATCATGGAGGACCGGACCTCGCTAGTGATCGCGCACCGGCTCTCCACGATCCTGAAGGCCGACCGGATTCTGGTACTGGACAAGGGGGAGCTCGTCGAGGCCGGCTCGCACCGCGAGCTGATAGAGCGAGGCGGCCTCTACGCCCACCTCTTCCAAACACAGTTTCGCCACGCAGACGATGCCCTCAGGCCAGCTGCCGAGGGCCCGTGACTTTGATCGCCTTGCTCCCCCCGTTGCCCCCCACCAGCTTGCCAAGCGTCCAGGTTTTAGGCTGACGCCTTACGACAGCGGATAGACTCGGTCATGCTCGACCCACACGAAGCTCTCCACAAAGAACTCAGCGATCGATACGAGCTCGAGGAGGTTCTCGGCGAGGGTGGTATGGGAACCGTCTACCTGGCGACGGACCGAAAGCACGAGCGCCGGGTGGCGATCAAGACCATCCGTCCGGAATGTACCAGCGAAGAGATTCGCCGCCGCTTTCAGCGCGAGATCGCCATTACCGCCCAACTCCAACATCCCCACATCCTGCCGCTGCTCGATTCCGGCACGGCCGGCGAGACGCTTTACTACCTGATGCCTTTCGTGGAGGGCGAATCGCTTCAATCCCGGTTGAAGAGGGAAGGGAAGCTTTCGGTCGACGAGGCGGTGCGCATCGCCTGCGACGTGGCGGAGGCCCTGCAGCACGCGCATGAGCACGGGGTCGTCCACCGGGACATCAAACCGGCCAACATCATGCTCGCCGGCGGACACGCGGTGGTCGCCGACTTCGGTATTGCCAAGGCTATCTCCGAGTCCAAGAGCGATCGTGTGACGCAGCTGGGCATGACGCTAGGCTCGCCTGCTTACATGAGTCCGGAGCAGTCCGCCGGGAAGCGCAAGCTGGACGGTCGGAGCGACGTCTACTCTCTGGGCTGCGTCCTCTATGAGATGCTGGCCGGCCAACCGCCCTTCACCGGTGCCTCGGCCGTGGAGGTAATCGCGCGGAGCCTGCACGAAGAGCCGCCGCCGCTCCGGAGCGTGTCAGAAGATGTGCCTCCTGAGGTGGAGCGGGTGGTTCATCGGGCGTTGGCGAAGTCGCCGAAGGCACGCTACGAGACCGCACAGGCGTTCGCGAGCGCGCTGGCGGCAGGCTCGGAGGCCTCGCGAGGCGAGTCTGCTTCCAGGGCGACCCTCGAGACTGGAGGCGTTGGGGCGAGCCTCCGGGAGGCGCGCCTGCTCAGGGTTCTGATCGCCTATCTGAGCGTATCGTTCATTCTCCTCGAAGCAGCGGCCCTTTTCACGAACCAGTTCGGCCTGCCCGACTGGGTTTTCCCAGGGGTCCTGATACTGCTGGCGCTGGGGCTTCCCGTTCTCGTGGTGACGGCGGTCGTGCAGAGCGTCGCGGCGTCGGGAAGCAGCCAACGGCAACGGCCTTGGTTCACATGGCGCGGAGCGATCGGGAGCGTGGTCGTCGCGCTCGCCGTGTGGGGTCTGGTCGTAGCCGGCTACATGACGATGCGAACGCTCGGCATAGGACCCGCCGCCCCACTGATCGCGCGCGGCCTGCTCGAGGAGCAGGAGCGCATCGTCGTCGCGGACTTCGCGAACAATTCGCCGGATTCCTTGCTTGGCGGTGCGGTGACGGAGGCGTTTCGCGTGGATTTGACCCAGTCGCCGACGATCAGGCTGATGCCGCCGGATCAGATGCGGGAGGCGATCAACCGCATGCAGCGCGAGCCGGGAGGGCCGATCGATTTCCAGCTCGCCCGAGAGGTGGCCGTCCGGGAGGGTTTGAAGGCGGTGATCGGCGGCGAGATCAACACGCTCGGTTCTGCCTACGTGCTTTCGGTCAAGCTTGTCTCGGCGGAGTCGGGGGAGGAGCTGGCCGCCTATCGGGAGACGGCGGAAGATCGCGCAGCCATCATTGGCGCCGTGGATCGCCTGTCGAAGCGGCTGCGGGCCAAGATCGGCGAGTCCCTCGCGAGTATAAGGCAGAGCCGGCCGCTGCCCAGCGTCACGACCTCCTCCTTGGAGGCGCTGGAGCTGTACGCGCGGGCGCTGGAGTTATCCGGTCGGGGTGACCGGGTGGCCCCCATTCCGCTGTTCGAGCAGGCCGTCGCTTTGGATACGACGTTCGCCGGAGGTTACCGAGCGCTCGGAATAGCTTACGCGAACGTGGGCAACCCGGGCGCCAGCCGACGAAACATGGAGCTGGCGTACCGGTTCAGTGAGCGGCTTCCCGAGCGAGAGCGTTACAGAACACGTGCGACCGTTCACGTGGGGGGTGGACGGCCCGACTCGGCCGCCTACTACTACAGGCTACTCCTGCAGTCTTCATCCGACACCGTCGTGGCGCTGAACAACCTCGGGGATGTCTACGAGCGGATGGGACGTTACCAGGAGGCCCTCGAGCTGTATCGGCGGTCTGTCCGAGCCGCCCCCGATCGGATCGCGGGCTATGTGAATCTAGCAAGCGCCGCCCGTACCCTGGGGTTGCACGAGCTGGCCGATTCGGCGCTCACGGAGATGGTCGAGAGGTTTCCCCCCGGTCCGACTCAGCCCCTCGCGGAGGCGAGCAATGCCTACTATGCGGGAGACATCGCGCGTCTCGAGGAGATCGCGACGAGCTGGGCCAGGGGCCCGATAAGCGACCGGGATGGCCGCGCGGGCGGCCGGCACTTGCTCGCCGGACTGGCCGGGATGCGCGGGAAGCCCCGCGAGGCGATGGCCCTGGCGGATTCCGCCGCACGTCTTTACGTGGAGGACGGCTCGTTCTCGTGGGCCTACTCGGCTGTTCAGGTGCTGAATCACGCTGCCTGGGCCGCGAATCCAGAGTCGGCTTTGGCGTATCTGGCACCGCTGCTGGAAGAGTTCCGGAGCGCCGAAGCACTGCTGACAGCTCCCCGCTTCAAGCACCAGGCGCTCGGGCTCTTCGCCGCCTCCTACGCGCTCGCCGGAGAGCACGAATTGGCTCGTGCGCTGCTGGCCGGGGCGGACTCGCTCGCGGCTCTGAGCGACTTCCAGCCGGCCGGTGCGACGGAGCATGCCAGGGCCATCCTGGCCCTGCGGGAAGGCCGGCCGGATGAGAGCCTCCAGCATCTGGAGCTCGCCAGGGCCGCCGAGTACGGCCTTCTGCACAACTACTCGCAGCTTCTGCTCGGCGACGTGTACCTGGCTCTCGGTCGACTACCCGAAGCAGCGGCGGAGCTGGAGGCCGTCGCCGGCACTGCAAACGTGTTCTTTGGCGACACACGATCGCACCCGCCGCTCCAACCCGTCGCACACGAGCGCCTCGGACGGCTGTACCTGGTGCTCGGCGATACGACGGCTGCCCTCACACATTTGGCCAGGTTCGTCGAGCTGTGGAGGGAGGCGGATCCCGAGTTGCAGCCCCGCGTGCAGGAGGCGCAGGGAACGCTGCAGGCAATCCTCTCGCAGCGCGGCTGAGAATGACCTGGATCCGTAGTACGAGAGAGGATAGGCTCGCTGGCACGCTGCGGCTCATGCTGGGCGTCCTGTTCGTGATGACTGGCGTCATGAAACTGGTCGTCCCGATGCTCGCGGACGCCTGGTCCGGCCAGCTTCTCGCCTCAGGTCTTCCGTTCTTCACGCTCACCCGGTGGACGGTCCCGTTCATCGAGATCGCCGTTGGAGCCGTGTTGCTGGCGGGCAAGCATACCCGTTTCGCCAGTCTTGTGGTGATCGGGATCATGATCGTCGCGACCTATGTCCATCTGATCGTGGACGATCCAGCCCTCTTCCCGCTTCAGCCCAGCGAGCCGATCATCCCGATGATCGTGATTGGCATGGCCTCCTACGTGCTCTGGAAAGGCGGTGGCTCCTGGAGCCGCGATCTCAGAGCTCAAGCGGCCGGTCGAGATTAGCTGATGCGAGCGCAGCTTCTTTCAGTGAATGTCGGGCTGCGGCGACAGTTCGAGTACAAGGGCCGCTCTGCCGAAAGCGCCATCTGGAAGCGGCCCGTGGAGGGACGCGTGCTCGCGCGGGGCGTCAATCTCGACGGAGATGAACAAGCCGACCGCAGCGTGCACGGTGGCCCCGACAAGGCCGTG
>Ga0255058_10001275_pt1 | contig 14256 bp, 14 predicted proteins | sample Cases_109_9_MG_FD_188637 | JGI IMG/M metagenome (GOLD analysis project Ga0255058, IMG submission 188637) | Seawater microbial communities from Amundsen Gulf, Northwest Territories, Canada - Cases_109_9 | ecosystem: Environmental > Aquatic > Marine > Gulf | place: Canada: Northwest Territories... | reverse complement strand
TGAAGATGATTCAAGAATGGTGTTGTTCCGAGAGCAGGCGTGCGGGACACTTTCCACAGCTCTCAACGCCGAGATTACCTCCCCAACTACGGTCACTGGTCCCGGCGGGACCACGCCCGGGGTGCTGGCTGTGGGAACGAACGTCAATTCCTTCTTCGTGCATTTTGACACTGCGACTGCGGGTGTTCCCATCATCCGTACAGCCAGCATTTCGTTCAATGCCGACATCTTGGCAGTTATGTTGTTTGGTCTGTCGTTGGATGCTTCGGATTTGGAGCTGGGCAATGCGGGAACTATATACCCAGCGCCAGGTGATGCTAACCGAGGAACAGCGGAGCCCGGTGTGGGCGAAGACCGAGTTGAACTGTCGGCCGATAGAAGAACGCTTCACATACGGTCGCGCGTTACCGAACAAGCAGGGTTTTCTGGACTCGATCAACTCCGGATACTGACAGCGGCCCCCTAATGAAAGAGATGGTGTACGGGTGAACCATAAGCGCACAACAGATACGCCCTTGGCCTACAGACGGCCCCAGAAGCCACTGGTAGGCTTATCCGCGTACCGGGGAACCGTCTGGCAATAGCTGACCGGGGTACAGACCCCGCCTGGGTGACTGGGCGGGGGCAATCAGATTGGGCGCGCCTGAGTCTGGCAACCCAGACGCGCCGCTGTCATTTCCACCGCGCTGGATTAGCGCTTCCTAGTGACCTCCTTTCCGAAAGTATATTTTTCGCCACGATTCTAGATCGATCGATTAGGGTTGTGGACATGGTCCGTCGATAAGCGCGGTGATACCGCAAGTCAAAATTGTGTTCGGGTCGTCCGTGCTCACAGATCCGAAAGAACCAAGTGTAATTTGGAGATCAACGCCAGAACCGCCTGAAACGTTGTTACCGCTGATTGTATTATCAGCGAGATTTCCAGAACCTAAACCGAAAATTTGAACTCCATGCCTCGCGTTATTCTGGATTGTGTTGCCCGGCTGCTGAGCTATTGTGAAACCAAAGTCTGGCCCGAGAGTTACATGACCTGCGTTGATAACGGTGACGCCATCACGGCCAGTATCTCGAATGTCGTTGTCGAAAATGTGAGCCGTCGAGGCGACGACAGCAACCCCATGCCGCGTTGCATTTAAAATCCAGTTCCCAACGATGATTGCCGATGAGGAAAACCCAAGATCTATGCCGTTTCGGCCGCAGGTATCCGCGTTCATCGGGCTTCCAACTGTATTGCCGCTAATGGTCGCCGAGGCTCCGTTAGACAGTTGGATGCAGTTTCTGCCGCCACGCACTGTTAGATCCTTGATAACGACCCGGTTCGCTCCTAGAAGCGATATGGTGTTTTGGCCGGGATCGGGACCGACAACTTCACCGCCAGCACCACCCTGAAGCGTGATATCGTCAGTAGTAATGGTCACATGTTCGGAGCAGCTTCCGTTGATGGTCACGACGAGCGGTGTTCTATTGGTTAGGGCATCTGCAATGGTCTGTTCGGAAGCACAGTTAACCGTCACCGCCGTAACCGGCGGGGGATTTTCCAACGCGGTCACTCTCGCTTCGAGGGCAGGTAAAGCACCGGCGAGGCTCGAACTGTGGCCGGCGTTATGATCTGCCAGCACTGGTTGGACCGATATAGCGAGTAGTCCGATTGCACCCAACGTTATCATTGTTTTTAACATCGAAATTTCCCCCAATTTGTTTAGGTCGTGCGTGCACCCGAATAAACGGCCATAACCTCCGTTAGCGGGTAAGCGGAAATGCAAAGGCTAGAACCCCTCATGGAGAGGTCCTCCTCTGTGTTGCAAATGCTTCCCCAAGCTGTTTATTTTTGTACGACCGCTGCAGAGTGCAGCTAGAGAAAGGGCGGCCGTTAGCCCTTGTAGGTGTGACGGGCGCGCCTTTTTTAGTGGCGCTTGAGAGGACTATACGCCGATAAGTACGACGCACAAATAGGTGGTTAAGTTGTTTTCAGAGTGTCCAAATCGGACAGCGTTCTCTAGACGGACAGATGGCCGCGTGGTCCGTTGCAAGCTGATATATGCCCCGCCCACCACTGCCCAAGGAGGGACTGCGGAAGACCGTCAGCGGGGCGGGGTAGCTAGATAGCAACCGCCCCAGTTGTTGCGTTCACCCGAGCAGTCCACACGGTGACCCTCCCGTCCATCCGGGAGATAGATGGGGCGTGAGTGGCTACAGCTGGTCAGAGCGCCCACGACCGCGAGGGTGACCAAAATGGCTCGACAGTTCATTTTTTTAATTGACCGCGCATAGGTCCTCACCCTCAGAAAACTATGCTACCCCTCAAGCCGCTCCCCCACCAACCTCTCCGCCCGCTGGAGTCTGTCGGTTGAGGGCGGTGCGTTTGTAGGCCGAGAGCCCCCACCTGGCTTCATGCTGGGCGGGGGCAACCAGATTGGGCGCGCCCCGCGACCCAGACGCGCCGCTATCCCGGGTAGCAATGCGCCCTTCGCGTTCAGGGCACGCCGTAGTCGGGGGGGCAGTTCACGTAACCGTCCGTACCGACCGGAGGGGGATCCCCGAAGTGCGCGAAGTCATCGATCACGTTCGCGCCGTTGAAGCAGTCGATGTTGCCGTTGATGATGACCTCACCGGCGTTTCTGATGGTGACGGCGCTGTCGCCGCGGGGAAACACGTCGCCGTTGACGACCACGTCGCCCGCGCTATTGCCGCGAAGACGCACGTTGGCGGTGACGCCGTCGGCATAGATACCGCCGTTGACCTCCACCTTGCGAAGATCGACCGTGGAGAGGTTGAATGACTCCACGTTACCGTTGATGGTCGCCGGGTCGGTACCGTCGATTCGCAAGGACGAGACCATCTCAACGTCCAGCGCGAATCCGCCCGCGCTCTCGGAGTCGGGGCCGCCGACCACCCCATCTTCGTTGGAGATCGTATTGCCCGAGCCGCGAATGCGGGCCGTGGAGTTGCGATAGACCGCCAGGGTCGCACAGATGAAGCCAGGCGCATCACTAGTCAGTTCGTTTCCGCCGTTCATCCGGAGCACGGATCCGTCACCGATGAAGACGGCACACACGCTGTTGCCGGTCGCCACAACAGTAGTGTTCGCCATGACCACCGACGCCGCCCGCAACGCCGTCACGCCGTTGGAACCAGCCGAATCGATGGTTGCATCGTTGATGTTGACGCCCGCGTTATCAAAGATATTGACGCTATTAACGTTCAGATCATCAATGGTGACCCGCTGTGCGCTGAAGATAGTTATCGTGCCGTCGACCGTGCTGTTATTGTTTTTACCTGTGAACGTCGTATCGTCGTTCGTAACGGTAACGTTCTCGGTGCAAGTGCCATTAATTTCAAACACATTTAACTCACCGCTTATTCCTGCGTCTACTGCGGCCTGGATGCTTTCACCTTTATTGCAATTGACCTTGGTCGTTCCCGCAAAGGCCGTTTGCCCTACTAACCACATGGATACTGCAACAAACCCTGCGCACACGATCGTGAGTCTGACAAATGAATTAGTCATTGAACTACCCTCCCAAATTGGAATGAGAGTTACATTCCCTTCTCGTTTCGGTTTGGCGGTCGCCGCAAACAGCAGCTCGAATAAGAGCGGCCGTCAGCCCTTGGAATGAATCTAAGCGCGTTCTTGATGGCGCTTGAGGGGACTATACGCCTACTGTGCTGGGGGAATCTATTCTGAGGGATAGCCCGCAGCTTTCCATCCAGGATACCCATCTCGGAAGTAGTAAACCTTCTTCCAACCCCAAGATACGGCCCTCTTGCAGACACTGGAGGAACGGTGACAGTTGGACCCACCGCAGTAAATGACGACCTCCTGATTTTTGCTTGCGACCTCAGCAAGCTCGGATTCGGTAAGCGCCGTACTAAGGTGGGCAGCACCAGGAATGTGGCCTGCATCGTAAGAGTTGTCGCTACGTACGTCTAAAAACGGCACGCCCCGGTCGAATAGGGCTTTCGCCGTGGCCACATCAACGGTCGTGGCACCCTCAACCTCGGTCGGTGATTGAGCTTGCACCGCGCTGACAACCAATAGTGCGGCAATCATAGGAAATATAATGTAGAGATACTTAGCCATGGCAATTTCTCCCCGAAAGTTGGCAGGAGTGCGTTTCTTGATGGCGCTTGACTGCACTGTACCCGATTAGGTGGGCACGGTAATCATTAGACCGTGTCCAAATTGGACGGTGATCCGGTATCCACAACGGTGCATACGACAGTACATTGGGGCCAGGGACGGCCCCGTGGACTGTCCAAAATGAACGAAACATTCACTCGATTCTGTCGGAATTCTTTACACATCACCCGCCAGTCGAATCCCGGCACTTTGCAAGTCGCTGACTCGGTTGCACTTCTCGATCTCGGTACAGGGTTTGCTTATACCGTTCCACACGAGACCATTTTCACGCGGGACACGGCTATGACGCTCCAACTGACCAGGCACTAGGCGGTGAGCATGGTGGCGCTGGGCTTTTGACGCATGCCGCGACCGGCCAGGTTCGGTCCTCTACTGTTTAGTCACGATGATAGACTCTGAGACCTCGCCCCCGGGATGGCTGGTGACGGAAAAGACGACGCTGCCTTCACGTTTGCGAATCCCTCCGTGGCTCACGTTACAGCTTCCAAGTTGGTCCGTAGTACAGGATCCGCCTATCAGCCCGTCGCTTGTATCCCATTCGCCTACGACAAGCGCGTCGCCAAGAGCTAGGTGATCAGCAGCGTGCAGCGAGATGGTCACAGTAGTCGTCCAAGTTGGACCGCTTCCGACCGAAATGGCGCTCAGCCCCGCGACATGGGCCTCTGAAGGCGGCGGTGGAGGCGGTGGACTGCCCGCGCAGGTGACTGCACCATGGCCGTTTAACCGACCGTAGCGACTCCAAACCAGCATGTCCTGACCCATTGCACCGACCTGATCGGCACAATCTTGCATTCGCCGAATCACCTCATCCCGATTTGCCAGGGCGTTGACATTGTCCGGGTCATTAACCAAGAGCTGGCTCCAGACCAGGGCGGCGACACCGGAGGCATGGGGTGCCGCCATCGAGGTTCCTTGTAACCATTGGAAGCAATCGGCGCTGGCACCACCGCAGAACGAGCTTGGCACGGTCGACAGGATCGGATCACCTGGTGCCAACAAATCGACCCAGTCGTCCGCATCTGTGCTAAAGGTTGAGAACGAAGGTCGGTCGTCCACGGGGCTCGTCGCACCAACTGCCATGACGTTCGAATAGGCGGCGGGATAGACCTTTAGCCAGGTGCCGGCATTGCCGGCGGCGGCAACTAGCACGATTCCGTTATCGAAAGCTGCGTTTAGCGCGGACTGGAGAGCCGGCGATGAATCCCCGCCGAAGCTCATGTTAATGACGAGGTAGGTGCCCAGCTCTATGACGCGATTCACTCCGTCAATGATGTCAGAATCCAAGCAGTTAGAGCCGATAACGATGCCCGTGATGGTTTCCGCATAACAGACCTTGAACGAACCAATCCTGGTATTCCAGCCGATCCCCGCCCCACCGCCTCCATTGTTCGTTTCCATACCGATCGTCCCAGCAACGTGAGTGCCATGGCCGATGACGTCTACGAGCTCTGGAATGGGCTCGCCGAACAAGTTCAGTGTCTGGCTGACGTAGTCTTCGTTGTCGACGCACTTCGTATCGAGGTCGGGATGGTCACAATCGACCCCGCTGTCAAGCAAGGCGACCAATACATCTGGACTTCCCAGCGTCACATCCCAGGCCTCCTCCATGTCGATATCAGCATCGACGCGAATCACGGGCCAAATCAGTCCGCCGGTGTTCGGATCGGTGTAGGTCTGAAGCGCTTGCCCGGTGTTGTGTAGATTCCACTGTTCATCAATGACATTGATGTTGGGTGCGAAGATCCCTTCGCTCGGCAATATCAACGGGCGGATGTAGTTCGGCTGAGCGTATCTTACGTTCGGATTGCGTTGATACACCGCTACTTTGTCCGAAACGGTTCCATGCGGAACCTTGACCACATGAATCCCGAATCTGGGAATGGTTCTTTGTACTTGTGCGCCAACACCAGCATGCGCTGCCGCCATGGCATTTGCCGACGTACCTGGGCGAAAGGCAACCAGAACCTGATCTGGCGTGAACTCCATCGCGATCGAGCCAGAAGAAAACAACATCAGAAATAACACGATGGGCGCCGTTTTCGTATGGTTCGTAGGCAACATTATTTTCCACCCCTGTTTGGCCGCCGCAGCAATGCATGCAATCTTCCAGCATCCGTTATTTTGGCGGTGTCGTATGAATCAATCGGATGTCATTCGGTGTGTCCGATTTCATGCATGGGAAGTGCTGGTTTCAGCAGTGCAAAAAAGTACGCTACATGACATGTCGTCGGCCCGTCAAAGAACTTTAGGGCCTTGTATTCGGCAATTACGAACTACGTTTGTTATCGCGCAAAATGCGATTTAAGTTCAGGCACTGGCAAGTGTAATCGGTGCGGCTGACAAGCCCAGTCGCAACGGGTTTGGTCCCGAATTAAATTACCGACAGCCCGTTGGCCAACTCATTCTCCCGCCCGCCCCGGGCCCCGTACCTCCCGTCTCTGTCATCCCCATCCCCGCTGCTCTCCCGCTTTTCCTCTCTGCATTGGGTGTGCTGGGTTTTGTGGGCTGGCGAAAGCAGCGGGCTTAGAATAGCCCTGCGCCTACAACGGACGTGCTCTCGACCGACAGAGGGCCTCAGAAGCCATTGGTAGGCTCATTCACGTACCGGGGATCGTCTGCCAACCGCTGACCAAGGTACAGGCCTCGCCTGGGTGACTGGGCGGGGGTGTCTTTTCACTGCTCCGTTCTCGGTGCTAGTTTGAATATCGAATTGGTGCCATTTGGCAGACATACCGCCCTGACAATGGCGGTGGTTGCATCAATAGGCCCCAGCCTAGCAATACTCGTCCAGTACATATGGCACCACTTGTGCACTTCACACCAGAATCTTTGTTGACCCCGCGGGGCGTTGTGTGGTCCTAATAGCTTGACGGGTAATGGACGTCCACTGGGGTCGGTCTCTGTCCGGCGTACCCAAGGAAGAACCAACAACACCCATCCGCCTCAGTAGCCGTCCTTTTCGCCTTCTGAGGGGTCTTCCCTCCACCTAAAATAGAGAGCCGGCAAACAGCGTCCGGTTTCCTTTCGGCTAACCCGCAAGAGATCTAAAGCGGGGAGGTTGCCATGAACAGACGCTACTTCCGGAGGAGGAAACGATGAAAACAGTGTGTCAAATTCTATTCTGGGCGGGACTTATTTCCATCCCGGCTGCGTGGGCTGCGTGGTATCTTGGGCCGGAGATTGAAATTGTCAGACAGGTCACGGCTGATATCGCCGATCCCGCATTGAGGGCGGCCCTACAGGAAGCACATGGAGAACGCTGGGGTTTGTTTGTGGCGCTTTGGCCAGTCACGCTCCTCGTATTGAGTTATATCCTTGAACGAAAAGCTCCCCAGGCCTAGACAAATGAGGCGGCGCGGAAGAACCTAAAACCGCTTTATAGTTTTCATTATCCACCCCGCTTTGTGCGGGGATTTTTTTGTCCCGTGGCAGGACAAGAACCCGATACCGCCGTGGGAGCGGCGGCGTGGGCGGAGGGAATAGTGTTGTAGTGGCTCAGGCTAGATTGTCCAAACAGCGTCAGATTTCATCGAGCTCAAATGACCAAAACCGGCCAGACTCCGCCTTTCGAGACCAAGACGTGAACGGCCGCTTTCCGGATATAGTGGGCGTCAAGCTCGCCTTTAAGGGTTCTGATCCCAGTTCGGGTCGTCGCTCGGGCTGAGTGGTTGTTCGCCAGCCAGGAGTCCCTTGCCAGGCAGATAGTTCACTTCCAGCCGGATCCCATCGGGATCTTCGAAGACGACGTAGTAGTAACCAGGCGCCCAGTCCCCTTCAATCGGTCCTCGGTCGATGAATGCGTCCATCTCGCGGAGTTTCTTGGCAATCGCCTCCACGTCCTCGCGCGAGCGGGCCCGAAAGCAAAGATGATGCATGCCAACCCGATTGGGGTTGAAGCGCTCCCCGACGTGCTCGTCCGCACAGCGCTGGATGCCAAGCGCCGTGCGGGCCCCGACGTGGTAGACGAAGTTGTTCCCGTCATAGACCTTCTGCAGCCCAAGAAAAGGCAACAGCTCACAGTAGAAGGCGCGCGACTTCTCGAACTCGCTCACCGTTAGAACAACGTGGGCCATGCCGTTCACATCAACCATCGTGCTCTCCATCCAGGTGCTCAGGGGTAGACTGCGTTGCCTCGCCAAGACTCGTCGACGGCACAAATCGTGCGCAGGCGCGCGTATACATTACACACTATCCACCGCATCGGACATGCGAGAACGCGTGCGAGGCAGCGCGGGCCACACGGCCTCGAGCTGCCGCACGCCGGGGCACGCTCACCCGCCACGGCGGTAGTGATTACGGCCGCTGGTCCAGGTCCGCGGTCGGTCTCGATAGTAAAGCCACAGGAACCACACATCCACAGTGTGGTCAGCAAGTTTGTCGCCACCCGAACTCGCTTTGAACTCTCGTGCAAGGAGAGGTCGGGGGGACGTCGGGAGTCCGCACATGGCTGGGGGTGCACTCACAGCTTCCCAAGCTGTAAATGTGCTTTGGCAGCATCGTGGTGTACCGCAGCATCAGTAAACCGTCATTCACGTCTTGGTCTCGAAAGGCGGAATCGGGTCGCAAGTCGCCGTTGGGCGGCCATGGATGAATTTCATCGCCTAAACGGCGGGAAACGGCCAGTTGCCGTCGTTCAATGCGATGGGACGCAAGGTCCGCTTACGGATAAAAAGCAGTCGTTCACTCAACGCACCTCATACCGCCGGTCTTGACCGCAAAGCTGCTGTTCGGCACAGGTGCTTCGGGCGCAATTTCACGCCAGCCGCGTTATCTCACAAATTTAGGCACGGTGAGGAATTGCGCCGCTGATCGGATCGCTCGCTGCATGGCGGCTGGTGATCTGATCGATCGCCACATCCGTTAGGTCACCAGGTACCGTTGCCGCCTACAATACCTCGACCGCTCTGTCGACCCTTGGATCCTCTGTGCTCGCGCGCTATCCTCGGAGCGTTGCGTCGTGCCATAGAGGCATCAGAAACGTGTCAGACAACGACAATCTGCAGAAGCGGCGGGAGTTCCGTGCCTTCCTCTTCCTCACCATAGTGCTGGCACCGGTGCTGGCGGTGGTAATCGTCGGCGGCTACGGCTTCCTGGTATGGATGTACCAGCTCATGGCCGGTCCACCGGGTAGCTGACTAGCGTAACTTTCTCTCGAGGGGGGGGAGGTCGTGACTGACAAGCTGGAAGATCCGGCGCACAATCCTACCAGGCGGGCTTTTCTGAGGGGCCGACCCGGTCGCGAAACGGTCCATGTGCGACTACCGTGGCTCGCCACGCATCGCTTCGTGGATGGCTGTACCCGTTGCGGCGAGTGCCTGGCCGCTTGCCCCGAGAAGATAATCGTGCCGTCCACCGGCGGATTTCCGAGCATCGACTTCTCCAGGGGTGAATGCACCTTCTGCGGCGCCTGTGCCGATGCGTGTCCGGAGTCCCTGTTCGATCGGGGTTGCGCAGAGCCGTGGAAATTCAAGGCCCTGATTTCGGGTGACTGTCTCGCCAAGCGACATATCATGTGCCGGAGCTGCGAAGATGCGTGCGCGCAGAACGCCATCGCGTTCAAACTCGCTCCCGGTCGGCTCCCGTCACCGGAAATACACATAGCCAATTGCACCGGGTGCGGAGGGTGCGTGTCCGTGTGTCCCGAGAACGCCATCTCCATCCAATGACTCGAACCCATGAGCGCTGAGATCCATATCTCCAGTCTGGTGGTTCATGGACGACCGGAGGGCATAGAGTTCATCGAGACCACCATCGGCAGCCTCGGGGGCGCAGAGGTCCACGGAGCCAGTGAGCAGGGGAAGCTCGTGGTAACCCTCGAAACCATCAGCGAGGTCGAAATGCTTACACGAATCGACGCGATTAACCGAATCGAGGGAGTCCTGTCCGTCGCTCTGGTCTTTCACCAGGTGGAAGATCCAACCGATCCAGAATGAGGATGTCAGCATGAAGATGAGTCGCCGACAGTACATCAAGGCCCATGCCGCCGGGGTGGCCGCTAGCGTCGCCGGCGTGAGCTTGCCCGCCCGCGCTGCCAACATCGTTACCGAGTCGGAGAAGACCCGGTTGACGTGGTCGAAGGCGCCATGTCGTTTCTGTGGCGTCGGCTGCAGCGTGATGGTGGCTACCAAATCGGGACGCGTGGTCGCGACCCACGGGGACATCAAGTCCGAGGTCAACAAAGGGCTCAACTGCGTGAAGGGCTACTTCCTGTCGAAGATCATGTACGGTCGGGATCGACTTACCACCCCTCTGCTTCGCATGAAGGATGGCAAGTACCACAAGGAGGGCGAGTTCACGGAAGTAAGCTGGGATCGAGCGTTCGACGAGATGGAGGTGCATTTCAAAAAGGCCCTGCGGGACAAGGGCCCCACCGCGGTGGGTATGTTCGGATCGGGTCAGTGGACGGTGTGGGAAGGCTATGCCGCCTTGAAGCTCATGAAGGCAGGCTTCAGATCCAACAACATCGACCCCAATGCCCGCCACTGCATGGCCTCTGCGGTGGCGGGTTTCATGCGCACGTTCGGAATGGACGAGCCCATGGGCTGCTACGACGACTTCGAGCAGGCCGATGCGTTCGTGTTGTGGGGTGCCAACATGGCGGAGATGCATCCCATCCTGTGGACTCGCCTGACCGATCGACGATTGAGCGCACCCCACGTCAAGGTGGCGGTGTTGTCCACGTTCGAGCACAGGTGCTTCGAGCTTGCCGACATTCCCATGGTTTTCAAGCCGCAGACGGATCTCGCCATTCTCAACTACATCGCCAATCACATCATCCAGAGCGGAAACGTCAACGAGGACTTCGTCAGGAAGCACACCAACTTCCGTTTAGGTAATGCGGATATCGGCTACGGACTGCGTCCGGAGAATCCCCTGGAGCAGAGAGCCAAAAACAGCAAGAAGGTGGGTGGATCGAAGCCGATGACCATAGAGGAGTACGCCGAGTTCGTACGCTCCTACGATCTCGATTCCGTGTCCAAAATCTCCGGAGTTCCCAAGAGACGATTGCAGGCGCTTGCCGATCTCTATGCCGATCCCGCCACCAAGGTGATGTCCACGTGGACCATGGGCTTCAATCAGCACACGCGAGGAGTTTGGTGCAACAATCTCGTCTACAACATCCACCTCCTGACCGGCAAGATCGCAGCTCCTGGCAACAGCCCGTTCTCCCTCACCGGCCAGCCTTCTGCCTGCGGAACCGCGCGGGAGGTAGGCACATTCGCACACCGATTGCCGGCGGACCTGGTCGTCACCAAAAAGAAGCATCGAGAGACGGCGGAGCGGATCTGGCAGCTTCCCGAAGGCACCATACCCGACAAGCCTGGCTACCATGCCGTGCAGCAGAACCGCATGCTCAAAGACGGCAAGCTCAATGCCTATTGGATTCAAGTCAACAACAATCTCCAGGCCGCCGCCAACATGAACGAGGAGACTCTGCCGGGCTATCGGAATCCGGAGAACTTCATCGTCGTCTCGGAAGCCTATCCGACTGTCACCGCCCAGGCGGCGGACCTCATCCTGCCGGCGGCCATGTGGGTGGAGAAAGAGGGGGCCTTCGGTAACGCCGAGCGGCGAACGCAGTTCTGGCATCAGCTGGTTCGGGCCCCAGGCGAGGCACGCTCGGATCTGTGGCAGCTGGTGGAATTCTCCAAACGGTTCAAGACCGACGAAGTGTGGCCGGAGGAGCTGCTCGCAAGAAAACCGGAGCAGCGTGGAAAGACCCTGTACGACGTGCTGTTCGCCAACGGCGCCGTGGACAAGTATCCGATCTCCGAGCTCGACCCCCACTACGACAACGACGAGGCGTATCGCTTCGGCTACTACATCCAGAAGGGGCTGTTCGAGGAGTACGCCCAGTTCGGCCGCGGACACGGCCATGATCTGGCGCCATTCGACATCTACCATCAGACTCGGGGCCTGCGCTGGCCGGTCGTCGACGGCAAGGAAACGCGTTGGCGTTATCGGGAGGGCTACGACTCCTTCGTGGAGCCGGGCTCCGTGGTGCAGTTCTACGGGAAAAAGGACAAGAAGGCAGTCATCTTTGCGCTTCCGTACGAGCCGGCGCCGGAGCCGCCGGACGAGGAGTACGACTTCTGGCTCACCACCGGCCGCGTCCTCGAGCACTGGCATTCGGGCTCCATGACCCAGCGGGTTCCCGAGCTCTATCGCGCCTTTCCCGATGCCATGGTCTACATGCATCCCGACGACGCCAAGGACAAGGGCTTTCGTCGTGGAAGCGAGGTTCGCGTGGTGTCCCGGCGCGGAGAGATCACCACACGGGTCGAGACCCGTGGCCGAAACAAGCCACCCCGCGGCCTGGTCTTCGTGCCGTGGTTCGATGCGAGCCAGCTCATCAACAAGGTGACCCTGGACGCTACCGACCCGATATCGAAGCAGACCGACTACAAGAAATGTGCAGTCAAGATCCTGCCGGCATGAGGTGCGCCATGAGAAAGATCATCATTCTCGCCACTCTGCTTTCGAGTGGGCTCGCACCAACTGCGCAGGCGCAGGACTATGTGGCCACGCTCCGTGGACCCACTCCGCTCAATGAGCAGCCCTCGGCGCCCGCGGTCCCGAAGGTGGTCGACGAGGACACCAAGCGTCAGCGCAGCTACCCCGAGCAGCCACCCACCATTCCCCACTCGACTAGAGACTACCAGGTGGATCTCAATGCAAACAAATGCCTGGCGTGTCACGCCCGGCGTCGCACGGGAGAGTCTGAGGCGCCCATGGTGAGCATCACCCACTTCATGGATCGGGATGGTCAGATCCTCGCCACGGTTTCACCGAGGCGGTACTTCTGCAATCAGTGCCACGTCATCGAGCATCGCGTGAAACCGTTGGTGGAGAACGACTTCGTTGATGTGGACACCGTTCTGTCGAAGTAGATAGCTATGCGTAGTAACGGATTTCCGATTAGCTATCCAGTAAGGGCAAGGCGTCTTATCGGGGTCGTGCCATGAAGGAACGCTTGAAGACAGCATGGCAGGTGTTCAATCGTCCAAGTATCCACTACAGTCTCGGATTCCTCACCTTGGGCGGTTTCATCGCCGGCATCATCTTCTGGGGCGCGTTCAATACGGTGCTGGAGGCCACCAATACGGAGCTCTTTTGCGTTTCCTGTCACGAGATGCGGGATAACGTGTTCGAAGAGCTGAAGGGTACCATTCACTACACCAATCGCTCCGGTGTTCGCGCCACTTGCCCGGACTGTCACGTGCCCCACGATTGGACGGACAAGATTGCCCGCAAAATGCAGGCGTCGAAGGAAGTCTGGGGAAAAGTTTTTGGCACCATCAATACACGGGAGAAGTTCCTTGCCCATCGACGCACACTGGCCGGGAACGAGTGGGCTCGGCTCAAGGCAAACGATTCCCTCGAGTGCCGAAACTGCCACGACTTCGAATTCATGGATATCACCAGGCAGAGCAACCGAGCCGCCGCGGCTCACGAGAAGTATCTGGCCAGCGGCGAGAAAACCTGCATTGACTGCCACAAGGGAATCGCCCACAGGCTTCCGGATATGGCTGGCGTCCAGGGTTTCTGACGGGGGTTAATTTTCTGCCAGAGTGAAGTTGCTCCGATTCGGGTCACGATCGGTAGCGAGGTCCTTCAGTAGTGAACGGCTGCTTTTCTCAACGTAAGCGGACCTTGCAATCAGAGCCAGGAACAGCCGGTCATAGCCGATACTAGCAGTCAGATGGCTGGAACTGAATGACCGCATCTAGCTGCATAGGGGACATTCGCCTCTTAGAGTCCAACGGCAAGAACGGGTCGGAAGTCGCCATTCACCCGATAGACTGAGGTTTCAGCGGCTGAACGGCGGGAATCGGCCACAAATAGCCGTTCGAGCCCAGTAGGTGAATGTCTGCTTTCCGCTGTATCCGCTTAAGGTAGGTCATCAGGCGGCGGGTGGGCATGGGCAACTCAATGTCAAAATTTCTACGCCGATGTTAGCTACCTACAATTACGTCGTCTCCGGTGTAGATAATTCCCGATTCCAATGCTCGAAGTTCAACCCCGGCAGTTCCGTTGTTATTTTTTGCAATAGTTCTTATCACTTCGACGTCTCGTGGAAGGTTACCCTGGGGCCGGGTGACCATTACACAGCG
>Ga0255058_10001273_pt1 | contig 14263 bp, 14 predicted proteins | sample Cases_109_9_MG_FD_188637 | JGI IMG/M metagenome (GOLD analysis project Ga0255058, IMG submission 188637) | Seawater microbial communities from Amundsen Gulf, Northwest Territories, Canada - Cases_109_9 | ecosystem: Environmental > Aquatic > Marine > Gulf | place: Canada: Northwest Territories... | reverse complement strand
GGACGTCAGTGTGCAGTTTCGGATCGACGGCTCGATGGCGCCGCAAATACTACAAAACACCGGTGATGCAAACGCTGCCGTTCGCGTACACCTGATCCCGAAACTTCGGTCTCTATTGCGTGAGCAGGGCAAAAGCATAAAGCGCGCGGAGGACTTCTTCCTGGAAGCAACGCAGGAAACGCTACAGCTTGCTCTGACCGACGGCATGGCCGAATACCTGGGTCCGAAAGGCATTATCGTATCCGCAGTCTTGATTCGGGATATTCAATTGCCGCCATTTATCGTCGAAGCCATTGAGAAAAAGAAAGAGCGTGAACAGGCTGTAGAGCAGGAGCGCGCCGAACTCGAGAGAGTGCGAACCGAGTTGCAGCAGCAGGTAGCGAGAGCGGCAGCGGGTCGCGAAGCTGCCGCAGAGGAGGCTGCCCGCAAGAGGATTCTGGCGGACGCCACGGCGTATGAAATCACACAGATCAATAATGCGATTGCCCGGAATCCGGCTTACATTCAGCTGCAGTCGCTCGAGGCGCTAAAGGCGATCTCGAAGGATCCGGCCAGCAAGGTGTATTTCATGGACGGCGACAGTCCGGCACCCTTGCCGTTGATGCACCTGGGTGACGCCGTTCGATCCGGGAATTGAGCTAACGTAATTGAGAGTCGATTACAGATAGGGCCGGGCGACCGGCCCTTTTTTTATGTTGCTACAATCAATCCGCGATTCACTTGGAGACGCTCGACCAGTGACCGAAAAACAGGACAGAATTCTCATGTGCCCACCGAAGCATTTTTCGGTGGAGTACGTCATCAATCCGTGGATGGCAGGCAACGAAGGGGCGCCGGATCTGGAGCTGGCGAACAGGCAGTGGAAAACCCTGCGGGATTCGCTGAGCAGTGTTGCCGACATCGTACTGATGGACCCGCAACCGGATTTGCCGGACCTTGTATTTACTGCGAACGCAGGGGTCGTATATGGCAACAAGGCAATCGCCAGTCACTTCATGCCACACGAGCGTCGCCCGGAGGAGCCGCACCTCAAATTCTGGTTTCGAGATAACGGTTTCGAGCTCCTGGACCTGGACGAAAAGATCGGTTTCGAGGGTGCGGGAGACTGCCTTCTGGACCGCGGTGGGCGCTGGTTATGGACCGGCTACGGTTTTCGCACCGAGATCGAAGCGCACGCCGAGATTCAGGCGTTTTTCGACGTGGAGGTTGTTTCCATAAAACTCACAGATTCACGCTTCTACCACATCGATACCTGTTTCTGCCCATTGACGGGTGGCTTCCTGATGTATCACCCGCCGGCATTTGACTTCGATTCCCGCATGGCGATAGAGAGTCGAATTCCTTCGCACAAACGAATTGTGGTTGATACGGAGGACGCCGGCAATTTCGCCTGCAACGCGGTGAACGTTGGCGACATGATTTTTATGAACAAGGCATCCGATGCGCTCAGATCCCGGCTGCTGGTCGCAGGATTTAAGGTCAACGAAGTCGATTTGTCCGAATTTCTCAAAGCCGGCGGCTCCGCCAAGTGCCTGACCCTGAAGCTCACGGAGCCTGTGTTTTCCTGAAACTGTATGAATTCGCGCTAGAATAAGGACACGCTCGAAGAAATAAGAACAACATGTCCGCAACGCCACACCAGTATTGCATCCGGCTGAAGAATCCCGGCGCCCATCTCTTCGAGGTGCGGTTGCTTGTGGCGCGTCCCGATCCCGCCGGGCAGGTATTCTCAATTCCTGCGTGGATTCCAGGAAGCTACGTGATCCGGGACTATGCACGGCATGTTGTGTCCATCCGTGCCGAATCCGATGATCTGGAGGTCGATCTTAGCAAAGTCGACAAGAGTAGCTGGCAGGCTGCGGCATGCGAGTCGCCACTTACTCTGATCGCCGAAATCTACGCCCATGAAAAGAATGTCCGGGGCGCCCATCTGGATAACACTCATGCCTTTTTCAACGGCCCATGCGTGTTTCCCGCCGTCGCCGGTCAGGAGGATCATAACTGCGAAGTCGACATTCAGCGGCCCCCGAATGGTCCTGGTAGCGATTGGCGGGTCGTTACCTCCATGCGGGCGAAAAACGCGAGCAAATACGGATTCGGTAGTTACGCGGCTGACAACTACGCGGAACTGATTGACCATCCTGTCGAAATCGGCGACCTCGCAATCGGTGAGTTCGAAGTGAACGGGATTCCGCACACAATTGCGATACACGGCCGGACTCGAGCGGATATGGGCCGCGTATGCCATGACCTCAGTACCTTGTGCGAGCAACACATGAGTCTGTTGCGCGCTCCCAAAGATCTCGATCGGTATGTCTTCCTGCTCACGGCGCTCGGTGACGGCTACGGAGGGCTGGAGCACCGCTGGTCGTCGAGTCTGATATGTGCTCGTGACGATCTCCCCAAAAAAGGCGATGCGGGCGTCGACAAGCACTACAGAAAATTCCTTGGCCTTTGCAGCCACGAGTACTTTCATTTGTGGAACGTAAAGCGAATGAAGCCGGAGGTATTCACGCCTTATGACCTGAGGAAGGAGTCGTACACTGGATTGCTATGGGTCTTCGAGGGAGTTACGTCCTATTACGACGACCTGGCTTTGGTTCGCTCCGAATTGATATCAGCCGATAGTTATCTGCAAACATTGGCCAAGACGATAACCCGCGTCATGCGCACACGAGGAAGATTCAAGCAAAGTATCGAAGAGTCGAGTTTCGATGCCTGGACGAAGTTCTACAAACAGGACGCGAATACCAGTAACGCAACAGTCAGTTATTACACCAAGGGATCGCTGATTGCGTTGGCGCTGGACTTGATGTTGCGCGTCGAATCGAGCAGCAAGTGCTCTCTCGACACCGTGATGCGCGAATGCTGGAAGCTGTACGGAGAAACTGGTTCCGGGATGCCGGAGCGGGGGCTCGAGTCCGTTGCATCCAGGCTATCGGGCACCGATTTGGGCGACTTTTTCACGCGATACGTGCGCGGCACTCATGAGCTGCCGCTGGAACAACTACTCGGCAAGTTCGGCGTGAAGCACTGCCTGCGCCCGTCTGAGGGATTGCGAGACACGGGAGGGAAGGCAGCGAAGGCAGGTCGGAAATTGCCTCCGTGGTTGGGTGCGACGCTTGTCAACCGTAATGGATCCGCAGTATTCAGCGTCGTCCATGCGGACAGTCCTGCAGAACAGGCGGGCATAGCAGCTGCAGACGAGGCCGTAGCGATCGATGGGCTGAAAATCACGGCGTCGAATTTCGACAGCCGCCTCAAGGGCTACCACGTTGGGGACACGGCGCAGGTCAGCGTGTTCCGCGGAGACGAATTACTCAAATGTACGGTCCGTCTTGAAGAGCCACCGGCTGACACCTGTTATCTGGAACTCGTCGCCGACGTAGACAAGAGCGTTGAGCAAAGAAGGACCAACTGGCTTGGCGGCGACTAATCCGTTACGCCATTATCATCGGAATCGTCCGATTCAAATCCCTCAATTTTCCGATACAGGAAATACGAATAGACCACCGGGATAAGGACGAGTCCGACAGCAACGCCAACCGTCCAGATGAGCGGTAACCGCAAGAGTGCCCCTAGCCAGATTATTACGCCGCTAAGCATGAACAGTCTTCCGCCGATGCGATGCGTACGATTCCAGACTTCGTCGCTGGCAAGCGTCCATGGCGTGCGAATACCGATAAAGAAATTTTTGCGGACTTTGCCGAGGTAGTTGCCGATAATTACGAACAAGAGGCCCGTTCCAGCGATGATCATTTCGTTGATTCGGACGTCAAGCCCGCGCGCCTCCAACAGCACCAGCACCGCGACGATTGACATGAAACCGACAAGCGTCACCTGAAGCACGCCGAAGACGTCGGAAAACTTGTCGGTCCGAAATCCTTTCGGAGAAATAATGGGGATCAGTTTCATGACGACGAAAGTGAACACGGCCATCGCCGGCATGATAATGACGCCACCCGGCTTCTTCGTGTAGCCGTCGACCACACCCTGGGCGTTCCAATGCGTCGGGATTTGCTCGGGCAAGCTCGGGTACAGAACGGCAGCTACCGTAATTGTCACAACGACAAAAAGCAGGCTAATGATATCTGCGCGGATCTTGTTCATTGGTGGGTGCCCCGGTCGTCGTCAGTTTTCGATCGATTAGCGGGTTCAAAAATATCGAGCAACATGGCAGTCGCCTCCTGCAACACTGTCGTGTCCAACGAATAAACGATGTGTTGACCGCGGCGCTCCGTGCGTACCAGGTTTGCTGTCTTGAGAATATTGAAGTGGTGTGACAAAGATGCGCGCGTCATCGGAAAGTTCTCGGCCAAAGCGCCGGCAGTCTTCGAGCCTGACTGCAGGGCCTTGAGAATTCCCCGGCGCGTTGGATCTGCCAGGGCTTTGAAAACGGACTGTTGTTCGGGCATTTATATATTTAGACAAATATCTAAATAACTGTCAAGGACCCGTCTCTCAGGTTTTGGGCGACTTGGCGCGGGTATCCGTCTTGGCTAAGGTGCCGGACTGTGAAGGCTCTTTTTGGCAATCCCCTGGTACGTTTATTCGCCGGCGCTGTGATGATCAGCTTCTCGCCGGTGTACGTCCGGCTCGTCAGCATCTCACCGACGGCGAGTGCCTTTTATCGGGTCTTGCTGGGCGGCGTGGCGCTCACGCTGTTCCTTGTGCTAACCGGTCGAAAGTTTTCGTTCACGAAGAGCGCATGGATTGCAGTGGTATCGGCCGCCGTATTCTTCGCGCTGGATTTGTGGTTCTGGCATCGCAGCATCATCTATATCGGCCCAGGGTTGGCTACGTTGCTCGCGAATTTTCAGGTTTTCTTCATGACCGCTGCCGGTGTATTGATTCTACGGCAGCGGCCAACTGTCGCCCAGCTCCTCGCAATACCGCTGGCGATGGCCGGTCTGGCGATGATTATTGGTATCGACTGGAAGAGCCTGCAGCAGGACTATCAAATCGGAGTGATATTCGGATTGCTGACCGCCGTTTGCTACGCCGGCTATATGTTGTCCATGCGCAGGGCGCGAACGGACGCCGTTCATGCAGTGCCATCCCGGGAGGTCGCCGTCGTCTCCCTGATTACGGCACTGTTACTTGGCATGGCGGCGATCGCCGAAGGGGAAGCGCTATCCATTCCCACCGTCAACGACGCAGTCTGGCTGGCGTGCTACGGGTTGTTATCGCAGGGCGTCGGCGTGATGTTCATAGCCAGCAGTCTTGCCAAAGTGTCGACGACGCAAGTCGGTATCGCACTTCTGCTGCAACCCTCCCTCAGCATCACCTGGGACATCCTGTTTTTCGACAGGCCGCTGACTTTGCTGGAGGCCATTGGTGCCGGGATTGTTCTTGCGGCAATCTATCTCGGCTCGCGACAGTCGTCACAACAGGCGTAATGCACCTTTCAGAATTTCGATTTCGAAATTCGTCTGCAAGGGCTGGACCTCGCCGTCGAGGTGAGAGGCAACCGGCGCGGTGGAAGTCACTTCACACCGGGTAACGCGCGAGTATTTAATGTCCGGTTGTTCGATATGCGTGCCCCGAAGCAGCTTCGGAAGCAGTGAAATGATTCTCAGCCTGCTGACGGCTCCTACGAATACGAGATCAAGCTCACCATCGTCATTTCTGGCCATCGGCGCAATGTGAAACATCCCACCGACCCAGGCACCATTGCTGACGTTCGCGAGCGTGATCGGGCCTTCGACCGTCTGACCAGAGAATTTCATCGTAACGTGCGGTGTCGTAACTCCATCGATCATCGCTTTGAAGACCGCTGCGAGATAAACGAGGTCGCCGACCCGCCACTTAATATCGTGTGCAATTGCCGTTACCTTGGCATCAAATCCAATGCCGGCGCCGTTCGCGAAGAAACGATCATTCATACGCCCAGCATCGATTGAACGCGCGGGCGTGTTGCTTTGCATTCTGCCAGCAAGCTCCGTTGCAGCATCGCTCCAGTCGACAGGTATCGAACACGCTTTGGCGAAGTCATTTCCTGTCCCGATCGGAATAACGCCAAGTTCAACGGGTCGCGCGCTGCGCAGTATGCCGTTGACCACTTCATGAATGCTGCCGTCACCGCCAGCGACAATCAGTTTTTCCGTGCCGGACGACACCGCATCGTAAACCCTGGTCTCAAGATTACCGACCGACTCGCTTTGCACGACGACATGGTCAACACCCAGAGAATCCAAAAGTTGGGCGATCTGTCGAATATTGCGACCAGCACGACCCCGGCCGGCAGCGGGATTGAGAAAAAGAGGAACGGGCCCGGTGTTCATTCGTTTGTTGCCGCCCAATGATCGAATAGCGCCGATGCTACAATGCCGCACAGTCCTTGTACAAAACCGGCACGGTCTCGTTCATGTTAGAGCTCGGTATCAAATTTCTTCTTAGCTACTTCATCGGGTCGATTATGGGATCGATGGCTATGGGCAGACTCCGCGGCGGAATCGACATCCGCACAATGGGCAGCGGCAACGCCGGTGGAACGAACGCGCTGCGCACTCAGGGTTGGCTGTTTGCTGCAGGTGTGGTTGTCATTGACATCGGCAAGGGTGTCGTCGCGGCGGGCGTCATACCGGAAATGGTGCTGCCGCTGGTAGGCAATGACCCGGAAATCTCGCGCACGTGGCTGACCATTAGCTGCGCGGCCGCCGCTGTTGTCGGACACGTCTGGCCAATGTGGCACAACTTTCGTGGAGGCAAGGGCGCTGCGACGATGGTGGGCACCCTGGTCATTCTGGCACCCGGTCTGATTTTTCCCATTTTGCTGGTGTGGGCGCTGGCGCTTGTGAATTCCGGATACGTGGGGCTGTCAACGATGCTGGCGGCATTGTCAGCACCGATTTATCTGATATTGAGGAGTCCACCGCTGGATCAGCCGCTCTTTATATATTGTGCTGCGCTCGCCCTCTACATGATATTTACTCATCGCTCGAATATTCGGCGCATGAAGGACGGCACGGAATCAAGAAACACGCAGCTGATGTTTTTTCGCAGCCGTAGTCAGTAACGATTATCAATATGCTCAACCCGGACAACATACGACGACCGATGTCCGGCGTACCCGGTGCGCGCCTGGAAATTCTCGAAGTCTTTTCAGAACTCGAGTCCACTAACAGCTATTTGCTGGATCAACCCGCGCCGCCACCGGGCCGATTTCGGGTAGCGGTTGCCGATTACCAGACGGCAGGCCGTGGACGGATGGACCGAGCCTGGCAATCGCCGCCGTCGTCAGGCTTGTGCCTGTCGATGGCTTACACGTTCCGGCATGTTCCGGCCAAGCTGCCGGGGCTTACATTGGCGTTGGGTATCGGTGCGATCGAAGCACTCCATCGACTTGGCATCGCTGGAGTCGGATTGAAATGGCCGAATGACATTATTGCTCATGACGGCAAACTCGGCGGCATTCTGACGGAAGTTCGCAATGGCACATCTGAGAGCGCAACGGTTGTCGCCGGCATCGGTCTGAATGTCGACTTGCCGACCACAATGCAAGCTCTGGACAGGCCCCCGTCGACAAACAAGATTGTGGATTTGAAGGACTGCACGGCCGAGCCACCGTCCAGGGAAAAATTATCGGTGGCGGTGATCGAAAGCCTGTTCGACTGCATGGTGCGTTTCGAGGCAGACGGCTTTGGACCATTCCACGACGAATGGCAGAAGTACGACTGGCTCTTCGGCAAAAAAGTCATTGTTAAAGAACCCGATGGTCGCTGTGAAGGGTTTGCGGACGGTGTCGACGACGACGGTGCGTTGATTATTCGATCAGATCAGGATCGACGACGCATAATCAATGGAACCGTCACGCTCCCGGAAAACGGCGCATGATCGACATTCGGGCGTTGCTATTCGACGTTGGCAACACGCGCTTGAAATGGGGCCTACTCGAAAACGGTCACATACGTCGTACAGGAAGTGCGACACATTCCAAAATTCACGATTCAGGATTCGCGTCGCTACGAACACGCCTGCCCAGGCGGGTCGACCGGGTTTTTGCTAGCAACGTCGCGGGCGCCAGTTTTGCCACGCGCTTGTCAGCCATGATCGGTATTCATTGTGAGCGCGATATCCATTTCGTGCGTTGCGAAAAAAAGGCATTCGGACTGACCAACAGTTACAAACGACCGCGGCAAATGGGAGTAGACCGGTGGGTCGCCATGATCGGGGCAAGATCAGAGTTTCGGGGAGGCCTCTGTATCGTTGATGCGGGTACTGCCGTAACGATCGACGCGATCGATAGGAATGGCAATCATCTCGGCGGTCAGATCATTCCCGGTCTCGCGTTAATGAGCAACGCACTGCGCTTGGGGGCTAGTGATATCCCTGTAGTAAAGCGCGCCCCACGAGTACCGGGACCGGGTATTGGCGTGTTTGCGAGTAACACTGACGGTGCGGTACAAAGCGGCGCTGTCAACGCGATATGCGGTGCCATCGACCGGGCGGCGAAAGTGCTTAGGTCCGAGGGACACCGTCCCAAAATCGTCTTGACCGGTGGAGACGCGTCGCGCATCCTAAAGCAGCTTGGCGACAATGTATTGCACCGACCGAACCTGGTGCTCCAGGGACTGGCGTTCATGGCACAGAGCGATTAATGAAAAACCTGCTATTACTGCTGCTGTTGGCGAATATTCTCTACTTCATTTGGGGGATATTCGTCGATACGCCGGTCGACCCTGGCGTTTCAGTCGTCAACGAGTCGGACATGGGCCCGGCGCTGGACATCTCCAATACAAAGATTGCTGAAGCGGCGACCAGCGTCGGCGCCGTTCTAGGTGCAGGCCAGCCATCTGATCTTGCTGCTGTGGTCGGGCGATCATGTGTCACGCTTGGCCCGTTTAAGACAACGACAGAGGCGGACGGCGCGCTCGGCGACTACGAAGATCAAGGCATGCGTGCGGCAGTCCGGTCGACTCAGGGACAAATTTTCGTCGGGCACTGGGTGCAAATCCGCAATATCGAAAGTCGTGCGGAAGGTAACTCAATATTGAAAAAGCTTAAGGAAGGCGGACTCGGTGATGCATACCTCGTGCCTACCGTCGATGAAGGACTCAAGATCTCTCTCGGTCTCTTTGGAGAAATGAGCCGGGCCGAACGAGTCGAATTGCAGGCGAAGTCGCTGGACCTGGCGGCCGACATTACGCCCCGGATGCGGGAGGGCGCGGTATTTTTTGTCGATATCGGCCTGCCCCCTGGCAAGGGTGCCGGCAACATGATTGAAAAATATGGCGAGGAAAGAGTCCTGCTAAGAGATGCGGCGACCTGCCCGCACTCCGGATAAATCATCCCGGTTGGATCCTTCAGGCCCTTGCCGCATAGGGCTCAAAAGAGAATAATGCGCGTCCACTAAACACCGCCGGCATAGCTCAGTTGGTAGAGCAGGGGTTTTGTAAACCTCAGGTCCCGTGTTCGAATCATGGTGCCGGCACCAAACGAAAAACGGGCCCCGTATGGGGCCCGTTCTCGTTTGAAAGATTTCTACGGTGCCTATTGATCTTGCGGAGGCCGCCGATGCACCTGTCTGCGGAAAAATACCGCTAGTCCATATAGGGTGCACAGCGTGCCCGTTGCCAAGTAGTAGGCCGCGCCGGGAGCGTCCAGCCCGACGTAGATTATTCCGGCGTTAAACAACGATCCGGTGACTACATATAAGTACGGCAGGCTCTCGTACAACTTTTCTGGTAACCACACGGCAGGCTCCCGAGTATTAGCGATTCTCTCCATGCGTAAAGAATGCACCTGCATAATCTGCAGTACTGTCGAAATCGTCACAGAATACAGCTAGTTAAGGCAATTGGGCCTGGATAATGTGATCCCCATCAAACGGTACGGCGATTGCACGACGCGCCGTTAGATCTTCATTACCTAATCATTCGCTTTTCATCAGGTGCTTGCCGGCGCCTGGAACGATCCTTTGCATGCGGCCTTATGCCTGTTTTGCCTACTAGAATACTTATACAAGGAGAGATGTGATGCGTAATTGGGGAATTTTGGTTACGGCCTTTTATGCTTTGGTCGTACTATTACTGCTCAGCTTCGGCATGGTTTTTCTCGCCGAAAACTGGTGGGACCTGGACCCGGCTTACCAATCTGACTTTGACGAACTCGTTATTATCTCATCGATTCCGACGGCGTTTCTCGTTTGCGGACAAGTGCTGCTTTTGTTCCTTTCGGTCGATACATCGTGGCGACGCCAAAAGCCTCAGCGGCATGCAAAGGTAACTGCGGGGCTGGTTGGAATCATGGTGACGATACTTACCCTAGCTATCTGTCTTGCGGTGGCCACCGCGCTTTGGGGCGATAATTTTGATATTCCGATCCTGGACGAGATCGAGCGGGAGGACCTGCAGCTAGTCGTATTTCTGGCGACGATCGCGGTCATTTGGGGCATCTGGGGCGTGGTGTTCTATCGATTCTCGAAAAGCTCATCCAACGTCATGGATTCGGCGGTGAACTGGTTGATTAAGGGAAGTGTTCTCGAGTTATTGGTCGCAGTGCCGTGTCACATCATTGTGAGACAACGTGAATGGTGTTGCGCGCAGTACGTTAGTGCATATGGAATCGCAGCGGGCATAGCCATCATGTTGATGGCTTTTGGACCGAGCGCGATGTTCCTGTACAAGAGAAAGTTCGGCGAGTACAGGGATCGAACGGCGGCGTAGTTACTGGTATCCTCTCCCGCCTGTTCAATTCCTGAAGTTCGCGGGAGAAAAGAAAATGAGTATGCAGATCGCCGATAAGGCGTTGCTAAAAACCCAGGCCTTTATCAATGGCGAATGGGTAGACGCCGATAACGGTGAGACGTTGCCAATCACTAATCCGGCTAACGGCGACGTTATCGCTGAAGTGGCCAAGTGTGGCACTGCAGAAACACGACGAGCCGTCGAAGCGGCCGAAGCCGCCCTGGTCTCGTGGCGCCAGACATCCGCAAAGGAACGGTCAGCGCTGTTGCGTAAGTGGTTCAACCTGATGATGGATGCGCAGGAGGATCTTGCCCAGATACTCACGGCCGAGCAAGGCAAGCCACTGGCCGAAGCGCGTGGCGAAGTCGCGTACGGCGCGAACTATATCGAATGGTTTTCCGAAGAAGCGAAGCGGGTTTACGGAGATACGATTCCCGAGCCTTCGAAAGACAAGCGCATCGTCTGCATCAAACAGCCGGTAGGCGTCGTTGCCTGCATTACGCCCTGGAATTTTCCGAATGCGATGCTGACCCGCAAGATTGCACCGGCATTGGCAGTTGGCTGCACCGTTGTATGTAAGCCCGCGAACGCGACACCATTATCGGCATATGCATTTGCGGAACTCGCGGTGCGAGCCGGTATTCCAGCAGGAGTGATCAATATCGTTACCGGGCGCACCTCGGAAATCGGCGAGGAGCTGACTTCGAATCCGACGGTAAGGAAATTGACGTTTACCGGTTCGACAGCGGTCGGCAAGAAGTTGATGGCCGCATGTGCATCGACTGTCAAGCGGACTTCGATGGAGTTGGGCGGTAACGCACCATTCATCGTATTTGACGATGCCGATCTGGACGCTGCCGTGGTCGGTGCAATGATTTGCAAGTTTCGCAATGCCGGGCAGACCTGCGTCTGTGCGAACCGCATCCTGGTACAAGAGAGCGTTTACGACGAGTTCACTGAAAAACTGATGGCCGCTGCTGCGGACCTCAAGATGGGGAACGGCGCAGCGGATGGCGTAACCATCGGCCCGCTGATCAACGAAGGGGCCGCCAACGATGTGCTGGCTTTCGTAGACGATGCAGTCAGCAAGGGCGCGAATGTGGCTGCCGGTGGTCAGCGTTCCGATCTTGGCGCCTGCTATGTCGAGCCGACTGTCCTGACGAACGTGAATGACGATATGCGAGTCTTTCGAGAGGAAATCTTCGGGCCGGTCGCACCGTTGTTCAAATTCAAGACCGAGGAAGAAGCGATCGCGATGGCGAATGACACCGAGGTTGGACTGGCCAGCTACTTCTATGCCCGAGATGTTGGTCGTATCTGGCGTGTCGCCGAGGCACTCGAATACGGCATCGTCGGCATCAACGAGGGCATCATTTCCAATGAAATGGCTCCTTTCGGCGGGGTCAAGGAATCGGGACAGGGTCGGGAGGGCTCCAAGTACGGCCTCGACGACTACCTCGAGATCAAATACATGTGCATGGGTGGCATCGACAAATAGACGCAAATCAGGGCCTTAGGGTGTAGGTCCGATTCTGGCTAGTTTTAATTCTCTCCCGCCGTATACTGGCGCCTGGGTTATGGGATTCAGGCGATGGAAACTGGCGATGGAAACTGGCGATAGAAACTGGCGATGGAAACTGGCGATGGAAACTGGCGATGGAAACTGGCGATGGAAACTGGCGATGGAAACTGGCGATGTACAGCAAGGAAATCTGTGAACGAGCGAGATTGGCGCGAGACTCGCGATTCGACGGTCAGTTCTTCGTTGGCGTATTGACGACCGGCATTTATTGCCGTCCAATTTGTCCTGCAGTTCCACCGAAGAGTGAAAACGTCTCGTTCTATCCAAGCGCTGCCTCCGCGGGCGAGGCCGGATTCAGGCCATGCCTGAGGTGTCGGCCCGAGTGCGCGCCGGGCACGCCTGCCTGGAGTGGGTCTTCGACCACCGTGCGGCGCGGCCTGAAGCTAATTGCCGGTGGTGCACTGGATGATGGTGACGTCGAACAACTCTCCGACAGGCTCGGCGTGACCAGTCGGCACCTTCGCCGACTATTTACGAAACACTTAGGCGCGTCTCCGCTGGCTGTTGCACATACGCAGCGCCTGCATTTTGCAAAGCGACTAATCGACGAGACCGCATTATCGATGGGTCACATATCGTCAGCAGCCGGATACGGTAGCGTCAGGCGATTCAACGACACGTTCAAGAACACTTACGGCCGAACGCCGCGAGAGCTCCGCAAGGTCGGCGACGAGTCGAAGAAAGGCGACAACGAGGCCACGCTGTCGGTTCGCCTGCCTTACAGAAAACCATTTAGCTGGTCAGCCATGCTGGAGTTCTTCGCCGGTCGGGCGACGCCAGGCGTGGAGTCGGTGGCCGAAAACAGCTACCGGAGAACGGTATCGGTGGGCGGCAAACATGGCGTAATGGCCATCAGTCCGGCAAAGCAATCCGGGTACCTCGTCTTGACACTCACCTGTGTGGAAACGGGGGCTCTGTTCGAGATCGTGCAACGCTCAAGGGAAGTTTTCGACCTCGACGCACCGATCGACGGGATTACGACTACACTAAAGAGAGATGAGGCGCTGCGGGGATTGATAAAAAAATCTCCAGGAATTCGAGTGCCGGGCGCCTGGGATGGGTTCGAGTTGGCGATTCGTGCAATTCTCGGACAGCAGATATCGGTCAAGGCGGCGACCACCCTGGCCGGGCGAATTGCGGATCGATATGGAGAGAAGCTTTCGCTGTCGTTCGAGTCGACGGATACTGGGTTGTCTCGCATATTCCCGACGGCCGAGCGTTTGATACGTGCGCGATTCAACAATATTGGCCTGGTCACAAGCAGGGCTGAGACGATTCGTCGGGTGGCGGCGGCCGTCGTCAACGGTGATTTGAGTTTCGACGTGGCGCAGGAGCCCGAAGATTTTTGCGGGAGGCTGACTGCTATTAAGGGGGTTGGTGACTGGACAGCACAGTATGTCGCGATGCGCGTGTTGAAGAACCCGGACGCATTTCCGTCCACGGACTTAGGGCTGTTAAAGGCATTTGGGTCGATTGAAAACCAAGGCGAGCAATCAACGCCGACAGAACTTTTGCGCCGGGCCGAAGCCTGGCGCCCCTGGCGGGCATACGCCGCACTTTTGTTATGGAGTTCGCTTGCGAACTCCGGAGGATAAAATGATGTACTACTGTTACTTGGACACACCGATCGGCGAACTGCTATTGGCCGGGGATGATGATGCCCTTTGCCTGGTCGGTTTTCCCGAAGGATCGATGCGCAGGGAGCCGGAGTCGGACTGGATTTACTCCGAGAAACCGTTTGCTGCCGCGCGCGAGCAATTGACCGACTACTTCGACGGCAACCTTCAGTCGTTTGACCTGAACCTGCGGCCGGCAGGCACCGAATTCCAAAGGAAAGTGCTGGCGGAACTGCAGAAGATTCCGTATGGAACCACAACTTCCTACGGCGATATCGCCAAAAAGATCGGTAATCCAAAAGCGATGCGTGCCGTCGGCGCGGCGAACGGGCGTAACCCGATACCTATCATCATTCCTTGTCACCGCGTCATCGGCA